>Ga0209958_1000410_pt1 | contig 87252 bp, 66 predicted proteins | sample ThiBio_inoc_plan_FD_183942 | JGI IMG/M metagenome (GOLD analysis project Ga0209958, IMG submission 183942) | Wastewater bioreactor microbial communities from Cape Town, South Africa - Thiocy_inoc_plan (SPAdes) | ecosystem: Engineered > Bioremediation > Thiocyanate > Unclassified | place: South...
TCGACGCCGAGCGCGCCGCGCCGGGCCAGCAGGTCGTAGGCGAGCCGCCGGGCCTCGGCCGCCGCCTCGAAGTCGCCGATGAGCCGCGCGTTCCGCGCCAGCTCGACGTAGCGCGCGGCCAGGCGATCCTCCGCCGTCGGCGGCGCCGTCGCCGCGCCGGGCGCGGCCTCCGACTCGACATCCCACGCCGCCGCCGCGAGCCGGGACCGGTCCATCACCGCCGACGCCAGGGCCCCGGCCATCACCATGTAGACGGCGTTCGGGAAGGCGTTGAACATGCAATCCATCATGTACATCGCCAGGAGCGACGAGGTCGCCGCCATCGCCCCGACGTCGGGCTCGGCCCACCGCCGAGGGTGGTAGCGGGCCACGAACATGAACCCCGGCCCCACCAGGGCCATGACGAAGGACAGCACCCCGACCACCCCGTGCAGGCCGCAGATGATGATGCAGTATCCGTCCGTGATGATCTTATCGTTGCCGAACTCGTCATACACCCGCGACCTGCCCCAGCCTCCCCACCCGAAGAACGGCCGGAGCATGGCCTTCTCCAGGAGGACGTCGTCGTTGTGCAGCCGGAACTCCAACGATTGGGAGCGATCGGCGCTGAAGTTGGTCTGCAGGAACGTCACCGCCGGATCGTAATCCCAGGCGTTGGTGATCCTCACGGCGATGTAGATCAGCCCGCTGGAGAGCCAGGCCAGCAGGAACACCCGCTGCTTGAAGCGGGCGGACAGCCACAAGACCGCGAGCCCCATCCCGAGCAGCCCCAGGGCCCCGCTGGATCGGCACCCGACCGTCGTCGCCACCAGGGTCGGCAGCAACACCCGGCTGAAGGACAGGCCGCCGATCGACCCCAGGGCCCGGCATCGGGCCAGCCATAGGCCCAGGAGCGAGCACCCCGACATCCAGAATCCCAGCTCCAGCCCGCGATCCAGGAAGCCCCGCGGCCGATAGGTGCCGAACCGGATGTCCGCCTGATACAAGACCGCGAAGAGCTTCGGGGCGAGGATCGGCCCCGCGACCGTCTCGAACACGCAGATCGGGATGTAGACGAGCCCCCCCGCGACCACGGCCGTCGCCAGGGCCCGCACCTCTCGCGCGCTCGCGAAATGGATGCGGCCGATCAGATAAGGGAGCCCCCAGCGCGAGAGGCTCGTATTGATCTCGGCCAGCCCGTCGTAGGCGCCCAGCCCGTTGAGCATCGAGCTCACGAACGGGCCCAGGGCCATGACGAGCGGGGCGACGTCGAGCCACGACGGCCGCAGCCGGGCGATCCGGTCCGGCGCGAAGATCAGCGTCGCCAGCATGATCCCGTAGCCGAACGCCGACGTCTTCGTGTAGTCCGGCAGGCCCGGCAGTCGGATGCCCGACGGCGGCAGGAAGAGCCAGGCGCCGATCACCCCCACCAGCACGGCCTGCCGTCGCGGCAGCAAGACGAACAGCAGCAGGCAGAGCGGGATCCAGCCGATCAGCGAGATGGGCACCAGGATCGGCACGGGCGGTGCATCCTCGTCAGGGAACGGATTCCGCGGCGGTCGGAGCGAGCGGGGCGACGCGCCCGATCCGTCTCAAGATTAGTTCGTCCCCCCCGTTTTGGGAAGGACCCGGGACGGACTCCGGCCGCCGCCGCCGCCCTTAAGGTCGCCCGAATCCGGATGACCCGCGCGATCGGCGTGGGCCGCAAAGGTGCGAGTGCTTGGTCCGCATTGTAAACTTGCTATGATGACAGGTCGGCGGCCCTGCGCATGAAGCCGAGGTGGTTCACCGGGGCGCCGTCGAGCATCTTCTGAGGGGAACTACGATGCGCTCCCGCGGCTTTCGGTCGCCGCTCCTGGCGGCGGCCCTCGTGGCGATGGGCGCCGGGCGCGAGGCCACGGCGTACGACGTGTGGGTCGAGACGGTGGATTGGGTCCCGACGTCCGGCGTCGTGGGCGCCCCGCTGATCCCGACCGCGTCGTACATCGCGCCTTCGGCCTACGTCGCACCGACCGTGTACGCCACGACCTACGTCGACGGCCCCGTGGCGGTCCCGACGAGCTACGTGGCGACGAGCAGCTACGTCGTCCCGACCTATTACGAGACCCGGTTCCGCCGCAGCCTGTTCGGCCGTCGGCTGATCCCGACCGGCACGCGGGCGGTCTACGCGAGCAGCTACCTGCCGACGACCCTGTACTACCCGTCGGCCTACGTCCTGCCGACCTCCTACATCGCGCCGACGGTCGTCGATCGCGGCGTCGTGGCCACGGCCTACCTGGCCTCGACCGGGGCCTGCTGCGGCGACGCCGTGCTCGCGCCGACGACCTCGGTGCGGGCCGTCGCCCCCGAGCCGCCGCCGCGCCGGGCCGAGCCCGCCCGCACCGCCCCGCGGGCCCAGGCCGAGGACGACCTGGACGAGGCCCCGGCCCTCCCCTCCGACGTCGACGACGTGCCGCCGCCGAACCCGAAGACCCGCCCGGCCCCGGTGCAGTCGACGCCGAAGGCCGTCGCCCCGCCGGCCGCGGCCGAGGCCAGCCCGCCGACGCCGCAGCCGGTCGAGCGCGAGAAGTCCACGGCCCGTCCCGAGGAGCCGGCCCCGGCCCCCGCCCCGAAGGCCGACGACGCCCCGGCCCCCGCCCCCGCCCTGCCGACCGACGACCTGCTGCCGGCCCCCGGCGAGCTGGGCATGAACGCCCGCCGCCAGGCCCTCAAGCCCTCGACCTACGACGTCGTCGATCGCGCCCGCCGCAACGTCCTCTTCGGCCGCGTCCGCGAGCGCGACTCGGGCGAGCTGGAAGAAGGCGTCCGCGTCACCCTGGTCAGCCGCAGCGGGATCTACGAGGACCGCACGGCCCTGTCCGACGCCTTCGGCCGCTTCGCCGTCCGCGTCCCCGACGGCGACTGGACCGTCCGCGTCGCCATGCCCAGCGGCCGGGTCTATCCCGTCAGCGAGATCACCGTCTCCAACGGGCTCATCACCGACTCCGAGGGCCGGGACGTCCCCAGCCTGACCATCACCCGCTGAGCCGAGCGGGCCGAGCGATCCCCGGCCGGCCGACGCCCTGCGCAGGGCGTCGGCCCCCACTCCGTCCCCGGGAGCCACGCCATGGCCGACGAACTCGACATCGAACCGGTCCGCCTCTGCGACGCCGCCAACGAGGTGGAGGCGACCCTGATCGTCAACCTGCTGTCCGACGACGGCATCCCCGCCCGTTCCGACGCCACCCAGGCCAGCGGCGTCTTCGGCGGCCTCCCCTTCGAATCCGGCCACGGCGTCTACGTCCAGCCCCAGCACGCCCGCCGGGCCCTCGAAGTCCTCTCCAACTACCCCCACTTCCAGGACCTGAAGAACGTCCACCAGCCGACCAGCGACTGACCCCGACCGCCCGCTCCGCGTCGGCCTGGTCGTCAGCTATTTCCACCCCTTCGCCAGCGGCGCCGAGAAGCAGGCCCTGGCGCAGGGGGTCGAGTTGGCCCGTCGGGGGCATTCCGTCCGCGTCCTCACGCGGGCCGTCCCCGGCTACCCCGTCGACGACGAGGAATACCGCGGCGTGCAGATCCACCGATGGATCCGCACGGTCGACCGCGGCCCCCTCTTCGGCCTCTCGTTCGTCGCCGGCCTCACGCGCATCCTGCGACGGCTCCGCGGCGAATTGGACGTCGTCCACACCCACCAGGCGTTGTGGGAGGCCGTCGCGACGGGCGTCGCCCGGCACACGCTGCGAGGGGTCCCCACGCTGGCGCAGCCGGCCAGCTCGGGCTACTACGGCGAGGCCCAGGAACTCATGCGGACCCGAGGGGCCCCCCTGCTCCGCCGCCTGATCCTGCGCAACACGCACTTCGCCGCCATCTCCGACGACGTCGCCCGCGAGTGGCTGGACCTGGGCGTCCCGCCCGATCGGCTGACCCGCACCGCGAGCGGCGTGGACACCGACGCCTTCCGCCCCGGCGCGAGCGCCGCGGAGGCCGAACTCCTGCCGCGCCCCCGCGCCGTCTTCACCGGCCGGCTGCACCCGCAGAAGAACCTGCCGCTGCTGCTGAACGCCTGGGTCGAGGTCGCCCGCCGGTCGCCGGCCAACCTGATCCTGGTCGGCCCCGGCAGCGACCGCGAGGCGCTGATGGAATTGTCTCGGTCGCTGGGGATCGCCGACCGTGTCCAGTTCGTCGGCGCGGTGCCGAGCCCCGCCGAACACCTCCGCGCCGCCGACCTGTTCGTCCTCCCCAGCGTGGCCGAGGGGATGAGCAATTCGCTGCTGGAGGCGATGGCGACGGGCCTGCCGTGCGTCGTCTCGGGCGTCGGCGGCAACACCGACCTGATCGCCCCCGGCTCCACCGGCGTCCTCGTCCCCGACCCGACCCCCGAAGCCTGGTCCGCCGCCCTCCTCGCCCTCATCAATTCCCCCGAAGAAGCCCGCCACCTGGGCCGAAACGCCCTCGCCCGCATCGAGGACGAATTCTCGCTGCGGGCGGTGGTCGACCGTTACGTCGGGTTGTATCGGGAACTGATCGCGAAGGAACGGGGCCGAGGCTGACGATCAGGGATTCGGCTTCGGGTCCTTGGACTCCTCCGGGTTCTCGATCTCAAGAGACGTCCATCGCCCGGTCGCGGCGCTGAAGATGTGGAGTTGATGATCGGTCTGATAGGTCAAACAGTTCGGCCCGACGACGGGATAGGAGCGAGCCGCACTCGTTCCACCCATGCTCATCATCCCACCCATGCCCATCATCATGCCGCCGGAGCCCATCATCCCGGGCATCATCCCCATCATCCCCTCCTCGGGCGCGGGTGGCTCATCGGGAAGTTCGAGGACGTCCCAGCGGTTGGCCTCGCCGCTGAAGGCGTAGATCCGATCGCCGATCCGATAGGCGGCCATATTCGCGCCGATCATCGGGACGGCCCGCGAAGTGGGCTCGCGGAGATCCTGAGGGTGCCATTCCCCGTCGGCGGCGCTGAAGACCGCGATCCGCTCCACCTTCGGCCCTTCGACCTGGATCGCTGCCAGGCCCGACCCGACGACCGGCGTAACCCGGATCTCGTCGGGCCCGTCGGGGGCGATTCGCAGCGTCTTCGCCCGCCCCGTCGTCGTGCTGTACCCGGTCAGGACGCGCCCGGTCGATGAGTAGGCGATGACGAGGCTGTCTCCGCTGACATAGGAGCCGCGGCCTCGCCGTTCGCCCCCGCGATCCGGCCCGGACGCCCCGACGAGACCTGGGCCCTCCATCCCGGGCGCCGCGACGGCTCCGGGCCCCCCCATCATTCCCGCGCGGGCTTTCGCGAGGGGGGAAGCCTCGGGCTTTGCGACCGGACTTCCTCGACCGGCCCGCGAGTCCTTGGCCAGCAGACGGCGGGAGCGGGCGACGGTCGTCCTGGCCGCCTCGATCTCGGCGTTCAGCCGATCGCGCCTCGCCTCCAACTCGGAGAGGACAGCTTCGTCTCGGGCGAGGTCTCGTTTCAAGATGTCTCGTTTCAAATCGTCGCGCTGCTGCGGCGCGGTGGCTTTCGAAGCGGAGTCGGCGGGGGAGTCGGGCTTGCTTTCGCCTCCCTGCTGGAGCGCGTACCCGCTCGCCCCTCCGAGGGTGAGCAGGGTCCCGAGGGCGACGGCGGCGAGCTTGGCTTTCGAGACGATCATGGCTTGCAGGACTCCGTCGGCGAGGGCGACGGCCCCGGCGGCGGCCAGGGTCGAGGCGGGGGCGGTTGCGGACGCGAGGGACGATCGGAGGGTCGCTTCGAGGAGGGCCGGCGGCAGGGGCTCGGCGAAGGGCAGGAGCGCGGGCGCGTCGGCGGCCGAGAGGCCCCGGCGCTCCAGGCGGTCGCGGAGCTTCGTCCGGGCCCGCGCCAGCCGGCTGCGGACCGTCCCCACCGGCAGGCGGAGGCGGTCGGCGGCCTGGTCGTGCGTCAGCCCCTCCAGGTGGCAGAGGACCACCGGGTCGCGGAACCGGCCCGGGAGCCGGCGCAACTCGTCGTCGACGATCGACCGCAATTCCCGGCGCTCCGCCTCGACGGGGGCGTCGGCCGGGGGCTCGGCCTCCAGCCGGACGCCCTCACGGACGAACCGGCGGGCCGAATCCGCCCGCGCCCGGGTCGCCACCCGATGCGCGACGCCGTGGAGCCACGGCCCCACGCCGCCCACGCCCCGGATCGTCCCCGCGCGACGGGCCAGGATCAGGAAGGTCGCCTGGAAGGCGTCCTCCACGTCGCCGTCGTCGCGGAGCGACCGCCGGCAGACCCCCAGGACCATCGGCCCGTGGCGATCCACCAGCGCGGCGAAGGCGGCCTCGTCGCGGCCGTCGCGGAACCGCTCCAGCAGGCGGGCGTCGTCGTCGCCGACGGCCGCACCCCAGCGGAACAGGCGGTCGATCACGGCCAAGTCGCTCGATCTCCCCACGGCCCGCCCTCCTCGTCGATCTCCGATCGTTCCGCCCCCTTATGTGCGGCCTGTCGACCTCCCAATCCCGAAATCCCGCGAATCCCCGCGGATGGCACCGGCGACCTCGCCCGGAAACCCGAGCCCGGCGCGGCCTTCGCAATCGTCAGCCTCCTGGGCCGTCAGGTCGCCCGCCATTTCGACGATCGGCACAACCGGGACGTCCGTCACCATGCGGGAAGATTATTCCACTTCGGCTCAAGCGCCGTCCTCTACAATGACTTTAGAGACATACGAACGCGGCCCGGCCCGGCGATCGGCGCCGATCCCCACGAGTGGACCCCCCGGCCTCGCCGCGAGGCGGATCGAGACGAAACCAGCCATGATCGGGCGTCTGAAGGCCCCCATCATCCTCGCCCACGGCCTGTTCGGGTTCTCGCGCATCGGGTTCGGCCCGCTGACGCTGACCTCGTACTTCCGGGGCATCCCCCAGGTGCTCCGCGACGCGGGGAACCGGGTGCTGACGACGCGCGTGCATCCCATCGCGTCGATCGACTTCCGGGCCCAGCGCCTGGGCTTCCGGATCGACACCTACTTCCCCGACGAGCCGGTCCACGTCATCGGCCACAGCATGGGGGGGCTGGACGCCCGCCGGCTCCTGGCCATGCCCGGCTGGCGCGACCGCATCCTCAGCCTCACCACGATCGCCACGCCCCATACGGGCTCGATCCTGGCGGACTTCGCCAAGTTGAAGGTGGGCCGGATCTACCGCCTGCTGGAGTCGATGGGGATCGACTACCGCGGCTTCCTGGACGTCACCCGGCTGGCCTCGCGGCGGTTCAACCGGGCGTACGGGCGGATCGACGGCGTCCCCTGCTTCAGCGTCGCCGGCGAGCCCGCCGCGGGCGACGTCTCGTGGCCGCTCCGCCGGCTGCACGAGGCGCTGACGGAGATGGAAGGCCCGAACGACGGCCTGGTGCCGTCCTCGTCCGCGACGGCCTTCGGCGAGCCCCTCGACCCCTGGCCGCTGGACCACCTCCGCCAGATGAACTGGCTGTCGCACGCGCGCGACGAGTCCGACGCCCTGTACGTCCCGGCCTTCTACGGCCGGATCATCGACAACCTCGTCGCCCACGGCTTCGGTGCCGACGAGGAAGACGCCCCCGCCCCGACGGCCCATCTCGCACGCTGAGCGTGCGGCCCGGACGAAAGCCCCCCTCGCACGAGGCCGAGGGGGGCTCGCCCGCGTCTCAACGCCCGGCCGAGCGCCAGAAGGCGAGGGCGGAGGACGTCCGCGTCTTCTTCGCGGAGCCGTCGGCGAGGGCGTCGGCCAGCGCGACGGCGTCGACGGCCGGGGCCGTCGCCGAGGCGACCTGGGCCGCGGCGGTCGCCGACTGCGCCAGGGCCGAGGACGAGGCCGAGCCGACCTCCAGGACGTAGACGCCGGTGGTGGCCGCGTACAGCTCGGGGTTGCCCAGGAACACGAACTGGTAGCGGTGCGTCCCCGCCGCCAGGGCCGACGTCGTGAACGTCGCCGTCGTCACCCCGTTGACCGTCGTCGTCTGCGGGAACCCGATCGGCACCCCGTTGTCGCGGACCATGACGCCGCCGGCCATGTTCCCCAGGCCGCCGGAGGCGGTGAGGGTGGCGACCAGCGTCACCCGCTGGCCGGGGCTCGCCGAGGTCGGCACGTCGGCCGTGAGCGTGGACGTCCCGCGCACCACCACCTGGCTCGTCGTCGCCGTGGCGACCCCGAACGTCGCGTTGGAGTAGGTGGCGGTGACGGTGTAGGTCCCCAGCAGCAAGGTCGTGGGGATGGTGAAGGCGGCCAGCCCGTTGATCGGGGTCCCGGAGAACGTGATGACCGGATCCTGGGTGCCGTCGCGGTGCAGGGTGAGGGTCATCGTCCCGCCCGTGATCGGCCCGACGCCCGGCGCGGCCCCGGTCGCGAGCGCGGTGATCTTCAGCGGGTCGCCGAGGCGGCGCGGGTTGACGCTGGTGGAGACCTGCACCGCCATCCCCGAGGCCACGTCCAGCGTGGTGGGCGCGGTCCGCTCGTAATCGCCCCCCAGGTCCGTGAAGACGGCCCGATACTGCCGCCCCTGCATCGCCGCGGCGGGCGTGAACGTGTACCACGCCTGGTTGGCGTCGATGATGTTCACCCAGTACTGCTCGTCCGTCCCGACCTGGTCGCGGTACTGCCACTGGACGTAGCGCGGGTTGACGGTCGTCGCCACGGCGGTGAGGGTCGTCGGGATGCCGGCGGTGACGGTCGCCGTCGCGACGGCCTGGGCCGAGGGCGAGGGGCCGGCCTGGGTCAGGGGGCCGCCCGCGGCGTCGGCCGTCGGGGCGGCGGAGGCCGAGATCGTCGCGGACGAGGCGGCCCCGCCGACCTGCAGGACGTAGACGCCGGTGGTGGCCGCGTACAGCTCGGGGTTGCCCAGGAACACGAACTGGTAGCGGTGCGTCCCCGCCGCCAGGGCCGACGTCGTGAACGTCGCCGTCGTCACCCCGTTGACCGTCGTCGTCTGCGGGAACCCGATCGGCACCCCGTTGTCCTGGATCGTGACGCCCCCTTCCATGTTCCCCAGGCCGCCGGAGGCGGTGAGGGTGGCGACCAGCGTCACCCGCTGGCCGGGGCTGGCGCCGGTGGGCACGGCGGCCGTGAGCGTGGACGTCCCGCGCACCACCACCTGGCTCGTCGTCGTGGTCGCGGCGTTGAAGACGCCGTCGCCGGCGTAGGTCGCCGTGATCGTGTACGTCCCGAGGGCCAGCGTGGGGGCGCTGAAGACGGCCTGCCCGCCGGAAAGCGAGACCGGCCCGAGCGGGATCGGCGCGTCCGAGGTCCCGTCCCGCTGGAGGGAGAGGGAGACGGACCCGGTCGGGGTCGCGAAGGCGGCGATGGAGCCGGGGCCGGCGGCCCTGACGGTGATCGCCAGCGGGTCGCCGATCCGCCGGGGGTTCAGGTCGGTCGAGGCCGAGAGGACCGTCGCCGCCTTGACGACCGTCAGCAGCGCGGCCGTCGTGGCGACGGCGTCGCCGTCGGAGTCGGCGAACACGGCGCGGAACCGCTTGCCGGAGTCGCCCGCCGCCGGGGTGAAGGTGTACCACGCCTGGGTCGCGCCGGTCACGTCGGTCCAGGTCGTGCCGTCGGTGCTGGACTGCCACCTCACGGTCCGGGTCCCCGGGCCCGACGACGCGGCGGTGAACGTGACGGGGACGCCCACCGCGGCCGTCTGGTTCGTCGGGTTGGAGGTCACGGCGAGGGCCGGAGGGTTGCGGAAGAAGTAGGCCGCCCCCTGGGAGAACGAGGCCGGCGAGGGGAACACGAACGGGGCCCCGCCGAGCACCGTCCGGTTGGCGACCGCGACCGCCGAGCCCATCTGCGCCGCCGCCGCGGCGTCGGACGCGACGAGCCGGGCCGCCTGGGCCCAGGCGGCGTTCGCCCCCCGTTCGAAGACGTAGACGGCGCCGGCCGACGCCTTCGCGTCGACGGCCGTCGCCGGGGCCCCGGCCGCGACCGTCGAGCCGATGGGGTCGATCGCCACCGAGAAGCCGATCTGGCCGCCGTCGGCCGCCGTCAGCTTCCCCGACTGCGCCCAGGCATTCCAGGACCTCGAGAAGACGTACGCCGCCCCCTGGTCGGCGCGACCCGCGACGTCGACGTAGGGCGCCCCGGCGACCAGGAATGAGCCGTCGTCGTCCACGGCCACCGAGAAGCCCAGCCCGTCGCCGCCGCCCCCGTCGGCCGCCGTCAGCTTCGTCGGCGAATTCTGGAAGTAGGCGTAGATCGCCCCCCGCGAGCCGTCGGCCGACGGCGCGCCCACCGCGACGACCGACGCGGCCGAGTCGACCGCGATCGAGAACCCGTACTGCGCCCCCGCCGCGCCGTCGGGCGCGGCGAGCACGGCCGCCTGCGTCCAGCTCGTCGCCGAACTCGCCGCGAAGATGTAGGCCCTCCCCTGGTCGACGTTCCCGCCCACGTCCGCGAGCGGCGCCCCGACCGCGATGATGGAGCCGCTGGCGTTGACGGCCGTGGAGTAGCCGAAGAAGTCGCCCACCGCGCCGCCGCTGGACGTCAGCTTCGAGACCTGCGACCAGGCCCCGGTCGAGTTGTTGCGGCGGAAGACGTACGCCGCCCCCTGGGCCGCGCGGCCCGACACGGCCATGCGGCGGGCCCCGACCACCAGGGTCGAGCCGTCGGCGCTCAGGGCCAGGGAGGTGCCGAACTCGTCGCCCGCGACGCCGTCGCTGGAGGTCAGCTCGGCCCCGCGCGTCCAGGCCGTCCCGTTCGTCGTGAAGATGTAGACCGACCCCCGGATGCTCGTCGGCGGGGAGCTGGTGGCGGCGATCGCCGCGACCGTCCCCGACGGCGTCATCGCCACCGCCTTGCCGAAGTACTGCAGCGGCTTGTCGGGCGACCCGGCGACCCGCGCCTGCTGGACGTAGGGGTCGACCGTCAGCGGGTACACCGCGTCGGAGTCGTCCACGAGGATCGAGAGCGTCCCGCCGCTCGCGACGATCCGGGCCGGGACGGCCGAGCCGGCGGCGTCATAGGCCATCAGCCCGCCGTAGACCAGCGACGAGGAGCCGTCGGCCCGCGCCAGGGTGACGCTCGTCCCGGAGGGATCCGCGGTCGCCACGAGGTTCCCGCCCAGCGCCAGGTCGATCGTCAGGGGGTCGCCCGAGCCCGAGCCGGCCGGCCGGCCGGCCAGCGTGAAGCCCTGCTGGAGCCCCAGCGGGCCGTTCACGAACCACTGCGAGATCGGGCCGTAGTCGTACTCGACGCGGTTCGCGGTCGCGGTCGCGACGCCGGAGCCCAGGGGCGTCGTCGCGCCGCCGTAGCCGACCCCGGAGACCGTCAGCGACCACGAGTCCCCCCCGGCGTCCACCGAGAAGCCCCCCGCGTCGACCCGGGCCGCGTAGTCGTTCGTCGAATTCGCCAGCGCATAGCCCGCGCCGGCGGGCGCCATCGCGTAGGCCGGATCCGCCGCGCCGATCGTCTCGGACGCCGCGTACTGGAGCCCCAGCGGGAGCGTCGAGCCCGCCCCGGGGGCGACCTCCGCCGGCGGGAGGGGGCCCGTCGGCACGGCCCCGACGGCCGGGGCCACGCGCCCCTCCAGCAGCTCCCGATCGGGCCGGCATCTCCGCCCCGCCCTCGCCGCCTCGCGGCGGGCCCGTCGATTCGATGCCTCGGGACGATGGTGCGGGTCGAAGGTGCGGCGTAAGATCATGGGGGAGGTCCCGTCGGTGTTGGGGCCGGGCGCAGGGCGACGCCTCCCGCGGCGGCTCGCGCCCGGCGGTCGGCGAAGGGTTCGGTCGAAGGTCCCGGCGAGCGAGAGGAGGTTCGGCCGAAGCAAATTTATCAGCACGCATCGCCCCTCCGCCACCCAATTCGCTCGTCGAGTTCGCGCCGGCCCACGAAACACGCCCGATCTGCACGCGGCCCGGCCCCCTTCTCGCTCCTGCATCGGCATTCCGCATCGAAACCGCCTAATCAGGCGCCGCCGCGCGTTGCCCGTCGGCAACACGCCCCGCGCCCGGGACGCCGCACGGGCCTTGCGACCGGCCCGTCGCCGGGCCCATAGTGGGGTCGGCCCCCCGACGGCGGGGGAGATGATCGGGACGCTTGCGATGGCGAGGCCCTCCGACATGAACCGCCGCGACTGGATGAAGACCACCACGGCCGCCGGCCTGGCCCCCGCGCTGGCCCAGGCGGGGGCCGCGTCGCCCGCCGACCCCGACCGCATCCGGGCCGAGAACGCCCGCCCCGGCACGACCGACTGGATCAACACCAACGTCCGCGTCGACCCCGCCACGAAGTACCGCAGCCCGGGGATCGAGGGCTACGCCTCGCGCACCAGCGTCCGCCCCGGCGAGTCGATCTCCTTCCACGTGAGCACCAACCCGGCCTCGCGGTTCACCATCGAGCTGTTCCGGATGGGCTTCTACCAGGGCAAGGGGGCCCGGCTGGTCGAGAAGCTCGGCCCGTTCAACGGCGTCGTCCAGCCCGACCCGGAGGTCGGCCCGATGCGCCTCCGCGAATGCCTCTGGGAGCCGGCCGTCGCCGTCACCATCCCGGACGACTGGGCCAGCGGCGTCTACCTCGGCAAGCTGAAGGCCGAGCGCGAGGGCCTGGAGAGCTACGTCGTCTTCGTCGTCCGCGACGACCGCGAGGCCGACTTCCTGTTCCAGGTCTCGGACAACACCTGGAACGCCTACAACCGCTGGCCCTCGCAGTTCGCCCTCTACGACGACGGCGTGAAGCAGTGGTACTGGGGCCCCGACGTCCAGACCAGCTTCGACCGCCCCTACGGCAAGTACTGCCAGATCTTCGACGTCCCCCTCTCGGTCGGCTCCGGCGAGTGGCTCCTGTGGGAGTTCCCGCTGGCCTACTGGATGGAGGAGCGCGGATATGACGTGACGTACATCTCCAACATCGACACCCACCTCGACCCCGCCGGCCTGAGGCGGGCGAAGGGGTGGATCTCGATCGGCCACGACGAGTACTGGTCGCTGGAGATGTTCGAGAACATGAAGCGGGCCCGCGACGAGGGCCTGAACCTGGCGTTCCTCTCCGGCAACAGCATCTGCGGCGTGGTCGACGTCCACCCCTCCGCCGACGGCCGCCCCGGCCGGATCATCGAGCGCGTCGGCCGCTTCGGATCGCCCCGCAAGGAGGAGATCGAGCAGGGCTTCCCCGAGGAGGCCCGCTTCAAGAAGAACGGCCCCAACGAGGCCACCCTCATCGGCGCGCAGAGCACCTTCCCCGTCACCGGCGGCGGCGACTGGACCTGCCGACGCCCCGACCACTGGCTGTTCCAGGGCTCGGGCATGAAGGAGGGGGACTCGATCGGCGGCCTGGTCGGCTGGGAGTGGCACGGCGAGCCCTGGGACGTCCCCGGCCTCGAAGTCCTCGCCAGCGGCCCGACCAAGAGCCCGCGCGGCGAGGGCGTCTACACGGCCACGGTCTACCCCGGGCCGAGGGAGAACTTCGTCTTCAACGCCTCCACCATCTGGTGGGCCACCGGCCTCTCCAGCCCGCCGGGGTTCGTCATGCCCGACGTCTACACCCGCCCGAAGGGGGTCGACCCGAGGGTCCAGCAGATCACCGCCAACCTCCTCGAACGCATGCGCTCCCGCGCCTGAAACGATCGGACCCGCCATGCCCGCCGCCCGACCCGCGCTGCTCGCCCTGATCGCCGCCGCCCTGACGACGCCCGCCCTCGCCGACGAGGGCTGGGCCAAGCCCCGCCCGCTCCGACCCGGCGACGTCATCCGGTTCGTCGCGCCGGCCAGCGCCGGCGACATGGACGGCGTCCGCCGCGCCAAGGAGCTGTTCGAAGCCAGGGGCTTCAAGGTCGTCGTCCCCGAGGGGATCGGCCGCAAGCGCGGCTACCTCGCCGGGACCGACGACGAGCGCGTCGTCGAGCTGAACGAGGCCCTCCGCGACCCCGACGCCCGCGCCGTGTTCTCGATCCGGGGCGGCTACGGCCTCACCCGGATCCTCGACCGGGTCGATTACGAGGGCCTGCGCAAGCATCCCAAGATCGTCCTCGGCTACTCCGACCTCACCGGCCTCCACCTGGCGATCGGCGCGAAGTGCCGGCTGGTGACGTTCCACGGGCCGATGCCGCTGTCGCACCTGAACGACGAATCGGCCGAGCACAAGTACGCCGCCGACCTCCTCTGGAGCCTGCTGACGACCGGCCGCTACGCCGACGACGCGACGACCGGCCTGACGATCCCCGCCCCCTCGCCCGCCGAGGCGCCGAAGGCCCTGACGCCGGGGAAGGCGGCGGGCCGGCTGACCGGCGGCAACCTGACGCTGGTCTCGGCGACGGTCGGGACGCCGTACCAGATCGAGACGGAGGGCCGGATCGTCTTCCTGGAGGACACCGATGAGCCGGGATACCGGGTCGACCGCATGCTCAGCCAGATCCGCCTGGCGGGGCTGCTCGAAGGGCCGGCCGGCGTGGTCCTGGGGGGCTTCGACGGCACCGACGAGGCCGAGCTGGCCGAGGTCTTCCGCGACTATTTCGCCGGCCGTCCTTACCCGGTCGTGATCGGCTTCCCCGTCGGCCACATCCCGCACAACGCCGTCCTCCCGTACGGAGTGCGGGCCGAGTTGGACGCCGCCGCCGGGACGCTCCGGCTGCTGGAGTCGCCCCTGGCGGCGGACTGATCTCGATCACCGCATCCGCGCGGCCGGCGGTCGGCGATGGGCGAGCCGCGCCAATCGCTCGGCCCGGGCCGCGGCCACCGCCTCGCGCCTCGCCCGAAGCCGGGCGAGGGCCTGCTCGCGGCGAGTCAAGGCCGGCGCGGGCCCGACGGGCTCGGCGGGCGCGGCGGGCTCGACCGGCATGGCGGGGCCCGCCGGGACCTCGACGATCGTCGCGCCGGCTCCGGACGGCCTGGGAGAAACGACCTGGACGAGGTGCTGGGATTGGCTGGGCTGATGGCCGTCGGCCCCCAGGTAGACGGCGGTCACGAGGTACTCGCCCGGGATGAACGAGTAGATCGGCAGCACGGCTTGCCCCGAGGCGTCCACGGCCACCTCCCGCTCCGCTTGCAGTCCGACGTAGAATCGGACCACTCCCGAGGTCGGCCTCGGGCCGCCGTCGGGCGCCCAGACCGAGGCCGTCAGGACGATCGAGTCCCCCACCAGGGAGGGGCTGCCGCTCGATTCGAGCCGGGTGTTCGTCGTGGTCGGCGTCGTCGCGCCCGGGAGGACCGTCTGCGTCAGCGAGGGCGAGGCGCTCGACTGGTAGTAGTCCGAGCCGCGGAACGACGCCGAGACCGTGTAAACCCCCGACACCAGCGCCGACGTCTCCAGCGTGGCCCGGCCGTCCGGCTGCACGGGCACGGTGGCCACGATCACGCCGCCGATCGTGAAGTCCACCATCCCCCACGTCGGGCCGCCGTTCGGGCTGTCGACCGTCGCGGTGAACGCGACCCGATCGCCCGCGGTCGAGGTGGAGGCGCTGGTGGTCAGCGTCGTGGTCGTCGTGGGCCTCAGGAGGGCCGGCGACGGGCCGACGTGCTGGACGAACACGGCCGAATCGCTCCCCAGGTAGTCTTCCGACCCCCCATACATCCCGACGATCGCGTAGGAGCCGACGTCGGCCAATTGCCGGGTCCAGAGCGAGGCCTCGCCGGCCGGGTCGATCGACACCGAGTCCAGGACCACGCCGTTGGCTACGAACGTCACCCCCCCGGAACCGACGGGGGCGCCCGTGATCGCCGAGACGACGGTCGCCGTGAAGCGGATCAAGCCCCCCGGCGCGGCGAGTTCGGTGGAAGACGACATCACGATGGAGGTCGGTGCCCTGGCGACGTCGACCGTCTCGGAGTCTCGGCTGGGCATGAACCGGCCGTCCGGATCGGAATAGTCGAGCGTGACGTAGAGCCGGCCAGCCCGCATCCCGTCGAACACGAAATCGGCGACCCCGCCGGCCCCCACCGCTTGCTCATAGCGGAAGGTCCCGCCGAACGAGTCCAGCACCGTCGCGACGATGGTCCCCGTCGGCGGGGCCGTCGAGTCCGATCCGACCTTGGCCCGGAAGTGGACCGGCTCGCCGAAGGTCGTCGGCGCCGCCGCGCCGACGAGGATCGTGGCGGCCGGCGTCTGGTCGAACGTCGTCGTCACGATCGCGGAGGGCTCGTACAGGTCGTCGCCCAGGTAGCGGGCGGTCACGACGTTCCCCGCCAGGCCGAAGAAGGACGCCTCCACGCCGGCCGTGACGTCTCCCCCCGCCTCGACCACCGGGCCGAGCCCCAGGTCTCGCCCCGGCTGGGCGAACTGGACGTAGCCCGTCGGCCGGGGGGCGTCGCCCGGGTCGGCCCCGCCGTAGTCGATCGCGGCGACGACGTCGATCGCCTGGCCGTAGGACGGGGCGGCGGGGTCCACGGAGAGGCGGATCGTGGCCGCCCCCTTCAGGACGTTGTAGTCGAGGCTCGTCGCGCCGGGGTCCATGTCAGGCGCGTCGCCCGAGTAGTCGGCCGTCGCGATCGCCACGCCCGGCCGCAGGGTCAGGGCCGGCGCCCGGACCGTGGCGACGCCGTCGACGACCGCCGCCGTGGTCCGGAACGATCCGATCGCGAATTCGACCGAGCCGCCGACGGGCGCCGGCTCCTCCCCCGTCGCGGAGACGACGATCGTGAACACCGCCTCCTCGTTGAATCGGCTCGGCGCCGCGGCGATCGTCACGATGGGCGTCGCCGCCAGGACGGTCAGCGTCGCCGGCCGGGTGACGACCGTCGCGCCGTCGCCGTCGGTGAAGACGGCGCGATACAACCGGCCCGAGTCGGCGAGCGTCGGCGTGAACGAGAGCCGAGGATCGGTCGCGCCGGGGACGTCCCCCCAGGTCAGGCCGGCGTCGGCGCTCGTCTGCCACTGCGTCGCGATCGAGTCCGCCCCCGCGGCCGTCGCCGTGAACGCGACGGGGGCGAACGGATGGCCGGCCTGATCGACCGGATCGGCGACGACCCCGAAGCCATCGGGCGCGTAGAAGAGGGACGCCGAGCCCACACCGCGCGTCGCGCCCGCGGCGATCGTCCGGCCGCCGATCGCGACGGAGACCCCCAGGGCGCTGTTCGGACCGAGCCCGGGGTTCGAGAGCGCCTCCCCTCGCGTCCACACCGAGCCGGTCCGCCGGACGACGATCGCCGCGCCACGATACAGGTCGGCCTGGTAAGAGCCGATCACGCCCGTCGAGCCGTCCGCGTCCAGGCCCAGGGCGCCGCCGAACGAGACATCCTCCTCATCGCCTTCGAACCGGGCCTCCAGGTCCCAGGTCGAGCCGTCGCGGGCGTAGGCGTAGACGACCCCGTGAACGAGGACGGACCCCGGATCCTGATCGTAGCCCTGCACCAGCAGCCGCGAGCCGTCCTCGCTGATCGTCGACTCCCAGCCGAAGCCGAAGTACGACGGCGACTCGATCCGGCCCTCCAGGCCCCAACCCGCGCCCTCGTCCTCGAAGACGTAGGCCACCCCCGCCCGCGAAGGCTGGTCGGGGGCCGGGGGGACCGCACCGACGACCAGCGTCCCGCCGTCGCCGGAGAGCGCCACCGAGATCCCGAACCGATCGTCCCAGACGCCGTCGGGGGCGACCAGCCGCGCGGTCGGCTCCCATCCCGCCCCCGTCTCGGCGAACATCTGGACGAACCCGGGAGACGGCAGCCCCTCGTCCCAGTAGCCGTCCCGGGCCCCCACCGCGAGGACGCTCCCGTCGGCGCTCAGCGCCAGCTCGGAGAGGATCCCCAGCGTCGGCACGGCCAGGCTGGCGGTGCCGACCCAGCCGTCGCCGGAGCGCTCGTAGACCTCGACCGCCGTGGTCTAGGACGGCGCGTCGCCCCGCCAGGCGACCGCGAGCGTCCCGCCGTCGGCGCTCAGGGCCAGCCCGTTGGCGAACATCGTGCTCGATGCGGGCCCGGCCAGGATCGACGACGGCGACCACCACGTCCCGTCCCGCTGGTACGTCGTGACGGTCCCGGACGACGTGGGCTCGGCGGCCGTACTGTCGCGCGCGCCGACGACCAGGAGGTCGCCGGCCCGCGACAGCGCCACGTTCGTCCCGAAGGTCGTCGCGGGCGTCGGCGTCGAGGGCGTCAGCGTGGCCTGGAGGTAGTACGGGCCGGTCGCCATGACCACCCGGTCCTCCAGCAGCTCAGGGCGGGGCCGGACGGCCCGCCGCCTGTTCGATTCGGACGGCCCCTGCGACGACTTTCGCGGTCGGACGACGATCATGCGTACCTCGTGGATGTCGATCGGATCGGGATCTCGGGGCCGATGGGAGCCGGCGGCCTCAGCCCCGCATCGGCCTGAAGGACGACCGTCGCGCGGCGAGCCTCGCCGCGAACGCCGCGCGCCGCGCCTGGGCCGGCGTGAGCGCGACCCGAGCCTCCTCGGCCGCCGCCGCGGCGGCCGAGACCGTGGAGGGCGTCGCGGTCGCGGTCGTCGCGACCCGGGCGGGGACCGGGGCGGCGACGACCTGGTTGAGGTGGGCCGACTGGCTGGTCTGGAACCCGGGCATCCCCAGGTAGACGGCCGTCATCGTGTAGGACCCCGCCGCGTCGAACCGGGCGAAGAGGCCCGCCCTGCCGCTCGCGTCGATGGGGACCTCCACGATCGGCCTCAGGCCCACATAGAAGCGGACCAGGCCCGCCGTCGGCCGCGGCTCGCCGTTCGCGCCGGCGACGTCGGCGAAATACGTCAGGCGCTCGCCCGGAGCCGCCGGGTTGGCGCTGGAGGTGAGCGTCGTCGTGGTCTCGATCCGACGGGGGACGATGGGGACCTGGATCGGGGCCGACTGGCTCGCCTGGAAGTTCGCCGATTCCCGGTAGACCGCGACGACGGTGCGGACGCCGAGCGGCAGGGCCTTCGTCGTCCACCGCGCGACGTGGTCGTGGCCGACGATCGCCTCGCCCATGAGCGCGTTGTCGACGTAGAACTGCACCACGCCGGAGGTCGGGGCGATCCAGGACTCGGCGTTGGCGACCGTGGCCGTGAACGTGACGCCGAGTTCCTGGGTCCAGACGCCGGCCGCCACCTCCACGGTCGTCGGGGCCTTGTAAATCCCCATGACCGTCGTGTACGTCGCGATGCCCGCCGCCGTGGTCCCGTCGAAGTCGAACGTCACCCGGTGGGCGCCCGGACGGCGCTCGGTGGAGAGGACGACGTCCAGGGTGCCGTCTCTCCCCAAGGTGTAGGTCCCGCCGTTGTAAGCGGCGTCGTCCGGGAAGGTGATCCGGACCGTGCCGGCCGCCGGCGCCCCCCCCGGTCCGGTCGCCTGGATCCGGTAGTAGGCCCCCTGGCCGTAATAGGAGATCGGCGACCCGGAGATCGGCGCGGCGATCAGGGTCGTCGGCGCCCGGTCCAGGTCCAGCGCGATGCTCGTGGACGAGGCCGCATACCACTCGTCGCCCGAGTAGGTCCAGCGGATCCACTGAAGGCCGGTCGCCCGGATCGCGAACGGGACGCTCGCCGTCGCGGCCCCGTCGGCACCGATCGCCAGGGGCGCGGAGCCCAGGTATTCGGCGCCGTCCCAGAGCGAGATCAACCCCGACGGCGACGGCAGGTAGGGCCACTCGACGTCGCCGGGCTTCTCCAGCCGCACGTCGAGCCGGTTCGGCTGGCCGTAATACGGGTCGGGGACGGCCAGCGCGGCGTCGACCTCCGGCCTCGCGTGCTCGACCACCAGGACGGCCGAGCCGGCGGCGTCGAGGTAGCGGGGGTCGTTCGCGCCGTCGTAGCCCGCCCGGACGGCGAAGGTCCCGGGGTAGTAGGCCGGATAGGCGGCGATCACCGCCACGCCGTCCACCACGTCGGCGTAATAGATGGAATTGAGGAAGAACAGCGTGATCCGCCCGCCCGAGGGCGAGGCCCCGCCGGGGACCTGGGGCGAGACCCGGACCGTGAACGTGATGGGATCGTCCAGCGCCGTCGGGTTCGGGGCGACGTCCACCGTGACCACCGGGGTCGCCTCGGCGACGACCAGCCGCGCGGCGCGGGTGACGGACTCGCCGCCCTGGGCGTCCGTGTACACCGCCCGGTACAGGTTGCCGTTGACGGCCGGCGGGGACGCGACGGTGTACCAGTCGTGGATCGCGCCCGGGACGTCCTCCCATTGGGAGCCGTTGTCGGCGCTCACCTGCCACCGCACCGAGACCCCCGCCCCCCCCGCCGCGGCGAGGAACGTGACGGGCGTCTCGGGCGTGGTCGTCGCGTCGCTCGGCTGGACGAGGATCTCGGGGCCCGCCACCCGCCTGTACACGAAGACGGAGTCCGCACCGCGGGCCAGGGCCGCCGGGTCGGACTGGACGAACACGTCGTCGTCGGCCACGGCGAAGGAGGCCGCGAAGGAGTCGTCGGGAGTCGGATCCCCCGGCGCGGCCAGGACCGCCGGGGACGACCAGCCGCCGTCTACCCGCGTGTACACGAACGCGGCCTGGTGCGACCCGGATTCGTCCCATCCGGAGGCCACGACCGTCTTCCCGTCCGGGGACAGGTCCATGAACAGGCCGAACTGCGACTCATACTGCGAATCGTAGGGGGCGACGAGCGCGCCCACCCAGTTCCAGCCGCCGTTCTCCATCTCCTCGAAGACGTAGGCCGTGCCCTGTTGCCATCCCCCCCCGTCCCAACTCCGGCCCGAGGCCAGGATGGTCCGGCCGTCGTCGCTGATGGAGAGGCGTTCGCCCAGCGCCCAGACGTAGTCGATGAACCCGATCGTCGTCAGGCCGAGCCACTGCCCTTCGACGGCGTGATAGACGTAGACCGCGCCGGGGTTGTAGTCGTCCCCGACGTCGAGCCCCGCGCCAACCGCGAGGGTGGCGCCGTCGGCCGAGAGGCCGACCGACGCGCCGAACGTCTCGTCCGACCAGGGGCCGGGCGAGGTCAGCTCGGCGGACAGGGCCCATTCGCCGGTCGCGCCCCGGGAGAAGAGGCGGACGGAGCCGGGGGCCTCGGCGTACTCGGCCGGGCCGCTCGCCGTCCCCAGCGCGATCACGCCGCCGTCGCCGCTGATCGAGATGCGGTTCGTCGACGGCCATCCCCTCGTGGCGCCCACGCTCGGCGGCAGCTCGATCGACTGCCGGAAGCTCCAGCTCCCGGCCTCGCGCTCGAAGACGTAGAGCCGGAACGGCGGATCCTCGCCGCCCTCCCAGCCGGTGGACACCACCACGTCGCCGTCGCCGCTGATCGCGACCTCGCGGCCGATGATGAAGGCGTCCTGGTCCGACAGGGGCGGCTTGAGGACCGCATCCTGCGACCACGCCCCCTCCTCGCGACGGAAGACGGTCACGCTCCCCTGGTGCCACGTCCCCAGCGCCGGGTCGAGCGCCCCCGGCGCGCCGACCGCCACCGCGTCGCCGTCGGCCGTCGCCGAGATCGACCACCCGAAGGCGTCGTAGTACGCCGGGGAGGCCAGCTTCAGCTCGGCCTGGAGGTCGAAATCCGTCCCGCCGTAAGCCAGCGCCAGGCGCCGCTCCAGGCCCTCCAGTCGCGGACGACGACCCTTACCCAGGCGGCCCCGCTCCCGGCGGATCGGACGCGCGACGAACGCAGGAGACGTCGATCCCGACGCGATGTCGAACTTGCTCATCAGGTGCTCGCACGATGGGGGGATGGCGGCGTCCCGGACGGCTCGCATGAGCCTTCGCGCGTCGTCCCATCAACCCCGTCGCCATGCACGAGGCCGGGCGCGACGCCATGACGCCGACGGTGCCATTATGCCCGCGCCCCCGGTGTACACGATGCCACACCGACGATCCTGAATGGGAATTCACGACCGCCCCGGCGACTCTCCCTCGGCGGCCCCTTCCGACGGCGGGACGAACTTGTCGACGAGGACGGCGACGGTCATGTCGCCCAGGACGTTCGACGTGGTCCGGCAGCGGTCGAGGAACCAGTCGACGGTCAGGAGGATGGGGATCTTGTCGGCGGGGAGGCGGACGGCGGCGAAGATCAAGGGCATGGTGACGAAGCTCCCCGACGGGATGCCGCCGGCCCCCACGCTGGCCACCAGCGTCGTCAGCACGACGATCACCTGGTCGGTCAGGCTCAGGTCGAACCCCAGCGCCTGGGCCATGAACAGGGCGGCCGTGGCCTGGTAGAGCGCCGTGCCGTCGTTGTTGAAGTTGGTCCCGATGCACGCGCAGAGCTGGCTCGACTGCCGCGAGACCCCCAGCCGCCCCAGCGCCCCGAGGGTGATGGGGATCGTCGCCGCGGTGCTGGCCGTGCTCATCGTGTTGGCCATCACGTCGGCCGCCCCGCGCAGGAACCGCAGCGGCGACATCCGCGCGAAGACGGCCATCTGGAGCAGATACCAGGCGACCTGGAAGCCCAGGCCCAGCAGCACGACGCCGATCAGCCAGATCAGCGACCGGAAGACCTTCATCCCCTCCGCCTGCCCCACCTGCGCCGCCACGATCCCCAGCACCGCCAGCGGCACCAGCGCGACGACCCAGAGCAGCACCTTCATCATCAGCTCGAAGGCGATGGAGAGGAGGTCGACGACCGTCTGGAACGACTCCTTCCCCTGCGCGCGGTGGGCGTCGCGGATCCTCACCAGGCCGATCCCCAGCGCCAGGGTCAGGACGACGAGCTGGGCGATGTTGTTGGTGGCGAACGCCTCGCCGATGCTCCTGGGGATCAGCTCCGTGACCAGCTCCGTCACCGTCTTCTTGACGACGACCTGATTCGCCCCCGGGTCGCCGAGCGCCGCGCCCAGGCCGGGGCGGATGAGGTTCGACAGGACCAGCCCGATCACCATGGCGACCAGGGTGTTGATGAGGTAGAGGAGCATCATCACGCCCCCCTGCCGGCCGCGGATGTCGTTGGCGACGATCGCGTGCAGGATCGCCAGCACGACCAGCGGCGCGGCCAGCGCGGTCAGGGCCCGCATGATGAGGTTGGGGACGATCTGGAGCGACTTCGCCCCCTCGCCCCACACCAGCCCCAGCGGGACGGCGACCGCCACGGCGATGAGCACCCAGACGTACAGCGGCAGCCCGCCGGGCCGGCTCTCCGGCTCGTCCTCCACCGCCGGCGCGCCGAGCGTCGGGTCGAGTTCCGGGTCCTGGTACGGCGTGGAGTTGACGTCGTGGTCGCTCGGCGGCATCGCGGTCTCCGGGAATCGGCGGGCAGGCGCAAGGGGGCGGTCGCATCCGGTGGAGAGGACCAGCATTATGACGCCCGACCGCCCCGACCGCGAGGCCCGGCCGTCGTTTGAGCGTGCCTTTGGAATTCGGCGGATCGCGTCGGACGTCTTCCCCCCTCGCGGGGGAAGACAGACCGCGAAGCGGTCAGATGAGGGGGACGCGGAGCACGAGTGCCATCGGGAGCCGAAGGCCCGTCCGACCGGCCCGGGGGGCGCGACGGCCGTTTCGCGCGTCGTCCCCCTCATCCGGCCCTCCGGGCCACCTTCCCCCGCCGGGGGGGAAGGCCGTTAGGATGCCCAAATCCACAAGGGCACCCGCGTCGGTTCACTCCGCCTCCGCCGGCTCCCCGTCCTCGTCGACGAACCGCACGGCCGCCCCGTCGGGGAGCTTCTTCAGCTCGGGCTCGATCGCGGCGCGGTCGCCGACGATCAGGGTGGTCATGGAGGCGGGCTTCAGGTGCTCTGCGGCCAGGCGCTGGGCCTCGGCGCGGTCGACGGCCGCGATCCGGCCGAGGTAGGTGGCGAGGTGGTCGTCGGGCAGCTCGTAGGCGGCGATGGCCGCGAGCTGGTCGGCCACGTCGAACGTCGTCTCGAACCGGCTGGGGAAGCCGTACTCGGCGCGACGCTTGGCGGAATCGACCTCCTCGTCGGTGAGGGGCCTCGGGCCTTGCAGGTCGGCCAGCTCGCGACGAAGCTCCTCCACGGACTGGCGGGTGACGTTCGTCTGGACCGAGCCCCGGGCCTCGAACCACCCCGGGGCGCGGAGCGTGCGGAACTCCGAGCTGACGCCGTAGCTGTAGCCCTTGTCCTCGCGCAGGTTCATGTTCAGGCGGCTGGAGAACTGGCCGCCCACGATCGCGTTGAGGATCGACAGCGCGGGGACCTCGGGCGACTTCCGCGCCACGCCCAGCCGCCCCACCGCCAGCACCGACTGCGCCGCGCCCGGCGAGTCGACCACGAACAGCGCCCCGGCGTTCGTCGCCCCCGGCGGCGCGGGGACGACCTTCGCGGGCGCGGGGCGGGCCTCCCAGCGGCCGAAGCGGGCCTCCAGCGCCTTCGCGATCGCGTCGGGCTCGACGTCGCCGACCACGATGATCGTCGCGGCCTTGGGCGTGAAGATGGAGCGATGGAACGCCGCCAGGTCGTCGCGGGTGATCGACTCGACCGTCGCCGGCGTGCCCAGCGACGGGCGCCCGTAGGGGTGCGTCGCGCCGAAGACCAGCCGGCGGAAGACGTCCGCGGAGACCTCGTCGGGCGAGTCGCGGCGGGCCTCCAGCGCGGCCAGGCGGAGGAGCTTGCGGCGGTCGACCTCGTCCTGCGGGAACGCGGGGTTCAGCACGGCGTCGGCGTAGACGTCGAGCGCGCGGTCGAGGTGGCGGATCAGCGTGGTCAGGCTCGCGCCGCTCCATTCCAAACTGCACGTCAGGCCCAGGTCGGCGCCCATCTCGGAGAGTTCGCCGGCCATCTGGGCGGCCGTGCGGGATGCCGTGCCGCCGTCCAGCAGCCCGACGGCCAGCGACCCGGCCCCCTCCTTCCCCGCCGGCGAGGACGTCTCGCCGTAGGGGACGACGAGCTGGAGCGTGACGATCGGCAGTTCGCGGCGCGGCGCGACCCAGACCGAGAGCCCGTTCGACAGCGTCCGGCGCTCGAAGCTCGGCGGGGCGAACGCGGGGGGCGGGCCGACGGTCGGCGTCGCGACGGCGGCGTCGGTGTCGCGGGCCTGCTGGGTCGGCTCGAACGGCGAGGGCGCCGTGCGGGCGACCTCGGGCTCGGCGGGACGCTCGGCCGGCGGCCCTGGGACCACGTCCATCCGGATGAAGGCGTCGGTCAGGTAGCGATTCGCGACCCGCTTCACGTCCCCGGCCGTCACGGCGAACAGGCGGTCCAGCTCGGCGCGGTAGGCCGTCGGGTCGCCGGCCAGCGCCTCGTAGGTGCTGAACGTCTCGGCCTTGGTGAGCACCGATTGCAGGCCCTGGATCAGGTCGCTCTCGCGGCCGTTGCGCGACTTGGCCACCTCGTCGTCCGTGGGGCCCTCGCGCTTCAGCCGCTCGATCTGCTCGCGGGCGACCTTCACGACCTCGTCCAGGTCCCCGTCCGGCGGCGCAAGCAGGTCGACCTCGAACGTCCCCGAGAGCGCCTGGGTGGGGTGGGAGGCGTCGACGTTCGCGGCCAGGTCGCGGTCGTGCATGAGCGCGACGTACAGGCGGTTCTCCTTGTCCAGCCCCCCCAGCACCGACGCCAGCACGTCGAGCGCCACCTCGTCGGGGTGGAGGCTGGGGACCGTGGGCCAGACCAGCCGGGCGCGGGGGAGCGAGACGCGGTCGGTCTCCTTCAGGTGCTTCGGCCCGTCGAGCTTCGGCACCCACGGCTTCGGCCGGGCCACGGCCGGGCCCTTCGGGATCGGGCCGAACAGCTTCTCCACCTGGGCCTTGATCTTCGCCCTGTCGATGTCGCCGGCGATGGAGAGGATCGCGTTGTCCGGGGCGTAGTAGGTGCGGAAGAAGGCCGAGACGTCGTCCAGGCTCGCCGCCGAAAGGTCGGCCATGGAGCCGATGACCTCGTGGCGGTAGGGGTGGCCTTCGGGGTAGAGGGCCCGCCGCAGGGCCTCCTCCGACATCCCGTACGGGACGTTCTCCACGGACTCCCGGCGCTCGTTCTTCACCACGTCGCGCTGGTTGTCGAGCTTGGCCTGCGTCATGGCGGGGACGAGGAAGCCCATGCGGTCGGCCTCCAGCCACAGGGCCAGCTCGGCCGCGTTGGCGGGGACCGACTCGAAGTAGACCGTGCGGTCCTCGGTCGTGTTGCCGTTGACCTCGGCCCCCAGCGGTTCGAGCGGCCCGAAGTAGTCGCGGTCGTGGTGCTTCGACCCCTGGAACATCAGGTGTTCGAACAGGTGCGCGAACCCCGTGCGCCCCGCCTTCTCGTCCTGCGACCCCACCTTGTACCAGACGTGGACGGCGGTCACGGGCGTCTTGTGGTCCTCGTGCAAGAGGACCGTCAGCCCGTTGGCCAGCTTGTACTTCTCGACGGCCAGCGCGGGGACCTCGTGCGCCCTGGCCGGCTGCTGCGCGCGGGCGAGCGGCGCGGACGCCAGGAGGAGGACGAGCGGGAGGAGAGGCGTGGCGGCTCGCATGGCGATCGGAATACTCCCCGGGACCGGGCGACGCGACGAACCGCGTCGTCAGCCCTGCAACAGGCCGCGGATCGTCGCGATCGGCAAATAGAGGTGCAATTCGTCGTCGAGGAGCGGGACGAAACCATGCTTCGCGTAGAAGCGGGCCGCCCGGGCGTCGATCGCGTCCACCTCGACGGCATGGACGCCGAGCGGGTCCGCCAGCGACGGGCAGCGGGCGATGGCGAGGTCGCCGGCCTCGCGGTCAAACGAGACTCCTCCTCACTCCTCCGGCCGGGTCCCCGCCGTGATGCCGGTGACGGAGGCGCGCTGGACGACCCTGACGGTCAGGTCGCTCTCCACGCGGATCTGGCAGGAGAGGCGGATGTTGGGGCCGAACTCGGGCTCGCGGGCGAGCCGGCCGCGCTCCTCCATCTCCGGCGGGGGGACGTCGCCGGCGAGGATCTCGACGCGGCAGGTGGTGCAGCGGGCGTTGCCGCCGCAGCGGTGCAGGATGTCGATCCCCGCGTCCTCGATCGCCAGCACGAGCTTCCGCCCCGCCTCGACTTCGAACGCCTTCTCCCCCTCGACCGTGACCGTAGGCATGACGACTCCGTGGACTGGCGCCGGGCGACGCATCGCCCTTCATGTGGTGTGGGGCCGATCATCCCACATCGCCGACGCCGGGGGCAAGGGACGCTCCAGGTGCAGGGCGGACCCGGGATCGACACGGCGAATAGGCCCGCGGACGCCGAAGCGGGTAGAATCTCGGCTCGTGTCGGACCGACCGGAGCCTCGTCTGGACGTGGAGCGGCGATGAAGCGCGCCTCGTGGTTTTCCCGGAGGGTGGTCGACCCGGCGAACTCGGCCGCCTGGTTCGCCATGGACGCGCTCTGGCTCGCCGGCCTCGCGCGGCCGGCTTACGTCGCCTCGGCGCTCACGCTCGCGTCGGGCGCGACGCTCCTGTTCCTCGATCGCAAGAGGGCCGAGCGGCTCGACGACGACCTGGCCCTGAACGCCTGGATGTGGATGAACGCCCTCTGGGCGATCTCGGACCTGGGCAAGCTCCCCTCGCTCCGCTACGCCGCGATGGGCGTCGCCGGGCTCGGGGCGGTGCTGCTCGTCAACGCGATCCGGCCTTCGAAGCAGAGCCGCGGCCGGATCCGACGCCTGAAGAAGCTGAGGGCCCGCGCCCGCTAGAGCGGCGTCTACTCCAGTCGAGGCCCATCACCCTCGCTGACGGATTGCGGCACAATCCAGAACCTCTACGAGCGAGCCCGCTATGACGCGCATCCCCGAGAAGCCCGTCGGCTTCTATCGCGACCTCGTGATCGGAGCCCTGCATGAACTCGGCAGCCGAGAGGAGCAGGAAAGCCTGTGGTTGTCCGACGGGTCCGATGGCAGCCTGGTCTCCTCGTTCGTCGAGGCGGTCGAACGTCTGGCGGACGACTCGGGGCTGGATGGGGCCGTCGAATCGGGCGTCACCGGGATGAGCGACGAATTCGTGACGATGTACAGGGAATTGATGGGAGTCCTCGCCCGAATTCCATCCTGGGACGTCGACCCGATCGAGGTCATCAACGACGAACGGATGGTCCGCGTTCGCGCCATCTGCCATTCGATGCTCGACCTGATCGCGGGCGACGACGCATCATGATCCTCTCAAAACGGGCCGGCCCGGATCCTCCCTGACCGCCGAGGACGCGGAGCCAGTCGCGAGATCCTCGCCGCGGAAGAGTCGGCGAGTCGCCTCGAAAGACCTCCGCGGCCCGACATGAGCCGTGGCGCTTCGCCTGCCCGCGATAGGCTTGACGTCGGGACGGGTTCGGCGGGCTTGTCGATGTCCCGCCCAGGACCGCCGGGGGCTTGAAACGGCCGCCCCGGTGTGCCATAGTTCAGGCTCACGCCTCGCCCGGCATGACGCGCCGGCGCGCATGCCGCGGGCCTCGCCGCGAGGCCCGCCCCCCGGGTCGACGCCGGGATGGAACCGTCCGACGCCGCCGGTCGGGGGGCGTCGCCGCGGTCGAATGCCACGAAGGACGTCCGAACATGCCCTGGCAGGTGGGTCTCTACGCCGCCGCCGTCCTGATCCCCCTGGCGGCCTTCCTCGTCGAGATCCTCTTCATCCGAAGTCTCGGCCGGCTCAACGCCCGGATCGCCACCGGCGCGATCGCCGCCTCGTGCGCGCTGAGCGCAATCGGATTCGTCGACTACTTCCTCGTCGAGAACCGCGCCGCCTTCGCCGAGCCGGGCCATCATGAGGCCGCCCACGGCGAGGCCGTCCCGCACGAGGCCCACGCCTGGGAGGGCTCGTTCGACTGGGTGATCCTCGACGCCCCGCAGGAGGGCCGGCGGCTGGCGATCCCGCTGGGGGTCCGCGTCGACGGCCTGGCGGCGATCATGTTCCTGATGGTCACGTTCGTCGCGACGCTGATCCACGCCTATTCGACGAGCTACATGGCCGAGGACGCCCGCTATCCGCGGTTCTTCGCGTACCTGTCGCTGTTCTGCTTCTCGATGCTCGGGCTGATCGCGTCGCCGAACCTGTTCATGATCTTCCTGTTCTGGGAGTTGGTGGGGGTCTGCTCGTACCTCCTCATCGGCTTCTGGTACGAGGAGAAGCCCAACGCCGACGCCGCCAACAAGGCGTTCGTGGTCAACCGCGTGGGCGACGTCGGCATGCTCATCGGCCTGGGCGTCCTCTGGTCGGCGTTGGGGACGTTCGACTTCCGGGAGGTCGTCGCGATCCTGCGGCATCCCGACGGCTCCCTGGACGCCGCCGCGCCGATCTCCTACGGGCTTCTCACGCTGGCCGGGCTGGGGATCTTCGCCGGGTGCGCCGGCAAGAGCGCGCAGTTCCCGCTGCACGTCTGGCTCCCCGACGCCATGGCCGGGCCGACGCCCGTCTCGGCCCTGATCCACGCGGCGACGATGGTCGCGGCCGGCGTGTACCTCGTCGCCCGGTTCTTCCCGGTCTTCACGCCCGAGGTGCTGGACGTCGTCGCCTACGCCGGCGGGATCACCCTGTTCATCGCGGCGACGATCGCCGTGGTGCAGACCGACTACAAGAAGGTGCTGGCGTACTCGACCGTCAGCCAGCTCGGGTTCATGATGCTGGCGCTGGGGGTCGGCGGCTGGGCGGCCGGCGTGTTCCACCTGCTGACGCACGCCTTCTTCAAGGCCCTGCTCTTCCTGGGTGCCGGCAGCGTCTACCACAGCGTCCACACCTACGAGATGGCCGGCCTCGGCGGCCTCCGCCGGAAGATGCCGACCACCGCCGCGACCATGCTGGTCGGCACCCTGGCCATCTCCGGCGTACCGTTCTTCAGCGGGTTCTACTCGAAGGACGCCATCCTCGCCGCGGCGCTCGCGAAGGTCGCCGCCGAGCCGCATCACGCCCTGCTGTTCGTCCTGCCGGCCGTCGGGGCGGTGTTGACGACGTTCTACATGTTCCGGATGTGGTTCCTGGTCTTCGCCGGCGAGCCCCGCGGCTTCCCCGACCCCCACACGGCCCGCGTGATCCACGCCCAGGACGAGGAGCACGCCCTGGCCGCGGAGGACTCCGAGCACGGCGTCGGGGCCGCGCAGCACGACCTGAACCCGGTCGCCCACGCCCACGAGAGCCCGGCCGTCATGACCCGGCCTCTGGTGATCCTGGCGGCGCTCAGCGTGTTCTCGGGCTGGACGATCTGGCTCGGCCTGCCGATCGGGACGCCGGTCCTCGAACGGATGTTGGCGTATGGCGCTCCGGCCGGCGCGATCGACGCCCACTGGGCGCACTGGTACGCGGTGGGGGCGTCGCTGGCGATCCTCGCGCTGGGGCTGCTGCTGGCCGTCCTCTACTACGCCCCGGCCGGCCTGCCGTTCGCCCCGTCGCTGCGACTGAGCCCCGCGCGGGCGGCCGTCCGCTTCCGGCCGCTCTACGCCCTGTTCAAGAACAAGTGGTATTTCGACGAGTTGTACGCCATGGCCCTCGTCCGCCCCTGCCTCCGACTGGCGAAGGCGTGCGCGGGGCTCGATCGGCTCGTCATCGACGCCGTCGTGAACGGCGCGGCCCGGACCGTGGAACTCCTCAGCCGGGCCGGCGGGATGTTCGACCGGCTCGGGGTCGACGGGCTGGTGAACGGCCTGGCGGCCTCGGTGTACCTGGCCGGGGATCGGGCGCGGTCGATCCAGACCGGGCGGATCCGCAACTACCTGATGTTCCTGGCGCTCGCCGTGATCGGCCTGTTCGCCGGCGTCTTCGCCTGGGTGGGCTGACGACGCCTCCCCGAATCGCAACCCTCCTCCGTCCGGCGCCCCGCACATGAGCGACAACCTGCTGCTGACCTCCCTGTGGCTCGTCCCCCTGATCGGCGCGGGGGCCGTCCTGCTCGTGCCGAAGGGGTCCGAGCGGCTCGTGAAGTACGTCGCCACGGCGTTCACGGCCGTCGCGTTCGCGCTGGCGCTCGCGGCGCTGGCCGCCTACGTCGGCGACGCCCGCGCCGCGGCCCCGCTGGCCGAGCGCGCGGCGAGCGACGGCTTCCTCGTCGTCCGCCACGACTGGATCCCGGCGTTCCACATCCAGTATTACCTGGGGCTGGACGGCATCAGCGTGAGCCTCGTCGTCCTCACCGGCCTGACGAGCCTGCTGGCCTGCCTGGCCTCATGGCCCATCGAGAAGCAGGTGCGGGGGTATTACTCGCTGTTCCTGCTGCTGGCGGCGAGCATGACGGGCGTGTTCCTGGCGCTCGACCTGTTCCTGTTCTACGTCTTCTTCGAGGTCATGCTGCTGCCGATGTACTTCCTGATCGCCCTCTGGGGGGGCGAGAATCGGGAATACGCGGCGATCAAGTTTTTGCTCTACACGCTGTTCGGCTCGGTCTTCATCCTGGTCGCGATCCTGATCCTCTACTTCTGGACCGGCGACGCCCCCGCGGGCGACTTCCGCGGCGGCTCGTTCGACATCGTGAAGCTGACGGCGATCGCCTCGACGACCGGGTATTACGGGCGCTGGATCCAGGACTGGGTGTTCGTGCTGTTCCTGGTCGGCTTCCTGGTGAAGCTGCCGTCGTTCCCGTTCCACACCTGGCTGCCCGACGCCCACGTCCAGGCGCCGACGCCCATCAGCATGATCCTGGCCGGCGTGCTGCTGAAGATCGGCGGCTACGGCATGATCCGCCTGGCCTGGCCGCTGGCGCCGGCCGGGGCGCTGGATTGGTCGTACGTCGTCGCGGCCCTGGGCGTCTTCAGCATCCTCTACGGCGCGCTCGCGGCGATGGCGCAAACCGACTTCAAGAAGCTGGTGGCGTACAGCTCGATCAGCCACATGGGGTACGTCACGCTGGGGATGGCGGCGATGAACCTGGCCGGCGGCGCGGGGTACTACGCCTACGGCGTCAACGGCGCCATGTACATGATGCTGGCCCACGGCATCACCTCGGCCGCGATGTTCTTCCTCGTCGGCGTCATCTACGACCGGGCCCACACCCGCGACCTGGACCGGCTCGGCGGCCTGAACAACGTCATGCCGCTCTACGGCGCGGTCTCCTATGTGATCTTCTTCGGCTCGATGGGCCTGCCGGGCCTGTGCGGGTTCGTGGCCGAGGTCTTCGTGGTGCTGGCCGCGTTCCGATACAGCGTGGCGCTGGGGGTCCTCGCCGCCGCCGCGGTCGTCCTCACGGCCGGCTACATCCTCTGGACGATCCAGCGCGTGTTCCTCGGCCGCAACGAGGCGTGGAAGGGCCTGCCCGACCTCTCCCCGCGCGAGATCGGCATCTCCGCCCCGCTCGTCGTCCTGACGGTCCTGATGGGCGTCTTCCCCCAGGCCCTCATCCTGAGCTGGATGAGCCCGTCCGTCGACCGCATGGTCGCCGGCGTCGCCTCCGGCGCGACCACGGCCGCCGGCCCGATGGCGGGGCGACCGGCGGAGGCCCCGGCGATCGTGGCCGAGGCGCGGTGAGCAAGTCGCGCCGCTGGCCATAACGGCCTTCCCCCCTCGCGGGGGAAGGTGGCCCGAAGGGCCGGATGAGGGGGACGACGCACCGGACGACCGTCGGGAGCCCGGGCCGGTCGAGCGGGCCTTCGGATCCCGACGACGACCGTGCTTCGCCTCCCCCTCTACTGACCCCTTCGGGGTCTGTCTTCCCCCGCGAGGGGGGAAGACGTCGAACGACCTCGTTTCACCCCGCGACGCCCCTCTGCTGGTCCCAGTAGAACCGCAGCGCGACGAACCCCGTGACCAGCGACACCATCGACAGCACGGCGAACGCGCCGGACCAGCCGAAGACGTTGCTGATCTGGGCCATGACCAGGCCGGAGGCCATCCCGCCGATGTAGCTGACGCCGTCGATGATCCCGGCGGCGGCGGCCGAGCCCTTCTTGCCGCCGAAGTCGAGCGCCACGGCGCCCGCGAGGAACGAGTAGGGGCCGACCAGCAGGAATCCCATCAGGCCCACCATCGCCGCCGGGCCGAAAGCCGTCCCGTGCGTGGCCTTCATCGCCAGCATCAGCAACGCCGCCGCCGCGGCCATCAGGCCCGCCACGATCACCAGCGCCCGCCCCCCCTTCCCCAGCTTGTCGCTCAGGAAGCCGACCATCAGGACGGAGACCCCGCCGAAGAACGGGAACCACGCGCTCTTGTCCGCGGCCTCGGCGTCGCTGAAGCCCAGGTCGTCCTTCAGGTAGAGCGGCGTCCAGTTCTGGAACGTCTCGCGGAGCAACGTCAGCCCGATGGAGAGGAGGCAGGCGTAGAGGAACACTCGGCTCCGCAGCAGCGGGCCCAGCACGTCCTTCAGGCCCGACGATCGCGCCTCCGCCCCCTCGGCTCCGAACAGGTTGTCCGGGTTCGGCTCGGGCTCGGCCTCGCCCACGTCGGCCGGGCTCTCGCGCAGGAAGACGGCGTTGAGGACGAACATCGCCGCCAGCACGCCGGCCGTGGCGAAGTACACCCCGCGCCAGGTGAAGCCGGAGTCGAGCAGCACCTTCATGAACTTTCGGGAGATGGCGTCGCCGAACAGGTAGCTCAGGCTGACGAACCCCATCACCGTGCCGAACCGACGGTGCGGGAACCACCGCGAGACCACCCGCACCACGCCCAACCAGCCCAGCGACTGCATGAACCGGTTCCCCACCGCCGCGACGGTGAAGTACGGCAGCGAACCGCCGAACGTGAAGGCGACCGTGCAGGCGATCGACCCCAGCATCCCCGCCAGGAAGATCCGCGAGCCCCCCAGCCGGTCGGTGATCCCGCCCCCCAGGAACTTCCCCGCCGCGTAGGCGAGCGCCCCCAGGGTGATGATCGACCCCAGGCCGATCTTCGCCTGGTCCGCCGTCATCCCGGAGGCCGTCAGCTCCTCGCGGATCATCGGGGTGCAGACCGGGAAGTTCGACCGGCAGAAGTAATACCCCGTGTAGCCCGCCATCAGCAGCGCGAGCGTCGCGAGCTGGAGTCGCTTCAGTCGGGGCGAGGCGGGAGTTTCGGCTTCGGGCGCGGCGTCGGTGCTCACGGCGGTTCCGTCGTGTTGGGCGTGGGGAGACGCGGTGGGCGATCGGTCGGATTCAGGAACGGGGGAATTCGCGGCCTTCCAGCTCCTCGATCGCGCGGCGGAGGTCGTCCGGCACGCGCGTCGGCCGCTGGAGATTGTAGTCGAAGACGACTAGCGTGGCGGTCCCCTCGGCGGCGAGGGCCTTCCGGGCGCGGCTGACGATCCGGTGCTCCAGGTCGATGCTGCTGATCCCAATCCGCGTCGCCCGCACGCCGACGTCGACGACGTCCGGGAACGTCAGTTGCCGCCGATAATCGTTGGCCACCGACGCCAGGATCGGCCCGATGTTCCGCTCGCGGTGCAGCCGCATCAGCCCCACCTTCTCCGCGTAGACGATCCGGGCCGTCTCGTACCAGCGGAAGTACCGGACGTGGTTGACGTGCCCCAGCGCGTCCTGGTCGCCCCAGTGCAGCGGGACCTCGATAGTCACCCGATAGTCCGCCAGCGGCGCGGAGACGTCGGCCGTCGCTCCCTCCCCCTCGCTCATCGCGGTCGCCCCTTCTTTCCCGAAACCTGGAATCCACGCGAGCCGGCCGGCGATCGTACCGGCAAGATGATGTCCTTTGACATCCCGGTCGACGGAAGCGCAACGACGAGCACCCCTCGGGTATGCCGCAAATCGTTAATCGATAGTCGAATCGGGCAGATCATCGGTGGTTTCTATTGAGATCGCGACGCGACGCCTTTAGGATGAGGCCGCTTCGTGCGGGGCCCCGAAGGGGCGGTGACGGCGGCCCCGTGGACTCACGGCCTCGACCCCGCAGCGGAGGGGATTTCCATCGCTCTCCCGTGCAGGTTGGCGACGATCGAACCAGACCCGGGGGCGGGTATCATGGCGCTGTTCGGCATTGCGTGGGCCCTCCTGTGCGTGGGCGTCGATCCTCCCGCCCCTGCATCCCCTCGGGGCGACCTCGCGGCCTACCCGACGGCCGGCGTCGCGTTCAGGGAACCGAGAGGATGGACCGAGCAATTAAGGAACGCGGGAAAGACGGTCGCGCGGTGGACAAACCCCGACTCCGAGCCTGAGAAACCCGCCGCCTTGATCATGATCGAATGCGCACGACCTAAGGTGGATTCCCTGGAGGAAACCGCCCAAGGGCTGGCACGGAACTTTCGCGGCGCGGTCGACGACCAGCCGACCTCACTGGACGGGGCGCGGGCCCTTCGAATCACCGCGACGAATCCCAGCAAGGCCCTCCGTCCGGTCGAGGCCCTGGCCGCGATCCACGACGGGCGTCTTTACCTGGTCATGGGCGGCGCGATATCCGGGCGATCCGTCAAGGATGAGATCGAGTCCATCCGCGCGAGTTGGACCTGGACCCGGATCGAGTCGCCGTCCGAGCACCTGGCGTTTCGCGACGAGCCGCTCCCCCTCGGGAGGGGCACCGCATCGATCAATGTTCCGGCATTGATGCACACCTATCCGACGGATGAGCCCGACCGGGTCCTGGAACTCGGGCTGCACAACTTCGCCCGCAATGAGCCGGATTTCCTGATTTATGCGCAGGTCGTGACGCTGGAACCGGGGCTGACCTTCGACAAGTTCAAGGGCCAACTGGCCGACGGGCTGCAGGCGCAAAACATCATCAACGGGCCGCTCGAATGGCGGACTTTGAGCGACACGCCCCCGCGCCTCATCTCCAACATGGTCGAATCCGGCGCGGCCTCGCCCGACGGCCCCAAGCAAGCCGCGTCCATACGGTGGGTCCTGGTGAAACTTGACGAGCGCCGAGTCGCCTCGGTCAACTTCACGCTCCCGGCGGCGGCGGCGGCGGCGGGGGAGCGGGACGTTTACATGAACCTCATGGAACGGATCGCGGAGTCGATCCGGCCCGGGGCCGACGTCGTCGAGCCTAAGGAAAAGGGCACCCAGCCGACCGGCGCGGACCGCATCCGGTAAGGTCGACCACCGACGCCAGGATCGGCCCGATGTTCCGCTCGCGGCGCAGCCGCATCAGCCCCACCTTCTCGGCGTAGACGATCCGGGGCGTCTCGTACCAGCGGAAGTAGCGGACGTGGTTGACGTGCCCCGGCGCGTCCTGGTCGCCCCAGGGCAGCGGCCCCTCGATCGTCACCACCTTCGGTCATCGTCGTCCCTCCCCGGAGAAGGGCTCCGCTGATATCCGCCCGCCTTCGCGGGATCGACGACCGGCGATCGGCTCCTCATTTTCAGAAAACCTGAAATCAGCTCGGGCCCGCCGGTGATCGTATCGGAGAGACGGTGCTCTTTGACAACTCGGGACGTGGATGAAGGCCGGAATGCCGTCCCCAGGCGGAAATAGGGCCGCCGAGCCTTGAGCCGGTCCGCCGCGACGTCGTCCCCTCTCCCGGCGGGAGAGGGGACGACGTCGCGGCGGGCGGCGGCCGCTCGAAGCGGGACCGCTCGGTCGGGCTCGCACCGTGACGGAATCCAGCGCGGATCTCCAACAAATCGATTCGAAGTCGACGGACGAACCCAACGGCAACAAGACGCAATCGCATGCAAAATCACAGCTTGCGTCACGGGAACACGCGCAGCGGCAAGGCGGACGGAGCCACCCTCCGGCCCCGCCGATCCTTACGCCGGGCGCTTCCAGACGAGGGTCCAGTGGCGGTCGGAGGTCATGGAGACGGCGTCGGCGGGGAGGCCGATGGAGGCGGCGAGGGCGGCGATCTCGGGGAGGGTGAGGGCGGCGTGGAGCGAGGCGCGGAAGAGTTCGCGGGCCTCGGGCGACTCGCCGCCGGCGTGCTCCTCCACCAACCGCGCCAGGGTCCCCTGATCATCAGGGCGGTAGAGGTCGCGGACGAACAGGGTGCCGCCGGGGGCGACGCGGTCGAGCATCGCGGCGAGGGCGGGCTTCGGGTCGGGGATGTGGTGGATGATCGTGTTGGTGATCACGGCCTCGCACCGGGCGTCGCCCAGGGCCGTCGGGGCCTTGGCGTCGCCCAGCACGAACCGGATGCGGTCGGTCAGGCCGGCCTCGGCGACGTTCCGCTCGGCCCGCTCGATCATGGCCGGGGCCAGGTCGAAGCCGACGAGCCGGGCGTTCGGGTCGGCCAGGGCCAGGGCGATCGGGATCCGGGCCGTGCCGGTCCCGACGTCGAGGATCTCGCCCCCCCGGCAGGGGCCGTGGGCGGCGAGGAAGTCCGCGACGAAGGCGTCGTTGACCGCCCGATGGTCCATCGCGTCGTACTGGGCGACCTCCTCGGGGCCGTCCATCGACTCGGGCTCCAGGATGCGCGGGATCATCGGGGCGGCTCCTTCGATGCGGGGAGGATCAGAGCGAGTCGATGGCCTTGAGGGCCTCTTCCAGGCAGGCGCGGACGTCGTCCGCCGGGTCCTGCTCGTTCTCCTCGTACTCCAGGGCGACCAGGCCCTTGTAGTCGTTGGCCTTCAGGACCTTGAACAGGCCGGGGTAGTTGAGGTCCCCCTTGCCCAGGATCGTGAAGTGCTCGGCGTCCTTGACGTCCTTCAGGTGGACGCCGAAGACCCGCTTGCCGAAGACCTCGGCGGCGCGGACGGGGTCCTCCTTGGAGCGGAGGAAGTGGCCGCAGTCGATGCAGCAGCCGACGAGCGGGCTGTGGCCCTTGATGGCCTTGGCGACCACGTCGATGAGGTCGTAGCGGTGGCCCGGCCCGTGGTTGTGGATGCCGGCGCCGACCTGGAACTCGTCGACCAGCTTGTCCAGGTCGTCGAAGGCGTCCGGGTCGGGGTCGATGGAGAGGTACTCGATCCCCATCGCCTTGGCGAACTCGAAGTACTTGCGGTTCTCCGGCGAGCCCTTCTGGATGTGGACCACGCCGTAGCCGACGACCTGGACCTCGGCCCCCTCCAGCGCCTTCTTGTAGCCGGCGACGGCGGCCTCGTCGGCCGTGGTCGGGAGGTGGCCGGGGAAGGCCTCCCAGTAGCGGACGCCCAGCTTGTGGCTCACGGCCAGGGCCTTCTCCAGGCTGGACCGGCCGCCTTCCTTGTATCCCCGCAGCGAATAACTCTGGAGGCCCAGACGGAAGGGGGCGGAGCCGAGGGCCAGGGCGCGGGAAGGCCGGCCGAGGGCCAGCGCGCCGGCCGCGGCCAGGCCGCCGCCCAGGAATCCGCGGCGGGAGAGGTTCGTGGTCATGGGATCGTCCCGTCGAACGAGTTCGGTCGCGGGGGGAGGCGGGACGCCCCGGCCTCCGTCCGCATCGCGTCGCATGCGAGGCTACCCCAGCGCCGCGGCCCTCGCCAGGGCCTACCCGGCCCCGCCCGCCTTGCCGCCGCGACGACGGTTGTGGGATAGTGGAAGTCGGCCGAGGCCGGGGAGGATTCGCCATGACGACGAAGCGAGGGATCCGGGTCGCGATCGCGGCCCTCGGCGGCCTCCTGGCCCTGGCGCCCCCGCCGGCCCCGGCCGCCGTCACGCACGAGGAGGTCGAGCGGGCCATCCGCGACGGCGTCCGCTTCCTCAAGAAGCAGCAGAGCCCCGACACCGGCGGCTGGCGCGACTACAACGCCAACGAGGCCCGCACCGGCCTGACCAGCCTGGTCGCCCTCGCCCTCCTCACCGCCGGCGAGCCCGCCGACTCGCCCACGATCCAGTCGGCCCTGAATTACCTCCACCGCTTCTCGCCCGAGCAGCTCGACTCGACCTACGCCGTCGCCCTCCAGACGATGGTCTACGCCATGGCCGAGCCGGAGAAGGACAAGCTCCGGATCGCCGCCAACGCCGATTGGCTCGAGCGCGCCCAGATCAAGCCGGCCGACTCCGTCCCCTGGCCCGGCGCCTGGAGCTACAACCTCGCCAAGGTCGGCCGCCGCGGCGACAACTCCAACACCCAGTACGCCCTGCTCGGCCTGCACGCCGCCACCGAGGCCGGCGTCAACGTCAAGCCCGAGGTCTGGAACCTCGCCCGCGCCTACTGGGAGAACGCCCAGCGGGCCGACGGCGGCTGGGGCTACTACCACAAGAGCCAGGACCAGCTCTCCACCTCCAGCATGACCGCCGCCGGCATCTCCAGCCTGGTCATCACCGGCCTGCGGAAGTTCCAGGGGGCCGAGGAGATCCGCGGCGCGGCCATCCAGAACTGTGGCAAGGGGGGCGTGAACATCAACCTCCAGCGCGGCATCGGCTGGATGGCCAGCCGGTTCCAGGTCGGCCAGAACTTCCCCACCGGCCAGAGCTGGCGGCTCTACTTCCTCTACGGCGTCGAGCGCGCCGGCCGGCTCGGCGGCGTCCGGTTCTTCGGCGACCACGACTGGTATCGCGAGGGCGCCGAGGCCCTGGTCCACGAGCAGGACAAGCTCAGCGGCTCGTGGAAGGGGGCCGTGAACGAGGGCGACCCGCTCATCGCCACCAGCTTCGCGCTCTTGTTCCTGGCCAAGGGCCGCGCCCCCGTGCTGGTGAACAAGCTCCGCCACGGCCCCCGCGGCGACTGGGACAACGACCCGGACGACGTCCGCAACCTCGTCAACCTGGTCTCCCAAGACTGGAAGCACCTGCTCACCTGGCAGGAGGTCGACCCCGGCTCGGCCTCGGTGCAGGACCTGCTCCAGGCCCCGATCGCCTTCTTCAACGGCCACCTGGCCCCCGAGTTCTCCGACGTCGCCGTGCGGAACATCCGCGACTACGTCGACCAGGGGGGCTTCCTCGTCGCCGACGCCTGCTGCGGCCGGGAGGAGTTCGACGCCGGCTTCCGCGACCTCATGAAGCGGGTCTTCCCCGAGGAGGCGTACAAGCTCAGGCCCCTCTCGTCCGACCACCCCGTCTGGCGGGCCAAGCACCTGATCGCCCCGGACTCCTACCCGCTGTGGGGGATCAAGCACGGCTGCCGGACCGTCGTGATCTACTCGCCGAAGGACCTCTCCTGCTACTGGAACCAGATGGACCGCTCCGAGCGCGACCGCCGCAACGAGCACATCGCCAAGGCCACGATGGTCGGCCAGAACATCATCGACTACGCCACCGGCCGCGAGCTGCCGGCCGACAAGCTGGTCGTCCGCGAGGTCCACTCCTTCAAGGACGACGCCCCCAAGCGGGGGTCGCTGCGGATCGCCAAGCTCAAGCACTCCGGCGACTGGAACATCGCCCCCCTGGCGGTCCCCAACCTGATGGAGGCCCTGCGCAAGCCCCCCTTCGGCTTCGACGTGGCGGTCTCGCAGAAGGACCTGGCCCCGAGCGACCCGAGCCTGGTCTACTACCCGCTGATCTACTTCCACGGCCGCGCCGCGGCCTCGTTCACGCCCGAGGACGTGGAGGCCCTCCGCAAGCACGTCAACCCCGGCGGCGGGACCATCTTCGCCGACGCCGCCTGCGGCAGCCCCGGCTTCGACTCCGCCTTCCGCCGCTTCGCCGCCGAGCTGTTCCCGGACAACCCCCTCGTCCCCATCCCCAAGGACGACGAGCTGTTCACGGCGCAGGTCGGCCTGGACCTGAAGGACTGCCAGTACACCAAGGCCGCCGGCGGCGGCAAGGACTACCCCCAGCTCGAAGGCGTGAAGATCAACGGCCACTGGTCCATCATCTACTCCAAGTTCGACATCGGCTGCGCCCTGGAGCGGCACTCGGGCCTGGACTGCAAGGGCTACACCTACGAGAGCGCCCTGCGGATCGCGGCGAACATCGTGATCTACTCGACCCTCCCCTGACCCGCCCGGGATTGGGGTTGAAGGGGATCTCGGCCGGCGATTATAACCGGCACGATCCCGCCCCGGCCGGGTCGCCGGGGCCGGCGGACGCCCCTCGGACGTGCGGGCGCGAACCTTATTTGATGTCAGGACCAGGGCGATATGGCCGAAGATGCGGGCGCGCCGAAGGCGGGCTGTCTCGTGGACCTGAAGGGGCAGACCGCCCTGGTGACGGGGGCCTCGCGGGGCATCGGCCGCGCCATCGCCGTGAAGCTGGCGGCGTGCGGCGCGAGGGTGGTCGGCGTCGCCAGGACCCTGGAGGCGATGCAGGGGACCAAGGACGCCATCCTCGCCGCCGGCGGCGAGTTCGAGGGCTTCGCGGCCGACGTCGCCAAGGCCGAGGACGTCAAGCGGGTCGTCGACGAGGTCGAGGCCAAGTACCAGAAGATCCACGTCCTGGTGAACAACGCCGGGATCACCAAGGACGGCCTGATGCTCCGGATGGAGGACGACGCCTGGGACCAGGTGGTCGACGTCAACCTGAAGGGGACGTTCCTCTGGTGCCGCGCCGTCGGCGCGGTGATGATGCGGGGTCGCTACGGCCGGATCGTCAACATCAGCAGCGTGTCGGGCATCCGGGGCAACCCGGGCCAGGCCAACTACTCGGCGAGCAAGGCGGGCGTCATCGGCTTCAGCCAGACCATCGCCCGCGAGCTGGCCTCGCGCGGGATCACCGTGAACGTGGTCGCCCCCGGATTCATCACCACCGACATGACCGACGTCCTGCCGGACAAGATCAAGGCCGAGGTCAAGGAGCGCATCCCCCTGAAGCGCCTGGGCGCGCCCGAGGACATCGCCGAGATGGTGGCGTTCTTCAGCGGCCCGGCGTCGAGCTACGTCACCGGCCAGGTCGTGACGGTCGACGGCGGCATGACCGTCTGACGCCGGCGGCGGCCCGAATATCCTCCAGAAAGCATGGCCGAAGGCCGATTGGGTTGGGTAGCCTGGTAGGGGTCGCGACGCGGGCGCGGGATCTCGCGATCGCCCGGCCGTCCGGATGGACAAGGCCCCCGACCCATGCTATTTTGACTCGATCGATCGACGGATCCGGGATGCGGGGCCGTTCCAGGGAGGACGGGCCTCCGCCCGCCCCGACCCAGGGAGGAACCGCCCCCCCGTCGAAGGCCGCCGCCGGATGGGGCCCGCGCCCGATGCCGAGCGGAGCCGCCCCGCGCCGACCCGTCCCGGGGCGATCGCGACCGTACCCCTTGACCCCGACCCCTGCGTCCCCCATGGCTTGCGCCCCCGGCTCGGGCGATGGACCAGCAGGCCCGAATACCGAACCGACTCCAACCAGGAGGTCCGCCCGTGTCCGTGGAAGAGCGCGTGATCGAGATCGTCAGCGAGCAGATGGGTGTGTCGAAGGACCAGGTCAGCAAGGAGACGTCGTTCGTCAACGACCTCGGCGCCGACTCGCTGGACACCGTCGAGCTGGTCATGGAGTTCGAGGAGGAGTTCGACATCACCATCCCCGACGACGAGGCCGAGAAGATCCAGACGGTGGGCCAGGCGATCGACTACATCGAGCAGCACGCGCACGCCAAGTGACCCCGACGCGGCGGAGCCGGCCCCGGCCGGCCGCCGACGCGGGCCGCGCCAGGCCGCCCGGCCCGCCGGTCGGCCGCCCCCCCCTCACGCCCGCCCCCTGACCCGGCCGCAAGCCAAGCCTTTCCGCGAGACGAGACGATCATGGCAGAGACGCGACGCGTCGTCATCACCGGCATGGGGCTGGTCACGTCGCTGGGCGAGACCGTGGACGCCTTCTGGGAGGCGCTCTGCGCCGGCCGCAGCGGCGTCGGCCCGCTCGACCTGTTCGACACGACGGAGTTCAAGGTCCACTTCGGCGGCCAGGTCCGCGGCTGGGACGGGGCCGCGCGCTTCGGCGTGAAGGAGGCCCGCCACCTCGACCGCTTCGCCCAGTTCGCGCTGGCGGCCTCCGAGTCGGCCGTCGCCGACTCCGGCATCGACTTCTCCAAGCTCCCCGCCGAGAACTGCGGCGTCATGATCGGCTCGGGGATCGGCGGGCTCAACGAGTTCGAAGCCCAGCACACCGTGATGATGCAGAAGGGGCCCTCCCGCATCAGCCCCTTCACCATCCCCAAGCTGATGGTCAACGCCGGCAGCGGCCAGGTCTCCATCCGCTGGGGCCTCCGCGGGCCGATCACCTCCACGGCCACGGCCTGCGCCTCGGCCTCCAACGCCATGGGCGACGCCTTGAAGCTGATCCAGTGCGGCGACGCCGACGTCATCATCACCGGCGGCAGCGAGGCGGCCATCACCCACATGGGCCTGGGCGGCTTCGCCTCCATGCGGGCCCTCTCCACCCGCAACGACGACCCCGCGCGCGCCAGCCGCCCGTTCGACCGCGATCGCGACGGCTTCGTCATGGGCGAGGGCGCCGGCATCCTGATCTTCGAAGCCGAGGAGATCGCCCGCGCCCGCGGCGCCCGCATCTACGCCGAGGTGCTGGGCTACGGCACCGCCGGCGACGGCTACCACATCACCGCCCCCGACGAGCAGGGCCGCGGCGCCGCCCGCGCCATGAAGCGCTGCCTGGCCGACGCCCGCATCCCCCTGGACGCCGTCGACTACATCAACGCCCACGGCACCAGCACCCCGCTCGGCGACCTCGCCGAGACCGTCGCCATGAAGACGGTCTTCGGCCCGCACGCCCAACGCCTCCAGATCTCCAGCAGCAAGAGCCAGCTCGGCCACCTCCTGGGCGCCTCCGGCGGCGTCGAGCTGATCGCCTCGGTCCTGGCCATCCACCGCGGCGTCCTCCCCCCCACCATCAACCTCGATGAGCCCGGCGAGGGCTGCGACCTGGACTACATCCCCAACGTCGCCCGCGAGGCCAAGGTGGACCACGTCATGTCCAACAGCTTCGGCTTCGGCGGCCACAACGCCAGCCTCCTCGTCGGCCGCCACTCCGGCTGACGCCCCCGTCGAGATCCGCCGCGACGGTCGGGGTGGTCCTCCCGGCTGGGACGGGCCGCCCGCGGGCCTCGCTCGGGTTGAACCGCGGCCGTGCAGGGCCCATAATGATTCCCATGAGCCGTCCCGCGCGCCGTCGCGCCGGGGGACGGCCGCCCTCCTCCGCATCCCCCCTGCACTGCATCAACAGGTGAAGCGAACATGGCGCGTCGGCGTGTCGGATTGTGGCTCGTGGGGGCCTTCGGCGGGGTCGGGACCACCATCACCGTCGGGCTCGCCGCGATGGCGAAGGGGCTCGTCGACCAGGTCGGGCTGACGACCGACCTGCCGGCCTTCCGCGACCTCCCCCTCCCCGACCCGGGCGACTTCGTCGTCGGCGGCCACGAGATCCGCGAGACCTCCTTCGACGCCTCCGCCCAGGAGTTCCGCGACGCCTCCGGCGTCTTCGACGCCGAATGGCTCCGCGCCTGCCGCGAGGAGCTGGCCGCGGCCTCGGCCCGCGTCCGCCCCGCCCCGCGCTACGGCCTGAGCCCGACCGTCGCCAAGCTCGGCGACTGGCGGGCGGACGACGCCGACGGCACCGCCCGCGAGGCCGTCGACCGCATCGCCGCCGACCTCGACGCCTTCATCCAGGCCGAGGGGATCGATCACCTCATCGTCCTGAACGTCTCCAGCACCGAGCCCCCGTTCCGCACCGGCTCGCCGCACGAGTCGCTGGCGGCGCTGGAGGCCGTGCTCGACCGGCCCGGCGACCCCGTCCTGCCGTCCAGCTCGCTCTACGCCCTGGCGGCGTTCCGAGGCGGCCACACCTACCTGAACTTCACGCCCAGCCTGGGCGGGTCGTTCCCCGCCGCGCACGAGCTGGCGGCGAAGACGGGTTCGCTGTATGGCGGCAAGGACGGCAAGACCGGCGAGACCCTGATGAAGACGGTGCTGGCGCCGATGTTCGCCCACCGGAACTTCAAGGTCATGAGCTGGGTCGGCCACAACATCTTCGGCAACCGCGACGGCGTGGTGCTGGACGACCCCCACAACAAGTCGTCCAAGGTCGAGACCAAGGACAAGGTCATCACCGAGATCCTCGGCTACAAGCCGGCCTCGGTCGTCTCGATCGAGTACGTCCCGGACATGGGCGACTGGAAGACCGCCTGGGACCACATCCACTTCAAGGGCTTCCTCGGCACGAAGATGGCCCTGCAATTCACCTGGCAAGGGTGCGACAGCCTCCTCGCCGCCCCCCTCGGCGTCGACCTCGCCCGCTTCGCCGACGTGGAGAAACAGCGCGGCGGCAAGGGCCTGATGCTCCACCTCTCCTGCTTCTTCAAGGGCCCCGAGGGCGACCCCGAGAACGACTTCTTCAAGCAGTTCGCCCGCCTCGAAGCCTACGCCGCCGCCATCAAGGCGGGGGCGAAGTAGCCGGCCGCCTGCATCGAATCGGCCCGCCCCCCTCAACCGCCGCATCGAGACCGCCGCCGTGAAACTCGCCTTCAGCTCGAATGCGTATTTGAAGCACCCGTTCGACGAGACCGCGGAGCGGATCGCGGCGATCGGGTATGACGGCCTGGAGCTGCTGGCCGACGTCCCCCACGCCTGGCCGGCGGGGCTGCTGGAAGGGCCCAAGAAGGCCATCCGCGAGGCGATGGCGCGGACGGGCCTGGAGTTCTCGAACATCAACGCGTTCATGATGAACGCGGTGGCCGACCATCGCCAGCCGTACTGGCATCCGTCGTTCATCGAGCCCGACCCGAACTACGCCCGCGTGCGGATCGACCACACCCGACGGGCGCTGGACCTCTGCGCCGAGCTGGGCGCGCCGCACATCACCACCGAGCCGGGTGGGCCGATCCCGCCGGGCGTCTCGCGGGCGCAGGCCGTCGACCAGTTCGTCGAAGTGCTCAAGCCCCTGGCCGAGCACGCGGAGAAGCTGGGGATCCTGCTCCTCATCGAGCCCGAGCCGGAACTGCTGCTGGAGCGGACCGATCAGTACGTCGAGATCCACGAGCGCGTCGGGTCGGAGGCGCTGGGGCTGAACTTCGACGTCGGCCACGCCTTCTGCATGTCGGAAGACCTGCCGAAGGCCATCGCCGCACTGGCTCCCCTGACGAGGCACTACCACCTGGAGGACATCGCCGCGACGCGGGTCCACCACCACATGGTCCCGGGCGACGGCGTCATCGACTTCGCCGAGGTCGTCTCGGCGATCAAGTCCACCGGCTACGACGGCTGGCTGACGGTCGAGCTGTACCCGTTCCAGGACGACCCGGACGCCGCGGCGCGTCGGGCCTACGAAGTCCTCAAGCCGCTGGTCGGATGAGCCGGGTCGCGATCAAGCCGGTCCTCCAGCTCGTCCGGCTCCCCAATGTCTTCACCGCCGCGGCCGACGGCCTCGCCGGCTGGCTGATCGTCGGCGGCGCGCTCGACGACCTGCGCGGCTGGCTGCCGATCGCGGGGGCCTCGATGAGCCTCTATGCCGCCGGGATGGCCCTGAACGACTGGTTCGACCTGGAGGTCGACCGCGCCGAGCGCCCCGGCCGGCCGCTCCCCTCGGGCGCGGTGCCGATCGGCCTGGCCGCGGCGATCGGCTGGGGCGGGCTGGCGCTCGGCCTGGCGCTGGCGTCCCTGGCGGGCCCAGCGCTCGTGGTCGCCGGGCTGCTGGCGGCGGCGATCGTCTTCTACGACGCCTGGGCCAAACAAATGTGGCTCGGGCCGTGGGCGATGGGGGCGTGCCGCGGGCTGAACATGCTGATGGGCGTCGTCGCGGCCCGCCGGCCGGAGAGCCCCGCGGCGTGGGCCGGGGCGTTCGCGTTCGGCCTGTTCGTGGCGGGCGTCACCTGGATCAGCCGGTCCGAGGCGTTCGGCGGCGGGGCGAGGAACCTGAAAATCGGGCTCTGGGTCCAGCGAGCGGCCGTGGCCCTGCTCGGCGTCGTCGTGCTCGCGATCGCCGACCCGCTCGACTGCGCGGCCTCGTTCCTGGGCGTGTTCGTCCTGGCGGCGGTGGCGTTCAAGGTCTTCGCGGCCGGGACGCGGGCGCTGCGGAGCCCGTCGCCGGAGAGGGTCCAGAAGGCCGTGAAGACGGGCGTGCTGTCGCTGGTCTGGCTCGACGTGGCCCTGGTCGCCGCGGCGTGCGGGCCGCTCCCGGCGCTGGCCGTGGCGGCGTTCTGGCCCCCGGCCTTCCTGCTGGCCCGCCGGCTCTACGCGACGTGAATCGAGGTCGCCCGATGCTCCTGGGTTACAACACCAACGGCCTCGCCCACCACCGCCTGTCCGACGCCATCCGGCTGCTGGCCGACGAGGGCTACGAGAGCGTCGCCGTCACGCTCGACGCCGCAGCGCTCGATCCCTACGACGACCCGGCCGTCCTGTCGCGCCAGGTCGTCGCCACGCGCGACCTGCTGGACTCGCTGGGCCTCGGCCGGGTCGTCGAGACCGGCGCTCGCTACCTCCTCAACCCGAGGCTCAAGCACGACCCGACCCTGATGGACCCCGACCCCGTCCGCCGCGCCCTGCGGGTCGACTTCCTCAAGCGTGCGATCGACATGGCCGCGGCGCTCGACTCGGGGATCGTCTCGTTCTGGTCGGGCATCCTCCGCGACGGGGCGACCGAGGACCAGGCGATGGACCGGCTGGCCGCGGCACTGCGGCCGGTGGTCGAGCACGCCGAGGCGAAGGGCGTGCGGCTGGCGTTCGAGCCCGAGCCGGGGATGTTCATCGACACCTTCGACCGCTTCGCCCGGCTCGACGAACGCATCAAGCACCCGCTGTTCGACCTGACCGTGGACGTCGGCCACGTCCACTGCATCGAGCGCGGGCCGATCGCCGATCACATCCGGCGCTGGGGGCCTCGGATCGCCAACGTCCACATCGAGGACATGGTCGAGGGCGTCCACGACCACCTGATGTTCGGCGAGGGGACGATGGACTTCCCGCCGATCCTCGCGGCGCTGCGCGAGGTCGGCTACGGCGGCGGCCTCCATGTCGAGCTGAGCCGCCACAGCCACGCCGGGGCCGACGCCCTGCGGCGGGCGAAGGAGTTCCTGACGCCCCTCCTCGGCCGCGCGGAGGTCACGGACCGCCGGCCGACCCGTACCACGCCGTAAATCACCCGTGCGTGGCGCGACCGTTCGCGGGCGCGCGGATCGCATATCCGATCCGCGAGGCGCACCCCAATCAGGCGTCGGGATCGGCCGCCCGACGCGCGCCGGGCCGCGGAACGGCCGAGGATTCTCCGGGACGCGGCCGATGATCGTTCGAGGTCCGTCGTAGCCGCCGAGTGACCCCCGAGAGGCCCGTCATGACATCCCGATGCCGCAGGCCGGCGCCGTCGCGAGGTTTCACGCTGATCGAGCTGCTGGTGGTGATCGCCATCATCGCGGTCCTCATCGCCCTCCTCCTCCCCGCCGTGCAGGCGGCGCGCGAGGCGGCGCGGCGCTCGCAGTGCGTGAACAATCTGAAGCAGATCGGCCTGGCCTGCATGAACTACGAGAGCGCCCACGGGTCGCTCCCGCTCGGCCGGGTCATGAACGGGCCGATGGACGTCGCGTTCAACTGCGACTACGGCACCCAGGGGGCCCCGCGGGGCTGGTCGCTGTTCGCCCTGATCCTCGCCAACATGGAGCAGTCGACGGTCTACAACGCGCTAAACTTCCATTTCGCGTCCGCGGAGAGCATGGGGGCGTTCGGGCACGCCGGGGCGGTCAACTCGACGGGGACGGGGGTCTGGATCGCCTCGTACGTCTGCCCGAGCGAGGAAGGCGGGTGGCGACAGACCACCGGGACGGCCGGCGACCGCTACTCCCCGTCGTCCTACGCGGCGAACGGCGGCACCTGGAACACGGTGGGCTACTACGCCGGACCCGAGTGCTGGCAGGGGGAAGTCAGCAACGGGGCCTTCGGCGACTCGACGTCACACCGGATCTCCTCGTTCACCGACGGCACCAGCAACACCATCCTCGTCGGCGAGACCAGCCGGTTCCGCAACGACCCCGACCCCGTCTTCAACCAGTGGACGAACACGTTCTACTGGGGGTCGAACTACCCGGTCGAGAACACGACCCGGCCCCAGGGGATCGCCTTCACGCTCCCGCGCATCAACGCCCCGCTCAAGGGGGGCGACGGCGACCTGCTCCCCCCCGGCACGACCTACCCCGACATGTCCGACTACAAGGCGTGGACCCTGAACGTCCCGCTCTACAAGGAATTCGGCCAGTGGGGCTTCCGCAGCCAGCACCCCGGCGGGGCCAACTTCGTCTTCGCCGACGGCTCGGTGAAGTTCCTCAAGGAGTCGATCGGCATCGCGACCTACATGGCCCTCGGGACCCGGGACCAGGGCGAAATCGTCAGCGCCGACTCCTACTGAGTGTCTGTTTTAGAAGGTGCATTGGAACGTCCTTCCCCCCTGGCGGGGGAAGGTGGCCCGCAGGGCCGGATGAGGGAGACGACGCGCCGGACGGCCGTCGTGATCCCGAGCCGGTCGGACGGGCCTTCGAATCCCGACGGAGCCGGTGCATAGCGTCCCCCTCATCCGACCCCTTCGGGGTCTGCCTTCCCCCGCGAGGGGGGAAGGCGTCGCGGTGCCCCGCGACCTTCTGGAACAGTCTTTGGCATCCCCAACCCGCCCCCTGGCCCGGCGAGCCCCACGTCGATGCGAACCCGACCCGCCTTCCTCGCCCCCTCCCTGCTGCTGGCCCTCGTCGCCGGCTGCGGCCCTCAGAGCGGACCCGTCGCCCCGCCCCCGCCGGCCGACGCCGCGCCCGCCGCGGACGGCCCCAATCGCGAATGGCAGGGGAAGCGCAAGGTCGGCGACGCGGTCCGCAAGGCGCACCGGGCGCTCAATTGACGCGCGTCTGCTCCGTCGAAGACATCGGAGTGGGAGCATGAATCCCCCCTTCTCCCCTCGTGGTGCTCCGTCGAAAACGCTGAGAGCGAGCGTGCATAATCCCTTCTCCCCTTGAGGGAGAAGGTGGCCCGAAGGGCCGGATGAGGGGTGGCGCGACCGGGGCCGTGGGACGCAAAGCCGGGATTCGATGAGGGATGCGGAGGCGATCGACCCCTCATCCGGCCTCCGGCCACCTTCTCCCTCAAGGGGAGAAGGATGCTTGTCATCACCCTCTTCCTATGTTTTCGACGCAGCACCCTCGTGGGAGAAGGACGCTTTTCATCAGCTTCCTCTTATGTTTTCGACGGAACAATGCGCGTCCGTTTCAGCGTCTCCAGGAAGCTGAGCATCAGTCGCGACTGGTAGCGGTCGGGGTTCCAGCAGGCGGTGATGGTGCGCGAGGGGCGCTCGCCGTCGAGGGACCGATAGCGGAGCCGGCCCGACGGATCGGGTCGGACGGCCATCGCGGGGACGAGCGAGATGCCGAAGCCCTGCGCGACCAGCTCTTGCACCGTCGCGAGCTGGCTCACCCGGCCGGTGGTCACGGGCTGGAACAGTCGACGACGGCAGAAGCCGCGGATGTCGTCGGAGAGGCAATGCGCCTCGTCCAACAGGACGAACGGGAAGTCGCGGAGGTCGTCCAGCTCCACCCGATCGCGGCCGGCCAGCGGGTGGTCGGCCGCCGTGACCAGCAGCAACTCCTCCTGGAACAGGGTCTCGAACTTCAGGTAGCCGCGCGAGGCCGGCATCGCCAGCACGCCGACGTCGATCTCGCCGAGGCCGCAGCGGCGGACGACCGCCTCCGTCACCTCCTCGTTCACCTCCACCCGCGCCCGGGGGTGGCGGTCGTGGAACGTCTCCAGCAGGCCCGGCATCAGGTACGGCGCGACCGTCGGGATGGCCGAGACCACCACCTTCCCCGTCTCGCCGTCGTCGCACAGCAGCCGCGCCGTATCCTCCACGAGCGAAACGATCTGCATCGCCCGTCGTCGAAGCGTCTCGCCCGCCTCCGTGAGCGCCACCTGCCTCCCCTGCCGCTCGAACAGCGGCCGGCCCAGGGTCGCCTCCAGCTTGCCGATCTGCTGGCTGATCGCCGGCTGGCTCACCCCGCAGTCCCGCGCCGCGCGGGTGAAGCTCCCCTGCTCCGCCACCTTCAGGAACATCCGGAGCTGCTGGATTTCCATAATCTGTCCTTATAGCACCTATGCCGATCGCGCCCGTTGAATTATACGGTTCAGCGATTACTATAAGGACGGAAACCGCCGGAGAGATCAGACGCCGGCCGAGGACGCTCTCGGCCGAGGCCCAGTATCCCGGACATTGGAGATCGAGCGAAGATGTTGACCGTCGGCGACAAGTTCCCCGCGTTCACGGCGAAGGCGAGCTTCAACAGCGGCCCCGAGGCCCTCGTGACCGTCAGCGACGAGCAGTACGAAGGCAAGTGGGTGGTCTACTTCTTCTACCCGAAGGACTTCACGTTCGTCTGCCCGACGGAGCTGGTGGAGTTCAGCCGCCGGCTGCCGGATTTCAAGGACCGCGACTGCGAGGTCGTCGGCGGCAGCACGGACAACGAGTTCTCGCACCTGGCCTGGAGCCGCGACCACGACGACCTGCACAACCTGAACTACCCGCTGATCGCCGCGCAGAAGCTCGCCCCGGCGCTGGGGATCTGCGACCCGGTCGAGGGCTACGCCAACCGGGCGACGTTCCTGGTCGACCCCAACGGCGTCATCCAGTGGGTCGCGGTCTACAACGGCAACGTCGGCCGGAGCGTCGACGAGATCCTGCGGGTCCTCGACGCCGTGCAGTCCGACGAGCTGTGCCCCTGCAACTGGAAGAAGGGCGAGGCCACGATCCAGGCCTGACCCTCCCCGAAGGTCGGTTCCGGCGGGGCCGTCGCCGCGATGCTGCGACGCCGGCGGCCCCGCCGCTCCACCCATCAGGCGTGCCTTCGGGTTTTGGCGGATCGTCGCGGACTCGCGGACGTCTTCCCCCCTCGCGGGGGAAGACAGACGCCGAAGGCGTCAGATGAGGGGGACGCGAAACACGGAGGCCGTGGGAATTCGACGGACCGCCCGACCGGCCCCGGATCCCGACGGCCGTCTCGCTCGTCGTCCCCCTTGTATGTTGAAAGGGGCCGTGAGATGGCTTCACATAGCGAGGGGACGCGAGGCGGCAGACCGACACCCCCTAGGTCTCCCGAGGCCGTGGATGAGCAAGGGTCGCCGCCCCGCACTTCAACGCCGCGTCGCCGAGCCCGAACAGTCGAGCGGCCCTCGAGGCCGCATAGCAAGGGGGGGCCGATCGACGCAACCGGACCGACGCCGAAGCCCGGGCCGAAGGCCCGGGCGCGGCCCCAGGAGGACCGCGCCATGGGGACGCCCGCACCGGAGACGTTCGTGGGGATCGACGTGTCCAAGGCCGAGCCGGCCGTGGCCGTGGGCGACGACGGGCCGGCGTTCACGACGGCCAACACGCCCGAGGGCCGCGCCGAGCTGGTCGCCCGGCTCCTGCCGCTGCGGCCCCGCCGCGTCGCGATGGAGGCCACCGGCCGGTACGGGGAGGCCGCCGCCGCGGCCCTGGCCGCGGCCGGCCTGCCCGTCGACGTCGTCAACCCCAAGCAGGCCGCCGCCTTCGCCAGGGCGATGGGCCGCCTGGCGAAGACCGACGCGATCGACGCGAGGTCCCCGGCCGCCTTCGCCCGGGCCCTCCCCGGCGAGCCTAGGCCGCTGCCCGACGCCGCCGCCCGCGAGCTGGAGGCGCTGCTCGCCCGCCGCCGCCAGTTGGTGCAGATGGCCTCGATGGAGAAGAACCGCCTGGAGGCCGCCGCCTCGCGGCGCGTGGCCCGCGACATCGAGGCGCACCTGCGGTGGCTGGGGTCGCACCTCAAGGACGTCGACCGCGAGCTGGGCGAGAAGATCCGCTCCAGCCCGGCGTGGCGCGAGAAGGACGACCTGCTGCGCGACGTGCCGGGGATCGGCCCGGTCCTGAGCCGGACGCTCCTGGCCGCGCTCCCCGAGCTGGGCCGCCTGACCCGCGGCCAGGTCTCGGCCCTGGCCGGCTTGGCCCCGATGGCCGCCGAGAGCGGCGGGTGGAAGGGCCGTCGGCACATCCAGGGGGGCCGTGCGGCGGTGCGCTCGGCGCTGTACATGGCGGCCCTGGCGGCGCGGCGGTTCAACCCGGCGCTGCGGGCGTTCGCCGACCGCCTGGAGGCGGCCGGCAAGCCGGCCAAGGTCGTCCTGATCGCCGTCGCGAGGAAGCTCCTGACCATCGCCAACGCCCTCCTCCGCGACATGAAGCCCTGGGACCCCGGCCGGAACGCCACCACGCCCGATCCGGCGTGAAATCCGCTTGACTCGAAACACAGTCGCTCATCCGGCCCTCCGGGCCACCTTCCCCCGCCAGGGGGGAAGGCCGTTACGACGTCCCCACGGCTTCCGTCGCAAGTCGCCGCAATCCCAAGGCACACCCCACCCATCCCCCTGAGGAGAGGACGATGCGCACCCTCGACGAGCTGAAGGCGACCCTCGGCGACGACACCAAGGACATGCGGCTGAACCTGGGCAACGTCCTGGACAACGGCGACCTGGAGCCGGCCGAGCGCTGGGCCGTGGCGCTGGCCTCGGCGTACTTCCTCCGGGCCGGCGAGCTGGTCGAGGCGATCGCGACGGCCGGCGCGGCCCACCTGACCCCCGCGGCGATCGCCGACGCCAAGGCCGCCGCCGCCATCATGGGCATGAACACGGTCTACTACCGGTTCCGCCACATGATCGGCAAGCCGAGCTACTCCCAGCGCCAGGCGGGCCTGAGGATGGCCCGGATGGGCAAGCCGGCGACCACCAAGGCCCTGTTCGAACTGGCCTCGATGGCCTGCGCCGCGCTGGCCGGCTGCGAGATGTGCATCAAGGCCCACGAGCAGAGCCTGCTGAACGAGGGCTACTCCGAGGACCGCGTCCACCAGGCCGTGCGGATCGCGGCGGTGGTGAACGGCTTCCTCATCGCCACGGCCGCCGAGGCGCCGGCGACGGTCGCCTGACCGGCCCCATTAGCACCAAAATCCGCTTTATTGACACTTTCGTCACACGGCTCTATGATTCGAGTCGAGGGGCGGGTCCCGAATCCCCTGATCCCGAGGGGTCGGCGACGCGGTCCGACGACCCGAGGCCGATTCATGAGCACATTCTACTACAATGCCGAGTCGGAAGGGATCAGGCGGGCCATCCTGCAATCCTCGGCCCCTACGATTGGGCTGCCGGACGGCGTCTTCGTCGTCCGCGCCGACGATGGCGAGACGTTCTATTTGGATACGTCCATCTTCACCCGCTCGGCGACGATCGTGGTGAGGTCCGAGGACTGCCGCCCCGGGGCGTCGCTCTACACGATCCTGGTGACGAATCACAAGGACAAAAGCCTCCGGGCGAAGGTCGGGGGATGGCTGGACGACAAGGCGACGTCGACCCCGCTTGAGAAAGGGGCCGAGAAGATGGGGGCGGCGGCCGGGAGGGCGATCGGCAAGCTGATGGGCAACGCCGCGCGGGGGGCCGCCGTCGGATCCAACGTCGTCTCGACGATGATCGAGGTTTTGTCGGCGGACTCGACCGGGATGGGGGCGGCGGCCTATCACACCAGGAGGGAGATCCGTTCGAGCGGGGGCCGCACCGCCACCCTCCTCATCAGCGGCGAGAAGCCCCCATGGCGTCCCCGATCCGCCCGGCCCTGAAGGCCGCGGCCTTGAAAAAGCGTGATGACAACCATCCTTTTCCCCAAGACAACCGGGGAGGATGCTTGCTCGCTCCCCCGGGTTCTCGACGGAGCACCGCGAGGGGAAGACGCCGAGCATCGGCCGCCAAAACCCAAAGGTTCACCCCGCGGCTCGGCCTGATTGACCGCTCCGCGCGGCCTTCCTAGAATGTCACGACCCTCGGGCCGCGGGGTCGGCCGCCGCCCCATGGGCCGGCGGGGTGGTCGGCGTGCGGGCGGGCGGACCTTCGGGCGTCAGATGGCGATCACCTACTACAAGCGGCTGCGCATGGAGGTCGACCTGGACGGGTCGAACCTGTCGCCGCCGCTGCCCGGCCGGTTCTTCTGGGCTCCGTGGGACGAGACGCTCCTGGCCGAGCACGCCGAGATCAAGTACCAGAGCTTCTGCGACGCCGTCGACGCCTCGGTCTTCCCCTGCCTGGGGGACCGCCACGGCTGCCTCCGGCTGATGCGGGAGATCCGCCGCAAGCCCGGGTTCCTCCCGGCCGCCACCTGGCTCATCGCCTCCCCGGATGGTTATATCGGGACGATCCAGGGGGTCGTGGACTACGGCCCGATCGGTGCCATCCAGAACGTCGGGGTTCTGCCGGCCTACCGCGGACTCGGCCTGGGCCGGGCGCTGGTGAACCGGGCGCTGTGGGGCTTCCACCAGGCCGGCCTGCGGAAGGCGTACCTGGAGGTGACGGCCGAGAACCGCGCCGCCGTGATGCTGTACAAGGCGCTGGGGTTCCGCAAGGCGAAGACGCTGTACAAGGCGGTCGACGCCTCCTGAGCCCGGGGCGCGGGCCGGCCTTCCGCGGCGGGGGCGCTTGCGTGTATCCTCGGTGCGGCCCCTCGACCGGAGCGGGCCGAGAGATCCACAGGACCGAGCGGCGTCCGGCCCCGCGGGGGGCGGCGGCCCGCTCGCAATCGGGGGGACGCCGTGCCGGCGCAAACCGCGACGATCCAGCAGCACGAGTACCCCAACGGCCTGGTGCTCGTCGCCGAGGCGATGCCCGGCGTGCAGTCGGCCTCGTTCACCCTGCTGATCCCCGCCGGGGCCGCCTACGAGGTCGCCGAGGGCCTTCAGGTCGGCGGCGGGGCCGCCACCATGGCCTGCGAATGGCTGATGCGAGGCGCCGGCGACCGCGACAGCCGCGCCCTGCTGAACGACCTGGACGACCTGGGCGTCAGCCACTCGGAGAGCGCCCAGACGCTCCACACCAGCTTCGCCGCCGCCACCCTGGGGGCGAACCTGATCCCCGCCCTGGAGATCTTCGCCGACGTCGTCCTCCGCCCCCGGTTCGAAGACGAGGAGGTGGAGCCGATCCGCTCGCTCTGCCTCCAGAACCTCCGGAGCCTGGAGGACGACCCCGGCTCCAAGGTGATCTACGAGCTGCGCCGGCGGCACTTCCCCGAGCCCTGGGGCCGCCCCTCGCCCGGGTCGGCCGAGGACGTGGCGCGGATCGCCCCCAAGTCGCTGCGGGCCTTCCACCGGGCCGCGTACCGCCCCAACGGGGCCATCCTGGGCGTCGCCGGCGCGATCGACTGGTCCCGCCTCCGCGACGCCGTCGGCGAGCTGTTCGGCCGCTGGGAGCCCCGCCCGGAGCCGAGGCTCGTCGAGACGCCCGCCGGGCCGAAGCTCGACCACATCGCCCGCGAGACCCAGCAGATCCAGATCGCCATGGCCGCCCCCGCGGCGACCGTCGCCGGGCCCGACTACTACCGCGCCCGCGCCGCCGTCGCGATCCTCGGCGGCTACTCCTCCGCCCGGCTGTTCACCGAGGTCCGCGAGAAGCGCGGGCTCTGCTACTCGGTCTACGCCAGCTACGAGGGCCAGCGGAACCGCGGCGCCATGCTCAGCTACGCCGGCACCTCCACCGAGCGAGCCCAGGAGACCCTAGACGTCATGCTCGCCGAGTTCGCCCGCCTGGCCGACGGCGGCGTCGACCTGGAGGAGCTGGACACCATGCGGGCCGGCCTCAAGTCGTCGCTCATCATGGCCCAGGAGTCCAGCATGAGCCGGTCGAACGCCCTGGCGTCCGACTGGTACTTCCTCGGCCGCGTCCGCCCGCTCGACGAGATCTCCGCCGAGCTGGACGCCCTGACGCCCGAGTCGGTCTCCGGCTACGCGAAGACCCTCCTGAAGCCGGGCGAGCTGACCATCCTGACGCTGGGCCCCACCCCCCTGGACGTGAAGCTCCCGGCCTGAACGGGCCCCGGGGCGGAGGACCGAACGCGATGCGATTCCACCACACGACGCTCGACAACGGCCTGGAAGTGATCGCCGAGCTGAACGACGACGCGCACTCGATCGCCGCCGGCTTCTTCGTGAAGGCCGGCAGCCGCGACGAGACCCCCGAGCTGGCCGGCGTCTCCCACTTCCTGGAGCACATGACGTTCAAGGGGACCGCCCGCCGCGACGCCCTGGCCGTCAACAAGGACTTCGACCGCGTCGGCGCCAAGCACAACGCCCAGACGTCCGAGGAAGACACCTTCTACCACTTCACCTGCCTCCCGGAATACCTCCCGCGCGCCTTCGACGTCCTGGCCGACATCCTCCGCCCCACCCTCCGCGAGGACGACTTCGAGACCGAGAAGAAGGTCATCATCGAAGAGATCCGGATGTACATGGACAACCCCATGTCCGTCGCCTACGAGGCGGCCAAGGCGGCCCACTTCGGCGGCCACCCGCTGGGGAACAGCATCCTCGGCACGGTCGACTCCATCACCGCCATGAAGGCCGAGGACATGCGGGCCTACTTCGCCAGCCGCTACAGCCCGGCGAACATCGTCCTGGGCTTCGCCGGCAAGGGGGACTGGGGCCAGCTCGTCGAGCTGGCGTCGAACCACTGCCGCGCCTGGGCCGGCGACCGACCGACCCGCGAGGCCCGGCCCGTCCGCGGCCGTCGCGCCTTCGAGGCCATCCTCCGCGAGGAGGACCTCCAGCAGACCATCGTCGGCGTCTCCGACGGCCCCCCGCTGGAGAGCGAGGACCGCTACGCCGCCCACCTGCTGGCCACCATCCTCGGCGACCACACCAGCTCCCACCTCTACTGGGCGCTGGTCGACCCCGGCTACGCCGACGGCGCCGAGATCAGCTACCAGGACTACAACCAGGCCGGCGGCTTCTACACCTTCCTCTCCTGCGAGCCCGACGACGTCGACGACAACCTCGGGCGCATCGCCGAGGTCTGCCGCGACGCCATGGCGAAGGGCGTGACCGAGGAGGAGCTGGCCCAGGCCAAGAACAAGGTGCTGGCCCGCTCCGTCCTCCGCAGCGAGCGGCCGATGGGCCGGCTGGCCTCGCTCGGCTTCCACTGGGTCTACCGCCGCGCCTACCTCCCGATCGAGCAGGAGCTGGAGGCCTTCTCCCGGGTCTCCGTCGACCAGGTCCGACGCCTCCTCCGCGAGTGGCCCCTCTGGCCCATGACCGTCGTCTCCGTCGGCCCGACGACCGAGATCCAACCGCCGAAGTGAACGGCGCCCCCGAGGGCCGCGCCATGCGGATCGTCAGCCTCCTGCCGTCCCTCACCGAGCTGGTCTGCGCCCTCGGGAGGCGGGACGACCTCGTCGGCGTGACCCACGAGTGCGACTACCCGGCCAGCGTGCGCGAGCTGCCGAAGCTCACGAGCAGCCGCATCCCCGCCGAGGCGACCGGCGCCGAGATCGACGCCCTGGTCTCCGAGCACCAGGGGGGCCTCTATTCGCTCGACGAGGCCATGCTGGAGGCGCTCCGGCCCGACCTGATCCTCACCCAGGAGCAGTGCGACGTCTGCGCCGTCAACGAGCGGACCGTCCGCCGCGCCGCCGCCCGGCTCCCCGGCTCGCCGCACGTCGAGAGCGTCGACCCGCGGACGCTCGACGACGTGTTCGCGATGTTCCGCCGCGTCGGCGAGCTGGTCGACCGCCCCGTCGAGGCCGAGTACCTGGTCGCCGGATTCCACCGCACGGTGCGCTGGATCTACGAGTTCATCACCCCGACCCGGCCCAAGCCCCGCGTCCTGCTGCTGGAATGGCTCGACCCGCCGTTCTGCTCCGGCCACTGGAACCCGGACATCATCCGGCTGGCCGGCGGCGAAGAGGTCCTCGGCCGCGCGGGGGAGCGGTCCCGGCGCGTCACCTGGGGCGAGATCGCCGACGCCGAACCCGAGGTGATCATCCTGGCCCTCTGCGGCTTCGAGCTGGACCGGGCCGAGCGCGAGCTGGCGGTCGTGGCCGACCGCCCCGAATGGCGGGCGCTGCCGGCCGTGCGCGAAGGCCGGGTCGCGCTGGCGGACGGCTCGGCGTTCTTCTCGCGGCCCGGCCCGCGGCTGGAGGTCGGCCTCCGCATCGCCGCCGGCGCGATGGCCCCCGCCCTGTTCAGCTCGCGGGACACGCGCCGGGGCGACGCCTGGCGATTCCTGCCGCGGCCGTGAGGCGTCGCGGCGGGGATCGGCGGCCCCGGATCAGAGCCCGCTCAGGTCGGCGGCGACGACCCGGACGCCGTCCTCCAGCCCGAGATCCTCGACCGCCTGGATGGAGGCCGGGACCGTCAGGCTGCGCCGCGGCGGGACGCCGAGGCCGGCCAGCTGCCGGGGCGCGTCGGCTTCCTCGGCCGCGCCCGCGATCGCCAGCCCGTTGAGGATCAGCGGCGACGCGTTGTCGATCCGGATCCGGTACGTCGGCTTCCCGTTCTCGCGGGGCCCGCGCGCCAGCCTCGCCACGACCAGCCGATCCAGCAGGCCGGCGGCCACGGCGTCGTTGAAGGCGATCGGGTCGAAGTCCGCACCCTCCCGGGCCGTCGGCACGGTGAACTTGCCGAACGGCACCCACGCATCGCCCTGCTTCCCGGACGCCACGACCTGGACGACCGCCTCCTCGCCCCGAACCCGCACCTTGCAGCCCACGGCCGGGCCGTCGGGCTCCGACGGCACGCCCTCGCGAGCCCACAGGCCGATCACGGCCTTGTCCTTCAGGGCGCGGGCCGCCTCGTCGGCCCTGGCTTGCGATGCGTCGTCCGCGGCCACGACCTCGTACAGCAGCAGGCCCGCCTCCTCGACCGGCCGCTCGTCCAGGCGCTCGACGAACTCGCGGGCGAGCGTCAACTCGTAGGGGTTCCCCCACGGCTCCGCGAGCCGGGCGACCGTCTCCCAGTCATACCCCTGGGCCACGTTCCACGCCACCATCTGCGCCACCCGCGTCGGGGCCTTCGCCGCCGACAGCCGCCGCAGGGCCTCCGTGGTGCGACGGCCCCCGCCCAACTGCGAGGCGTCGCCGAGGCGCAGCGCCTCCCCCTCCGCGGGCCGCGTGACCGACCCGTCGGCCGCGGGCGGCGTCAGGCTCACGAGCCGGGTCGGCAGCTTGCGGGTCTGGCCCGGCTTCAGGGCCGCGTACGGCAGGCCGGTCGGCCGGACGGAGCGCATGCCCATGCCCATGCCGCCCATGCCGCCCATGCCTCCCATGCCCCCCATGCCCATCCCACCCATGCCGCCGCGCATCCCCATCATGCCGCTGGCCAGGCTGCGCTGGTCCCAGCTGTCGTAGTCGCCGCAGAGCTGCATGATCACGCGGCCCAGCATCATCATCCCCATCATGGGGGGCATCGTGCCCGACATGCCGCGCCGCATGCCGCCGCCCATCCCTCCTCCCATCCCGCCGCGCATCCCTCCCATGCCGCCGCCCATGCCGCCCATCCCCATGCCGCCCATGCCCATGCCGCCGCCCATGCCGCCCATGCCGCCGAACTGGCCGGCGGCGCCGGAGGCGACGAGGCCCGGCGGCAGGACGACGTTGAGCCGCCGCCTCGACCGGTTGGTCACCGCCACCGTCATCCGGCCGTCCCCGTCCCCCTCGGCCTGCGCGTCCACCAGCCCGTCGCGCATCGCGTCCAGCAGGCTCAGGTCGAGGGCTTCATCCGGCACCTCCGCGGCCGAATTGCCGACGGGGTCGTCGGCCCATGCGAGGGCGGTCGAGCCGGTGATGCAGGCAAGCCCCAGGGCCAGGGCTCGAAGGGGGGTTCGGAAGGGGGATTCGCTGGGGTGCACCAGGGTGTCTCCTTGGGCTCGGTGAAGAGGGAGACGACGTCGGCAGACGCCGCAAGCAAGGCCGTCGCCGGGGCGCGGCCTACAAATAAAACTAGGCGACGCGGGGGCCGGAGCCGCCCGCGTCGCCTAGCTAGATTAAGTCGATCTTAGGCCGAAGCCGAACGTATCAGAGGCCGCTGAGGTCGGCGGCGGTGACGCGGACCCCCTTCTTCAGCCCCAGCTCCTTCACCACCTCCTCGCTCGCCGGGAACGTCATGCTCCGACGCGGCGAGATGCAGATCCCCGACAGCTCCTTCGGCTCCTCCGCCCCCTTCTCCACCCCCGCGATCGCCAGCCCGTTGAGGATCAAGGGCGACGCGTTGTCGATCTTGATCCGGTACGTCGCCTTCCCCTTCTCACGCGGGCCCTGGCTCACCTGCGCCCGCACCAGGCGGCTCAGCACGCCCCCCGCCAGCTCGTCCGCGAGGACGGCCGCGTCCAGGGACCCCTCCTTGCGCGGGACCGCGAGCGTGAACTTGCCGAACGGGACCCAGGCCTGGCCCGTGCTGTTGCTGGAGGCCACCTGCACCGTCGCCTCCTCGCCGTCGACCCGGATCCGGCAGGCCACCGCCGGCCCCGTCGGCTCGGCCGGCACCCCCTCGCGCGCCCACAGGCCCAGCACCGCCCTGTCCTTCAGCGCCTTCGTCAGCTCGGCCGCCGTCACTTCGGAGTCGGAGCCCTTGGCCTCGACCTGGAACAGCAGCACGCCCGACTCGTCGTCCTTCAGCGTCTCCAGCCGGTCGACGAAGTCCTGCGCCAGCGTCAGCTCGTACTCGTAGTTCTTCCCCCGCCTCTCGGCCATCTGGGCGATCGTCGCCCAGTCCAGCCCCTGCGCCACCCGCCACATCACCAGCTGCGAGATCGACTCCGGGGCCTTCTCCGCCGCCAGGCGCCGCAACGCCTTCTCCACGCGGGCGTCGCCGCCCAGCTGCGAGACGTCGCCGAGCTGGAGCTTCTCGCCCTCGGCGGGGAGTCGGATGGAACCCTCGTCGGTCGGCGGGCTCAGGCTCACGAGCCGGGTCGGCAGCTTGCGGGTCTGGCCCGGCTTCAGGGCCGCGTACGGCAGGCCGGTCGGGGCCACCGACCGCATGCCGCCGCCCATGCCGCCCATGCCGCCCATGCCTCCCATGCCTCCCATGCCGCCGCCCATCCCCATGCCGCCCATACCGCCCATCATGCCGCTGGCCAGGCTGCGCTGGTCCCAGCTGTCGTAGTCGCCGCACAGCGCCATGATCAGGCGGGCCAGCATCATCATCCCCATCATGGGGGGCATCGTGCGGGAGCCCATACCGCCCCCCATCATGCCGCCGCCCATGCCGCCGCCCATGCCGCCGCCCATGCCGCCCATGCCGCCGCCCATGCCGCCCATGCCGCCGCCCATGCCGCCCATGCCGCCGCCCATGCCGCCCATGCCGCCGAACTGGCCGGCGGCGCCGGAGGCGACGCCCGGCGGCAGGACGACGTTGAGCCGCCGCTTCGACCGGTTGGTCACCGCCACCGTCATCCGGCCGTCGCCCTTCCCCTCGGCCTGCACGTCCACCAGGCCGTCGCGCATCGCGTCCAGCAGGCTCACGGCCGGCACTTCAACTTCGGCCTTCTCAGTCTTGGCGACGTCGGGGGGCGTCGCCTTGGGGTCGTCGGCGAGGGCCGGGGCTGCGGAAGAGGCCGCCAGGAGCATCCCGCCGGCGAGCAGGCGATTGCGAAACCGAGTGGTCGACATGGGTAGGCGCCTTCCGTATCGAAATGGCCCGGGGAGGCCGCGCGAGGGCGGCCCGGGTCGATCGAAGTCCCGGGCGGGTCGTGGGATTCTTGGGTGTCGTCTGTCGGAGAAGAGAGGCCGCGACGGCGAGGTCGGGCGATCACATTCCAGTTTAACAGACGATTTCCCGACGGCCCCTATTCGCGCCGAATCCGGCGGCCCGGCAAGGCGGTTCTGACGCGCCGGCCCCTTTCGACGGGTCGGCGAGACCGCGCCGGCCGCGGCGTCGCGACCGGCTGCGGGAGGCGTGCGGGCAGGGCGGGCTCAGACGCGCCCGAGGTATTCGCCGGTGCGGGTGTCCACGCGGACGGCGGTCTGCGGCTCCATGTGCTCGGGCACCTGGACGACGTGGCCGGTGGAGAGGGTGGCGGGCTTGGTCCGGCCGGTCGCCGAGTTCCCCCGGACGCCGGGCGCGGTGTCGACGATGGTCATCTCGATCGTGTCGGGCAGGTCGATGGCGATCACCTCGTCGTCGACCACCAGGGCCTCCACGCCCGGCATGTTCTCGCTCAGGAACGGGAGCTGGTCGGCCAGGTCGTCGGCCCGGAAGGAGAACTGCGAGAAGTCCCCCGAGTCCATGAAATGCAGCTCGTCGCCGTCGCGGTAGAGGTACTGGATCGGCTTGCGCTCGAAGCTCGACTCGTTCAGGGCGTCGGTCCCGCGGTACGCCTTCTCGACGCGGTTCTTCGTCTTGAGGTTGCGGGCCTTGATCTTGTACAGCGTCGCCGCGCCCCGGGCCGAGGGCGTCTGGACCTGGATCTGCTCGATCATGTGCGGCGCGCCGTCGATCTCGACGACCATCCGGCGCTTGAAATCCTTGGCGGGCACCACGGCGGGCGGACTCCACTCGAACCAGGGCGAAGGGCGAGGAAACGGCCGGATCGCGACGACCGGCGACGGCCGGACATCTTACCCGCAAGCCGGCGCGGCGGTCAAAAGCGGCCCGGCGTGGGGCGCGAACCGGGTGGCGCTCTCGATCCTGGAGATTCGGCGGATCGGAGGTGGGGTGACCGGTCCGGTCGCCCCGAAGCGGGCCTACTCCGGGCGGCCGGGCCGGCCGCCCCATCCATCCCCCCGGGGACTCGCCCCCGATCCATCTCCGAGATCGAGAGCTAGACCCGCGCGAGCCGTTCGCCTTGTCGCCGGTCGTCGCGGTTTGGTATGAATGGGCCTAATCGGGGCCTCGCCCCGACACGGAGGCCCGCCCAAGTCGGCGGGCCGACGCCATCCCGTCGAGGGGCGCTGCGACGGCGCGCAGGGGCGCGCCTGCCAGGCTCGATGGGGTGGAGATTTCGTGCAACGGCGCCCGTTCATCGTTTCCGGAGACTTTGAACGTGAGCGCCGTCGCCGAGAAGACCGCGAAGACCGCCCCCGCCTCCCACGACTACGTCATCGCCGACATCGCCCTCGCCCCCTGGGGCCGTCGCGAGATCGCCATCGCCGAGACCGAGATGCCCGGCCTGATGGCCATCCGCGAGGAGTACGCCGCGAGCCAGCCCCTGAAGGGCGCCCGCATCACCGGCTCGCTCCACATGACCATCCAGACGGCCGTCCTGATCGAGACCCTCAAGGCGCTCGGTGCCGAGGTCCGCTGGGCGTCCTGCAACATCTTCTCCACCCAGGACCACGCCGCCGCCGCCATCGCCGACGCCGGCATCCCCGTCTTCGCCTTCAAGGGCGAGTCGCTGGAGGAGTACTGGGAGTTCACCCACAAGATCTTCGAGTGGGCCGACGGCGGCTTCTCGAACATGATCCTCGACGACGGCGGCGACGCCACCCTGCTGCTCCACCTCGGCGCCCGCGCCGAGGCCGACGCCTCCGTCCTCGACAAGCCCGGCAGTGAGGAGGAGCGCATCCTCTTCGCCGCGATCAAGAAGCGGCTCGCCTCCGAGCCCGGCTGGTACGCCGAGCGCCTCGCCGCCGTCAAGGGCGTCACCGAGGAGACCACCACCGGCGTCCACCGCCTCTACCAGATGCACCAGCGCGGCGAGCTGAAGTTCCCCGCCATCAACGTCAACGACTCCGTCACCAAGTCCAAGTTCGACAACCTCTACGGCTGCCGCGAGTCGCTGGTCGACGGCATCAAGCGCGCCACCGACGTCATGGTCGCCGGCAAGATCGCCGTCGTCGCCGGCTACGGCGACGTCGGCAAGGGCTCCGCCCAGGCCCTCCGCGCCCTCTCCGCCCAGGTCTGGATCACCGAGATCGACCCCATCTGCGCCCTCCAGGCCGCGATGGAAGGCTACCGCGTCGTCACCCTGGACTACGCCGCCGACAAGGCCGACATCTTCGTGACCACGACCGGCAACTTCCGGGTCATCACCCACGACCACATGGCCCGGATGAAGGACCAGGCCATCGTCTGCAACATCGGCCACTTCGACAACGAGATCGACGTCGCGTCGCTCGAGAAGTACCAGTGGGAGGAGATCAAGCCCCAGGTCGACCACGTCATCTTCCCCGACGGCAAGCGGATCATCCTGCTGGCCAAGGGGCGCCTGGTCAACCTCGGCTGCGGCACCGGCCACCCCTCCTACGTCATGTCCTCCTCGTTCGCCAACCAGACGCTCGCCCAGATCGAGCTGTGGCGGCACAACGCCAAGTACCCCATCGGCGTCTACGTCCTGCCCAAGAAGCTGGACGAGCACGTCGCCCGGCTCCAGCTCAAGAAGCTGAACGTCCAGCTCACCGAGCTGACGCCCGAGCAGGCCGCCTACATCAACGTCCCCAAGGAAGGCCCCTACAAGTCCGATCACTACCGCTATTGATCGGCCCCGCCCGGCGGCCGGGGGCGACCCCCGCGCCGCCGCCCCCTTCTCAGCGAAACGCCCCGGGGCCGCCCGCCGGCCCCCGGGGCGTCGCGCCTTCCCCCACCTCGATCCCAACACATATAAGAGAACACCCCAGATGCCCGACGTGCGTGCCTTCCGAGGCGTCCGCTACGACGTGGCCCAGGTCGGCGCCCTGTCCGACGTGGTCGCCCCGCCTTACGACGTGATCGGCGCGGATCTGCAAGAGAAGCTGTATCAGGCCAGCCCCTACAACAGCATCCGCATGGAGCTGAACAAGGCCGAGCCCGGCGACTCCCCCGACGAGAGCCCCTACACCCGCGCCGCCCGGTTCCTCAAGGACTGGCAGCGCGACGGCGTGCTCCGCACCGAGGACCAGCCGGCGTTCTACGTCTACGAGCAGACGTACCAGGTCGAGGGGAAGACCCACGTCCGCAAGGGCTTCTTCGCCCGCGTGCGGCTGGAGCCGTTCGGCTCCGGCAAGATCTTCCCGCACGAGCAGACCCTCGCCGGCCCCAAGGCCGACCGCCTGGCCCTCTACCAGGCCACCGGCTTCAACCTCAGCCCCATCTTCGGCCTCTACCCCGACCCGACGAACGAGGTCCTGCGGAAGGTCGAGGAGGGGATCAAGGACAAGACCCCGCTGGTCGCCGAGGACCACCTGGGCGTCGTCAACAAGCTCTGGCTCTGCACCGACCCCGAGGTGATCACGGCGGTCAACGGCCTGATGGGCCCGAGGCCGACGTTCATCGCCGACGGCCACCACCGCTACGAGACCGGCCTCCGCTTCCGCAACGAGAAGGAGACCGCCGGCGAGCTGACCGGCCCCGACGACCCGGCCAACTTCTGCCTCATGATGATGGTCTCCATGAGCGACCCCGGCCTGCTCATCCTGCCGACCCACCGGCTGGTCAAGGGCTTCCCCGGCCTCACCGCGGCGGAGTTGGCCAACCGCCTCGCCCCCGAGTTCGAGCTGGAAGTCGTCGGCGAGGGCGACGCCGGCCTGGAAGCCGCCGCGCTGGCCACCGAGTCGGCCGCCGAGCAGGACGTCCTGGCGTTCGGCACCGTCGCCGACGGCAAGTGGACCGTCGCCCGGCTCCGTTCCGACGCCACCATGGACAGGCTCGCCGCCGACCACGGCGCCGACTGGCGGTCGCTCGGCGTGAGCATCCTCCAGGTGCTCGTCCTCGACCACCTGCTCGCCCCGCTGGCGAAGGACCGCTCCACCCGCTACGTCCACCTCGCCAGCGAGGTCAAGGACGACGTCGACGCCAAGGGCTGCGACCTCGCCTGCCTCGTCCCCCCCGCCAGCATGGACCACGTCGAGGCCATCGCCTCGGCCCTCGAAACCATGCCCCCCAAGAGCACCTACTTCTTCCCCAAGCTCCTCACCGGCCTGGTCTTCAACCCCATCCGGTGACGGCCCATCCCGCCGCGTCCCTTCCCATCGTCGGCGGGGAGGGACGCGGCGGTCTTCACTTCGCCTCCCGCTCCCGCTCCCTCCGCTCCCGAAACTGCACTTCGAGCGGCCGATCGTCGACCCGCATCGCGCCCAGGTCGAGCGGCCCGGGACCCGTCGGGCGGACAGGCCCCAGGGCGACGTCCGCGAAATCCGGCGGCCGGTTCGACTGCGGGATCAGCTCGGCCCGGTATTCGAGGCCGGGGACCAGCGGCGGCGACGTGAATCGGCCGGCGTCGTCGGCGAACGTCGACGGGCCGGGGATCGTGAAGGTCCACGCCTCCCCGTCCTCGCGTCGGCCCTCGGCGAGCCGTTCCCAGAGCAGCATCTGCCGCGGCCTGGGCTCGCCGGAGCGGTCGCAGACGATCCCCGTCGCCCGCGCGGCGGGCTTCATGACGACCTCGAAGTCCTCCGCGTCGGCCGCGGCCTCGATGTACCCGGCCAGCAATCCGTCGTCGCTCGTCGCCGTCACCCAGTGGGAGACCGGCCGGGCGTCGGCCCGGAATCGGCCCTCGCCGTCGGTCGTAAGCGGGCGGGTCGCGGACAGACCGTCGGTGCTCATGGCCTCGACGCGGGCGCCGGCGACGGGCTCGCCCCGCTCGTCGACCACTCGGCCGGCGAGCAGCCGGGATTCCTGCCGGTCCTTGTGGAAGTCCCGGACGACGCCGGTCTCGTCGCGGACCTCGAAGATCTCCGCCCGGCGCAGCGTCGGCACGGCGATCCGGTACGTCCCCGGCGCGACCCGGAACGTGTATCGGCCGCGTTCGTCGGTCGTCGCGAGGACTGACCGACCGGTCTTGCGCACCCTCGGCTGCGGTGCCGCCCCCGGGGCCTCCTTCTTGACGAGGTAGGCTTCATCCCGCTTCACCTTGGTCGCTTCCTTCCGCGAATCCCCCGCGGCGCCCTCCTTCGGGACGCCCTCGGGGATGGGCACGCCCTCCTCGACGAGCCAGACGGTCAGCCCCGGCTCGGGGTGATGATCGGGCCCGGCGGTGACGACGCCCCGGACGGGGAGCCCCTTCGCGAGCCGGAAGTCGACCTCCACCGGCGCCTCGGCCCTGGGGACGACGTCCATCCGCGCGGGGGCGGCGTACTCGCCGTCGACGACCCACACGGCCTGCATCGGCTCCGGCGAGGCCGCAATCTCGTAGGAGCCGTCGACGGCGGTGACGGCGGCGTCCGCGAGCCCCTGCACCATAACGTCCCGCGCCGGCGAACCGTCCGGCATCGTCACCCGGCCTCGGATCGTCGCCGGCCGGCGGACCCGGAGGAGGTAGGAGTCGGAGGCGCCGAAGCCGATTTCCACCGACCCGACGCCCCGAGGCGGGACCACGGCCCCGAAGTCGGCCCGCGGCGAGGACCGAGGATACCAGTCGAATCTCGCGACGCCGTCCGGGCCGATGCGCTCGCCCACGAGCCGCCCCGCATAGGCGAGGTTGTGGCGGTGCCCCGGCTGGTAGATCCCGCCCCCCGGGACGACCCGCCCCGCCGTGACCGGCGCGCCGGCCTCGTCGACGACCCGGATCTGGACCGGCGTCTGCGGCGCGAGTGAGACCTCGACCGACCGGGGCAATTCGGAGGCTGCGACCCCGATATCCGTGCCGCGATGGTCCTGGTCTCCGAACTCCGCATAGCCGAGGCCGACGCCCCGCCGACGGGCCGCGATCCAGCGGAGCGAGGTTTCGCCCGCGGGGATGAGGAGGCGGGCGCGGCCGTCGGCGCCCGCCTCGGCGTGGGCGACGACACGACGATTGGCCACGCCTTCCACCTCGGCGCCCGCGACGGGCTCGCCGTGGACGTCGACGACGCGGACCTCGACCTCCCGCGGCGGCCGGACCTCGATCCCGACCGGGGCCGAGCGTGTGCCTCGGTCCATGAAGGGCCGCCACCGCCAGGCGCCGACCAACCGGCCGCCGTCGACCGAGACGAGGACCGAGCGGTCGTCGGGAAGGCCGGGCGGGTCTTGGAAGACGCACCGGCCGTCCCGGCCGGTCGTCCCGATGCGTTCGTCGAAGGTATACGGGTTAAGCCGCACCTCGGCCCCGGCGACGAGCCCGCCGTCCGCTTCCATCACGAAAACGTGGACGGGCGACGGGGCCGCGGGCGTGACCTTCGGGAGCGCCCCGGGCGGCGGCTCGTCGGGCGCGGGGGCGGCCTGGGACCAGGCGAGGCCGGCGGCGAGGGCGAGGACGCCCAGCGTCCCGGCGGACGCGACGAGGGATTTCCAGCGAGACGCGACGAGCATGGCGAAGGCCCCTTCGGCCAGGGAGGCGACGGCCTCCGAGACCGTCCCGGGGGCCGCGCCGGATCGGGTTGTGTGGACGGCGAGAGACGCGGCGGCGTCGGCGAGGGCGGCGCGGGGCTCCGGCGCGAGGGCCGCGCCGAGCAGGCCGACGGCCAGGCCGCGGCGGGCGAGCCGGTCGCGCAGCAGTGACCGTCCCCGCGCCAGGCGGCTCGACAGCGTCCCCTCGGCCAGTCCCAGGCGCTCGGCCGCCTCGCGGCGCGAGAGCCCCTCCAGCTCGCAGAGGCGGATCGCCTCGCGGAACCCTCCCGGCAGCCGCTCCAGCTCCTCGTCCAGCGCCGACCGGAGTTCGAACAGGTCGGGATCGACGCCCGCGGCGGCGTGGGAGTCGCCCAGTCCCGCGCCCTCGCGGGCGCGGAGCCTCGCCGCCCGCGCCCTCGCCTCGCGGCCGGTCCGCACCGCCACCACGCGCAGCCAGCCGCCGACGTCGTCCACGTCGCGGAGCGAGCCCGCCTTGCGCGCCAGGACGAGGAACACGGCCTGGAAGGCGTCGTCCGCGTCGGGAGACGCCCCCAGCATCCGACGGCAGGTGGCCAGGACCATCGGCCCGTGGCGGCGCACCAGCGCCGCGAAGGCGTCCTCGCGCTCGACCCCGCGGCCGTCGGCGAAGCTCGCCAGCAGCCGGCCGTCGCTCCACGACCCCGTCCGGCCCGTCCGGAATAACGCCTCGATCCGCCGGAGCGTCCCGTCCCCCGTCCTCCCCATCGCCCGCCCCCGAGTCCTCGTGTCGCCCTACACCACTCTATGGGCGCCGCAGGCCCCGCGCGTCCCGGGATTCGGCCCGATCCCGTCGGAAAATCGCAAACCTGAAATCCGAACGCCCGGCCCGACACCTTAGCGAGATGGAGGGGTCTCGGCCCTTCGGAGATCCTTGGCATAGGACTTCCGCCGCAAGTGGGAACCGGTCGAGGGGCCGGCCACGGTAGGCGCGGACGACTTCTGGGACGACCTCAGCGAGATTTCGAAGCTGTTTATTGAGGGATCGAGTCCGAATGCTTACCCAGCAGGAAAGAGATCAAGGCCAGGGAAAATTAAGATTGACTCACGATCTTGGCATCGCAAGACTGGTTCGTGAAGCATCGCCGATCGGGGGGGCGTCCTCGCGATCCGCGACGACCATGGGGCTGAAGACGTGCCGGCACGATCCCGACGGATCTTGCTGACCCTGTTCGCTGCGGCCTACGCGATCCTCGCGACGGCCGGCCCGGTCCTGCACACCCTCCCCGGAGTCGACCACGAGGCCCATCTCGCGTCGCTCGGGGTCCCCGCGCCGGGCGAGCCGAAGGCTCCACCACCGACCCCTCACGATGACTGCCCGGTCTGCCATCTGAACGCCCAGGCGGCGTTCTTCCTCTCCTCCGACGACGTCCCGGTCGTCGACGTCGTGGCGATCCAGCCGCCCAACGAGCCGCCGGCCGTCGCCCTCGCAACGCCCGAAGGACCCTCCGCGCCCCGCGCGCCGCCGGCCGTCGCCTGACCCCGATCCGGGGGCTCGCTTCCTAAGCTGAACCGGACCGCATGAGCGGTCCGGCCGTCGCCGCGCCCCGTTGCGCGCCGCCCCTGCGCCCCCCGAGCCGATTGATCCGTCGCGGATACGGCCGCCTCGCCGCGGCGATCCTCTTCCTATCGACACGATCCGATCCTCTGGAGGTCGTCCCATGCCCCGTTCGAATGCCCGCGCGCCCCGTGGGTTCACGCTGATCGAACTGCTGGTCGTCATCGCCATCATCGCCGTGCTGATCGCGCTCCTGCTGCCGGCCGTACAGGCGGCCCGCGAGGCCGCCCGCCGTGCCCAGTGCGCCAACAACCTCAAGCAGATCGGCCTGGCACTGCACAATTACAACGACGCGCACGGCGTTTTCCCCCCCGGGTATACCAGCTTCTACAAGAAGGACTCCGGCGACGCCGGCACGGCCGAAGACGACATCGGTCCCGGATGGGGGTGGGCCAGCTTCATCCTGCCGCAGATCGAGCAGCGAGCGGTGTTCGACGCGATCAACTTCAACTTCACGCTCACCCAGCCGCACAACACCACGATCCAGACCATGCGGATCGCCGCTTACCTCTGCCCGTCCGATTCCCCCCCGCTGACGGTCCCCGTGCGAGACGAGACCAACACGCAGACGATGTACACCGTGGGGAGCGCCAACTACGTCGGGATGTTCGGCGTGGGGGAGATCGGCGACGGACCGGGGCGGGGGGCGGGGATGTTCTTCCGCAACAGCAAGCTGCCTTTCGCGGCGGTGACCGACGGGACCAGCAACACGATCGCCGTGAGCGAGCGCAGCCACAACCTCAGCTACGTCACCTGGACGGGCCGGGCGGTGGGCGGCTGGCTGTTCACGACCTCGTCGGTCGAGGGGGGGACCGACAAGTTCAAGGTCGACCCCGAGGAGGCGTTCACGATGATCCTCGGCCCTGCCGGGACCGAGGACGGGGCGCGCACGCCCAACGACCAGGAGGCGCACGTCGAGGACTACTGGAGCTACCACCCCGGCGGCGTGAACGCCCTGATGGTCGACGGATCCGTCCGCTTCATCAAGAGCAGCATCAGCCCGGTCAACTGGCAGACCTTGGCCACCCGGGCCGGCGGCGAGATCATCTCGGCCGACGGCTATTGAAACCGCGGGGGGCGGGAGTATCGTCCCGAGGGGGCGGCGCGAGAGCCAGAGGAGTTGGGGCGTGTCCGACCCCGGCGGCCGGTGGCGGGGCCTCATGGCTTCCGGCCGGCCGGGGGATTATCCTGGGGCGTCGCGCGAGCGCCGCGGCCGAGCGCATCACACTCTCTAGGATCACGCCAGGACGCCCGAGATGCTCAAGAAGATCCCGCCGATCCTCTCGCCGGAGCTGCTGCACCTGATCGCCCAGATGGGGCACGGCGACGAGCTGGTGATCGCCGACGCCAACTTCCCGGCCGTCACCTGCGCGAAGCGGCTCGTCCGGGCCGACGGCCATGGGGTGCCGGCGATCCTGGAGGCGATCCTGGAGCTGTTCCCGCTCGACGGCTTCGTCGAGGCCCCGGCCGCCGTGATGCGGCGGCTCGACAAGCCGGGCGAGCCGGCTCCGATCTGGGCCGAATACCAGCGCATCCTCGACAGCGCCGAGGGGCGGCACATCGCGATGGAGCAGGTCGAACGGTTCGCGTTCTACGACCGCGCCAAGACCACGTTCGGCGTCGTCGCCACCGGCGAGGGGGCGCTTTACGGCAACATCATCATCAAGAAGGGGATCATCCCGCCCAAATGATCACGACGGAAGCCTGGATGAAGGTCGCCATCCTGACGATCGGCGGGGCGCTGGGGGTCAACGCCCGGTACTGGCAGGCCGTCTGGATGGCGCGCTGGACGAGCCCGGAATTCCCCTGGGCCACGTTCTGCATCAACGTGGCCGGCTCGCTGCTGATCGGCCTGTCGTCCGCGGTCCTCGCGCACCGCTTCGGCGGGAACGAGCCGGCGCGGCTGGCGATCGTGGTGGGGTTCCTGGGCGGCTACACCACGTTCTCGTCGTACACGCTGGAGGCCGTGGGGCTGATCGAGCGCGATCGCTTCCTGGCGGCGGCGCTCTACCTGGGCGGCAGCGTCTTGTCGGGGCTAGTCGCCTGCACGGCCGGGGTGGCGCTGGGGAGGTCGCTGGCCGGCCGGCTCTGAACCTCGTCCGGGATCTCGGCGTCCTCGTCGTACTTCGGCAAGGCGGAAAGGACCGACTTGATCGGCACCTCGGGGGGCTGGAGGGCCTCGGTCTCCTCGGCCTCGGGGACCTTGGCGTAGAGCCGGTCCAGCTCGACGCGGGCGGGGTCGGTGAAGTCGGAATGGTTCGTCAGCCTGAGGACGCGCTGGAGGTCGACGACGGCCTCGGCGTCCCGCCCCTCCCGGGCCCGGCAGAGGCCGCGGGCGAGGTAGCCCTCGACGTCGCTGGACCGCATGGCGATGTAGCGATCCAGGTCGGCGCCGGCGGCCTCGAAGGAGCCGCGGTCGGCCAGCAGGCGGCCCCGCACGAGGTAGGCGGCGGCGAGCTGCGGGTCGCACCGCAGCGCCTGGTCGAGGTCGGCCAGGGCGTCGTCGGTCCGGCCCTGGGCCTGGTAGACGCCCGCGCGGTGGGCGTAGGCCTCGCCCAGGTAGGGGGAGACGTCCAGGATCCCGTTGAACTCGGCCAGCGCGCCGTCCAGGTCGCCGCGGAGGAGCCGGAGGCGGCCCTCCTTGAGGTGCGCCGGCACCCGCGACCGCTGCCGGCGCTTCACGGACCAGTAGACCTGCATCATCAGGAACGCCGCCGCCGCGGGGAGGCCCAGCAGGGCGACGCGGACCTGGAACCGCGTGGCGGGCGAATACCGCCAGTGGGTGATGGTGACGCGGCCGTCCTTCGTCTCCACGACCTTCTGCTCGTGGATCAGGAACATGGCCAGCATGAAGCAGAGGACCCCGCCGATCCCCAGGGCGCGGCCCAGCCAGCGCATCCGGTTCACGGACAGCAGCAGCACGGCGACGACCACCAGGAAGACGCCCGCGTAGAAGAGCTGAGCGATGGCCGAGGGCCCGGGGACGTCGAGGAGTCGGTCGTAGAACTCGATGCCTCTCATCGCAGGGCGTCTCGCGAGGGTTCGGTGAAGGGCGTCGGCGGGCGGCGACCCATCCCGACGACCGCGGCGTCGCGGGTCCGCGACCTGATGGCGTCCGGGGCTCGGCGGGGGGGCGGCGGATCGGGAGGGACTCACCCTCACAGTAAGTATGCACTCAATCGCTGTCAATCGAGCACCGACCCGCGCCCGGTTTTCCCCCCTTCGGCCCCGCGCCGGTCGTCGCGGCGAGATTGGTTGTGCGACCCGTCGTCCGGGACGGCCTCGGACGAAATCCGATTCCTTCAAAACGGCTGCTATATTCCCGGTAGGAGGCGAGACTGTGCAAGGAGACGTCCAAGTCCTCGGCACATCGAACGGAAACACCACCCCGAGCACGAGGCCGTCCCGCCATGATCCGACGACGAAGAGGCGCATCGCGCCGTCTGCACGGCCTCCTCGCCCTTGAACCGCGGGCTCTCCTCACCACCCTGATCGCGATCATCGATTCCGGGGTCGACCTGAGCGACGCCGCCGTCGTCCCTTATCTCGACCTGGCCTCGGGATACGACGCCTACAACAAGACGTCGTACGCCTCCGCCGGGGCCTCCTCGATCGTCGACACCAGCGCCGCGCACGGCCACGGGTCGGTCGTCGCCAACATGACCGTGCAGGGGATCGTCGCCGCCGGGGCCGCCGCCGGGCGGGCCCCGGACGTCAAGATCCTGCCCATCCGCGACACCTCGTCCGGCCTCAACATCGACGCCGACGCACTGATCCGAGGCGTCTACTACGCGGCCGACAAGGGGGCGTCGGTCATCAACCTGAGCGTCAACTTCTCCTACAATCCGACCCTGACGGACGCCTCCGACCCGCGCGACGGATCGACGCTGGTCGACGCGATCGCCTACGCGGAATCGAAGGGGGCCGTCGTCGTCACCGCGCCGGGGAACTCGTCGCGGAGCATCGAGACCATCGCGGTCTTCCCCCCCTACGCCGACGACGCCTCCTACTCCTCCACCCGCCCCACCCCGACCAACGTGGTCGTCGCCGCCGCGACCGACGCGGGCGGGACGCTGACTTCGGCGTCGAACTGGGGGGCCGTCCACGTCGACTTCGGGGCCTACGCCGGGCCCGAGGGGTTCACGTCGTACTCGGCCGCCTACACGTCGGGCGTGGCCGGAGTGGTGGCCTCGCTGCTCCCCGCCGGGACCTCGGCGAGGCAGGTCGTCGACGTCCTGACCTCGACGGTCACGCCGAAGGCCCAGTCCGTCGGCGCATGGTCGAAGACCGGGGGCGTGCTGGCCCCCGCGGCGGCGGTCGCGAAGGCCCGCGCCAACCTCGTCGCGGCCGACGGCTCGATCGTGATCGACGCCGGCTCGACGGCCGACGCCTACTATCAGGGCGGGACGGCCGTCGCGACCACGGCGACCGTCGACGCGTCCGGCGTCGACTCTCCCCCCGCAGCCGCCGTCTGGAAGACGGCCCGCCAGGGCTCGGCGTTCTCCTACAAGGTGGACGGCCTGACCCCCGGCGGGACCTACCGCGTCCGGCTCGACTTCTCCGAGACCCGCTACTCCGGGGCGAACCAACGGCTGTTCGACGTGCTCGTCAACGGGGCCACGCAGATCTCCGCCCTCGACGTCTTCGTCGCGGCCGGCGGCGCGAACCGGGGCGTGGGCCGCGACCTGATCGTCCAGGCCGACGGCTCGGGCGCGATCGCGATCGCCTTCAAGGCGCTGAAGGGGGACGCCACGGTCGACGCCGTGGAAATCCGCCCTCTGGCCGACCTCGCCGCCGGCAAGCCCGCGACCTCCTCGTCGATCGAATCGTGGTCGTACAACCCCGCACTGGCCGTCGACTTCTCGTCTTCGACGCGGTGGTCCAGCGGGCAGTGGATGCAGCCCAACTCGACCGCCTGGTATCAGGTCGACCTCCAGGACTTCGTCGACGTCGCGTCCGTCCGCCTGAACTGGGAGACGGCCTACGCGGTCGACTACCAGGTCCAGATGAGCGCCGACGGCGCGAGCTGGACGACCATCAAGACGGTGACGGGGAACCGGTCGGCCGGACCCGTCGAGCTGACCGGCCTGTCCGGCGAGGGGCGGTTCATCCGGGTCTTCTGCACCCGCACGAGCGCGGGGTCGAACAACTACTCGCTGTACGACTTCCAGGTCATGGGGACGCGGATGGTCGACCTGGCGGCCGGCAAGGCGGCCGTGGCGACGTCGACCGAGTCCAACGCCTTCGCCCCCTCGGCGGCGTTCGACGGCCTGGGTGGCTCGCGATGGTCGAGCGGCCAGTGGATGCAGGGCTCGCGCACGGCCTGGCTGTCGGTGGACCTGGGCTCGGTCTCGGCGATCCGGGACGTCCGCCTGAACTGGGAGGCGGCCTATGCGGCCGACTACCAGGTCCAGGCCAGCGTCGACGGCGCGACCTGGACCACCCTGGTCGACGTGAAGGGGAACCGCTCGTCCGGCCCGGCCTACTTCGCCGACCTGGGCGGGGTCGGGCGGTATGTGCGGGTGCTCTGCCTCAACCCCGGGCCCATCAACAACAACTATTCGCTCTGGGACTTCAACGTCTACGGCGAGGCGATCGCGAACCTGGCGTCGGGCAAGGTGGTCACGTCGTCGTCCAACGAGAGCAACTTCTACGCGGCCGCGATGGCCATCGACCCGTCCTCCGCGTCGCGCTGGTCGAGCGGCCAGTGGATGCAGAAGGATTCGATCGGCTGGCTGGCGATCGACCTGGGGGCGAAGTACGACCTGTCGACCGTGGCCCTGAACTGGGAGCGGGCGGCGGCGGCGGCGGACTACCAGCTCCAGGTCAGCGACGACGGCTCGACCTGGACGACCATCCGCTCCGTGACCGGGAACACGAAGGTCGGCGTCGATCTCCAGTCGGGCCTCGCGGGCTCGGGCCGCTTCCTTCGGATCTACTGCACCAAGGTCAACGGGAGCAACAATTACTCCCTGTACGACGTCCAGGTCTTCGGCACGCCGAGCGCGTCGGCCTCGTCGTCCTCCTGGTCGACCTGGAACGCGATGGCCGCCGCGCCCGTGGCGACGGCACCGATGGGCGCGACGTCCGACGCCGCGCCGGCCGCCCCGAAGCCTCGCCCGCCGTTCCGGGCCGCCTCGCCCGCGACGGCCTTCGCGGGCCGGGCCTCGGCGACGACGGCCGCCCCGACGGTCGCCGCCCGCGTCTCCCGGCCCGGGATGCGGACCTCGAACGGTTGAGCCCCCCTCCCCCGCGCTGTACGCTGGCGGTTCCTCATCCCGCCAGCCACGGCCCGGGGGCCCGCCGTCCATGGAGCGACTGGTCGCGAAGAACGTGGTGGTCGGCGCGGGGGCCGTGGGGTGCGCGGCGGCGTACCACCTGGCCCGTCGCGGCGAGCCGGTCGTGCTGGTCGAGCAGTTCGGGCTCGGCCATGCTCGGGGGAGTTCGCACGGCGCGGCGCGGATCATCCGGCACTCGTACGCCGACCCCACCTACGCCCGCCTCATGCCCGAAGCCTTCCGCGCCTGGGCCGAGCTGGAGGCCGACGCCGGCCGCTCGCTCTACGTCCGCACCGGCGGCGTCTCGTTCGGGCCGCCGGGCGTCGGGTACGTCGGCCGGGTGGCGGCGAACCTGGCGGACCTCGGCGTGTCGTATCGGGTCATGTCGGGATCCGAATGGAACGCGGCCCAGCCGGCGTTCGATCTCCCCGCCGATTACGAGGCCGTCTTCGAACCCGACGCCGGCATGGTCGCCGCGGCTCGGGCGCTGGAGGCCGAGGTCGAGCTGGCCCGCGGCGCCCCGGGCACGCGCATCCTGGCCGAGACGCCCGTCCGCCGGATCGACCTGGACGGCGAGCGGCCGACGATCGTCTCGGACGCGCTGACGATCGAGGCCGAGCGGCTCGTCTTGGCGGCCGGCTCGTGGATCGGGCGGCTGGTCCCGGAGCTGGCCGCGACGCTCCGGCCCACGCGCCAGCGGGTCCTCTACTTCCGCCCGCCGAACCCGGCCCCGTTCCAGGTCGGCCGGTTCCCGACCTTCATCCACATGGGCCCGACGCCCGACGAGGCGTTCTACGGCATGCCCGAATTCCTGGCCCCCGGCGTGAAGGCCGCGCGGCACGGCGGGCCCGAGACCGACCCCGACGAGCCGGCGACCGTCGCCGCCGCCGACGTCGCCCTCGTCCGCGACTTCCTCCGCCGCCACCTCCCGGTCCTCGCCGGCGCCGAGGTCGTCGCGACGGAGACCTGCCTCTACACCGTCGCGCCGGACGAGCGGTTCCTCGTCGACTCCCATCCCGCGCGGCCCGACGTGATCGTCGCCAGCCCGTGCAGCGGCCACGGCTTCAAGTTCTCCATCCTCGTCGGCCGCCTCCTCGCCGACATGGCGACGGGCGCGCCCGTCGCGCCGGCGTTCGACGCCTGGAAGCGCATCCCTGGATCCATCGCCCCGGAGATCCGACCATGCCCTCGCCCTTCCCGGGGATGAACCCGTACCTCGAACGCGACGTCGCCTGGCACGATTTCCATGAGCGCTTCCTGATCCTCGGCGCCGGCGTGATCGGGGCGCAGATCCGTCCGGACTTCATCGCGCGCGTGGACGACCACCTCCTCGGCCGCGCCGACCTCTCGGTCGCGAAGACGCCGCATCGCGAAGGGCCCCGGCCGGAGGGCGTCGCGATCCTCGACGCCCCCGCCCGCGTGCGATTGACCCAGGTCGAGCCGACCCAAGAGGCTTACCTCCAGATCGTCGACCGCGCCTCGCGCGAGGTGGTCACGGTCGTCGAACTGCTCAGCCCGTCGAACAAGCGTCGAAGCGGGCCGGACCGGTCGCAGTACCTGGCGAAGCGCGCGGGCGTCCTCGGCTCGCGGACGAACCTCGTCGAGATCGACCTCCTGCGCGGCGGGTCGCCGATGCCGGACGAGGGCCGCCCGGACTGCGTCTACTCGGTCCTCGTGAGCCGGCCCGACGAACGGCCCGACGCGGGCTTCTGGCCGATCGGCCTGGCCGACCGCCTCCCCACCATCCCGATCCCCCTCCGGCCCTCGCGGCCGGACGCCTCGCTGGACCTGCAAGCCCTGCTCGACCGCGTCTACGACGAGGCCGGTTACGAGCACGACGTCTACGACGGGCCGCCCCAGCCCCCCCTGAGCGCGGCCGAGGCCGAATGGGCCGCCCAGTTCCTCCCGGCCGCCCCCTGACCCACCACCGGAGCCCCGTCCATGCCGATCCGAACCGCACCGACGACGCTGGGCGCGACCCTCATCGCCTGCCTGGCGACCTTCGCGCACGCCAAGGATCCCATCCCGCCCGAACTGGCCGCCTACTTCAAGGCCGAGGCCGAGGCCATCGCCGCGCGTCCGTTACTGGACGTGAAGACGGCCGAGGAGTGGAAGGCGAGGCGGCCGGAGCTTCAGCGCCGGATGCGCGAGATGCTGGGGCTCGACCCGATGCCGCCGCGGACGGACCTGAAGGCCGAGGTCCGAGGGGTGATCGAGCGGCCCGACTTCATGGTCGAACGGATCCTGTACCAGTCGTCGCCCGGCCTGTACGTCACGGCGAACCTGTATCGGCCGAAGGTCGTGGAGAAGCCGCTGCCGGCCGTGCTGTACGTCTGCGGCCACGGCAAGGTCGAGAAGGACGGCGTGATCTACGGCAACAAGGCCCACTACCAGCACCACGCCGCCTGGTTCGCGGCCAACGGCTACGTCTGCCTGGTCGTCGACACGCTCCAGCTCGGCGAGGTCCCCGGCGAGCACCACGGCACCTACCGCTCCGGCCGCTGGTGGTGGCAGTCACGCGGGTACACCCCGGCGGGCGTCGAGGTCTGGAACGGGATCCGAGGGCTCGACTACCTCTGCTCCCGCCCCGAGGTCGACCCGGAGCGCCTGGGCGTCACCGGCCGGTCGGGGGGCGGGGCGATGTCGTGGTACCTGGGCGCGGTGGACGACCGCCTCAAGGTCGTCGTCCCCGTCGCCGGGATCACCGACCTGCGCGACCACGTCGTCGCCGGCGCCCCCGGGGGCCCCCACCCCGACGGCGTGATCGACGGCCATTGCGACTGCATGTACTTTGTGAACACATACCGCTGGGATTACACGATGCTCGCCGCGCTCGTCGCCCCCAAGGCGCTGCTCGTCGAGAACACCGACGCCGACCCCATCTTCCCCGAGGCCGGCGTCCGGCGGATCTACGGCCGTCTGGAGACGGCCTACGGCTGGTACGGCGCGCGCGACCGCCTCGACCTGGTGATCGGCAAGGGGGGCCACGTCGACACGCCGGAGATCCGCCATCCCGCCTTCGCCTGGTTCGAGAAGCACCTCAAAGGCGACGCCGCGCAGCCCCTCGCCGCCGTCCGGGAGCCCGATCGGTCCATCCCCATCGAACTCCTGAAGGTCCTGGAGCCCGGCGAGCCCCTGCCGGCGAACGTCAACGACACCGTCGACGAGTCGTTCGTCCCGGTCGCCGTCGCGCCCGAGCCGACGGCCGAGGGATGGGTCGCGACGAAGGACCGTCTCCGCAGCGAGCTTCGGCTCAAGACCTTCACCGAGCCCGACGACGGCTCCACCCTGGTCCGACATCCCTACGCCGATCGGGATGCGCAGGGGTCGACCGAGATCGTCAGGGCCGGCCTGGGCGCAACGGCCTACGACGTGGGTCCCCAGGCCCATCCCGACCTGCATCAACGCCTGTGGATGTTCCACGATCCCGGCCGCTCGAAGTCCGTCGGCCTCGACCTGATCGTGATGACGGCCGACGACTGGAAGCGGTACGCCCCGCTGATCGACGCCTTCGAGGGGGACGCCGACCCCTCCGGCCTGCCCGAGTTCGCCGCCCTCAAGGCGAGGGCCGACGCCGGCGTGAGCACGGCCTTCCTCGCACCCCGCGGGATCGGCCGTACGGCGTGGCCGCCGTCGCGCGACGTGGGGATCCGCCGCCGGTTCGCGCTCCTGGGGACGACGCTCGACGCCCATCGCGTCGCCGAGGTCCGCGACGCCCTGCGATGCCTGCGCCCGTCCAACGGCTCGCCGCTCACGCTGATCGCCCGCGGCGAATCCGCCCCGCTCGCCCTCTGGGCCTCGATCCTCGAAGGCCCCCCCGCGAAGCTCATCCTCCAATCGCCGCCGGCCACCGTCCGCGACGGCCCCGCCTTCCTGAACCTCGGCCGCATCCTCGACGCGCCGCAGGCCCTCGCCCTGCTCCACCCGGCGGCCGTTCGCCTCGAATCGTCCCCGCCCGCCGCGTGGTCGTGGACGCGGGAGTTGGCCGCGAAGCTCGGCGCGACGCCCCCCTGGCCGGGACTCGCCCCGTGAGGCCGGCGGACGGCGAAGCGACCGAGGGCACGAACCCGGAGTCGTGGGTCGGGGTCGAAAGGTCGACGATTCGACCCACTCCCTCCCACTCCCGCGATCGAGAGGCATCATGGCGACACACGACGTCGAGACCGACTCCCTGGCGCGAGCTTTCATCGACGCCTCGTCGACCTCCTTCCGCGCCAACAAGGGCTTCGCGGACCAGGCGACGGCCCAACTCCCCGACGAGAAGCTGCGCATCGCCCTCGACCCGAACACCAACAGCATCGCCGTCGTCATGAAGCACGTCGCCGGGAACCTCCGGTCCCGATGGACCGACTTCCTGACGACCGACGGCGAGAAGCCGTGGCGCGACCGCGACGCCGAGTTCGTCGACGCCTTCGCCGACCGGGACGAGCTGTCCGCCTGCTGGGAGTCCGGCTGGCGGGCCCTCTTCGACGCCCTCTCGGCCCTATCCCCCGCCGACCTCGCCCGGACCGTGACCATCCGGGGCGAGCCGCACAGCGTCCCCCTGGCGATCCAGCGATCGCTGGCCCACTGCGGCTACCACGTCGGCCAGATCGTCCTCACCGCCCGCATCCTGGCCGGCGACGACTGGAAGACGATCACCATCCCCCGCGGCGGATCGGCGAACTTCAATCAACGCGCGTGGGATCGGGGCCACGATCGCCCGGCCCTCCCCGGAGAAACGTGACCCTCGATCCCCATGGCCGGGCCGTCGCTCTCGCCGGAATTTCCCTTCGGATATTTTGTACACACGTGGACATCCTTGTGGTAGACTCCCGGCGTACTCCTCGCGAATGACGAGGTCGCTGGTCCGAACAATCGCCTGGGTCGAGGGCGGGGACGTGGTTCGCCCGGAACGCCAACGCAAGATCATCCACGTCGACATGGACGCCTTCTACGCCTCCGTCGAGCAGCGCGACGATCCCGATCTTCGCGGCAAGCCGGTGGCGGTCGGCGGCTCGCGCGAGCGGGGCGTCGTGGCCGCCGCGAGCTATGAGGCGCGGCGATTCGGCGTCCGCTCCGCGATGCCCTCCATCGGCGCGAAGCGGAAGTGTCCCGACTTGATCTTCGTGAAGCCGCGGTTCGACGTCTATCGGTCGATCTCGCGGCAGATCCGGACGATCTTCGCCGAGTACACGCCGCTCATTGAGCCGCTCTCGCTCGACGAGGCGTATCTCGACGTCACCGAGAACCTGAAGGGGATCGCCTCGGCCACCGCGATCGCCGAGGAGATCCGGGCGAGGATCCGCGCCGAGACCGGGCTGACCGCGTCGGCCGGCGTCTCCTACAACAAGTTCCTCGCGAAGATCGCGTCCGACGAGCGGAAGCCCGACGGCCTGTTCGTCATCACGCCGAAGCGGGGGCCGGCGTTCGTGGCGGGCCTGCCGGTCGGCAAGTTCCACGGCATCGGCCCCGTCACCCGGGCGAAGATGGAGGGGCTCGGCATCCTCACCGGGGGAGACCTGCGAGCCCGGACGTCGGCCTTCCTCCAGGAGCACTTCGGGAAGGCCGGCCCCTATTACTTCTCGCTGGCCCGGGGCGTCGACGACCGGCCCGTGCTCCCCGATCGCGTCCGCAAGTCGATCGGCGCCGAGACGACGTTCGGCGCCGACCTCTTCACCGTCGAGGACGCCCGCGCCGCCCTGGAACCGCTCATCGACAAGGTGTGGTCCCACTGCGAGACCTCCGCGATCCGGGGGCGAACGGCGACCCTCAAGGTCAAATATTCCGACTTCCAGCAGATCACGCGCAGCCGGACCGACGACGTCCCGATCGCCTCGCGGGCGATGTTCGAGGAGATCGTGATCGCGCTGCTCGGGCCGCTCTTCCCGGTGGCCAAGGGCGTCAGGCTCCTCGGGGTGGCCCTTGCCTCGCTCGACGTCGGGCCGGAGCCGGGCGTGGGTCGGCAACTGCGCCTGCCGTTGTAAGTGGCGGCGACCCCGACGCGCGGCATGACCATACCAGTTCGCAGGAGTTCGGCGGGAATGATTCAGGATGAACAGGCGGCCTACGCCTGCTGCTCGGTCGGGATCGGTCGATGGTGCTGGGTCGTTTGGGCGTCGGAGTCCGACGCCCGGGAGGGGGCGAAGGCCCTATCCGAAGGGTACGAGAAGACGGCCGAGTCGGCCGAGAAGAAGGCCGGCGAGTCGGCCGGCGCGGGATCCAGGCGACTGCCGAGCAAGTGGGCGTCGGCCTACAAGCGCGGCGGGGCGGCCCGCGCGGAGGACGCTGAAGCCCGGCCGAAGCCGAAGAGCCGACTAAGCCGCCGCGCCCCCGCAAAGCCGAGCGTCGCGCCTCGCCCGACCTTCCTGTACGCCGCCTCCGAGAGCGAGCAAGCCGGCTCGCGCGGCGAGGTCGTGGTCGTCAAGCACCGGATCGTTCGGCAGACCACCGGGAAGATCTACATCGACCGCGAGCCCTTCCGCGAGGAGGAGCCGCAGGCCGAGGCGGCCGACGGCCCGGCGCCGAAGGTGCGCTCGCTGGCCGTGGACCGCGAGACGCTGCGCCGCGAAGGGCGAGTGCTCCACCACGGTTCGTATTACTACGCCAGCGAGGAGAAGGGGATTCGGGGCGTCCATGCCGACCTGACCTCGCGGCACGCCTGGTGCGCCGCCCTCGACATCGGCTTCCCCTGCTCGACGGGATCGATCAAGGCCGCCTACCGGCGACTCGCGCGGGAGAAGCACCCGGACGCGGGCGGGGATCCGGCCGAGTTCCAGGCCGTGGAACGGGCCTACCGCGAGGCCCTCGCCTACTTCTCCTCCGACGGCGTGGAGTAGCCACCTCCGGGGCGATGGACCGCGACCCGGCCGCGACCCGGGCCGTGGGCCCTCACAGGCCCGTCACCTCGATCGTGAACATGACCCGATCGTCGTTGTACGTCTTCTCCCGCATGTTGTTGATCAGGTTGCAGGTCGAGTTGGTGCACGCGTGCGAGAAGTCGATGTAGACCCGCACTTGCTTCGAGGCGTCCAGGCTGCGGACGCGGGCGATGTCGGCTTCGACGCCGACGCGGGGCTGCCATTCCCTGGTCACCGCCGTCACCTGCCGGAGGTTCGGGACGATCGGGTGGACGCGGCGCAGGAGGTTGACGAAGTGCGGCGAGATGCCGACCTTCAACATCCCCGGGAGGATCTTGTCCTGCCAGATCAGCTCGTCGGCGACGTGCTGGGGGGCGTTGGCGTTGTAATTCCCCAGGCGGATGCCGACGTTGTCGAGGTGGACGTTGCAGAGGTCCTTCGCGACCGCGCAATGCAGGCTGGGCTCGGAGTCCTCTCGATACCCCTGCCCGTGGGTCGCCAGCGCCGCGATGCTCCCCACCGAGGGGAGGATGCCCAGGATCCGCTCGCGCAGGTCCGGCTGGAATCCCCCGCGTTGCAGCGCGGTCGCCCAGGCTTCGGCGTCGACCGGCACGAAGTCGAAGCCGGCGTTGATCGTCGGGTTCACCTTCACGATCGACTTGACGTGCTTGCGCAGGTCGATGCCGTGCAGGTTGTAGAAGCGGGCCGAGATCGTCCGCCACATCGGGCTGTGCAGCATCCACGCGGCCTGCTCGGCCACGTCCTGCGCGTGGAACGTCCGCATCTGCTCGGTGATTGCGGTGGGGTCGATGTCTGGCATGCGAGGCTCCTCGCGGATGGGAAGGGACCGCACCAAACAGAACGGGACGAATCCCGATCGTGTGACGCCCGCCCCGACGCCGCCGCCCGGCGCAGGGGCGCAGCCCCGCCACTCCCCGCATCGCGAGGGGAAGTCCACGCCGCCTCGAACACCCCATGCATGCCGCCGCGGCGGACAGAGGAGGCGGCGTCGATCCCGGCGACGCCGCCCCTCGCGACCCGCAGGTCGTTACCAAATCCTTGCCGACCTCGGCCCCGGGTTGGACCATCGGCCCGCACTGATCAACCCAAGTCGTCGCCTTGCAAACCAATGCGAGAGGCGGGAGTCGAACCCGCACGCCTTGCGGCACAGGAACCTAGAGCGGCGAACGCTCACGTAGCGTACGCGGCCCTGGAGTGGAACCAGCCTCGGGCGTCCTCGGCGGTGACGCCCTGGAGGGCCGAGCCGATGGCGGCGTAGACGGCCTCGGTGGTCCGGGCCGCCGCCGCTCGCATCGAGCCCTTGAGCTTCGAGGACATCTCCTCGATCGGGTTGAGGTCGGGACTCCACGGCGGCAGGGGGAGTACGGAAGCCCCCGCGGCCTCCACCGCCGCGATGGCCGCGACCGACTTGTGGGGGCGGAGATCGTCCCGGACGACGACGTCTCCGGGGTGGAGGCGGGGGGCGAGGACGTCCTCGGCGTAGGTCTCGAACGCGGCCTGATCGGTCGCCCCCTCGAAGGCCATCGGGGCCGTGGCGCCGGCGTCGCGCAAGCCGCAGATCAGCGTGACCGCCCGCCAGCGGCCGGGAGCCGCGGCGCGGACGCGCCGACCGACCGGCGCCAGGCCGTAGGGCCGCGTCATCGACGTCGTCACGCCGCTCTCGTCGACGAAGACCAGGCGTCGACGCGGGACCCCCGCCGCCCTCCGGAACGCGGCCCGCTTCCTCCGGACGTCGGGACGGTCCCGCTCCTCGGCGTGCAGCGTCTTCTTCTTGCGCGTGAGCCTCAGGCGGCGGAACGCCCGCGAGAGGGTCATCAGGCTGCATGCGATCCCCAGCCGTCTTCGCAGCTCCTCGCGGGTGGCGTCGGGCTCCTCGCGGATCAGCGCGTCGAGACGAGCCAGGTCGTCGGCGCCCAACAGCGGCCCACGCCCCCCGCGATGGGGCCGCGGCTCGATCGTCCCGGCCTCGCGGCGCCGGTGCAGCAACCGCACCACGAACGAGGGGCTGACCGCGAACCGTCGCGCGACCTGGCGGATCGAACCCTCATGCCGCTCCACGGCGTCCACGACCCGGCGGCGAAGGTCTTCCGAATATGAGGCGGGCATGGCTTGACCTCCCACTCTCCATCCTATCCCGATACGTGCGCCAAGCGACGGGTCGCCGCTCTAAATCCTGCCTCGCGACGGCGCGGGTGATGCGGGAGCGGCGGCGAAAATGCGAGGGAAACCCCGTGTTTTTGGGGCCTCGGGACCGCTCCGGGCCGCCGCTCGCGCACGGGTGATACGCGGGTCGCACGGCCCAAAGTGTTACCACGCCGCAAAGGTCCCAGGGGGCGGAATTGGTTCCTGTGCGGGTCAACCCGTCCCCCATTTCCCCCGCGGGCAGGTCGCCGTGCCCAGCCAGGGCTTGACGTCCGCCAGGCACCCGCAGGCCCGGCACCGCCTCGCCTCGGCGTCGAACTCCGGGCAGCCGGTGCAGACCGCCCGCCGCCGCGCCCGCTCGGCCGCCGGGGTGATCGGGCAGCCGGCACGGAGCCAGGTCGCCAGAGAGCCGGCCAGGCCGCGGGCCTGCGCCGCGATCGACGGGTAGGCCTGGGGCGGGGCCAGGGCCGCCCGGTACTCCGGCCGATGGTCGGGGTGCGAGGGGTCGACGAGCTGGCACAGGCGAGGGATGACCTCGCCGTCGCAGGGGAGGCCCCGGCGGGGGCAGTGGGGGCAACGCATCGGTGGGGGCCTCAGAGGGTGACGACGACGCGGGCGTCCAGCCCGAACATGGACACCCACACGTTGCAGTCGCGGACCCGGAATTCCAGCCTGAACGGCGTCTGCGTGGAATTCGCGAAGGTCAGTTTGGAAGGGTAGGCCAAGGTCGTCGAACACATCGCGGAGGAGGTGCCCGCGGGGCATCCGCTGTAAACACGCGAGGCCAACGACGGGCTCGACCCGACGCCGCAGATGAGGACGAAGATACACGAGGCGACGCACACGCTAGTCCAGGTCGACGCGCCGTCCCATAGCATCGCCCCGTCGCGGGACGGGCCGTACCCGACGGCCGGGACGACCGTGAGCGTGAGGTCGGACGCCGGGAAGACGACGTCCCAGCACGTCGGCGACGACGGGCCGCAGCCGCAATTCGGACATCCGGGGTCGAACAGCATCGTCGGGCCCTCAGGAGCAGCTCGCGGAGACCAGCCACCACTGGCCGGCGATCCACGCGACGCGGACCATGCGGCCGACGGGCAGCGACGCCGGCATCGTGAAGTCGTTGTAGACCTGGACGGTCTCGCCGTCGACCCACGCCCCGGCCGAGTCGCGGACCTTGAGCCTGGCCGCCCCCGTCGAGCTGGGGGACGACTCGGTCCCGGTGGGGATGGCCGTCGTGACCCGGGCCCGCTGGACGCCGGGGTTGTAGACGGCGGCCCCCGACGGCCCCCCGGGCCCCGAGGCCGGCGAGCCCTCGACCCTCGCGACGGCCCGCCCGATCCGCCGCACCGACCCCCTCGTGATGAGCACGCCTTCATCGTCGTTCGCCGCCATGTCAGGGGCCCTCGGGGTCTTCGGGGTCTTCGGGGTCTTCGGGGTCGGGCTCGGCCGTGCCGATGCTGAACAGGTCGGCCGGCATGTCCAGGCCGCCGAAATCGGCCGTCTCGAGCATGTCGAAGGCGAGGTAGACGGGGTCGTCCGCGGGGCCGGCGGCCGTCCCGTCGGCCTTCAGGGGGACCGGGGACGAGACCGGGGCGTTGTCGACCATGATCGCCTTGCGCTCGCCGCTCACGAGCTGCCGATAGCCGGCGTTGAGCACGACCTCGGCCCACCCCGAGACCGTCGACCCGCCGACGTCGACCGGCCGCCGGTAGCCGAAGACGTAGTCCGTCGACCAGGCGTAGCCGCCGGCGTCGTCGTCCCACGCGCACCCCGACGCGATCGAGATGCACTTGACCGACCCGGCCGGGAAGCCCATCCAGGCGGCGGCGTTGACGTGGTCCTCGTAGGCGTCGATCAGGCCGGCGTCGAAGAACCGCTCCACCCGCGAGACCTCGAAGATCGTCGTGCGGCGGGACCGGGCCATCGGCGGGTCGAACGGGTCGCCGGCCTTGTTGAGCACCGGCTCGCCGTCGCGGTCGGTCGTGGCGGCGACCTCCTCGGCCTCGGAGCGGGCCCGGACCGTGGGCCGCGCGGCGAAGGGGTCGCGGGCGCCGGTCTCGGGGTCGACCGGGCCCTTGTCGTCGCCCTCCCAGCTTCGCGGCGAGAACTCGAGGACGGCCTTCCACTGCTTCCGGTCGTTGCTCGACGGCGAGACCTTGACCGACTGGAGCAGGCATCGGGCGTCGGCCTCGGTCGGCGTCTCGGCCG
>Ga0209958_1000412_pt1 | contig 85738 bp, 76 predicted proteins | sample ThiBio_inoc_plan_FD_183942 | JGI IMG/M metagenome (GOLD analysis project Ga0209958, IMG submission 183942) | Wastewater bioreactor microbial communities from Cape Town, South Africa - Thiocy_inoc_plan (SPAdes) | ecosystem: Engineered > Bioremediation > Thiocyanate > Unclassified | place: South...
TGCAAAGATGGTCAGACTTTAGAAAAGCTTATAAAAACAGCGATAGAAACGTATAATACTAAAAGACCTCATTTGAGTTTAATGATGAAAACACCTAATTTTATACATGAAAAAACCAGCCAGGTAAGCCTGACTGGTTAATATATTTTTATTCTAAAATCTGTCAACCTATTTTAGGACGACTCAAAGAAAGTGTTTCGTTTCATAGCGGCGATCAATGATTCCGCTTCGCTGATTTTTATTTTCCTTGAAAAGGAATCAATATGATTTTTATGGTGAATGTCAGAACCGGTAAAATCTATCATGTCATTTTTAAAAAGCTTGTCGACTGTTTTGGTAACGGGTTCTCCATAGTAACCTACAGTAGATAACAGGTTCGCCTGAAAATGACAACCGGCTTTTTTTAATTTTTTATAAGCATCAAAATTGTTGTGGTAAAAATTATAACGTTCCGGATGGGCTAAAACAGGTTTGTAACCCGCTACCTGCAATTCAAACAATATATCAAACAATTGAATTGGCGGATTGATATAGGACATTTCCACTAAAACATAATTGTCTTTTAAGGTTAGTAGCGGTTCTCTCCCGAATAATTTCAGAAATGTATCGTCTATCATGTATTCCGAGGCAGCCCGTAAATTTAGTTCACCGGTTAGATCCGGGAGCTGCGTTTTAACAGCTGCAAGCTTTTCGGTTATACCCTCTTTGGTATTATCCCATATACCGGAGCAGGTATGGGGAGTTGTAATCATGTTGCTAAATCCGAATTCTTTACAGGAATTTAGTAAAAACAAAGTGTCATCTATTGTTTTTGCACCATCATCAATACCATAAAGGATGTGGGAATGAATGTCGGTATAGCCTTGAGGAATAAGCTCTTTTAAAAGCGGTTTTGATTTAAAAAATGATAACATGTGACAAAGATAATTAAAATTAAAAAGAAATTTATTAAGGTTAGAAAAACGAGATAACGAAACGGGAATAAGTAGCGTTAATTCTATGGTTACATCGTTTTCCGGTTCTTAATTTTACTATATTTGACAGCGTCTAAATTTATAGATAAGTTTGTAAGCAATTAACAATATAATTAGCAATAATAATCTTTTGAAAGATATAATTCTAAAAGCCGAACATATCTCCAAACAATACCGGTTAGGAACGGTTGGCACAGGAACAATAAGCCATGATTTAAACAGATGGTGGCATAAAATGAGAGGGAAAGAGGATCCGTATCTTAAAGTTGGCGATATAAATGACAGGTCCAGTAAAGGAACTAGTGATTATGTCTGGGCATTGCACGACATTAGTTTTGAGGTAGAGCGGGGAGAAGTATTGGGTGTTATTGGAAAGAATGGTGCCGGAAAATCGACTTTGTTAAAAATTTTATCCCGGGTTACTGCTCCGACAACCGGAGTTATTAAAACCAAAGGAAGAATTGCTTCCTTGCTGGAAGTAGGAACAGGCTTTCATCCTGAGATGACCGGTAGGGAAAATATTTATCTCAACGGTTCAATTTTGGGAATGACAAAAAAAGAAATCAGCTCTAAACTGGATGAAATTATTGCTTTCAGCGGTTGCGAGCGTTATATCGATACACCGGTAAAACGCTATAGTAGCGGGATGACAGTGCGATTAGCGTTTGCTGTTGCGGCTCATTTAGAACCGGAAATCTTGGTCGTTGATGAAGTGCTTGCTGTAGGTGATGCCGAATTTCAAAAAAAGGCAATTGGCAAGATGCAGGATATTTCCAAAGGAGAGGGAAGAACAGTACTGTTTGTGAGCCATAATATGGCGGCTGTAAAAAGTCTTTGTACCAAAGGAATCGTGATGGAACATGGAAGAGTAGTTTTTCAGGGAAATATAGATGATTGTATCGACGAATATTTAAAAGAGTCGAACAGTAGTGCAAGCAAAAAATGGGAGGACAATTATCCTGGTTCTGATTTTATACGACTACACAAAGCTGAGGTGCTTAATTCAAATGAAGAGGTTGCCTTGAATCATATAATTTCAAATGCGGTAAGGATTCGGTTTACCTATGAAATTTTAGCGGAAAACCAACTTTTTACGCATGGTTTTAACCTGTTCAACAATCAAAACATACATATTCTAAGTTCACACGATAAAGATTCAGATACCCTGTCAAAACCGTTATCAAAAGGGATGCATACAAAGACAATAATCATACCCAGCAATTTTTTGACAGAAGGAGGATATTCCTGTAGTTTTGCAATCATGCGTTACAGTCCGTTTCATGTTGAATTTCACGAAATGGATGTTGTTGGATTTAATATAATTGATGAAATGGGAGAAAATACAGCCAGAGGAAATTATTCTGGAAGATTCCCTGGAATTGTAAGGCCGTTATTAAAATGGGAATAAAAAAAATGAAAAAAAAATGGTCCGGTGAACGCCTGGAAACATTCATATACGGTAGAGATGCTGTCGATCATTTACACCGGTATGGCATTGCGTTATCGTTTATAAAAGATAAAACGGTATTGGATATTGCATGCGGTGAAGGTTACGGGACGAATTTAATGGGAAATAGCGCATCGTTTGTTTATGGTGTAGACATTGACCCGGATACTATTGAAGCAGCAAAACGAAAGTATACAAAAGGAAATATTCAATATAAAACGGGAAATACGAGTGCAATTCCGCTTGAAGACAATAGTGTCGACGTTGTCATCAGTTTTGAAACAATAGAACATCATGACCAGCATGATGAAATGCTTAAAGAGATCAAACGTGTCCTAAAACCGGGAGGAATTGTCATGATCTCCACTCCGGATAAGCTGTATTATACCGATGAAAGAAATTTCAAGAATGAATTTCATATAAAAGAATTGTATAAAAAAGAATTTAAAGACTTACTGTCAAAATATTTTACAAATCAACAGCTTCTCACACAACGTTATATTAATGGCAATTCTTTAATAGTAGATGAGGAATGTGATGAGAATGTTTTTATCAGGGGCGATTTTTCAAGTGTAAAACAAATAGCTGTTTTTCCGCTATATCTGGTTGCAATTGTATCGGATTCTTCTTTTCAAAAACAAGGTTTTTCTATTTTTGACGGAACAGACATCATCAAAAAGGAACTTGAAAACCGTGATCAGAAAATTTACCAGTCGAATACTTATAAATTAGGACATACGTTATTATTGCCGGCAAAAATGCTGAAAAAGATCTATAAAAAATGCTTGCGATAGTAATTCCATATTATAAGATTGCTTTTTTTGAAGAAACCCTGCGCTCTTTAGCGAATCAAACAGATCACCGGTTTAAAGTTTATATAGGGAATGATGCCAGTCCGGAAGATCCGTCAGTATTATTAAAAAAGTTTGAGGATAAGATTGATTACAGTTATCATTATTTTGAAGAAAATCTAGGTAGTGTTTCATTGGTAAAACAATGGCAGCGCTGTATCGGTTTAGTTGAGAATGAAGAATGGATAATGATTTTAGGAGATGATGATTTTTTAGAAGGCAATGCTGTTGAAACATGGTATTCTGATTATCAGTATTTTAAAAGTCATACGAATGTAGTCCGATTTGCTTCAAAAGTAATATATGAAGAAACCAAAATAATTTCGGAAGCCTTTGTACATCCGGTATGGGAAAAAGCATCAGACTTTTATTATCGAAAATTTACTGGCAAAACCAGAAGTTCGCTGTCTGAATATATCTTTACAAGAAAAGTCTATGATGTCTACGGATTTCATGATTATCCCTTAGCATGGCATAGTGATGATAAGGCCTGGATAGAGTATTCGGAGAAAATGCAGATATATACCATTAATGATAGCTGTATTTATGTTAGGATGTCAAATGAAAATATCTCAGGAAAAAAAAACAATATGCTGCAAAAGAAAAAAGCAGCAGAAATGTTTTTGGGAGATCTAATAACGGACAACTTATGCCAATTCGAAAAGAGCCAGAGACTGGAATTTTTATTGGAGTATGAAAAAACAATAAAAGACCAAAGAAAATTGAGTATAAAAGAATGGTCTTCTTTAATGTACTTATATGCCGTCAATTTTAAACCAATTCCCTTTCTGAAATTTATCAGACGTCTATTCATAGGAATCTTTAGCAGATGAAACCATTAGTATCAATTATAATTCCAACATATAACAGAGCCGGTATTATCGGGGAAACATTGGAGAGCATAATAAAACAGTCTTTTTCCGATTGGGAGTGTATTATTGTTGATGACGGCTCTACAGATAGTACCGAAGCGGTTGTAAAGGAATACACAGAAAAAGATTCCAGATTTAAATATTATCGAAGACCTCATGAAATAATCAAAGGAGCAAACTCTTGCAGAAATTATGGCTTTAAGAAAAGTGCAGGAAAATATATAAATTGGTTTGACAGTGATGATTTGTACCTGCCAACAGCTCTAAATACAGCTGTTGGAGCCTTTTTAGAGAATACAGCTGTTGTGGTTTGCAAATTGGAGTTTATAGATTTAATTACAAAATCAAAAATTAAAGAGAGCAACATATTATCCACAAAGGTATTGGAAGACTATTATTTGGGTAAAATTACCTTCTATATCTCCGGGCCGTTTTGGAAAAGGAGCTTTTTAAAAAATCAAAAAGAACTTTTTGATGAACAGATAAGCAATCTGGATGATTGGGACTTCAATTTAAGAATGCTATATCAGGAACCGGATATAAATTATGTAAATCAGCCACTAATACAATATCGTATTCATGAAAATTCTCTTTCTCATGAAATTGGAAAACTAAATTTTGCTGAAATAAAATCCGATTTAAATACAAGAGAGAAGCATTTCAGGCTTAATAAGGCAAGCAATAAAATAGAAACAGGTATTATAAGGAAAGATATAAGAAATAAGTATAAATATTTCTTAAGAGCCATGTTAGTCAGCAATACGGATAATACAGGCTATATGCTAAGGCAATTGTTGTTTAATGAATTAAAACTTTATAATTTTAAAGGGATAATCAAAAACGTATTGGGATATTCATCGTATAAATTATTTAAAAAAGGATATAGATTCCTGCGCTAAAATAAATGTAATTAAAATGAAAATACTTTTTATAGCGATGCCTTCGATCCACTTTATAAGATGGGTAGAAAATTTAAAAAATACTGATTTTGAATTATATTGGTTCGATGTTTTAGATCGTGGGGCACTAAAAGGTATCGGGAATGTCAGGCAATTTTGTGATTGGAAGCGAAGAAAACTTCCTTATATAAAAGGGGAATATTATATCTCAAAAAAAATGCCTGCAGTTTATGAATGGCTGTCGCCTTTTCTGATGACAACGGTTAATGAGCAGTTGGAAAAGATCATTAAAGAGATTAATCCGGATGTTGTACACAGTTTTGAAATGCAGGGATGTAGCTATCCGATACTCCAGACAATGAATAAATATCCCCGGATAAAATGGATATATTCGTGTTGGGGAAATGATATTTACTACTATCGCAATTTTAAAGAGCACAATAAAAAAATCCGGGAAGTACTAAACAGAGTAAACTTTATGCATGCCGATTGCGGAAGAGATGCTGTCTTAGCAGCACAAATGGGATTTGCAGGAAAAGATTTAGGAGTTATTCCTACCGGAGGCGGATTCCGTCTTGCAACATTGGAAAAATATAAACAACCGGTTACACAAAGAAAAATAATCCTTGTAAAAGGCTATCAGCATATTTTTGGCAGAGCTTTGAATGTTGTAAAAGCATTGGAGGGAATGCCAAAGGAAACAGAAGGTTTTGAAATTGTTGTTTTTGGAGCGCATCCTGTTGTTGCAGACTATATAGCGCAACAAAAATTGCCATTTTCGGTATATGGACGCCATGATTTAGAACACCAGCAAACGTTGGAGCTAATGGGTAAATCATTGATTTATATCGGTAACAATATTTCAGACGGGATGCCAAACACCTTGTTAGAAGCGATAATCATGGGAGCCTATCCTATTCAGTCAAATCCCGGCGGCGCTTCTGCAGAAATAATAAACAATGGTGTAAACGGATTACTGATTGAAAACCCGGAAGATATTGAAAATATCAGGGAATTAATAATAGTAGCGTTGAAAGAAAAGGAGATGATGGAAGAAGTATATGAAATCAATAAAGAAATCGCTAAGCAGCAACTGGATTATGAAAGCAACACAAAAAAGATAATAGAAGTATATAAAAGTGTTCAGGCTTCTTAATTGTGTGAAAAATGAGGGTTCAATTTTTAGCAATTCTTAAAGAGTAAAGACTTTTAAAAATAAAACTATGCGGGTAGGATTTAATCCACACAAAGATATAAAACAACAAAAATCTGACTATTTTCATCAGGTTATAGTTCCTGTGCATATTCCTGATCAGGAAGGTTATTTCAGAGATAGTCTGACAATATTTAAATATTGTATGGAATCTATGCTATTGACCTGCCATAGTAAAACGTATTTTACCATTGTCAATAACGGAAGTTGTAAAGAAGTGGTAGCATTCTTGGACGGATTGTTTAATGACAATAAAATACACGAACTTATTCACTGTTCCGGTATTGGCAAATTAAATGCCGTCTTAAAAGGAATTTCCGGGCATAATTTTCAATTAGTAACCATTGCTGATTCGGATGTTTTATTTTTGAATAACTGGCAGCAGGAAACCTACGCCGTTTTTGAAGCTTTCCCTAAGGCGGGAACAGTTTGTCCAACTCCTTCGGCAAAATCTTTTAAAACATATACTGCTAACATCTGGGTTGAACTGTTTTTTTCAAAATCACTGTACTTTACTCCGGTGAAGAACCCTAAAGCACTACAGGATTTTGCCGCGAGTATTGGGAATCCTGATTTTTATCATAAGTGTCATTTAGAAAAATATTTAACAGTAACGGACAACAATTTTCAGGCAGTGGTGGGAGCAGGTCATTTTTTTGCTACCTACAGGGGAACTGTTTTTGAAAAGTTGAATCAAAGATATTCTGACTATATGCTGGGTGGTGATAGTGAAAAAGAAATTTTGGACATTCCGGTAATAAAGAAAGGATTTTGGAGATTGTCAACACTGGATAATTTTGCCTGTCATATGGGAAATGTCAAAGAAGATTGGATGCAGGATAGGCTAAAGCAGATAAAACCAAACGATTATAATCCAGAAAGTGAATTAATTTTAAATAAAATAAATACTACAAAATTAGGTTACTGGATAAAAAGCAAAATGTTTTCCAAATTCTTTTTAAGAAAAGAAATACTAATTTGGTGTTTGAAATATAAAGGACTTTCAAAAGAAACGGCAGGCGAATATTTGAAGTAATTTTGTGAAATTAATTAGAAATAGTACTAATTTGTAACTGAATTGAAAAATGAAAAAAATGATTAAAGAATCATTTGGAAAGGTAATTTTAGGCTTTAATAAAAAAGCGAGAAGTTTATACATATCCGTATTAAAAATTTCTAATAAATCAGACTATAAAAGATGGAGTAATACAGAATCTCTTTTCTCAGCATGGGATGAGCGAACAAAATTACTGTCTGAAAATATTTTACCGGATAGTACTGTGTTTGAATTTGGAGCTGCAAAACTGGTGTTGAAAACATATTTGCCGGAAAATTGTAAATACCTGCATTCCGACATTGTTTCCAGAGATAAGGATACAATCGTAATAGATTTGAATAAAGAGCTTCCTGTACTTCCACAGTCAGATTATACTGTATTCAGTGGTGTTTTGGAATATGTAAATGATGTTGAAAATGTTTTAGCGCATTGCTCTGGATTTACGAATGTGATTCTTTTTTCCTATGCAACGGTTGATGTTTTTTCAAATATTGAAACACGACGTTTTAACGGTTGGGTAAGTGACTTGTCACAAAAGGATATTGAAAAAATAGCCCTTAAGTTACAAATGGAACTGAAAGTTATTACACATTGGAAGTCTCAGACTTTATATATGATGACAAAAAAATAAGATGAATTCAATTACTATTCTCTATCCATATCGTAACCGGGAAGTAAAACGGATCAGGCGTTCGCTGAATTCGTTGGCGCAACAGTCCGTAAAAAATTTCACGGTAAAGTTTATAGACTATGGATCAGACGAAAAAAAAGCCGAAGCGATAAGAACTTTGGTCGCTGCGTATGATTTTGCATCTTATGAATACCTGTATACAAAAGATCAGCCCTGGAATAAATGCAAGGCGCTGAATTTTGCCATAAAAAAAGTAACATCCGGATATTGTTTTGTGGCAGATGTAGATATGATTTTCCACTCGCGGTTTACGGAAATCCTGGAGCAGCAGTTTGATCAAAGTTGTGCGACCTATTTTCAGGTAGGTTTCCTTTCGGAACAGGAAACGGATAAAGACGTTGCTTTTGAAACCTATACCGTGAACTTTAAAAGTACTGAAGAAGCTACGGGAATGACACTTTTTCCGGTTGCTGCTATAAAAGAAATAAATGGATTTGATGAGTTTTTCCATTTTTGGGGAGCAGAAGATACAGATATCCACAATCGTCTCAAAAATGCGGGATATCGCGTGAAATATTATGATGAAAAACTTTTAATGTTGCATCAGTGGCATCCGAATTACAGAAAAAGAGAAACCAGAACATTAAATCCGGCAGAACTGCAGTTATCCGGAATTGTAGAAATAAACAAACAGCATTTGCTTAATAATTTGAGTAATAATGTTACAAAAGTAAATGAGGATGGTTGGGGAAATAGTATGTCCGAAGAAACACTGGATGAGCTGGAATCTTTTCCGGTAACCACACTTTTTGATGAGAAAACGTTGATTGATTATTTCCTTTATCAGCAGCTCCCTAATACAAAAAAAAACATTGTTGCTGTTGAGGTCAAACGGAATCCGATACAACACACACTAAAATATAAACTTAAAAAAGCTTTAAGGAAAAAAGTGCCGGAATTTTACAATCTTAAAGAAATTAATGATCAATTCCTTTTACAGATCGTTACATCTTATCATACAAAACCCTACATTTATCGGGTCAAAGAGAAAAGCATTCTCTTTAAGATGAAAACCGGATACAATAGTAATTCTGATTGATTTATGCCTAAGAATGAAAATATTAGACTTTTTTGGTGGAGCGAAATCCAATTAGCCAATAAGAAAAAAGAAAACTATGGTGATCTTGTAGGTAAATATCTTGTCGAAAAGATTTCCGGAAAAAAAGTGATTTGGATACATCCGAAAAAACGGCCAGTATTGGAAACGTTCAGGACAATATATTTTACAGCAGGTAGTATTTTAGCTCAGGTTAATGGTAAATGTATTGTTTGGGGAAGCGGAATCGTGTCAAAAGAATATAAAATAAAAAAAGCGGTTTTTTTAGCCGTACGGGGACCGCAAACCCGCAAACATTTGTTGGCACAGGGCTATGATGTTCCTGAAATTTATGGTGATCCGGCCCTTTTACTTCCAAAATTTTATAATCCGGAGCGGAAAATAAAATATGATTTGGGAATAATACCGCATTATAAAGATTATAATTTGGTTACAGCAATGTATAAGGATCAGGAAAACGTTCTTATAATTGACCTGATGACGAATGACATAGAACATGTTACCGGTTTGATTTTGCAATGCAGCAGGATTATATCTTCCTCATTACACGGTGTTATTGTGTCACAGGCATACAATATTCCGGCGGTCTGGGTAAAGTTTTCGGAAAATATTTTCGGAGATGGAATTAAATACCAGGATTATTTTGAATCGGTAGGGATAAAAAACTATTTCCCGAAATTCCTGTCAGTGGTCCAAAGCGATACTCAGATCAATGAAATTTTCCGTTCAGCAGAATCAATTGCAGCAACAGGAAAAATAAAAGAATTGCAAGATAATTTAATGGGCGTTTGTCCTTTTAAATAATATTTTATGACAAAAGTAATTTTGATATCCCAATTGCCGTTACCCTATTCCAGAATTGGAAGCTGGACTACTTTGTATCAGAATTATTTTAATGAGAATGACACAATTGATTATATCATTTGTGAACAGCCTGATAGCCCGTTTAAGCACACACAATATGAAATTGTCAACCGTACATTTGCGGTTAAGCTAAAAGAGAAGTACTATAAGAACAATTATATAGGATATTTAGAGGCACTTGAAAAAATCTTAATAACAGGAGATAAATGTATTCTTCAGATAGTAGATAACTTTGGAATTATAAAACCACTGCAGGAATTTCTGAAATTGAAAAACAAAAGACATCAATGTTATATTCAGTTTTTCTACCATGGATTTGCGCCGTTTTACGGTAATCTTGACAGTAGGAGTTTCTATGAATTTATTGATGAAATGGTACTGCTAACGGAAGACTCCTATAAAGCCCATAAAGAATATTACACCATTTTGCCAACCCGTTTTTCGGTACTTCATAATGGTGTCGATACAAGAAAATTTCACACACTTTCAAAGGAAGAAAAACAACTTGGGAAAGAACAATTTGGAGTAGCCGGTAAAAAAGTATTTGTCTGGTGTTCCCAGGACCGTCCTAAAAAAGGACTGCATATTGTACTGGATGCCTGGAAAAGAGTAATCGAAAAAAGAAAAGATATCGCGTTGTGGGTTATTGGAACCGAACCGAAAGAAGCCATGGAAGGCGTTCGTTATTTTGGGAGAATTCCCAATGACGAATTGGCAAAATACCTGCAGCTGTCGGATTGTTATTTATTCCCGACATTATGGCACGAAGGTTTTGGACTGAGTCTTATAGAAGCCCTGCATTGCGGTAATTACTGTATTGCTTCGGCAAATGGAGGAGTTCCGGAAGTGTTGCAATACGGTAAATTCGGAAAACTGATTACGAAACCAAATTTTGTTTCGGAATGGGAAAATGCAATTTTAGAATATACAGACGATTCTCAAAAGAACAATTTGTTTGATCCGGAATTATATACGACAAAAAGCTGGAATGCCGGAATGAACTCAATAATTACATCTGCTAAAAAAAGCATATCCTAATGAAGACAATTGTGATAATTCCAGCCAGAGGAGGTTCAAAAAGATTACCGGAAAAGAATATAAAACTTCTTGATGGCAAACCGCTGATTGTACACTCAATTGCGTATGCAAAAGCACATAACAATAGTGTTGACGGCATTTTTGTCTCCACCGATGATGAAAAAATAAAACAGGTAGCTTTAGCCAATAATGCAATTGTAATTGACAGACCGGAATCGCTGTCCGGAGATTTTGAACCCACAGTATCTGCTTTAAAACATGTACTGGAAAGTATTGAAGAAAAACCGGAGATTGTAATTCTTTTACAACCTACAAATCCATTACGACCGAAAGAACTGCTGGATAAAGCATTGGATATTTTTTTTAAAAATAACTGCGACAGCCTGTTTACAGTGACCCGTAACGAACAGAAACTGGGAAAGATCAATGCACATAGATTTGTACCGTTCAATTATGAGATAGGGCAAAGAAGCCAGGATCTGGAACCGCTGTATTTTGAAAACGGATTGCTGTATATAACCAGGGCACAACTGATTTTAGAAGAAAACAAGATTATTAGTGAAAAGGCATATCCGATGATAGTGGAGCATCCTTTTGCGGCTATCGATATCGATACTCAGGATGATTTTGAATATGCATCATATTTACAACAAAAATACAAAGAACAATAGCATGAACCCATATATAGAAATAGCAGGTAGAAAAATAGGACAGGATTTTCCGCCTTTAGTAATAGCCGAAATAGGAATCAATCATGAAGGTTCCTTACAAACAGCAAAAGAAATGGTCGATGCCGCCCACAGAGCAGGGGTGGAAGTGGTAAAACACCAGACCCATATTGTTGCGGACGAGATGAGTGGTGCGGCAAAAAAAGTGATACCCGGAAATGCCGATGTTTCAATCTATGAAATTATGGAACGTTGTGCCTTAAATGAAGCAGAAGAGCTGGAGCTTAAAAAGTATGTGGAAAGTAAAGGAATGATTTTTATTTCCACACCGTTTTCAAGAGCTGCCGCCGAAAGACTGAAGAAATTTGACATACCGGCCTATAAGATCGGATCGGGCGAATGTAATAATTATCCGCTGCTGGAACATATCGCTTCTTTTGGGAAACCGGTAATTCTAAGCACCGGAATGAATACGATAGAAAGTATTCAGAAAGCAGTAGCCATTTTTGATAAACACAACGTGCCGGTAGCTTTACTGCACACCACAAATTTATACCCGACTCCGATACATTTAGTACGTTTCGGTGCGATGATGGAAATGCACAAGGCTTTCCCGGATAAAGTATTCGGATTAAGCGACCATACCTTAAACAACAATGCCTGTCTGGGAGCAGTTGCACTGGGAGCGTCCATTTTGGAAAGACATTTCACAGACCACATGAACCGGACCGGACCGGATATCGTGTGCAGTATGGACGAACAAAACTGCCATAACCTGATTGCTGATGCGGCAGAAATGGCGTTGATGCGGGGAGGAACAAAAAAACCGGCAGCAGAAGAGCAGGTCACTATCGATTTTGCCTTTGCAACCGTATGCAGTATTGCGCCTATACAAAAAGGAACAATCTTTACAAAAGACAATATATGGGTAAAACGTCCCGGAACAGGTAAGATATTAGCGGAACATTTTGATAATATCATCGGTAAAAAAGCAAGTCGTGACATCGAAAACGATGCACAGCTGGTTTGGGAAGATATCGTATAATATAGCGGAATCATGAAGAAAATTGTATTTCTGACCGGTACAAGAGCCGACTTTGGTAAAATTAAATCACTGATCCGGATACTGGAAAAGCATGAACATTTTACACCTTACATTTTTGTCACCGGCATGCACCTGCAGCAGGAATACGGATATACCTTAATTGAAATTGAACGTTGTGGTTTCTGTAATATACATGCCTTTGAAAACCATACGCATGAAACAACCATGGACCTCACGCTCGCTAAAACGATTGAAGGATTATCGGCCTATGTGAAAAGTGTAACGCCCGATATGATCATCATTCACGGCGACCGGGTGGAAGCACTGGCAGGCGCCATTGTGGGCTCACTAAACAATATTCTGGTGGCGCATATTGAAGGTGGTGAAGTTTCCGGTACGATTGATGAATTGATCCGGCATTCCACCAGTAAAATGAGCCATGTGCATTTTGTATCCAATGAAACAGCCAAAAAAAGACTGATCCAGATGGGAGAATTATCAGAATCTGTATTTACAATCGGATCACCGGACGTAGACATAATGTTCTCCGACCAGCTTCCGGACCTGGAAACAGCAAAACAATACTATGCTATCGATTTTGATGCGTATGCCGTCGCCATGTTTCATCCCATCACAACAGAATTTAAAAATATGGAAGAGTATGCCAACGATTTCGTGGCAACTTTATTAGCAGACAAACACAATTTTGTGGTTATTTATCCCAATAACGATCTGGGTAGTGCGGCCATATTGAAAGCCTACAAACAATTGGAAGGAAATCCCCGTTTTCGTGTTTTCCCATCCCTTCGCTTTGAGTATTTTTTAACCTTATTAAAAAATGCCCGCTTTATTATAGGAAACAGCAGTGCCGGAATCAGGGAAGCACCTTACTACGGATTGCCGATTATCAATATTGGCAGCCGCCAAAAGAACAGATCCGTCAATACAGATATCATAAACGTTGATTATACCAAAGAAGCAATACTAAATGCGTTACAGGAAATTGAAAAGCATGAAGTAAAAAACAGCTATACTGATTTCGGAACAGGAAATAGTGCGACATTATTTTTAGAATCCTTGGAGAATAGTGATATTTGGGAATTAAATCATCAGAAACAGTTTAGAGATATATAACTGAAAAAAGATTCAGCTAAATGCCAAACAATAAGATTTTTATATTGCTGCCGGATGGTATCGGATTGCGTAATTTCGCCTATTCTAAATTTTATGAACTGGGAATCACGCAGGGATATGACGTGGTTTTCTGGAACAATACCCCGTTTCAGTTATCGGATTTGGGTTTTAAGGACATTCCGATACAAAATCCGAAAACAAACAAGCAGACAGAAATATATAAAAATGCACGGAAACAAATCGAGCTGAATCTCAATAAAAAGAAATTTCAGGATGCGGTTTACGATACCTATCGTTTTCCGTATGCCTATAAAAATATAAAAACAGCGGCAAAAAGTATACTGACGCAATTATTGGCTGTTAGTCATACGTCGGAAAAAGGATTGCAGAAAGTCCGGAATAAAATTAAGGAACAGGAAAAGAAAACGACTTATTTTCAGGAATGTCTGGCCGTTTTGAAAAGAGAACAGCCGGCTATGGTTTTTTGTACCAATCAACGGCCGCTATTGGCAATTGCCCCGCTATTGGCTGCTCAGGAATTAGGAATTCCTACGGCAACCTTTATTTTTTCCTGGGATAATTTACCCAAAGCTACGATGGTAGTGGAAACCGATTCCTATTTTGTGTGGAGTGAACACATGAAAGAAGAACTGTTGCAATATTATCCATATATAAAAGCAGAAAATATTCATATAACCGGAACACCGCAATTTGAATCCCATTATGAAACCGGTAGACTGGTTGCAAAAGAAACCTTTTTTAAACAGAATGGTTTGGATATAACCAGGCGTTACATCTGTTATTCCGGTGACGATGTGACCACCTGTCCCGATGATCCGCAATATCTAGACGATGTAGCGGCGGCAGTAAAACAAATGAATGAAGAAGGAGATGCCATTGGTATTTTATTCCGCAGGTGTCCGGTCGATTTTTCCGATCGGTTTGACAGCGTACTGACGCAATACAAAGACATCATTGTTCCGGTCAATCCGAAATGGGAGAAAAAAGGCGGCATGTGGAATACAATCCTGCCAACTCCGGAAGATGTAGACCTGCAAATGAATACCATCGCCCATACGGATATGGTTATTAACCTGGGCTCTTCAATGGTGTTTGATTATGCGGCACATGGAAAACCGTGCGCTTACATTAATTATGACGTTAAACATAAACGGATAGAAGACTGGTCCGTAAAAAAAATATACAACTATATTCACTTCCGATCAATGCCGGTTAAAGAATCGGTTATCTGGCTTGATAACAAGGAAGAAATTAAAACGAAAATACAAAAAGCTTTGGCAGAAGGAAACCGACAGATAACCGAAGCAAAAGAATGGTTTCATATTATTAACCAGCAACCTTTTCAAAAAGCATCTGTCCGAATTTGGGAAGCAATCCATAAAATAATTAATTAAAATATGTTTTTTAACTCTTTATCGTATGCGATTTTTCTTCCTGTAGTTTTTTGCCTGTACTGGTTTGTTTTTAGCGCCTCAAAGAAAGCCCAGAATACCCTATTGATTATCGCCAGTTATTACTTCTATTCCTGTTGGGACTGGAGATTTCTGTTTCTGCTTATCTTTTCAACAGGGTTGGATTACTTTACAGCATTGAAGATTGAAAACAGCATCTCAAAAACCGAAAAGAAAACCTGGTTCTGGATTAGCGTTGGAGCAAATTTAGGCTTTTTAGGAATTTTCAAATACTACGACTTTTTTGCTATATCCTTTTCGAAATTTATAGAAGGTTTTGGATTTCAGGTCAATCCGCTGCTGCTGAATTTAATTTTACCGGTGGGGATTTCATTCTATACCTTTCACGGACTGTCCTATATAATCGATATCTATAAAGAAAGAATAAAGGCAGAGCGGAATTTTATAGACTACGCCCTTTTTGTAAGCTATTTTCCTTTATTGGTTGCCGGCCCTATCGAAAGAGCTACCCATTTATTGCCACAGGTTAAAGTGAAAAGGAACTTTGATCTTCAGTTGGCAAAAGAAGGAATACACCAGATTCTATGGGGACTGATAAAAAAAATAGTGATTGCAGACGGATGTGCACAATATGTAAATCTCGTTTTTGACAACTATCAGAACATGAATAGCTTATCCCTGGCATTAGGAGCGGTATATTTTGCTTTCCAGATTTACGGGGACTTTTCCGGTTATTCCGACATTGCTTTGGGAACATCCAAATTATTCGGGATTAAGCTGCTCAAAAATTTTGATTACCCCTATTTCTCAAGAGATATAGCCGAATTTTGGAGACGCTGGCATATTTCGCTTTCCTCATGGTTCAGGGATTATCTGTATATTCCGTTAGGCGGAAGTAAAGGTGGAACACTGATGAAAGTCAGAAATACATTTATTATTTTCCTGGTTAGCGGGTTCTGGCATGGAGCCAACTGGACTTTTTTAGTTTGGGGACTTTTAAATGCACTGTATTTTTTACCATTACTGCTGTCCAATAAAAACAGGACACATACAGGAAATATTGAAAGTGTAACCGTTGTGGAAGGTATTAAAGTATTCTCACAAATAGGATTGACTTTCCTGCTAACGTGCCTGGCATGGATATTTTTCAGGGCAAAAACCATAACAGAAGCATTCGGGTATATAGGCAGAATGTTCTCTAATCTGGAATTTAAACCCCAATACTTTGTCATTGAAAGATATAATTATGAATTGATTCCAATGGTTGCGCTTTTTGCCGCTTTTGAATGGTTTAACAGGTATAGGATCGAACCGGTTTCGGGTAAATACAGTTACCTAAAGATTGCAATTGGTATTGCCGTATTGCTTTTATTTGGAGTGTATAGTGAATATAAAAACTTTATTTATTTCCAGTTCTGATGAAAAGATTCCTGTTATACCTGCTCAGTATCGTAGTTGTATTCATAGCGGTGGTTTATCTGTTGGATTATACCTTTACTGCCGTATATAAAGACAGCAAACCCCGGAATAAAATTGCTTTAGCCTATAAAAGCAAACCGCAGCATTATGATGTCATTTTTCTGGGTTCGTCAAGAGCAAACAACCATTTTGTCCCGGAATTGTTTATTGATAGAGGGTATAAAGCATACAATTTTGGAATCAGCGGTTCCCGTCTTGAAGAGAGTGCGTTATTACTGAAACTATTACTGAAAAACGGCACGAAAATTAAAAATATTATTGTTGAGGTTGATTTGAATATAAACTCCAATGGATTTTCGGATGCCGTAAGAGCGGATTTTTATCCTTATTTAAAAGACTCTGAAACCATCAGGGACTATTATAGGCATAAAAATACAGACAATTTTAAAGAATTGTATTATCTGCCATATTACCGCTATCTTAAATATGATGCGAGAATCGGATTTCGGGAATTGTTTTTTAGTGCTATCGGAAAGCAATCAAAAAATTTACAGCACGATGGATTTTATGCCTTGAAAAATACGGGTAAAAATATGGAGTACGATTTATCGGAATATTCTCCAAAGAAGAATGTTGCTTATGAGTATATAAAAGACATCTGCAAATCGAATAAGATCAGGCTGATTGCCGTTACAACACCGATGTGCCGTAATGTGAAAAATATTGCTTATTTTGATGAGGTAGTAAAGCTGTACCCGGAAATTTATAATTTTGAAAATGTGGTAACAAATGATGATTGTTTTTCATCCTGTGGACACATGAATGAAAAAGGAGCCACTATCTTTACGAAATATTTGCTTGATAAATTTTTTAAATAATGCATATCGTTTTTTTAACCCCGGAATATCCACATTCAAAAGTGCTCCACAGCGCAGGAATAGGTACGAGTATTAAAAATCTTGTTGCGGCATTAGTGAAAAAGGACATCAAGGTGTCTGTGGTTGTCTATGGACAATCTGAAGATACAATAATTCAGGAAGACGGTGTTGAAATACATCTGGTAAAAAAGAGAAAATACAAATGGGCAACATGGTATTTTTACAGAAAGTACCTTCAGGACTATTTGAATGCATTGATCGTTAAAAATAAAGCAGACCTGGTTGAAGCACCGGACTGGACCGGCATCACTGCTTTTATGAACTTAAAAGCACCGTTAGTAATCCGGTTTCACGGAAGTGATACATATTTCTGCCATCTGGAAAACAGAAAACAAAAACGTAAAAACTTCTGGTTTGAGAAACTGGCAATACAAAAAGCAAAAGCGTTTATCGCACCTACTGCTTTTGCCGGAAAGTTAACGCAGCAGCTTTTTAAAATCAGGAATAAAACGATAGCAACCATCCATTACGGACTGGAAGTAGAAAAATTCAGGAATGATAATGCCATACATGAAGAAAAAGGACTGCTGCTGTATATAGGAACGGTTATTCGCAAAAAAGGAGTGCTGGAACTGCCGGATATTATGAAAAGGGTAATTGCCAAAATGCCGGAAGCAAAGCTCATCCTGATTGGGGGCGACTCTTATGATGCAGCCACCGGAACGCAGTCAACCTGGCAGCTGATGCAGGAATTGATGGATGATAATGTGAAAAACAGCATTGAGTATCTGGGCAAAGTACCTTATCAGGAAGTCCGGGATTATATCCAAAAAGCACAGGTTTGTGTGTTTCCCACTTTTGCGGAAACCTTAGGAATGGTAACTATTGAATCCATGGCCATGAAAAAAGCGGTGGTGAACAGCAATATAGGCTGGGCTCAGGAGCTCATAATAGATGGCGAAAGCGGTTATCTGGTACATCCGGGGGAACATGAAACCTTTTCGGCAAAAATTTCAGACTTATTGGAAGACGATCAGCTAAGACAAAGAATAGGATTAAAAGCAGAAGAAAGAGTCTGCACTGTTTTTAATATTGATACTATTGTGGAACAGAATATTGCGTTTTATCAAAAAACAATTGCCAAGTGATTATAATCTGTCATCATAACAACAAAGTAGAAAGTATAATCGCATACGAAAGTTCAGCGTATCTTGACGTTTGTAATGAAAGTATTGCGCAGAATATTGTCAGATTAGCCCGTTTATTTCCGGATGACTTATTATTTTGGTATCATAAAGATTGTCAGGAAGACATAAATTGGGAGGCATTGCCCGAACTGTTTAACCATAAAAAAATACTGCTTTCCTATGGAGGAACGACCAATTACATCCCTTCAGAAATAGGATATGTTGATGAAAGCCTATTTGTTAATCCCGATAAAGAAAGTGTATATCCAACCTGGCAGATGAGCAGCCTTGTTGGCGGAATTTATGGCGGAACATTAAACGCTTTGGAAGCCGATAAACTTATAGACACGAACTTTGATTATTTTTTGTGTTCTCTTGCAAAAATAGGAATGCCACACGGTTTGTTGTGCTACAATGAACCTCAGTTATTGAAAAAAATAACGAATAGGAGTAGTGGAGAGGCCGGTATTTACTCGCTGTTCAAATTTGTAAAAGAACATTACAGAGCGCGTTGGATCCTTTTATTGTTTGTGAATCTGCTAATCTATGAAAGAAGATTCCCGGTATTAGCCTGCCTGTATACCGTGTTCTTTAAAAGGAAAAAACCGGATGTAAAACAGCTGGATAAAATCCAGATGGAATTAAAGACAAAAAGTAGGGTATCACATTCTTTAGATGTTATTATTCCTACTATTGGACGAAAAGTATTTTTATACGATGTTTTAAAGGACTTGTCAAAACAGACAATAATCCCCAAAAAAGTAATTATAGTAGAACAAAACCCGCTGGAAGGCAGTACGAGTGAATTGGATTACCTTGAAAAGGAATCATGGCCTTTTCAGATCAGACACCTGTTTACCCACCGGACCGGTGCATGCAATGCCAGGAATCAGGCGTTGCAACATGTTGAACAGGAATGGGTCTTTTTTGCAGATGACGATATCCGGTTTGAAAAAGATTTTTTAGAAACGGCCTTTAAACAAATTGGAAAAACAGGAAACAGCGCTTTTACAATATGCTGTTTGCGTAAAGGAGATAAACCGGTTTCGGCCAATATCTTTCAATGGACAACCTTCGGATCCGGCTGTAGTATTGTGAAAAGAGAAGCCATTACAGATTTACGCTTTGACGATCGCTATGAACATGGTTTTGGAGAAGATGCCGATTTTGGAATGCAATTAAGAAATAAAGGTTGTGATATCCTGTATTTGCCATCGCCCGAGCTATTACATTTAAAAGCGCCCGTTGGCGGATTTAGAACGGAAGTAATGCTGGAATGGAATAACGACCGTATAAAACCAAAACCCTCGCCAACGGTAATGTTATTTAAGCTGCGTTACAATACAAAAGAACAGTTAAGAAGCTATAAAACAACCCTGTTCTTAAAATTTTATAAACATCAGGAACATAAGCATCCGGTGAAATACTGTAACAACTTTAAAAAAAGCTGGGAGCGAAGTATTTATTGGGCTAATATTTTAAGAGCGGGAAAATGAATTTTACATTAATAGTTTGTACCTATAAAAGAGCAAATCCTTTGCTGAAGCTCTTAAAATCAGTAGCGCATCAAACGCGTTATCCTGACGAGATTCTGATAATTGACGGTTCTCCGGATGAGGAGACCGAAAAGATCCTTGCAGCAAATAAATTTGAAAAGCTGCACTACTATAAAGTTCCGCCGGAGCATAGAGGACTTACGAAACAACGTAACTTTGGAATCAATAAAGTAGCAGAAAACAGTCAGGTAATTTGTTTTCTGGACGACGATACCATACTGGAAGAAAACTATTTTGAAGAATTAATCAGCATATATGCGGTATATCCCGAAGCTTTGGGCGTTGGCGGGTATATTACCAATGAAGTGAATTGGTCTGAAGTCCCGGAAAATTATAAACCGGCAAATAATGAATTCTGTTATGACGGATGGAAACGAAAAGAGGGCAGTAGGTTTATCCTGCGCAAAAAAATGGGACTGGACAGTAATGTTCCGCCTGGATTTTCTCCGGAGTTTTCACATGGAAGAAGTGTCAGTTTCTTACCGCCTTCAGGTAAGGTTTATCCGGCAGAACAACTTATGGGCGGGGTTTCCTCTTTTAAAAAAGAGATCTTTCAGAAAATCAGATTTTCCGATTATTTTGTAGGTTACGGTTTGTATGAAGATGCCGATTTTAGTTTAAGACTTTCAAAGATTGGAAAATTATATATCAATACAAAGGCACGGCTGTCGCATCATCATCATGTTTCGGGGCGTCCCAATCAGTATCAGTACGGTAAAATGGTCGTTAGAAACGGATGGTACGTCTGGCGGATAGCAAACCCCAAACCGGATCTGTTGGCAAGATTCAAATGGAATGCAATAACACTGCTGCTAATTGCGATACGATTTAGTAATATATTTACAACGAATAACAAAAAAGAAGCAACTACCGAGGTGCTGGGCAGAATAACAGGATTGTTGAGCCTGCTGGTAAAGAAACCAAAAAATAAATAATCGGAATTTAAAATCAGAGTAATAACCAATGAAATTAGCCCTTATAACACATGTTCCACATATCCATACGGATGAACGGTATTTTGCATACGGTCCCTATGTTAAGGAAATGAATATATGGTTTAAATATGCTGATGAAGTATTGCTTGTAGCACCCATGACACAAGCACCGTTATCGGCTGTAGATTTGGCCTATAACCATGCTGCTGTTTCTTTTTTTCCGGTTCCGGCATTTTCATTATTGTCTGTAAAAGAGATTTTAAAAACAATGGTTTATTTGCCTCAGCTATTTTGGAGTACCTTCAAAGTAATGAAAAAGGCAGACCATATTCATTTGCGTTGTCCCGGAAATATGGGCTTAATCGGATGTTTGGTTCAAATTCTGTTTCCCAATAAGAAGAAAACTGCAAAATATGCCGGGAACTGGGATCCAAAAGCAAAACAACCCTGGAGTTATCGCTTGCAAAAATGGATTTTAAGCAATACCTTTTTAACCCGGAATATGAAAGTGCTGGTTTATGGGGAATGGCAGCATAGAAGCAAAAACATACTCCCGTTTTTTACGGCAACGTATCGGGAGCATGAAAAAGAAGCAATACAGCCAAGGGATTTGACAAAAACAATTGCGTTTTTATTTGCCGGAACCTTATCAGAAGGAAAAAGAGCGCTGTATGCCGTACAATTAATAGAATCGCTGTATCATTCAGGACTGGATGTTGCCTTGGAAATATATGGAGAAGGAAAAGAAAGAACAGCAATTGAAAGCTATTTAGCTGCCGGTAAACTTCAGCATATCGTAACGTTACAGGGGAACCAAACTCAGGAAACGGTTAAAAAAGCATACCAAAACAATCATTTTTTAATATTACCTTCGCAAAGTGAAGGATGGCCTAAAGTTGTTGCAGAAGCCATGTTTTGGGGATGCGTCCCGATAGCAACAGCTGTTTCATGTGTTGCGAACATGCTGGATGATGGTAAAAGAGGACTGATCCTGACAATGAACAAGGAGACCGACAGTAAAAATATAATGACAGTAATCAGAAATAATCAGGAGTATCAGCAAATGATAACCCAAGGTGTAAATTGGTCCAGACAGTATACCATTGATTATTTTGAAGCGGAAATAAAAAATATAGTTGCAGGGTAAGATGAAAAAAAAAGTGATTTTATTTAGTATTGTTAGCATTGGACTTTTAGCTATTGTAATTAATTACAGAACACCTTTTTTACAACCTCAAAGCGGACCCTGGTCCATTGGTTTTGGGCTGTCTGAAAAATTTCCTGATAAGATGCTGTTCGAAAAAAATATCCTGTATCCTTTAGAAAAATTAAAACAGCACAATGACAGCACCGCTTTCCTTGCTGATCCGTTTTTTATAAAAGAAAAAGACACCTTTTATCTGTTTTTTGAGCATAAAAAATACGCTCCCAATGCAGATATCGCCTTGCTGACCTCAGTTGACGGGGTTAATTATCAATATAAAGGAACAGTGTTAAAAGAGAAATTCCATTTGTCCTATCCTCAGGTTTTTAAATATAAAAACGATTATTATATGCTGCCCGAAGCCAGAAGATCGGGGCATGTATTATTGTACAAGGCAGCAAATTTCCCTTACGGATGGAAAGTTTGTGACACATTAATTAAAAACCGGGAACTGAAAGACCCTACTATTTATTTGTCGGATACATTGAATGTTATGGTTGCGTCAGACGATCAGTTGAATATGTATATGTTTGAAGCAGATTCTTTACACGGGAAATGGAGAGCTCATAAGAAAGCAAAAGTGATGATGGGAACCGAAGCCAGAGCAGGAGGACGCTTTTTTGCTGATGAAAAAGGACTATTGTTGCCGGTTCAGAATTCTACACAGGGTTACGGATACGGATTGTCCATCTATCGTTTCAATTTTAAAGGAGATAACTACACTGTTAAAAGAGAACTTCCCTTTTTTCTGAAACGAAATGAAAAAATAAAAGAATTTAATGCCGGGATGCACCAGCTGGATATCCAGAAAGTAGACGGGAAATATTATTTTGTTTACGATGGAAACAGATTGGAAAGCGATGTTAAAGATTTGAATTTCAGAGGGCCGATTAAGTGGAACTATGTTGATTTAAAAAATTGGTTTTACCAGCAACAATGCGAATACTTCAATTAATAGATAATTTACAGCCTGGGGGAGCAGAAAAAATGGCCGTTAATTATGCCAATGCTTTGCTGTCTGAAGGTTTCTTTTCGGGATTAATAGTCACCAGGAGTGAAGGTAAACTGGCTTCTTTGTTACATCCGGATGTAAATTATTTCTTTTTGAATAGAAAATCGGTTTTTGATTTAAAAGCATTGTTCCGATTCAGGAAATATGTCAGAAAGAATGCGATCACACACATTCATGCCCATGGAACCTCTTTCTTTTTTGCGACACTCATAAAGCTATTATCACCAGCTGTAAAAATAATTTGGCATGATCATAATGGCGATCGTACGCAACAAAAAATCAGCAAGAATAGAACACTGAAAGTCTGTTCGTTCTTTTTTAATGGAATTCTTACCGTTAATCACGCATTGGAAAATTGGTCACGGGAAAATCTGGAGTGTAAAAATGTTCGTTACATTCCAAATTTTACAGTTAAAAACGAAACAGAAAAAAAGGAAACCATCCTAAAAGGTAATGAAGGGAAACGTATTGTTTGTATGGCAAATTTACGCTATCCTAAAAATCATATCACATTATTAAAAGCATTTCATGAAACGGGTATAGCCGGACAAGGCTGGACAGTTCATTTGGTGGGTGGAGATTACAATGATGACTACTCCGGAGTGCTTAAAAAATTCATCCGGGATAATAAGCTGGAAGATTCCGTGTTTATATACGGTAGTAAAACAGATGTTTTTAACATCCTGTCACAAGCTTCCATTGCTGTTTTATGCTCTACTTATGAAGGTTTTCCGGTAACGCTTTTAGAATATGGGTTGTCAGAATTGGCTGTACTGTCTTCAAATGTAGGATATTGCCCTGAAATTTTAGATAACGGAAAAGCCGGGTTACTATTCTCTCCGTTAAATCAAAAAGAATTAGCAGATAAAATAGTATTTTTAACACAAAATAATGAATTGCGAACCACACTGGGAGACGCGCTAAAAAAGAACATTGATGAAAACTTTTCGGAAAGCTATGTGCTTTCTGAGAGTTTGAAATTTTACCAGGAAATATAATGCAGCTGAAAAAAGTCTCATACCTGAATATTGTACTCCTTCATATTGCCCTTGGAGCAGTAGTTTACATATTTCCTTTTTTAGCGACATTACTCACACTTGCGATCTTTTTATTTGGAGTCGTAGTGCTATTAAAAACCAGAAACAGGAATAATGAAGCACTTTTTCTTTCTGCTTATATTGTTGGTATTGAGGTTTTTCTGAGAATGACCGGGGGGATGATCTTCAATGAATATGGCAAATACAGTGTAATGGTATTTATGCTGATTGGTATGCTGTACAGCGGATTTTCCAAAAATGCGATTATTTACTGGCTGTTTATTGTATTGCTGATACCCGGAATAGTCGTTTCATCCGTCACCCTTTCTTATGAAGCAAATCTGAGAAAAGCAATAGCCTTTAATATCTCCGGCCCGGTTTGCCTGGGGATTGCTTCGGTATATTGCTATAGGAGGAAAATAACAAAGCAGCAGCTGCTTAATTTACTGCTGGTTTTTTCGTTGCCTATAATTACAGTAATAACCTATCTTTTTTTATATACACCCAGTATACGGGATGTGGTAACCGGAACCCAGTCTAATTTTGAAACCTCAGGCGGATTTGGACCTAACCAGGTATCCACAATTTTAGGATTAGGTACTTTTTTGTTTTTTACACAATTTTTACTGAATTCTCCTACCAGAAAAATTCAGATTATCAATATCTCATTAACGTTGTTAGCAGCCTATCGCGGGATCGTTACGTTTTCAAGAGGAGGAATGATTACAGGTTGTACGATGATTCTTTTACTTATTATCATCATTTATTTTATGCTCAATAAAAATGGGAAAAATAAAATGAGTGTCATCTTTATTTTTTCATTAGTGGCAACACTGGGTGTCTGGACTTATAGCTCCTATCAGACCAGTGGCTTAATTGATAAGCGATATGCTAATGAAGATGCTTTAGGAAGACAAAAACAAAGTAAACTGTCGGGAAGAGAAGACCTTATTAAAACAGAGATTCAAATGTTTGTTGACCATCCTTTTTTAGGGATAGGTGTCGGGAAAAACAAAGAATACAGACAGGAGTTAACGGGAATTGAATTAGCAACACACAACGAAATAACAAGAATGCTTGCCGAACACGGACTATTGGGAGTTATTGGTTTACTAATACTCTTTATCACACCTCTAACGCTGTATCTTGACAATAAACACCACTTCCTGTTGTTGTCCTTTTTCGCTTTCTGGCTGCTCACCATTAACCATGCGGCCATGCGAATGGCAGCACCGGCTTTTGTCTATGCACTAACGTTATTAAAAGTCTATCCGGATGAAAAAACTGTTGTACATAGGGAATAAACTGGCGGTTCATGGACATAATCCGACAACAATAGATACCCTTTCGGTACTTTTTGCTAATGAAGGCTATCATGTTGTGAGTGCTTCCTCCCGGAGCAATAAAGTAGTGCGCATTCTGGACATGCTGGCAACCTTATTCAGGCATGCTAAAACAACCGATTTTGTAATTATCGATACCTATAGCACTGCTAACTTCTGGTATGCTTTTCTGGTGAGCCAGTGCTGCAGAATTTTAAAATGCCGGTACATACCGTTTCTGCATGGCGGCAATCTGCCGGAAAGACTCAGTAAAAGTCCCCGGTGGAGCAGGATGATCTTCAATAATGCCTATAGAAACGTAGCGCCATCACTATATTTAAAGCAAATATTTGAAGATTTTAAAGTTCCCAATGTAAGCTATATTCCTAACGTTATCGAACTTAAGGAGTATGATTTTAAGGAGCGAACCGGTTTGAAACCGAGGTTGCTTTGGGTAAGAGCCTTTGCAGATATCTATAACCCTAAAATGGCTGTAGCCGTGCTTGGTGAACTGCAAAAAAAATATCCGGAAGCATCGCTTTGTATGGTTGGGCCGGAAAAAGACGGAAGTTTAGCAGCAACAAAACAATATGCGGAAACAAAAAAAGTAACGGTTCAGTTTACCGGCAGGCTTACCAAAAAAGAATGGACCGGTTTGGCACCGGACTTTGATATTTTTATTTCAACAACACATTTTGATAACACACCGGTTAGCGTCCTGGAAGCAATGGCTTTAGGAATGCCGGTTGTTGCAACGAACGTTGGGGGAATATCATATTTGTTAATTCATGATGTTGATGCTCAGTTGGTTGGTGATAATGCGGTGATTGAAATGAGCGAAGCAATTGTTAAGCTGATCGAAAATCCTGATTTTGCCCGGGAGCAAACTAAAAATGCCTACCGGAAAATAATAGCATTTGATTGGACAGAAGTGAAAAAGCAATGGGATAACTTGCTTAATAATCATTAATATTATCGTAAGTTTGCTTAGTTTTATTTAGGATTAAATATAAAAATCGGCTGATAATACTTTTAATTAAGTAAAATCTGTTTATTTAGGGACACACAGGAATGAATGCAAAGAAAATACATTTCGAAATTTCGGAGCGTAAGGTATTACTGCGTTTAATAGATGTTGTTGCAGTTTTACTGGCACTATATCTTTCAGAGTATTTTTTCGAATTCCATTATTTCTCTTTCGAAAGGCCATCGGTAGGTTCGATGCTTTTTCTGGCACTATACATTAACCTTTTCGGAACAATTTTCGAAATGTATAATTTACAGGTGGCAAGTAACCAGTATCAGGTGGTAAAGAGTATCATTTTGACAACCTTTATAACCGTCTTTTTTTACCTGCTAACGCCCATTTTTACCCCCATTCTCCCGTCTAACCGTTTGCAGATTGTATACTTCTTTCTGGCAGTACTGATCAGCCTTTTTGCCTGGCGTTTTTTCTACCTGCACTTTCTCGCTTCACACCGCTTTGTTAAGAATGTAATATTTGTCTGCAACCGTGATGAAATAGAACAACTAGCACAGGAACTGGGAAAAGCCGATCCGCACTATCAGATAATAGGCTATGTGCCTACTGATGTTTCCGGTGAGAAACAATCCGTTTTCTATAAAGAAGTCGCGTTACCCGAACTGGAAAATTTTGTAAACAGGCATTCCGTTGCCGAAGTGGTTATCGGTTTCAGGGAGACAGAAACCATTGCCCCGGATTTGTATCAGGAACTTTTGTACCTGCTGGAAAAAGGAGTGACCATAAGAGAATATACACAGGTTTACGAACACTCCACCCAGCGCTTGCCAATACTTCAGGACACCAAGGACTTTTATAAGTTTTTCCCTTTTAGCCGCAGCAATCAGAATAAATTATACTTATATATCGTAAGGATATTTGAAATACTGTTCTCGTTGATCGGTATAATATTTGGGATTGTATTAATCCTGATAGTCTATATCGGAAACAGTATTGGTAACAGAGGACCGCTTTTCTATACGCAGGAAAGAGTCGGTAAAAACGGGGTTCCTTTCCTGATTTATAAATTCCGATCCATGATTCAGAATGCAGAATCAAACGGAGCTGTTTTTGCAAAGGCAAATGATGTTCGGATTACTCCTTTCGGGAAGTTTTTAAGAAGATCCCGTATTGATGAATTTCCCCAGTTTATCAATATCCTTAAAGGCGATATGGCGGTAATCGGTCCCAGACCGGAGCGGCCGGTTTTTGTAAAGAAAATTTCAGAAACCATGCCTTTTTATGAAACAAGACATGTTATCAAACCGGGATTGACCGGTTGGGCACAGGTAAATTATTCCTATGGGGAAAGCCTTGAAGACAGTCTGGTAAAACTCCAGTATGACTTATACTACATCAAACACAGAAGCATCTTTTTAGACGTCAATATCGTGATCAAAACATTGAGCACGGTGTTGTTCTACAGAGGGCAATAAGCAGTTTTATTTAACCTCTTTTCTCAGTAACCGGATCAAAATAAAAGATGTTGTCAGTATTATAGGCAGCATAATCGTTAAATGTGCTTTATTGAGTATAAAAACGGTATAGCAGCCAATAAGAGTCAGACAGGTATAGATACTGATCTTTAACCATTTTGTATTCTTTCTGATCTGGAAGAACAATACCAAAAGTAATAAAGGATTTATCAGAAGCGTGTTGTAATTCAGCAATAACTCTTCATGGAAAGAATAGAACCCTACCAAAGCAAAAAATAGCCCTAAAAGCCCCATTAGTAATAAATAGAAGATAAGTACCGGTTTTTTGTTTGAAAAGTAAGCAAAAAGCAGCATTACAGCGATAAAAGTATAGATGTTGTTCCATACGGAAGCGGCACTTCCGGTTGCTTCCTGCTGGAAAACGGTAGTCGTTTCCTGAGCTAACGGATTTCCGAAGTTTTTGGTTTTCGCTACGCCTTCCATTAATTCGGAAGGAAGAAATAACTGATCCGACTGCTTGTCGACTTTGTATCCGAAAATCAGGTTAATGCCTAGTTTTTCATAAAAATTATTGACAAGATAGCTGTTTAAGATCGTTCTGTAATCCTTTTGAGTATCCGGAACGGCAGTGTTGATTTTGTGCTCTGTAATACCATTGAGAAGATCTTCAACCATAGAAGTACAATTGCGATCGATGAACTTATAGGTGTAATATTTTTTATCGGACGAAAGTACGGCTATCAGATTTGCGGTCAGCTGCTGCTTTTGCGCCAGCGTCAGGGAAAGCTTTTGCTCATAAATGGAACGATTCTCATATTGGTATTGCTGTACGAATTCCTCATAAGAGCCGGTAGCTACAAAATACTGCAAATCACCTTTTACAAACTTCCAGTAAAAATTAGGAGTGCCAAAATCGAAGGCACCATAATTAAAAACCACATCAACGCCATTTACGGTATTGTGAATACGCAAGGCAGTATGTCCGAAAAGGGAGTGTAATTGCGTACCCGAACCGCAGGTTAGTAAACTGATTTCCGTTTGTTCCGGAAGCAGTAAATTGGTCTGAGCCGAACCCTTTTGTGAAAAAAGAAGTAAAACGGTTACGATGGAGAATATAAAAGAGCGCATGAGTTGTTTACTGTATTGAGTTATCTGCTAAAAATCCCTAAATCAACTTTTAAAGAAAAAATATTCGAATAAAGTGCGGCACTCTGGTCGCCAATGTCTGTTAAGGCATAATCAACCTGAATACCTTTATATTTAAAACCCAACCCTAAGTTAGGCTGGAAATTTAGTTTTTCGGAATTGTCAATCTGTTTTACATTCTGGAAATTTCCAACACCGGCACGTAAAAAGACCAGATCGGTATAGCCGAATTCAAAACCGGCTGCCGGATCGATACTCACGGCATTTGTGGAAATAATATCATTGGTTCTGGCGAAACGCATGTTTAGCTGCGTGGCGGCCAGAATGCTGTAATCATAACGGATGATGAATTTCTTGGAAAGTCCCAGCTGCATTTTGGGTAATGTTATCTCGGTCGTTTCCGGCGGTTCCTGGTTTTCTCCCGGTACGGCATCTTTAATCTTGTTAAACTCGTCTTCATCAATTGTCCACACATTATACGTGGTAGTGATATCGCGAACCATTAACCCGATTTTCCAGTCGTTTTTTTCATACTGAATCCCCAAATCAAATCCAAAACCCCATGAACTGGCAAAATCACCAATAATACGGCGGATAATTTTGGCATTCACACCATAATTGAAACCGTCTAAAGGAAGCGATCTGGCATAGGAAAACGTTACGCCGTAATCGGCAGCCGAAAAAAGGCTGATACGATTGTAGTCAATATTTCCCTGGCTGTCTATTAATTGTGTGGTATTTAAAATGTCATCAACCCCAAAGCGGATTAAGGAAACTCCCAAAGCACTTCGTTCGTCAATTTTCATGGCAAAGCCGGCATAATCGTATTGGGCAATGTTGGCAAAATAATTCGCGTGCATCAGGCTGATCTGTTTGCCGTCAACTTTTAGTAAACCTGCCGGGTTCCAGTAGCCGGAGTTAACATCTGCCGTATGTCCTACAACGGCATTCGCCATTCCTAATGCTGCAGCGTCAACACCAATATTCATAAACTCATTCGAATACTTTCTAACGGCCTGACTATAAGAAAGGAGATGAAAAGAAAAAAAGAAAAGTAATAAGGTTTTTTTCAAAGCCATTTATTTTATACAAATATGAAATAAAAATCTCAAATACTAAACTCTATTTTGTATTAACTTATTGTATTACCTTTGTCATAAAATTTGTAAATTAGATTTTTGCGACACCAGTCATGCAGGGCGTCTGATCATCTTTAAAATGTAATTGTATATGTCAATAAAGAAGCACATTCCAAATGTTATTACCCTTTTAAATCTTTCTGCCGGTATTTTTGCTTTAATACATGCCTTTAACGGTAATTATAATGAAGCATTTTCGTGTGTTTGTGTAGGGATATTTTTTGATTTTTGGGATGGATTTTTTGCCCGTCTGCTAAAAGTACAAAGTGCACTGGGATTACAGCTGGATTCTTTGGCCGATATGGTGACCAGCGGAGTAGTGCCGGGTGTGGTAATGTATAAAATGCTGGCAGATATCCAGGAAAACCAACCGGATTATAACCTGACGCAGGAAACTTTTTATATGGGAATTGTTCCCTATTTAGGATTTTTAATAACCTTAGGATCTTGCTACCGATTAGCAAAATTCAATATCGATACCCGTCAGACGGATTCTTTTATCGGATTGCCAACGCCGGCAAATGCCTTGTTAATCATGAGTTTGCCAATGATATTGTTCGATAACCAATTTGAGGTATTGTCTGATTTATTGAGCAATCCTTATGTATTGGTCGGAATCAGTATTTTCAGTGCTTATATCTTAAATGCTGAAATTCCGTTGTTTTCACTAAAAGTGAAATACTTAAACTGGGCAAATAATAAAACACAGATCTTATTCATGATCATTTCGGCATTGTTCCTGATATTCTTTCAATACCTGGGAATTCCGATGATCATACTGTTTTATGTATTGCTTTCTGTGATTACAAACAAAATGGAAAAGAAAGTAGCATAAACAGCAATGAAGCGACGTCCGGCTCCAAAGAAAAAAACGGCAACTCCACGGAATTACAAAACAAAATCAAAACAGAAAGGTAAAATTCCCGTTGGGAAAATCATACTGTACTGTTCGGCTATTGCCGTTGTAATTACCATTATGGCTGCGGCATATCAGTATCGCAATGGCTTTTTGTATTACCTGGGCTTTAAAACCGATAAAACAGTTGGCAAGCTAAGTACAGAAGAGCGGAAAATAGCCGATGTACGCATTTTTGAAGTATTGAGCCGCCACGATACCCGGTTGGTTGGTTTTGATGTTTCGGAATATCAGGAAAAAATTGACTGGAAAGCCATTGACAAAATAGACGGGGAATTTCCGCTTAGTTTTGTATTCATCCGCGCTACGGCAGGAAATGACCGGGTTGATTCCCGATTTGATGAAAACTGGAAAGCCGCTAAAAACCACGATTTCGTAAGAGGAGCGTATCATTATTACCGCCCAAATGAAAATTCATTAGAACAGGCAGAACTGTTTATTAAAACGGTTAAACTCCACAAAGGCGATTTTCCTCCGGTTCTGGATATAGAAGAATTACCTAAAAACCAGTCGGTAGATAGTTTGAAGACCGGTTTGAAACGCTGGCTGAAAAAAGTCGAAAGACATTATGGTGTAAAACCGATAATTTATTCCGGCGAAAGCTATTATAATGACTTCTTAAAAGAAGAATTTAAAGGCTATACCTTCTGGATTGCAAACTATAATTTCTTTGTAGAAAATATAAAAGACGAGTGGCTGATCTGGCAGTTTACCGAAAAGGCCGAAATTCCCGGTATTAAAGGGCTGGTCGATATTAATGTCTTTAACGGAAATAGAAAAGATCTGAAAAATAGCACACTCCGGAAATAAAAAAGGGATACTTTATGTATCCCTTTTTGGTATGTTTTAAAATTCTAATTTTTTCTTTCGCAGCTCAAAGTTTTGTCCCAGATATACTTTACGTACCATTTCGTCTTCGGCCAGTTCTTCCGGAATACCGGCTTTAAGAATGCCGCCTTCAAACATCAGGTAGGTTTTGTCGGTAATAGCAAGGGTTTCCTGAACGTTGTGATCGGTAATCAGGATTCCGATGTTTTTATTCTTTAACTGCGCTACAATACGCTGAATATCCTCCACTGCTACCGGGTCAACTCCGGCAAAAGGCTCATCCAGAAGAATGAATTTAGGATCGGTTGCCAGTGCACGGGCAATTTCCGTTCTACGTCTTTCTCCTCCGGAAAGTAAATCCCCTCTGTTGGTGCGGATATGCTGTAGACTGAACTCTTCAATCAAAGATTCCATTTTAGCTTCCTGTTCTTTTTTGGTTAACGTTGTCAGCTGCAGTACGCTCAGAATGTTGTCTTCGATACTTAGCTTTCTGAAAACCGAAGCCTCCTGAGCCAGGTATCCGATACCGTTTTGTGCCCGCTTGTACATCGGGAAATCGGTAATGGTCATGTCATCCAGATAAATGTTTCCGCTATTGGGTTTTACCAAGCCTACAATCATATAAAAAGAAGTAGTTTTTCCGGCACCGTTCGGTCCTAAAAGCCCGACAATTTCCCCTTGATTTACTTCAACGGAAACGCCTTTTACAACACTTCTTCCTTTATAGGTTTTTACTAAATTTTCAGCTCTTAATTTCATTTTTCGATAACGTTACAAAGTTGAGGAAGGATACAGCAACATGCATTTGTTGTGAAACTCCCTGCAAATAAACAAATAAAGGGATTAACGGATGTATAAATTAACAATTAATTATTTTCTAAAGCTTCCCAGAATTCATACGCTCTGCGCAAATGAGGAATCACAATTGTTCCGCCCACAAGCGTTGCAATTCCCATGGCTTCCATCATTTCTTCCTTGGTAATGCCGTTTTTATAGGATGTTTCCAAATGGTATTTGATACAGTCGTCACAACGTAAAACAGCAGAAGCAACCAAACCTAAAAGCTCTTTGGTTTTAACATCCAGCGCGCCTTCCATATAGGCATTGGTGTCTAAGTTGAAAATACGTTTGATGATTTTGTTATTATCATTCAGAAGCTTATCATTCATCTTGGAACGATAATCGTTAAATTCCTGTACTAAATCAGCCATGTCTTATGTGTTTTTTAGTTCTTCTTTTCGGGTTACAAATTTGGAAATGAAAATACTCACTTCATATAGAATTACCAGTGGAATCGTAACGATAATCTGACTGATAACGTCAGGCGGCGTTACAATTGCAGCGATGATCAGGATAATAACGTAAGCATATTTTCGGTACGTTCTCAGGAAACTCGGTGATACAATTCCCAAACGGGATAAAAAGTAAATAACGATAGGTAGTTCAAAAACCAGTCCTGTTGATAACGAAGTGGATTTTACCAGACCGATATACGACTGTATATCAATGGAGTTGATAACATATTTACTGACCGTAAGATTGGAAAGGAAATTGATGGACATCGGGGTAATGATAAAATAACCGAACAATACACCCATGAAAAACAATAACGAAGAAATAAAGATAAAATAACGGGCATTTTTCTTCTCTTTTTCATACAGCGCAGGACTTATAAATTTCCATAATTCCCAAAGGATAAAAGGGAATGCCAGTATAAATCCGGCGGTAATAGAAGTCCAGATAAGCATGGCAAACTGCCCTTCCATGGTACGGTTCTGAAGCTCAAAAGGAAGCTCTGTCATACAGAAACTTCTGTCCAGATCATATTTCTGTGCCATTTCGCAAAAGAAGCGATAGGTTACAAAGTTACCGTCCTTTGGACCGAAGATTATAGTATCAAAAATAAAATCACTGTAATAGTAAGCGACACATCCGCCAATAACAATTGCCAGTGTGCTTCGTATCAGAACCCATCTGAATTCTTCCAGGTGGTCCAGAAACGACATTTCTTTCATGGTTTTTTTAGCCATTATATAATTCCTTCTTTTAAAATGTCATGAATGTGGATAATGCCAATGTAAGCGCCTTCATCGGCAACGACTAACTGCGTAATGGAATTGTTTTCCATGATGTTGAAAGCATCCACAACCATATCGGTTGGTTTAACCGTTTTAGGGTTTTTAGTCATAATATCCTTAGCGGTCAGGTCACTGAAAGTATCACGGTTGTTCAGCATTCTTCTGATGTCTCCGTCAGTGATAATTCCGGTGATTTTTTCATTTTCCACCACTGCAGTAACACCCAGGCGTTTCTCGGAAATTTCCATGATAACCGTTTTAATGCTGGCATCCGGGCTCACTTGTGGTTTATGGCTATTGTCCAGCATGTCCTGAACGCGTAATAGTAATTTTTTGCCCAAAGCACCACCGGGATGGTATTTGGCGAAATCTTCACTTTTGAAATTGCGAAGCTCCATCAGGCAAACAGCTAAGGCGTCACCCAAAACCAACTGTGCCGTAGTACTGTTTGTAGGGGCAAGGTTGTTCGGGCAGGCTTCTGCTTCCACATAAGCATTTAATACATAATGGGATTCTTTTGCCAGAAAAGAGGTTTCGCTGGCAGTCATTCCGATAAGGATATTTCCGAAGCGTTTTAAGAGCGGAACCAAAACCTTGATTTCGGGACTGTTGCCGCTTTTGGAAATACAGATGATAACATCGTCAGGCTGTACCATTCCAAGGTCACCGTGGATGGCTTCGGCAGCATGAAGAAATAAGGAAGGAGTACCGGTAGAATTTAACGTTGCCACGATTTTTGTAGCGATAATAGCGCTTTTTCCTATCCCTGTTACAACAAGGCGACCTTTGCTTTGATAGATTGTATTTACGGCTGCTGCAAAATCATCGTTAAGGTAATTTACAAGATTTGCAATGCTCTCACTTTCAGACTGTATTGTTTTTTTGGCAGTAGCCAAAATGCTTTCAATGTTACTCAAATCAGAAGTTTTATAAAATTTGTATGTATTAAAGATTTTTGTATCTTTATATTCTGCAAATTTATGTAAAATACTGTATAATAAATAATGAAACTAACCGAAATTGACTTGCATAAAGAGTTAAAAAAATATTTTGGTTTTAACCAATTCAAAGGTTTACAAGAAGATGTTGTTCGAAGTATTATTACGGGTAACAACACTTTTGTTATTATGCCTACCGGTGGCGGGAAGTCCCTATGTTACCAACTGCCGGCATTAGTACTGGGTGGAACCGCTATTGTAGTTTCGCCTCTAATTGCATTAATGAAGAATCAGGTTGATGCTATCCGAAGCTTATCCTCAGAAGCCGGAATTGCACACGTTTTGAACTCCTCATTAACAAAAACTGAAATTAATCAGGTAAAAAAAGACATTACTTCCGGGCTGACAAAACTATTGTATGTCGCACCGGAATCTTTAACAAAAGAAGAATATGTAAACTTTTTACGTGAAGTACCGCTTTCTTTTGTAGCTATCGATGAAGCGCACTGTATTTCCGAATGGGGACACGATTTCCGTCCGGAATACCGCAACCTTCGAAATATCATCAAACAATTGGGTGACATTCCGATTATCGGATTGACTGCTACGGCAACGCCTAAAGTACAGGAAGATATTTTAAAGAATCTGGACATGACCGATGCCAATACTTTTAAAGCATCGTTTAACCGTCCGAACTTATTCTATGAAGTACGCACCAAAACGAAAAATGTCGAATCCGATATTATTCGTTTCATCAAGCAGCACAAAGGGAAATCCGGTGTAATTTACTGTTTAAGCCGTAAAAAAGTTGAAGAAATAGCACAGGTGCTACAGGTAAACGGAGTGAGTGCCGTTCCTTACCATGCCGGATTGGATGCTAAAACCAGAGCAAAACACCAGGACATGTTCCTGATGGAAGATGTGGAAGTGGTGGTCGCAACCATCGCATTCGGAATGGGAATTGACAAGCCGGATGTGCGTTATGTTATTCACCATGATATTCCGAAGTCGCTGGAAAGTTACTACCAGGAAACCGGTAGAGCCGGACGTGACGGAGGAGAAGGACACTGCCTTGCCTATTACTCGTATAAAGACATTGAGAAACTGGAAAAATTTATGTCCGGTAAACCTGTGGCCGAACAGGAAATCGGGTTCGCGCTGTTGCAGGAAGTGGTCGCTTATGCGGAAACATCAATGTCCCGTCGTAAATTTTTACTGCATTATTTCGGTGAGGAATTTGATGAAGTAAATGGCGAAGGGGCCGATATGGATGATAATGTCCGCAATCCGAAGAAAAAAGTAGAAGCGCAGGATCAGGTGGTTACTTTGCTGGAAGTAGTTCGCGATACCAAGCAGCTGTATAAATCCAAAGAAGTGATCTTTACGTTGATTGGTAAGATCAATGCGACAATTAAAGCACACAAAACGGATGCTCAGAAATTTTTCGGAAAAGGAAAAGACTTTGAAGAAAAATACTGGATGGCTTTGATCCGCCAGGTATTGGTTGACGGATTGCTGTCGAAAGATATTGAAACCTACGGTGTTTTAAAGCTCACCAAAAAAGGAGAGGAATTTATTCAGAAACCGGTTTCGTTTATGATGTCGGAAGACCATGAGTATAACGAAACGGAGGATGAGGCAATTGTTACATCGGCAAAATCGACCGGAACGGCCGATGAAGCTTTGATGGCAATGCTTAAAGACCTGCGAAAAAAAGTAGCCAAGAAAATCGGGGTTCCGCCTTTTGTTGTTTTTCAGGATCCGTCACTCGAAGACATGTCGTTAAAATATCCTGTTAATCTGGAAGAATTAGGAAATGTCCACGGTGTAGGTGAAGGCAAAGCTAAAAAATACGGAAAAGAGTTTGTTGAACTTATTGCCCGTTATGTTGAAGATAACGACATTGTTCGTCCGGATGACCTTGTTGTAAAATCTACCGGGGCTAATTCGGCTTTAAAGCTGTACATCATTCAGAATATTGACCGGAAATTGTCGTTAAACGATATTGCTGCGGCAAAAGGACTGGATATGGATACCCTGCTTAAAGAAATGGAACAGATTGTTTATTCGGGAACGAAATTAAATATCAAATACTGGGTAGATGAAATACTGGATGACGACCAGCAGGAAGAAATCCACGAGTATTTTATGGAATCCGAATCGGATAATATTAAAGATGCCTTAAAAGAATTTGACGGCGATTACGATACCGAAGAATTGCGACTGATGCGCATTAAGTTTATCAGTGAGGTAGCAAACTAAATAAAAAAAGAGGCATTGTACAATGCCTCTTTTTTTATTCCGAATACAATTCTCCCCGATGCGGTTTCAGGGCATCCCTGACGGCGATCATTGTATCGTCGGTAACAACCATAAAAGCCGTTGCATACATATCGTTAAGGATTTCAAATCCGGTAATGTTTAAATCTAATTTTTCGATAGTAATATATTCTTTCAGATGGATCTCGTGATGCTCGGCTGTTTTTGCGGCAGCCGGACCCCGGAAATCCCAAATGAGTTTTATTTGTCTTGACATATTTAAAGGAAATTAAAGAACAAAGTTACGAATGATAATTCAAATCGCTGCCTGAAAAATGGATGGCTGATCATCAATTCCGGCGCAAATCACTATTTTTGCACTCTGATTTAAAATCAACCCGATAAAAATGCCAAGAGAATTACAAATACAGGTTACGCCGGAAATAGCGGCAAACAGCGCTTTACTGACCGAGCATATCGCGAAATTAATGCACACAGGTGTTGCGGAAATCCAACATGTTTCGGTATTGAAACGCTCCATCGATGCGCGCCAGAAAGCGATTAAGATTAACTTAAAAGTAGCTGTTTTTTTTCAGGGCGAAAATTTTAGTGAAACAAAAATACAGCTGCCGGAATATAAAAATATAACCAATGCGCAGGAAGTAATTGTTGTGGGAGCCGGACCAGCCGGACTTTTCGCAGCCTTGCAGTTAATCGAGTTGGGCTTAAAACCGATCCTGATTGAAAGAGGAAAAGATGTTCGTGGCAGACGTCGTGACTTAAAAGCAATCAACAGGGATCACATTGTAAATGAAGATTCGAATTATTGTTTTGGAGAAGGCGGTGCCGGAACCTATTCTGACGGGAAACTGTATACCCGGTCTAAAAAAAGAGGGGACGTAAACCGTATTCTGGAATTATTGGTAGCCTATGGCGCTTCTCCGGAAATTTTGGTTGAAGCACATCCGCATATCGGAACCAACAAACTGCCGCAGATCATTCAGGATATCCGCGAGAAAATTATTGAACATGGCGGACAGGTTTTGTTTGAAACCCGGGTAAAAGATATCCTGATTAAAAATAATGAGGTTTATGGTGTGGAAACCCATACCGGAACACAGATTTTAGCTCAGAAAATAATATTGGCAACCGGACATTCGGCCCGTGATATCTTTGAACTGTTAGACCGTAAAAAAGTTTTTATAGAAGCCAAACCGTTTGCTTTAGGAGTTCGGGCAGAACACCCGCAAACATTAATCGACAGTATTCAGTACTCCTGCGATTTCAGAGGAGAATTTTTACCGCCGGCACCTTATTCTATTGTGAAGCAGGTTAACGGACGCGGTATGTATTCGTTCTGTATGTGTCCGGGAGGTGTAATCGCTCCCTGTGCAACAAGTCCGGGTGAAGTGGTTACAAACGGATGGTCGCCTTCCAAACGCGATCAGGAAACGGCAAATTCCGGTATTGTAGTAGAATTAAAATTGGAAGACTTTCAGCCATTTGCCAAATTCGGTGCTTTGGCAGGAATGGAATTTCAAAAAGCAATTGAACAAAAAGCCTGGCAGGTGGCGGGCGGTACCCAAAAAGTTCCGGCACAGCGAATGGTGGATTTTACACAGCATAAAATATCGGATTCCATTCCGAAAACATCCTACGTGCCGGGAACAACATCGGTAGAATTGGGAGAAGTATTTCCGGGATTCCTAACGCAGACAATGCGGGAAGGTTTTGTCGCATTCGGAAAATCAATGCGGGGCTATCTGACAAACGAAGCAATTTTACATGCACCGGAAAGCCGTACGTCCTCACCGGTTCGTATTCCGCGTGACAATGACACGCTGGAACATGTGCAGATTAAAGGATTGTATCCCTGCGGTGAAGGAGCGGGTTATGCCGGCGGGATTATTTCGGCTGCTATCGACGGCGAGAAATGCGCACAGAAAGCAGCGGAAAGTTTGCATTAGCATACATCAGCTCCTGATTACTTTCCGTAAATAATCAGGAGCTGAAGCAATTAATTGTTTTTCTGAAGCCATTTTACAGCTTCTTCCAGTGTTTTTTCCGGGGCGCACTTTTGGTCCGGAATTATTGAACTGCCGTATTTTTGCTTATTTCTGTCGGCAAAGGTGCTTACTGTAAGGTTGATTCTGGCACCATCGGAAAGAATGTACACTTCATTTGACGAGGAAACACCAAAAGTTTTGGTTCCAAAACTTCTGGTTTTTGGTCTGCCTTTAAAGGCTACTGCGATAGCTTCTCCGGAGCTGGCGGTTAGCGAATCGGTTAATACCGCTACATAAGGGTTTGCTTTTTTCAGGGAATAAAATTCGTGTATGTCTTCAATTGTCGTTGTGCCGTAAAGTACTTTTCCGTCTTTACAGATCCAGGGTTCTGCATTATTGTCCGGATCAATGAAATAGCCAACGATTCCGCTACCCAATACCGGAGCAATTCCGGTTAACATCGGACTCATATTGCCTCCGAAATTTCCTCTTAAGTCAACAATCCAGCCTTTTAAATTGGCTTTATCCCGCTCTTTCAGCTGTTCCAGTACCTTGTTGCGATACGCTTCAAGCTGATCTTCATCACCCATACAGTAAGGGATGCGGATATAGCCGATATCGGCCGGAACGGTTTCGTCGGTTAAAGTGGGTGGCGCTTTTTCGCTGTCCTCATTATTATTTGCCGCAGCAAAATAACTGTGATGGTCATGCAGCTGGGTAACGGCATATTCGACAGACGGATAAGCATCCTGTATGCTGACGGCTTTTTCGGCATGTTTTAAAACGGAAGCTTTGAATTTATCCCAGTCAATGTTTTTCCGGTTAACGGATTTTGCTTTTAATAAAGTAACGACCTCGTTAATATAGGCCTGTACTTCCGGGGAAGCTGCCGGTTCTTTTTTATCGCATCCGATAAGTAATGTCAGTATTAAAAAGGAGCAGAGTATGTTTTTCATGAACTTTTGGTGTTTTGTAATAACGCAGGCAGTGCTAAATTATTCCGGTACATCCGGTTATTTTACGTGCCTGTCTGCTAATACAGTTGAATATGCTGTGTTGTGATGGAATCTGTAGCAGCAAAAATAGTTATATTCTGGATTGTTTGGTGTTTGCCCGGAGGATTACCCTTTGGTTTTTATGCTTTCTGGCGGTACAATTGGTGAAAATTATAAAATAGGGCAAAAGTGAATGCATTTCTTTTTTTGTACTTTTGACAGGTAATCAAGAATTATGACAGAAGAAAGAGTAATATTAGTTAACGAAAAGGATGAACAAATTGGCTTAATGCCAAAAATGGAAGCACATGAAAAGGCAGTATTGCACCGTGCTTTTTCGGTTTTTATATTGAATGCTGATAATGAAATCATGCTGCAGCAACGGGCGCAGCACAAATACCATTCTCCTTTGCTGTGGACCAATACCTGTTGCAGTCATCAGAGAGAAGGAGAAACCAATATTCAGGCAGGTGTAAGAAGACTGCGTGAAGAAATGGGATTCACCGCTGAGTTAAAAGAATTGTTTTCGTTTATTTATAAGGCACCTTTCGATAATGGACTGACGGAACATGAGCTTGACCATGTAATGATCGGTTACTACAATGAAGCACCCCAGATCAATCCGGAAGAAGTGGAAAGCTGGAAATGGATGTCCATTGAAGCGGTAAAAGAAGATATGCAAGTACATCCGGATATCTATACGGTATGGTTCAAAATAATTTTTGACAAGTTTTATCACTATTTAGAAGCTCATAAAGTTTAATTGCTATGAAAGTTACTGTAAGCCGAAAAGCCCATTTTAATGCTGCACACCGTCTGTATCGCAAAGATTGGACTTTTGAGAAAAATCAGGCAGTTTTTGGGAAATGCAACAATCCTAATTATCACGGGCATAACTATGAACTGATTGTGAGTGTGACCGGAGAAATTGATCCGGAAACCGGATATGTAATGGATCTGGGTGATTTAGCTGCGATTATCCGGAATGAGATAGAAGATAAATTCGATCATAAGAACCTTAATATGGATGTGCCGGAATTTGCGGATTTAAACCCGACGGCAGAAAATATTGTGGTTGTTATCTGGAATAAGATCAGGGCAAAAATTGCTTCAGACAAGGAACTGGAGGTTGTTTTGTATGAAACACCCAGAAATTTTGTAACCTATAAAGGATCGTGATGCGTTTAAAAACAGGAGATAAAATACCGGACTTTCAGGCGACAGATGCGCAGGGTGCCGTTTTTAATATGGCTTCTCTTTTAGGGAAGAAACCATTGGTGATTTATTTTTACCCAAAAGACAATACGCCCGGCTGTACCAAAGAAGCCTGCGGATTCCGGGATTTATACGAAGATTTTACGGCTTTGGGCGCCGAAGTAATCGGGATTAGCGGCGATAGCAGTGCTTCTCATCAAAAATTTGCAGACCAGTACCGGCTGCCGTTTATACTGTTGTCCGATAAAGGAAAACATATCCGGAATCTTTTCGGAGTGCCGACTAATTTATTAGGACTGCTGCCGGGAAGAGTAACGTATGTTGCGGATAGTGACGGAATAATCCGCTTTGTCTTTAACAGTATGAATGCAACGCAGCACATGCCAAAAGCTTTGGAAGCGGTAAAGGCAATGAAAGGATAAGCCGGGAATGCAACAATCCGGTCTTTGCGTTTGTATTTAACACTGCTTTCTAAAAATGATTTGGGTTCAGATTGGTTATTTCAAAAACTTTTTTGCATTTTTGCGAACCTAATGAACAAATAAATCTATGACGGTAAATTGGTATCCACTTATTTTTAACCCCATTTTGAAAGACAGAATTTGGGGAGGAACCAAATTATATTCGTTACTTCATAAAGAGATTATTTCCGAAACTACCGGCGAAAGCTGGGAAATCTCAACTGTTCCCGGAGATATCAGTACCGTTAAAAACGGAGCCTTAGCCGGAAAAAACATTAATGAACTTTTAGCCTTACAGCCGGAAGCATTACTGGGTAGAAAAGTGTACGGAAAATTCGGTAATGAATTTCCGTTGTTATTCAAGTTTCTGGATGCTAAGGAAGATTTGTCCATTCAGGTACATCCCAATGATGCATTAGCGAAAATCAGGCATAATTCTTTCGGGAAAACCGAAATGTGGTATGTTATGCAGGCCGATGAAGATTCCCGGATCATAATCGGTTTTGAAGAACCTTCATCGTCGGAAGAATATGTGCACCATCTGGAAAATAAAACGCTGACCAAAATACTAAAAGAAATTAAGGTTAAAAAAGGCGATGCATTCTTTCTGGAAACCGGAACAATCCATGCCATTGGTGCCGGAATTGTCATTGCCGAAATTCAGCAGACTTCCGATATTACCTACCGGGTTTATGACTGGGACAGGGTAGATGCAAACGGGCATTCAAGAGAGCTGCATATTGACCTGGCATTGGAAGCCATCGATTATTCGGCAGGTAATGCACAGATTGCTTATGCAAAAGAAAACAACAAGTCCAATCTGGTAATAGATTGTCCTTACTTTACTACAAATTATATTCCTTTGGATGGAGTGCTGTCCTTTGCTAAAAACGGAGATTCTTTTACCGTTTTGGTATGTACGGAAGGTGATTTCTCGATTCATATTCCGGATACGGCTGAAAAAACCGACTTTAAAAAAGGAGATACTGTTTTAATTCCTGCGGTTATTCCTGATTTTGAAATTTCAGGACAGGCTTCGCTGTTAGAAATATTCATTTCATAACCTTTAATCAAAAGATTAGTTGTAATTTTGCCAACGAAATTTAAAAATCAAAGAAAAATGGCAAGCGTTAAAAACTTAAAAAAAGACATCAACTACGTTTTAGGTGATATTATTGAAGCAGTTTACATTTGGGAAATGACTACTACAGGAAAACCAACTGCGGCTTCAGACGCATTAGTAGAAGAAGCGATTACAACATTTGACAGTTTGATCACTAAAGTGAACCAAAAAAATGTTGAAAATAAAAAATTACATTTCAAACAAATTAATAAAGATCTTGAAATTGCTGCTAATCAATTGGTTGATAAAATCAACGCATTGTAGTCAGAAAAATCAATAAAAAAGTGTGAAAAAAATATTTGGAAGTTTAAAAAACAACCTTATATTTGCACCCGAATTGAGACGCCGGTGTAGCTCAGCTGGCTAGAGCAGCTGATTTGTAATCAGCAGGTCGTGGGTTCGAGTCCCTCCATCGGCTCAATTTTTTACCGCATGTTTTTGCGGTTTTTATTGAAAAAAGAATAAAAATATTTGGGAGTTTGAAAAACAACCTTATATTTGCAACCGAATTGAGATGCCGGTGTAGCTCAGCTGGCTAGAGCAGCTGATTTGTAATCAGCAGGTCGTGGGTTCGAGTCCCTCCATCGGCTCAATCGTCTTTAAGCCACTTGAAGAAAGTGGTTTTTTTTATTTATAAAGGTTTAAAAAAAGCGGCTTATGAAAATAAGCCGCTTTTTATTTTTATTGTGGAGTTTGTTCCTGCTGTTTTCTTTTCGCAATAAACTCTTTTAGCATTTTACCATAGTGGGATTGAGCCACCTCAGGCGATAACGATTTCTGAATGGTATCCATATATTTCAGATTGGTGTCGTAAATATCCGTCAGGGCAATATAAGGTGCTACTTCATATTTGGCATTGTTTACCGCAAAATTCACCGCATCCAGATAACGTCGGATGATTAGCTTTTCGTTACGCTCGTTCAGGCTGTCCATCATTTTTGTTTTGTTGAACTTCTGCGCATAAAGACTTAGGCTTAAAACCTTGTTTTCTTCGTCTGTAAAGCGTGATTTTATTTTTTTGTAGTCTTCGTATAGTTCGTTGTTTTTTGAGCCTGTAACTTTTGCTTTTGCGTAAAACTCTTTTAAGTCGGTCGTAATCTTCATTTCACCCGGTTCTGCAAAAAACATAAGGCTGTTGTCGATAGAATTGGAAGTGCCGCGATCCAGGAACAGGTAGTACATTTCCGGAGAATCGATTTTTAAGTTGCTCTCAAAATTGGAATTTCCTTTAATCAGGAAACTGTCGATCGTTACAAATGAAGTGTCAACGATTTTTTTTAAGTATAGTTTACCTTGCTTTAATCCGTTAACTGTTCCTGTAAGATGAAGGTTGTTTGCTGATTCGTTCTCTTTATTACAAGCGGTTAATAAGGCCAGCGAAAATAAGGCTATAAGTGTTTTTTTCATTAGGGTTACGATTTTAAAGTTTGCAAAGTAAAGAAAAAAATATTCAGATGCTAAGGAAGTTGTTGAAATAGTATGGTTTAATCCGGCAATTTCGGATATAAAAAATCCCCAATAGCTATTGGGGATTTTGAGAATATTCCGGATAAAGCATTATCCTTTTAACCAGGCTTCTTTGATTTTTGCTTTACTGTTGTCTGTAAAGTGTAATCCTTCCACATCTTCCATGGTTAAGGTTACTTTTCCTTTTAAAGTCTGTTCCTTGTTGTTGCGTTTTATTTTAATCGTGATCGGGTCGTTTTCTTTCCAATCCATGCTGGACATGATCAGCTCATAAATGTTATCCAGATTATAAGCGGTACCGTTAATCGCTAAGAGGGTATCGTCGTTTTTAAGACCAATTTTTTTCATGAAACCGTTTAGTTCCATTCCCGGCGGTATCATAATTTCTTTTGTCGCAGGGTTTACCGTGATATAAGGCATATCGCCTTTTAAGAACGGATTGGCTGGTTTTTTAACGCTTCCTTTGATAACACCCACTTTGGCAAAATAGTCGTTATAAGGAATAGGAGTATCACCGGCTACATATTTGTTTAAGAATGCACCGATTTCCGGATAGGTTAATGCGGTAATTTTAGCAAAAAGATCTTCATCGTTAAACGGTTTGTTGTTACCGTATTCGTTCGATAGTGCCTGCATTAAGCTTAAGATTCCTCTTGCTCCGTTGCTGCTTTCTCTCATTTGAATGTCAATGCACATCGCGATCAGCGCTCCTTTCAGATAAACATTATAATACGAATCTTTATATTGTTTGTCCAGGATGTTCTTACTCATGTTTGTAAACGGCATTTTGTCGTTGAAACGGGTTGACGCTTCAATTTTTTCCGCCATTCTGTTGTAGAATTCGTCTTCTGTGATTAAGCCCTGGTTTACCTGGAACAGGTTTGCAAAATATTCGGTAACACCTTCATACATCCATAAGTGCTCGGACATTTTTGGAGTATTGTAATCGAAATACTGGATTTCTTTGGAGTGAATGCTTAATGGCGTAACGATATGGAAAAATTCGTGGGAAACCACATCTTTCAATTGCTCTAAAAGCTGCGCTTTTGGCATCATTTCCGGCATAACAACGGTTGTGGAAGTGGTGTGCTCCAAAGCTCCGAATCCTTTGGCATCCGGTTTTTTCATATCGGATAAATACAACAATACACTGTATTTTTTAGTGCTGTTTACCGGACCTAAGAATTTTTTCTGCGCACGCATCATTGTTTCCATTTCCGGAGTGATGTCTTTTGCCGTGTAAGTTCCGTTTGGTGAATATACGCTGATCAGGATGTCCATACCGTCCACATTGAATGTGGTATAATCCGGTTTGGAATACATGATCGGGCTGTCAACCAGTTCGGCATATCTTGGCGTGTGGAAAACATCTACTTCATTGCTCGGATCATTGTCAACTAAAGATGTAGCACCCCATAATGTTGCCGGATGGGAAACGGTTACCGTGTACGGGATTTCGTTTTTCCCCTGAAAGTATCCTACAAAACCATGCGTGTTCAGCATGAAGTTTTCGTTAGCCGCAATATTGGTACCGGCTGGCGAAAAGATATCATGCGTTCCTTCCACATCATAAGTATCGTTAACGAGATATGTTACTTTTGCCAGGGCTTTTGCATTGGATATCTGCCAGGTATTGTCATCTGTTTTAGAAACGGCAAGTGCATTTCCGTTTGTATCAAGTGCTTTGAAATTGTCAATAAACTTACCATAATCGTCTTCCGAATAAGTACCCGGGATAATTTTTGGAATATGGAATGTTGCTGTTTCTGTAGTAAAGGTTGGAGGAGTAATGGTTACCATTACTTTGTCATCCGTTACATTTTTAAGGTCAATGGCAACTTTTACCTCGTTTATAGTGGTAGCGGATGTTTTTTCCTGAGTTGTTTTACAGCTCATAACCATCACTGCCAGTGCCAATGTACAGATAAGTTTCTTCATCGTTTTATTTTTAGTTTACTATTTGTAGTTGGAATTCGATTTTTGTTACAGTTTATTCTTTTTTAGGAAAAGATTAATTTTTTCCGAAAGTTCCGGTGTATTCCGGGTATCCGGATCGGAATAGGAAGCCAGGTTTTCGGCTTCGTCGCCGGTGATGTTTTTAAAGACATGATTCATGTTCGGAATGATGTTTAATGTGGCGCCCGGTTTTGATTTTTGTAATAATTCGGCATCCAGAACGCGAACCTGAAGGTCTTTGTCGCCGTTTATGATCAGTACAGGAACTTTTAATTTACTGATCTCTGTTTGCGGATTGTATTGCATCCAGGATTTCATGTACGGCTGAACGCTTTCCCGGAGAATCGAGGCCAGCAATGGTTTTTTAATCTCGATGGTTTCTCCTTTTTTCAGGGCGGCAAAACTCTGAACCAGTTCCTCTTTTAAAGCGGGTGTCTGGCGGGTTATCTGTTCCACAAGAATTTCATCAATCGGTCTTCCGGGACCGGCTAATGAAATGAAAGCATCCGCTTTTGTTTTTTGGGCGGCAATCATTCCGATCAGGGAACCTTCGCTGTGTCCGGCAAAAAGGATCTTTGAATAATGGTACTTGTTTTTCAAATAGTCAAATACAGTAACGGCGTCGGTAATCATGTCGTCAAAACGCATTTCTTTTTCGTTGACAGTTCCGGCAATTATCTGGGCAATAACTCGCTTGTCGTATGTGAAAACGGCATAGTTGTCTTTGCATAAATCTTCGGCAAGATACTTTAGCGAATTGTTCCTGCCTTTCAGCTGGTTTCCGTTCCGGTTAGTCGGTCCGGAACCGGCAATAAGAATGATCAGCGTTGTTTTTTGCGGCTGACTTTTTGCCGGTGAATACAGATCGCCTTTCAGTAATTCGTTAACCTGTAGTTCTTCCACAGCAAAAGGCTGTTGCCGGGCATAACTTTTTAAACCGGCTATAAGAAGGAAACCTGTAAGAATTATGTTTTTTATCATGTTTTAGTCTTTTATAGATATTGGAGGAGCTGCTTCATCGGTATTTTGGCTGTCATATTCGCCCGGATAAAGAGTGTATAAATAGATGTTTTCGATTTCACTGAATACCGTATCCTCCGGATTAATCATTGTCAGGTTCATTTCAAAATTAGGTTTATCGGATTCTCCGATTCCGATAATGTGCATGTTGTTTTTGGATTTGGTCATTTTAAGGTATTTTGAGCTGGTGTTCAGGAAATATGAGGTTACCCATACGGTTCCGCTGCTTAATTTACCATCAGTAATATCGGCTTCATATTCTTTTTTGCCTTTCGGATTAAAATACGTCACTTTACCGTGTAGCATACCGTCCTTTTCGGAATAACTCATTTTCAGTTTGCCATTATCATAGTAAACCGTTGTCTGGTAGCTCAGGGCCGCAGCATCCAGCAGTGTTTTCTTACTGATCAGGATGTTCCCGGAAAAAGTACTTTGTTCTGTGAGCTGTCCGTTCTGATAGGTTGTTTTGGATGTGCTGTTTTCACTTTCTTCAATAATAGCCTGGCCGTTAAACGGTAGATCATCCTTATAGGTTACTCTGGAAATTTCTTCTCCCTTGCTGTTATAAAAAATGTAATCCCCATTAATAAGATCATCGACGTACTGCGCTTTCGTGGCGATGATGCCGTTTTTGTAAGTAGTGGTCTCCGCTAACATGCCGTTTTCATAAATGGATTTGCTGATCGGTTCTTTCGTTGAGGCATCCAGTGTGAGTTGCTCGCCCTGTTTGATTCCGTTTGCATAATTGTCAATCTGATAGGAATAGTAACCATCAGTGGTGATGACTTTCCCGTTATAAGGAGCTCCGTCTTTGTATTGTGTAGTATATAACGGCTTTCCGTCCTGATAAAACACTCCCGATTTGTTATAGTCGATTTCGCTGATTAACTGGTACTTGTTGCTGTTTGCAGTAGCAGAAAAATTAAGCGTATAAAGCTTTTCATAAAGCAGTTTTCCATTAGCATATTTCTGAATGGATTGAATGTCATCGCTGCCCTCAAAGAAAGTATAAAGGGTTCCGTTTTGTTTTACATAGTCGTATTCGCTTATTTTTTTACCCTTCTCATTATAGAAGATGCCCATTTCGGGATCATAGGTGCCATAGGTGATGTCGGATTTTATTTTTCCGTTTTTATAGTAGCTGATGTCTTTTGAGAGTCTTTCGTTTTTGTAAAAACTCACTTTTTCCGGACGGAGTTCATCGGAAATGGTCTTATTGTACACTATGGATTTGGCGTAGGTTCCGCCTTTATACTCATAAGCATCGTTGATAACATCGTTATACATCGTATAAAGTATTCCGTCTGCAGGTGTATCGTAATTGCCCGGACTATAGGAATCGGAATAGGTCAGGGTACCGATGTTTTTTCCTTTTTTATCAAAAAAGACGGCCGTTTTGCCTTCAAATTTTTTAAAAGGTTTCTGGTTGCTGTAATAAATAGTTTCCGAAATAATAATACCGGCTTTGTAAATACGGATAATATTGTCTGCTATTTCGGTTCCGTCTAACGGATTGGAAGAATCAGGGTCATAACTCAGACTGCTGCTTATTTTTCCAAAACGGTCATAATTGTCGGTTGTCATTATCATTCCGCCGTCATTGTACAGATCTGTTTTCAGTAAGCTGCCGTCCGGACGGTATTTTTTTGTTTTTACAAGAGCCCCGTCTTTGTATTCCGAATAGGTTTCCACGATATCCTGATCTTTACCTTCTTCCTGATTGTCATAAAAATAATGAAGCTGTATACCGTCCTGAGGAGAGGAGTAATCATATTCGTCCAGTTGTTCGGTCAGTTCACCCGCTTGGGAACCATCGGGATGGTAATAGATCGTATACCGTTTGGAAGCCTTGTCCTTTACCGAATGGGATTTTACCGAACCGTTTTTATAGAAAGCGGTCACTTCGGTCACTTTTCCGTCGGCATATTTACTTACGGTGCTTAAAAAGAAAGGAGAATAGTTATAAATGGCTTCCAGCCCATTTTGAATCGTATAGCCGGTCAGGGTAACATCGCTGATAAGATCACCGTCTTTATTGTGTGAAATCTGACGGACTAATTGTGTGCCTTCATAAAAGTTTTTCTGTCTTAATTTCGGATTTTTAACAGGGTATACTTCGGAATAAAGAAACTGCCCGTCCTTAGCTTCTAAAGTGAAAGAATTATCATCTTCTTCAAACGTTATTTTCCCATTGTAAAGCATGTTGTCTTTAAAAACAGCTTCCGATTTGCTTCCGTCTTTAAGATAATAGGTTACCGGACCTTCAATAATACCGTCTATATAATTGGCGGTTGAAGACAATTGGCCGTTTTTGGAGTAAAATTTAGCAGGACCGTTAAAGAGTGAGCTGTTTTTTTCGGCTGTAAATCTTTCGGCTTTTTTTGTTCCGTTCCGATAGTATTCCGTGGATAGAAAAGTACCATTTTTGGCTTTCCTGTCAATTCTGAAATACTTCGCGAGTTCTTTTGGTGTTGGTTCATAATACCGATTGATCCATAAAGTGTCCTGAGAATAGGCATAACCGGATAAGAGTAGTAAAGCGGCGATTATTGTTTTTTTCATGGCTGTAAAAAAAATTAAATTATAGTGTGAATTTACGGCTAAAAGTTGGGAAACGGAAAGGAAACAGCTAAAATTAAAAGGATGATTTTCAGGCTTTCCGGCAGGGCTGTTTCCAGACGGTTTTATCGGGAAAAAGTATAAAAAAATGCCCGCGGCTGCGGGCATTTTTTTAGTCAAATTTATTTTTAAAGTAATATTTGCTGTCTAAATCATCGTCTTCCAGTTCATTATATTTTTGAGGTTTCGGTTTAGGCTTATTAGCAGCAACCTTTTTTTTCCAAAGCTCAAAATTATCTTTCGATAACTTTTTACGAACCATTTCTGTTACTTCACTTTCAGAAATTCCAAACTCTTCTCTTAATACTTCAAAAGGTTTTCTTTCCTCCTGAGCCATAGCGACAATTCTGTCAATTGTTTCCTTGTCGAATTCTAAAACTTTACTTTTTTTCATCAGATGAAAAATTAATTCAGATAATTTTTTTTAAATGGTTAAATTCTATACTCAATATTACTAAAAAAAATAATTGAGCAATAGCAACTTTTTATTTTTTTTGAATTTTCAAAAATCAGACCAAAATACTTTTTGCTTTTGAAAAAAAGTATCAAAAAATATTTGAAATATAAGATATGTTCGGGTTTGAGCCGTGTTTTTTACTTTTTTTAAAATTTTAAAGGCAATGCTTTTACCGGCCTTTTGGAAGTGGAAATAAAGTTTAAAGTTGTTTTCAGGATAAAAACAGTTCTTAAAAATAAAGGCATAATGTGTTTTTGTTGCTTGATGTGCTGGTACATTTTGTAAAAGAAATAAAAAAAGCACCAACTGGTGGTGCTTTTTAGTGTAAGGTATTTTGGAATCATTATTCTTTGCTAAAAATGGATTTGTACACAATTCCGGCGATAATAGCGCCTAATACCGGGGCGACAATAAATAGCCAAAGCTGACTGATGGCTTCACCACCCACAAAAACCGCCTGGCTGATACTTCTGGCAGGATTTACCGAAGTATTCGTAACCGGAATACTGATCAGGTGAATCAGCGTTAAGGCAAGACCAATCGCAATTCCGGCAAAGCCTTTCGGAGCCCGTTCATCGGTAGCGCCTAATATGACAATCAGGAAAATAAAAGTCATGACTACCTCGGTTAGAAAGGCGGCATTCATACTGTATTTTCCGGGAGAGAGCTCTCCGTAACCATTGGAGGCGAAACCTCCGATATCACTTCCGTTACCGGTTGCGATTACATAAAGGACAGCCGCAGCTGCGATACCTCCAAGTATTTGTGCCACGATGTAAGGAACAAGTTCTTTTGCTTCAAACCGGCCGCCCATCCATAAACCTATGGAAACTGCGGGATTAAGATGTGCTCCGGAAATATGGCCCAAAGAATAAGCAATGGTGAGTACTGTAAGTCCGAATGCCAGTGCGACTCCTACGAATCCGATTCCCGCATCCGGGAAATTACAGGCTAAAACTGCGCTACCGCAACCTCCTAAAACCAACCAAAAAGTTCCGATAAATTCTGCTACAAATTTTTTCATAATAAAGGGGATTAGTTAAACAATGGGTAATAAATGCAATCAGGTATAATTGTAAGACCAGTAAATAAGGATGATCTGTAAGGGCAATCGGATAAAACGCACCCATTTTGATAAGCCTAAGGAAGCCTTATCATTCAGGTACATGTATAGATTAGCCGGAAATACGGCAAATAAAAGCACTATTATTCCCCAGGCAGCAAAAGATTTGGTTTCAGGAAAGCACAACAGGATGCCTGAAACGATTTCTGCAATGCCGCTGATATAGTTTAGTAATCGGGGATTCGGTAAGTAGGGAGGGATGATTTTCAGGTATAACCTTGGAACTCTGAAATGATTAATGCCTGCTATGATATAAAGCGAAGACATGAGATATAAATGCCAAGGTAAACTCATTTTCAGGTAATTAAATGATTATATCCGTTACACGAATATAATCATTTTTACAGGAAAATTCTATATTATTCCTTTTTTTTGAAAGAAATGTTCATGATCACAATCGCTAAAATTATCAGTACTATTCCTAACCATTGTGTTAAAACGACCTCTTCATTTAAGATCACAAAAGCCATCATTACCGATACCGGAAGTTCTAAGGAAGAGACAATACTTCCCAGTCCGATCCCGGTGTGCGGGAAACCGGAGTTCATTAACATTGGCGGAATAATGGTTCCGAACAGGGAAAGTACAATTCCCCATTTTAAGAAGATATCAAAGTTATAAGGAGTGGTTTGGGTAAAAATACCAAACCCGAAAACGATAACCGCACCACCCAACAGCATGTACAGGCTTCGTTGTGCCGACGATATTTCGGTTGCCACACTGTTTGCCGTAAACATAGTCGTTGTAAAAGAAGCTGCTGCCAGCATTCCCCACATTAAACCTCGCCAGTCAAGTTCTATTTCACTGGTAAGTATGTTGGTCGCCAGTGCCGTTCCTGCCAATACAATAACAACAGAAATCACTTTTTGAAGCGATGGCAGTTTTTTGTCAATAAACATTTCCAGCAAAACACCCATCCATACCGTTTGCATTAACAGTACAATACCAATCGAAACCGGAATGTATTTTACCGCCAGATAATAAAAAACACTGGTCATGCCCAGGGATGTTCCGGCAAGCATCAGCTGTGCAATATTCTTTTTGGTCGCTTTTTTGATTACGGTACCTTTATTTTTAGATTTCTGAAAGGCATTAATAATCAGAATCCCGATGATTCCTAAGATAAATTGAGAAGAGGTAACCTCTGCAGTAGTATAGTTTTCCTGATAGGCCAGTTTTACGAATGTTGCTAACATTCCGTAACTTGTTGCACCTAATCCTACTAAAAAAACTCCTTTTAATACGTTATTTCCTGACATTTTATTCATTTTAAAACAGCCTGCAAAGATATGGCTTAGTTATTATTTAGAACCATTAAGCGATGAAAAAAAAAGTTAATTGCTAAAATGGCATTTATTTGTGATGAAAAATAACAATCTTTTGCTGTCTTGCGGAAACAAAAAAGACTAACCTGAGTTAGTCCTTTTCTGTATGATAATGTATATTCTGATTATTCAGACCAGTATACTAAGTTCACAATGATCACACCATTAGCGTTTACCAGACTGTCTGATAAAGTTACGGTTGCCGGAGAAGTTCCGCTGAAATAACCGTCGTGAGAATCGAAAGTGTAAGTACCCGGAGCTAAATTGTAGAAACAGTTTTCATCTCTTTCCGGAGTGATATAGGCATTGGTAGCATCGTTATGAGCATAATATCCGTGTAAATCTGTATAATAAACAGGATTTCCCAAATGATCCACTAACTGAATACAAACATTGTATGTTTTGATAGCACTGGCAATAGCGTTAATCTCAGCGATTAAATTGTCAGTAGTACTGTTTTGTAAATCCAATACATTTTTAACATTAGGGATAAGATTTAAAGCAGTATTGTTGTCGTTAGCCTGTAAGGCATCGTTAATTTGATAGGTTAAACCAATTAACTGATCGTTTAAGTTAACCAGATCGGCAGTAATCGCATTTACACCGGCAGTAGTGAAAGCATTCTGAGAAGCAATCCGTGCTTCATTTACAAAATAATCAACATCGTCAGCATTATTTTGGATGGAAGCAACCTGTACAAACATCGCATCATAAAACTGTTGTGCATTTGGCGCATTTAAAAGCACAATTTGTTTGGCTAATTGTACGGCAGCATTTTTAGCAACCGGCGTATCCTGCTTAATGTTTTCGGCCATTCCGATAGCATTGTCAAGATTTTGTTGCGCAGTAGATTGCGCAAAAGCAGTACCAGCTGTTAATGACATAAATAATGTCAGGGCATAAAAAGTAATTTTTTTCATAAAAAAGATTTAAGGTTTTGTATGCCAAATGTATGAAAAACGTCTTAAAATGATTACAAACGGTATATTATTATTGTATTAATGAAATATTATTGGCGCGTTTTGAGTGTGAATCGTGATAAAAGCAGTTGTTGGTACTATAAGCTGGCCAACAGATTGCTTTGTATTCCAATTATCTTTCTAAAAATCAAATAGTTAAAAATAAATAGTTACAGTTTTACTATGGGACGGGAAAAGAGAATCAGTAATTACAGGTTTAAACTGGATTTGTGGGGATTAAAAAAAACGCTGTCAGCATTCCTGACAGCGTTTTCACTATAAATCGAATATAATGATGCAGCTTATTTGATAAGCTCAAAATTACGTTTTACAAAAGCGGTTAACTCTTCTCCTTTTAAAAGGTTTTGAGAAAGTTTCGCTAAATCCAAAGCCTGTTTTACCAGACTTTCCTGAGCCGGTTTGTCGGTAGTATTTAAAATGGTAGTTGCCAGGTCAGAATTGGTATTGATAACCAGGTTATACATTTCCGGGAAGTTCCCCATTCCGAACATTCCGCCGCCGGTCTGGCTCATTTCTTTCATACGACGCATAAACTCCGGCTGTGTAATGATAAACGGAGCTGCTTTGCTGTCCATCGCTTCCAGCTGAACAGTATAGTTCGCTTTAGGAACAATTTCCTCTAAAACGGTTTTCAGATTGTTTTGCTCTTCATCCGATAATTTCGAAATAGGAGTATCGTCTTTTTTGATTAAGTTGTCAATGTGATCCGAATCTACACGGGTAAACGTCAGTTTCTCATTATCCGCTTCCAGTTTCTGAATTAAATGCGAAACAATCGGGCTGTCCATTAGCAGGACTTCATAGCCTTTTTCTTTAGCCGCATCAATATAACTGTGCTGACTGTCTTTGTTTGAAGCATAAAGAATAACCAGTTTGTCGTCTTTATCCGTTTGTTTCTCTTTTAAAGTTTCCTTTAGTTCTTCCAGTGTGAAATATTTGTTGTCAACCGTTGGATATAAGGCAAAGGCGCCTGCTTTTTCATAGAACTTAGGCTCGGAAAGCATGCCGTATTCCAGTACGATTTTAATATCGTTCCATTTTTGCTCAAAATCCTCACGGTTTTCGGTAAACAGCGATTTTAATTTATCGGCTACTTTACGGGTAATATAATTGGAGATTTTCTTTACGTTACCGTCTGCCTGTAAATACGAACGGGAAACGTTCAGCGGAATATCCGGCGAATCGATCACCCCTTTCAGCATGGTTAAGAATTCCGGAACAATACCTTCCACATTATCCGTTACAAAAACCTGGTTCTGGTATAACTGGATTTTATCTTTCTGAATTTGTAAATCACCGGACATTTTCGGGAAATATAAAATACCGGTCAGGTTAAACGGATAATCCACATTCAGGTGAATGTTGAATAACGGCTCTTCAAACTGCATCGGGTACAATTCGCGGTAGAAGTTTTTATAGTCTTCCTCCGTTAGATCGCTTGGCTGTTTTGTCCAGGCCGGATTCGGGTTGTTGATGATGTTGTCCACTTCAACGGTTTCCTCCTGGGCATCGTCACCTTCTCCGGTTTTGATGGTTTCGCTTCTGGTTCCGAATTTAATAGGAACCGGCATGAATTTGTTGTATTTGGTTAACAGTTCACGGATTTTGCCCTCTTCAAGAAATTCTAACGAATCTTCCGCAACATGCAGAATAATTTCGGTTCCGCGGGTTGTTTTGTCTGCAGCAACAAGTGTAAATTCCGGGCTGCCGTCGCACGTCCAGTGTGCAGCCGGTTCATCCTTGTAGGATTTGGTGATGATCTCCACTTTTTCGGCAACCATAAAAGCCGAATAGAATCCTAATCCGAAGTGACCGATAATTCCGGAATCTTTGGCAGTATCCTTGTATTTTTCAAGAAACTCTTCCGCACCCGAAAAAGCTACCTGGTTGATATACTTTTCAACCTCTTCGGCTGTCATCCCCAATCCCTGGTCGATGATTTGGATTTTCTTGTTGTCTTTGTCAATTTTTATCTCAATAACCGGATTGCCGTATTCTACTTTGGCTTCGCCAATACTGGTTAAATGTTTTAGTTTTAAAGTAGCATCCGTGGCATTTGAAACCAATTCACGAAGAAAAATCTCGTGGTCGCTGTATAAAAATTTCTTAATTAAAGGAAAGATGTTTTCAACCGAGACATTAATTTTTCCTGTAGTCATATTCAGAATATATTTTTGATGTTAAACTTTTCCGGTATTTATACAAATTAAGTACCAAATCTGGTGAAAGTGACAAAATGACGGTTATGTTAAAATTTCAGGAAAAATTATCATTCAAAATTTAACAAATTAATTCTGTAGGTAGTATATTTGTGTTAACATTTTAAAGCGCTATATATGAAAAAATTAATTTTTTTGAGTGCACTTACATTGATGTTATTTTCATGTAAGTCAACGTCAGTGACCAACACGAAGTTAGACAGAACTTCTCAGGTTGCAATCAAAGGTAATTGGGTGTTAAGCTCTGTTAGTTATCCCGGTTCGGAATACATCAAGGTTACTTCTTTCCAAATAGCCGATTCAAAGTGCTTTGAAGGTAGCAGCTGGAAATTTATTTCGAATAACAACAAAGGGAACATGGCTTTCGAACAGGCAAATTGCCCTGCATTCAGTTCTGCATTTACATGGTTTGTAAATAAAGAAGGAGAGTTTGTTTTGAAACTTCTTGACGCCGGAGAAAAAGCGAAAAAAGTAAAAGAAGGTTATGTGTTAAGAATCGCGAATCAGTCGGAAACTTCTTTCCAGTTGATTGACAAAATTAATGTTGGCGGTAAATTGACAGATGTGGTATATCAATTTGAAAAAACAAACTAAAAAGCAGTAGTATATGAAAAAGATCGTAATATTTACATTGGCAACAGTATTCACGTTAACCTCGGTATTAACGAGTTGTGAAGCAGTAAAAAATACTAATAATACTCAAAAAGGAGCAGGAATCGGTGCTGTAGCCGGTGCTGTTTTAGGAGGAGTATTGGGAAATAACCTTGGAAAAGGAGGAAACGGTGCTTTAGGAGCTGTTTTAGGTGGTGTTGTTGGAGGTGTTGCCGGTGGTGTTATCGGTAATAAAATGGACAAACAGGCCCGTGAGATCGAACAGGCTGTTCCGGGTGCTGAGGTAGAAAGAGTAGGAGAAGGTATTAAACTGGTTTTAGGTGAAAATGCTGTTCGTTTTGATACCAACAAATCAACATTAACAGCGGCTGCAAAAGCAAACTTAGACAAATTGGTACCGGTATTCCAAAACTATTCGGATACGGATATCGTAATCTACGGATATACTGATAATACGGGTAAAGCAGAATACAACCTGAACTTGTCAGAACAAAGAGCTGCTTCTGTAAAAGCATACTTGGCGACAAAAGGTTTATCCGGAAACCGTTTCAAAACAACCGGAATGGGTATTGCTGATCCGATTGCAACAAATGATACTCCGGACGGAAGAAGCAAAAACCGTCGTGTAGAGTTTGCAATTACAGCTAACGAGAAAATGGTTCAGGATGCTAAAAAAGAAGCAGGAAACTAATTCTCATCCTTGTTGATATTTAAAAAAGACCACCAATCAGGTGGTCTTTTTTTTTGAAAGAACTTTAACAAATATTTTGTTTATTTTTTTGATTACGGGATAAAACGCTTTGTAACTTTACAAAACCTTAAAACATTTTTTATTATGGCGATGACGAAGAGAGCGGCCGGAAAAAAAGAAACCATTACAGAAGAAACGATTATTTCCACCTACATGAACCAGGTTCTGGAAAAACATCAGGAACCGGCAAGTGTGTTTCACTTTTGTAAAGAAAGCAAAATGGAAGAAACACTTTTTTATAGTTTTTTCCCTTCTTTAGACGGTTTGAAAGAAGCAATATGGATAAAGCTATTTGAAAATGCCGTTAGCGGACTTAAAAATGAGGAAGCTTTTGAAACCTACTCGAACAGGAATAAACTACTGTCACTATACTTTACCTTTTTTGAAATACTCACGCTAAACAGGAGCTATGTTTATTTTGTACTGAAAGAAAATAAACAGGGATTGCAGAATTTAAAGCAATTGCGAAAATTGCGCAACCGTTTCAAAAAATTCATTCAGGAAGAAATTCAGACTACAGTTACGGACAAACATGAGAAAATAGATAAAATAGCCAAACCTGTTTTATCCGAAGCAGCATGGGTTCAGTTTCTATTTATCCTGAAATTCTGGGTTGAAGATACTTCCATAGGGTTTGAAAAAACCGATATTATGATTGAAAAGTCCGTAAAAGCAACTTTCGATATTCTGGACACCACACCCCTGGAAAGCCTTTTCGATTTGGGGAAATTTGTCTGGAAGGAGCGCTTCAATTAGTAGGAACGAAAATAAAAAGCCATGAAAACGTTAAATAAAATCCCGACCAATAAAATTGAACGGGCAGGAGAGCTTGTGAAAACCGGTCTCAAAGTCGGAGGAAACTATCTGGCCTATTACGGCGAAAAAATGGTCAATCCTTCCCTGACAAAAGACAAGCTGAACGAAAACAATGCGGAAGATATTTATGACGGGTTGAAAAACCTGAAAGGAAGCGCCTTAAAAGTAGCGCAAATGCTCAGCATGGAAAAGAATATCATGCCCAAAGCATACGTGGAGAAATTCTCTTTGGCACAATTTTCCGTTCCGCCCTTATCAGCACCGCTGGTTCGGAAAACCTTTAAACGATATTTAGGACATTATCCGGAAGCAATCTACGACAGCTTTACACCGGATTCCGTTAACGCGGCAAGTATCGGACAGGTACATAAGGCTACTAAAAACGGAAAACAGCTGGCTGTAAAAATCCAGTATCCGGGTGTTGCCGACAGCATTAGTTCCGATCTGGCAATTGTAAAGCCGTTTGCAATTAAAATGTTCAACCTGCAGGGAAAAGATTCCGATAAATATTTTAAAGAAGTAGAACACAAACTGCTGGAAGAAACAGATTATAAACTGGAATTAAAACAGGGAATAGCGATAGCAAAAGCCTGTGAAAAAATAAAAAACCTCAGATTTCCGGTTTACTATCCGGAATGGTCTTCCGAGAAGATCATTACGATGGACTGGATGGAAGGGGAGCACCTTTCGGAATTTGCTGCCCGAAACAACGATCCGGAAACGGGTGACCGCATCGGACAGGCACTCTGGGATTTCTATATGTTTCAGATGCACCATTTAAAACAGGTACATGCCGATCCGCATCCGGGGAATTTTCTAATCGATAAAGAGACCAACTTGATTGCAATCGATTTCGGATGCATTAAACACGTACCGGAAGAATTTTATGTGCCGTATTTCGAATTGGCGCGGCCGGAAGTTATTGACGATCCGAAACTGTTCCGGGAAAAACTGTTTGAACTGGAGATCCTGCGAACAGATGATACACCAAAAGAAATTGAATATTTCTCCGGTTTGTTCCATCAGCTGCTGAGTTTGTTTACCCAGCCGTTCCACGGGGATTATTTTGATTTTTCCGATGAGGTGTTTTTTGAAAATATTGCCAGAATGGGTGAAGAGTTCTCTAAAGATACCCAATTGCGCAAGATGAACGGCAACCGTGGTTCCCAGCACTTTTTATATATCAACCGTACTTTTTTCGGATTGTATAATTTGCTGCACGACCTGAAAGCCCGAATCAACACCCGGAATTTCGAACAATATATCCCGCAGTAAACGCCCAAAACATCAAGAATAAGCGAATGGCAAAATTGGATGCGTTTCCGTATGCAGAAACTTTGTAATTTTGTGTCTTTAAAAATTAAGAATGCTTCACGTTAAAAATATATCTTTTGGTTATCATGAAAAAACGATAATCAAAAACATTGAATTTACAATAAAAAAAGGACAAAATATAGCCGTTATAGGCGAAAGCGGTTGTGGTAAGAGTACGCTTCTGAAATTGATTTACGGATTGTATGATTTGGATGAAGGACAGATTTTCTGGAACGATACGGAAGTATTAGGCCCAAAATTCCATCTGGTGCCCGGCATGCCGTTTATGAAGTACCTGGCGCAGGATTTTGATTTGATGCCGTATGTTACCGTAGCCGAAAACGTGGGTAAGTTTTTATCGAATTTTTACCCGGAACAAAAAAAACAGCGCATTCAGGAATTGCTGGAGATTGTAGAAATGACCGAATATGCGAATGTAAAAGCAAAATTTCTGAGCGGCGGACAGCAGCAGCGTGTCGCGCTGGCAAGAGTGCTTGCACTGGAACCGGAAGTATTGCTGCTGGATGAACCATTCAGCCATATTGACAATTTCCGGAAAAATGCATTGCGCCGTAATCTTTTTGCCTACCTGAAAGCCAAAGGAGTGACCTGTATTATTGCCACACACGACAGTACGGATGCTTTGTCTTTTGCAGACGAAACCTTTGTGTTGTTTGACGGTAAGATCGTAGATAAAGGATTGTCGGCCGATATTTATAACAATCCGGTGAATAAATATGTTGCCTCTCTTTTTGGGGAAGTAAACGAACTGAAACTTTCGGATATTACGGTTGTGGATGCCGGGGACGATGAACTGCTGCTGTTGTATCCGCATCAGCTGCGGGTTGTTGAGAACGGGATGATGAAAGTCACAGCAAAACAATCCTATTATAAAGGAAGTCACTACCTGATAAAAGCAGTATTCAACAGAAAAGTAATTTTCTTTGAACATGAAACCGCTTTAGCAATGAACGAGGAAGTGACATTGATGATAAGTTAAAAAAAACAGACATTATGCCAAAAGAAGATGTTTTAATGCGGCAAATCAGCGAACTGGGTTTTGCCTTAAGAAGATTGATGGAGCGGATGAAAGGCGGAAAAGGAGGTGGTGGTATTTCACAAAGCAGTCTGGCCGACAATGTGGCACTGAAAGAGGAATTGGGATTGGACTGGCAGGAGTTTTTAGACCTTGATGCCGATCAACTGATTCCGTTCCTGTTAGAAAATCCCGGCTTTTCGGCCGAAAATATGGAACTCTTTGCCGACTATCTGGTACAAACCGGAAAAGAAGGCTACCACAAACAAAACCTGTATGCAAAAGCACTGCTTATTTATACCCATGTAGACAAAGAAACGGCTACTTTTTCTATGGAAAGAAGCGGGAAAATACAAAGGATAAAACAAGAATCAGCATCATAAAAAAAATCCCCTGAACACTGTTCAGGGGATTTTTTTTATTTAGTTTTTAAGATACTTTTCCAGGAACTGATCCTGTTCCCAAAGCAAATGCAGTATGTTTTCTTTTGCTGCATAACCGTGGGATTCTTTTGGAAGGATAACCATTCTTGCCGGTGCTCCCAATCCTTTTAAAGCCTGGAAATAACGCTCGGTCTGTAAAGTAAAGGTTCCCGGATTATTGTCGGCTTCTCCATGCACTAACAATAGCGGTGTTTTCATTTTGTCCGCATTCATAAACGGTGACATTCCGTTGTAAATAGCCGGAACTTCCCAGTAATTACGTTGCTCGCTCTGGAATCCGAAAGGAGTTAGTGTTCTGTTGTAGGCACCGCTTCGGGCAATTCCGCAGGCAAACAAATTAGAATGAGTTAATAAATTGGCAGTCATAAAGGCACCATAAGAGTGTCCGCCAACCGCTACTTTTTTACGGTTGATATAACCCAGCTTGTCTACTGCATCTATAGCTGCTTCGGCATTGGCAACCAATTGCGGGATAAAAGTGTCGTTTGGTTCAGTTGTACCTTCACCGATGATCGGGAAAGCGGCATCATCCAGCACAGCATAACCTTTGGTTACCCAATACACAAAAGAACCGTAGTTAGGGAAAGTAAACTCATTCGGGTTGGATGAGGTTTGTCCGGCACTGTTCTTGTCTTTATACTCTGTAGGGTACGCCCAGATTAAAAGCGGTAATTTTTCTTTTTTAGCATTTCGGTCATATCCTGCCGGTAAGTATAACGTTCCGGAAAGTTCAACACCGTCTTTTCGTTTGTATTTGATAACCTCTTTGTAAACATTTTTAATGCTTTCAAACGGATTTTTAAAATCGGTTATCTGGGTTAACTGGTTTTTCTTTTTAAAATTACGGAAGTAGTAATTCGGATATTCGCTTTTTGACTGAATCTGTATTAATGCATCGCCTTTTTTGAAATCTTCAATAGAGAAAATACGCTCCATTTTATCGGTATAAGCCGACTGATAAAGACGTTTTGTTTTTAAGGTTTTAATATTGAACTCGTCAATAAAAGGGAATTGCCCGTTTTTGGTATAACCGTCACCAATTAAAAAAGCATTGTCGTTCTCTAACGCCAGAACCTGTTTGCCGTAGCTGTTTTTTACCGTTTCAAAATTTCCCGGATCCGAATAAATATCCTGGGAATTTCTGTCGGAGATAACTTTGGGCGTTTCCGACGGATTCGACGGATTGATCAGGTAAGTTTTAACATTACGGGTATCGTACCAGCTGTCGGAAACAATGGCGATCTTATCGTTACCCCAGGTAATGCCGTCAAAACGCTGTTGTGTTTTTACCAGAGAAGTTGGATTGGCGGTAAAAGGTGCCGGCCATAAAAACACTTCATCGCGGTAAGCCACTTTGTTTTCCGGATTTCCTTCATCAAGAGCTTCTGCGAAATACAAGGTAGCCGGAGCATCATTTCTCCAGCTCATGCTTCTTTTTCCTTTGCGTACTGCCATAAAACCTTTTGGCATGATCTCCGTTAAAGGCACTTCGTTCACAACTTTGATCTCTTTTCCGGTTTTGTCATAAACAACTGTTTTTTGAGGGAAACGGTTTAACGGAACAATATAGGAAAACGGCTTTTGCAGGGTGGTTAACATTACATAATTCCCGTCAGGAGAGAAACTCTCTCCTGCATACATATCTGCCGGTTTAAACAACGAAGCTGTTCCGTCCAGGTTTACTTTGTATAGCTCAGACGTTACAATATTTTCAAAATTAGCCTCGTCCGTTCTGTTCTTTAATAAATCCTGGTAGGTTCTGTTTTGAGAAACCTTACCTTCACTATTGGAAACAATAGGACCGTTTGGCAGGTCTTTTTTAGCATCAATTAAAGCCGGTCTGTTTTTAGGAAGCATCTTTACAATAAGACTCTGTCCGTCTTTAAACCAGCTAAACGGACTGCCGATATTGGCGTTGATCGTTGCAGCGGTAAGCTTACTCGCTTTTGCCGAAGCAATATCCAGGATCCATAATTCTATTCCGGTTGCAGTAGTATGGGCAAAGGCGATTTTTTTCTCATCCGGTGACCATGCCAGGCTGCTGATTCTCGGATTTTGCGGTAAGCCCTGAACCTGAACCTCGTTTTTGTCTTTCACCCTGCGCACTTTCAGGTTGTTGATATAGGTAACCGAACTGGAAATGTTGGTGATCGGATTGATGCGCAAACCGCCCAAACGGAGTTCTTCCTGATTCAGGTCTTCAAGATTTTTATAGGTGTTTCTGTAGCTTAACAGCATCCATTCTTTTTTGGTATCCATGATTACCGATGGTGCTCTTTCAAAATCGGCCAGTTGCAAAATACTTGCCGAAGGCTTTTGATACGTAACGTTTTCCTGTGCAATAAGCGATGAGGTGCCCAGCAGCAGGAATAATACGGATTTGTAAATTAGCTTCATAAAATTGTTAAGGGATTAAATAGATATTAATGCGTTCACAGTTGATTCTGAAATTATAGGTCGAATATACTGTTTACATGTTACAAAAAAGCTTTAAGTTTTGTTAAAAGAAATCCGGCTGTCCGGGAGGCTGTTTGTGATAATTGAAAAAATGTTTCGGAATAGTCGTAGTTTTTTTTATAATGTGTAAATTTGCATCCCTGTTTTTAATAAAAAAATAAAAATAATGCATCAATCAAAGATTTCAGGATTAGGTTATTACGTTCCCGAAAATGTAGTGACTAATGACGATTTGTCAAAAATAATGGATACCAATGACGAGTGGATACAGGAGCGAACCGGTATTCAGGAAAGACGTCATGTGATCAAAGGAGAGGATACCACAACAACCATGGGAGTGAAGGCGGCAAAAATTGCCATCGAACGCTCCGGAGTGGCTAAAGAAGATATTGATTTTGTTGTTTTTGCAACCTTAAGTCCTGATTATTATTTTCCGGGACCGGGTGTTGCCGTTCAACGTGATTTAGGATTGCGGACGGTTGGTGCGCTGGATGTTAGAAACCAGTGTTCCGGATTTGTATATGCGCTTTCGGTAGCCGATCAGTTTATCAAAACAGGCATGTATAAAAATATTCTGGTTATCGGTTCCGAAGTACATTCTACCGGATTGGACATGACAACCAGAGGCCGCGGTGTTTCCGTTATTTTTGGTGACGGAGCCGGAGCAGCCGTATTGAGCAGAACTGACGAACCGGGTAAAGGAATTTTATCAACACACCTGCATTCGGAAGGCGAACATGCCGATGAATTAGTGTTGAAGGCACCGGGAATGGGAAAACGCTGGGTTTCGGATATTATAGCCGATAACGACCCGAATGACGAAAGCTACTATCCGTATATGAACGGGCAGTTTGTCTTTAAAAATGCGGTGGTACGTTTTAGTGAGGTCATCATGGAAGGACTTCAGGCAAACAATTTACAGGTTTCCGATATCGATATGTTAATTCCGCACCAGGCAAATCTCAGGATTTCGCAATTCATTCAGCAGAAATTCAAGCTAACAGACGACCAGGTGTATAACAACATCCAGAAATATGGTAACACTACTGCTGCTTCTATTCCGATTGCTTTAACGGAAGCGTGGGAGCAGGGGAAAATTAAAGAAGGCGATACGGTAGTACTGGCCGCTTTCGGAAGCGGATTTACCTGGGCGAGTGCCGTTATAAAATGGTAAACGCTTAAAATTCTGAATGTTAATTTTTTGAATGTAAAGAAAATGTTGTAAATTTCGTACTGATGCTTTCGTGAATTGTTTCACTAAAACCGGGTACGATGAATCACAAAACCATTCATAACAAAGGGCAGGCCAGATTGTTTGAGAACAAATACCTGGAAATGCTCACGAAAACACATCCCGCAGTAATCTGGGGTATGTACATCCCGATACTGGGATATTTATTGTTTACGGCACATACAAAATTTGCGATAGAAGTCCGGAATGTCATTTACCTGTTTTTTGCAGGAATGATATTCTGGACTTTTTTTGAATATATAGCCCACCGGTATTTGTTTCACTTTATTACCGATAATCCGAAGCTAAAAAAGATCGCCTACGTTCTTCACGGCAATCATCACGATTATCCCCGGGATCGGGAACGGCTGTTCATGCCGCCGGTACCCAGCCTGATCCTGGCCACCACATTATTCGGATTGCATTATCTGTTTCTCAGGGATTACAGCTGGGCATTCTTTCCCGGATTTATGTTTGGTTATCTGCTGTATGCTTCCATGCATTATGCCATTCATGCCTTTGCGCCGCCTTTTAAGTTTATGAAGCCTTTGTGGCGGAACCATCACTTGCATCACTACAAGGATGAACAATTGGGATTTGGTGTGAGCAATACCTTTTGGGACCGGGTGTTCGGAACGATGTTCGATTTAACCAAAACAAAAGAAGATCCCGAAAAAACCAAAGCCCTTTTGTTTGAAAATAAAAAGCCATAAAAAAACCTCGAAGCTTTTTTACTTCGAGGTCTTCCAAATAAATATAATAAAAATCAAAAACTCAGATTAGAATAAACCGCCACCGGCTTGTTTGGTATTGTCTTCACGTTGTTTACGCTGTAAAGCTCTGTTCTTGCCACCACCAAACATATAGTTGAATCCTACAAATAGCGACTGACTCTCCCAACGGAATTCCCCTTCACCCGGATAAGGGTTCTGACTTTCAAAACCGTATTTCATAGTTCTGAAGATATCGTTGAAACGCAAGCTCAAAGAAGCTTTGTTTTCCCAGAAGCTGTAACGGCTTCCGGCATCAATTTTATACATGGCTTTGCTGTTTGCCTGTACGCCGTCTACCGGACCTCTGTAGAATCCGAATAAAGAGAAACGTAAACTTTTTGTAGCCTTGAAGTTGTTGTTCAATCGGGCATTAAAAGCAGCAGCATTAATTTGTTTTAACGTATAGTCAAAATCACCGGTTACATCATTTTTAATCGCTACAACACCTTTCTGACGAATGTTCGAGAAATCAACACTTGGCTGAACATCCCACCAGGAAGTAAACTTGTAATTAGCCGAAACCTCAAATCCGTAAGCATTGTTTTTATCAAAGTTCGTGTAGCTCATGATAATCTTTTTCGTTTCCGGATCGGCATTCGGGTCCGGGTAGAACGTACGGGTGATCTCATCACTGATGTCGCGGTAATAGATCCCGGCAGTAACCGTTCCCTTTTTAAGCGTTCTGGTGTAATTCACCTCGATAGAGTTGGTAAACTGTGGTACTAATTCCGGATTACCGATAGAAGTAACTCTTGGGGTACTAAACTCTCTGATCGGTTTTGTCTGCTCCACACTTGGGCGGTCAACACGACGGCTCATGCTCAACTGGAACTGGTTTTTCTCTGTTGGCGTATAGGTAAAGTAAGCCGACGGATATACCGTTATATAGTCGTTTTTAAAGGGTGCATTTTGATTGTTCTGAACGTAATCAGCCTGAACTTTATAACTCTCCAAACGGGCACCAAGCTGGTAGCTGATCTTTTTAAAACGCTGACCAAAAGTGGTGTAGAAAGAGTAAATGTCCACATCATAATTGAATTTAGCGTTTGGCGTGTTGAAACGACTGGTCAGGTAATCGTTGTCAGTTCGCATCAAACGGGCTTCAGCACCTATTTCTAAAGTCGATTTTTTATCCAGTGGATTCACATAATCCACATTGATAATCGTGCTGTTTCGGGTATCTTTAATGTGATCGCCGTATGGTGTTAAACCACCACCTACAGGGTTGAAAGATGCATCCTGAGTGTTTTTGGTATTGTTGTAGTTGGCTTCAATGTCCAGCGTGTGTCCTTCTTTGGCAAATAAATGTTTAAAAGCTAAGTTGTAAGCACTGTTCACATTGTCCGTATCATAAATATCCTTTTGTGAAATATTGTTGGCACTGTTCGGGAAATATAAATCGGTATTTACGTTTCCTAAACCGGAGGTGAAACTCTGGTTGGTATAGGCCGAAATCGTGTTTTTATCATCGATGTAAAAATCCATTCCCGCTTTAAACATGTGGGTTTTGTTGTCGTTAACAATATCGAATAACTGTAAAGAATTGTCATCAAATTGCTTGATCTCTCCTTTGTTTAAACGATCTCCCAAAGTGTTGCCATACGTACCGAAAAAGTTTACTTTCCCTTTACGGTAGTTCATATCGATAGTGTTGTTGAATTTAGGAACATCGGCAAAGGTAATTCCGGTATTGAAATTTGCGTTAAATCCGTCATTGGAGTTTTTATGCAGGACAATGTTGATAATTCCCGACATCCCTTCCGGATTGTATTTGGCCGAAGGATTCGTGATTAACTCAATCTTTTTGATTGAAGTGGAAGGAATCTGTTTTAACAGTTGGGAAGCATCCATATTGGTTGGTTTTCCGTCTACCAATACTCTCACGTTTTCATTACCGCGAAGCGATATTTTTCCATCCTGATCCACATTTACAGACGGAATATTGCTCATAATCTCAGAAGCAGTTGCTCCGGCTGTTGTTAAATCACGGCCTACATTAATAACTTTTCGGTCAATTTTCTGTTCAATCGTGGAACGTTCTGCTACTACGGTAACACCTTCCAGCTGTTTGGCTTCCGGTTCGAAAGCAATAGTGCCCAAAGCAGCGGTTTTAGCATCGGCAGTAATCGAAAAAGTTTTCGTTAAGGTTTTATAACCCATATACTGGATCTCTAAGGTATAATTTTTAGGAGCCAGGTTGGTGATGTTAAAAGAACCGTTGTCTTCTGTAATGCCACCGGTTATTACTTTGTTGTCTTCTTTAATGGCAATCGTTGCATACGATATGGGTTCCTTGGTGGCTTTGTCGACCACCTTACCCGTGACATTTCCGGGATTTTGAGCGTATAAATTACCAATTGCGGTAAGCATACAGATTAAGAATAGTTTTAGTTTCATGTCTGATTTGTTTTTTATTGATGTTTGTTGCTGTTGCAAATGTATGGCTTTTCAAGCTAATTTGTATAACAAGGTACTGTTTTATGCAAAATTTAACGAAAAATAAAGACTTCGCTAACGAAGAACCACTATGAATAGACAGAAAAAGGGGTGTTTTGTTACAAAAAATTTCAAAAAAAAGTTTCAATGTGAAATAAAAAATGTAACTGATTGGCTGTCAAAGGATATTTTTATTATTTTCAAATTTACAAATTGCTGAATTAAGCTTATCTTTGCACCCTTAAAAATAAATCACCATGACATTATCACAAATTCTTACGCCCCAGATACAAAAAGCGGTTCAGGCTTTATTTGATGTTACACTCGAAAAAGTTGAGTTTCAGGTAACACGTAGGGAGTTTGAAGGCGATATTACAATGGTAATTTTCCCGCTTTTAAAAGTAATCAAAAGCAATCCTGCAGAACTGGGAAGCAAAATAGGACAATATCTGGTAGACAATACTTCGGAAGTACAGGCTTTTAATGTGGTTTCCGGATTTTTGAATATCGTTATTGCCGATGCATATTACCTGGATTTCTTCGGGAAAATAAAAAATAATGAACAATATGGCTTTGTAACACCTAAAGAAGGTGAAAAAGCAATAATGGTGGAATACTCTTCACCCAATACGAACAAACCGTTACACTTGGGACACGTTCGTAACAACCTGTTGGGTTTTGCGGTTGCTGAAATTTTAAGAGCTTCCGGAAAAAAAGTATACAAAACACAGATCATTAACGACAGAGGGATCCACATTTGTAAATCCATGATTGCCTGGCAGAAATTCGGACAGGATCAGACTCCGGAGACTACCGGATTAAAAGGAGACAAACTGGTTGGAAACTTTTATGTGACTTTTGATAAAGAATACAAAAATCAGATCAACGATTTGATGGCTCAGGGTAAAACAGAAGAAGAAGCAAAAAAACAGGCTCCAATTATTATTGAAGCTCAGGAAATGCTTCGCAAATGGGAAGCGGGTGATGCAGAAGTTGTAGCCCTGTGGAAAAAAATGAACCAGTGGGTTTATGACGGTTTTGCAGTTACCTATAAAAACCTGGGTGTGAATTTCGATAAAGAATACTACGAAAGCAATACCTATTTATTAGGGAAAGAAGTCGTACAGTTTGGATTGGAAAAAGGCATCTTTGAAAAAGATCCGGACGGTTCCGTCTGGATTGACCTTACAGCAGACGGACTGGACCGAAAAATCGTATTGCGATCAGACGGAACGGCGGTGTACATGACACAGGATATCGGAACGGCTATTCAGCGTGTGAAAGACTTCCCGGATGTAGGAGGAATGGTATATACTGTAGGTAACGAACAGGATTATCACTTTAAAGTGTTGTTCCTGATTCTTAAAAAACTGGGCTTTGACTGGGCGGAAAGCCTGTACCACTTATCATACGGTATGGTGGAATTGCCTACCGGAAAAATGAAATCGCGTGAAGGAACCGTTGTAGATGCCGATGAATTAATGGAAGAAATGACGGCAACGGCAAAAGCCATTTCGGAAGAATTAGGTAAACTGGACGGTTATACGGATGCTGAAAAAGCAGAATTATATAAAGTTATCGGATTGGGGGCATTAAAATATTTTATGCTGAAAGTGGATCCTAAAAAAGGAATGATGTTCAATCCGGAAGAAACGGTAGATTTTGCCGGAAACACAGGACCGTTCATACAATATACCTATGCCAGAATCCAGTCGATATTGCGAAAAGCAGATTTCGACCTTTCCGGTACGACCATAACAGTATTGCACGAAAAAGAAAAAGAACTGCTAAAACAAGTTGAACTCTATCCGGAAATAATTCAGAATGCGGCGGCCAACCATAGTCCGGCGTTAATTGCGAATTATACATACGACCTGGTAAAAGAATACAACTCTTTCTATCAGACCGTTTCCATTTTAGGAGAAGAAGACTTAGACAAAAAAGTGTTCAGAGTACAATTATCCAAGAAAGTTGGAGAAACCATAAAGTCTGCTTTCGGACTTTTAGGGATCAGTGTGCCCGAGAGAATGTAATTCAGGATAAACGTTTAAAATAAAGAAGCGGTGAATCAGCCAAAATCATATTTTTTTCAATCGCTCACTATCATAGCCATTTCGATAGTAGCTTTTATTGCTTTCAAATCCTTTCTGCCAAAGAAACTCTTTACGGAAAAACCCGGAAGCTCCAAAAATGTGGTCATCGACAGTATGCTTTTGGAAGCTATTGAAAAAGATGCGCATCAAAATGAAGAAGATACTATCTCTATGCAGCCCATTAAATTTCAGGCTGTTGACGGTATCGTGTTTCCAACCGAAACATTTCAGGATTACAAAGGATTCCAGCATTTGGTTAACTTCTTTGAAAAACTATTCCAGCTGGAAACCAATCAGCAGGGAAATGTGCGTATTGCTTACTTTGGCGATTCCATGACCGATGGCGATATGATCGTACAGGATTTCAGAAGCAACTTCCAGACCCGTTTTGGCGGTAATGGAGTTGGCTTTGTAAACATCACTTCCGAATCGGCAGCATCCAGAGGATCCATCAAACACGAATTTTCAACCAACTGGAAAACGCAGTCCTATTTGAATATCAAACACCCGAAAAGTCCTTTCGGCGTAAACGGACACGTTTTCTTTGCCAACGATACTGCCCATGTGGAATGGGTGAAGTATAAAGCCAGCAATCTGAAAAACCTTTCGGAACTGTATAATCCAACCCTTTTTTACGGTCGATCCGGAAACAAAGAAGGAAAGATCGCTTATAAAGTTGGCAGCGATACGATTTACAAAAAACTGAACCCGTCGCGATTGGTCAACACCATGACTATCGGGAATACCACCAAGAGTTTAAAAGTCGATTTCGTAAAAGCGGACTCCATTCCGGTTTATGGCTTCAATTTTGACGATGGTAAAGGCGTACATGTCGATAACTTTTCAAACAGAGGAAACTCCGGTTTGCCAATCACTACTTTCAATACCGATGTTATGCGTCAGTTCCAGGAAAAACTGGGATATGACCTGATTGTATTGCATTACGGAACCAATGTACTGAATTATGGTTCTTACAATTACGGCTGGTATGAACGCAAAATGAACGCGGTGGTGAATCATTTAAAAGAATGCTTCCCGGGTGTTGCGATTCTGATTGTATCCACAGCCGACAAGTCGACCAAATACGACCTGGAAATGAAAACCGATTCGGCAGTAGTGCCGCTAACGGTTGCCCAGAAAAAATATGCGGTTCAGTCGGAAGCCGGTTTTATCAACCTGTATACGCTGATGGGCGGTGACGGTTCGATGGTGAAATGGGTGGAAGAAGTTCCGGCCGCGGCCAATAAAGATTATACACACTTCAATCACAGAGGTGCTAAAAAAATATCCGATTTAATTTATAACCAGATCAGTCAGGGATACGAACAGTACAAAAAACTGAGAGCCAAAAGAAAAGCTCCGGTGGCGAAGCCGTTAGTAAAGAAAGACAGCGTTATGGTGAAAAAAGATACCACTCATGTTGAATAAACTTTGTTTTGTACTGCTGTACCTGTTTTTTACCGGTCCCGCTGCTGCACAGGTAGTCGATTCTACGGAAGTAGTACTCGATACGCTGATGGTTGAAGAACCGGTGGTTTACGGCGAAAATGCAATCGCGAATCAGAAAGCACTGCAAAAGTTTTTTGACAAACTGTACCAGCTGGAAACAACCAAAACCGGAAAAGTAAATATTGTCCATATTGGTGATTCCCATATTCAGGCCGACTTGTTTACCGGAGTGATCCGCAAAGCATTGCAGGACAAATTTGGAAATGCCGGACTGGGATTCTCTTTTCCGTACAACCTGGCTAAAACAAACGGAAGTTATTATGTGCGGTATTCGTCAAACGAATCATGGAACAGCTACCGGAATATTTACCCGGTAAACGGTGCTCCGGTGGGATTAAGCGGAATCGGACTGACAACCAGGGCCAAGGACTTTGCAATCGAGATTAATGTAAAAGATCCGGCTTACGAATTCAATACCTTAAAAATTGTTACCCCGCAGAAACAAAACCTGTTTGATGTGGCTACCAGTTCCAAAACAATAGTACTGGAATCCAACGTCCCTAAAAAAATCAACCACAAGATTAAAAAAGGCGAAGCGATTTCCATTATAGCCGATAAATACAATGTGTCCGTTGCCGAGATTAAACGTGCCAACGGTTTGAAAAATAATAACATTCGTGCCGGAAAAGTATTGCGGATCCCTACGAATGAAATGCAGAAAAAAAGCATCAAACGCTCCGAATTTATTCCGTTGTCGCTAACGGAAGAAGCCAATGCGTTTAGTTATACTTCGGAAGAAGCCATAAAAAAAATATACCTGCTGCCCAATAAAAAAGCATCACAGTTTGCTTTAAACGGACTGGTATTCGGGAAAAATGCACCCGGAGTGGTCTATAGCAGTATTGGTGTTAACGGTGCTAAATTCTCCGACTATAACAAATACCCGCTGTTCTTTGAACAGGTTCCGGTATTGCAGCCCGATCTTTTGGTCGTGTCGCTGGGAACGAATGAAACGTTCGATAAAATGGAAATGCCTGCCTATATGAGTCAGCTGAACCAGTTTATTGAAAACATCAGACAAAAAAATCCTGATGTTGAAATTTTAGTCATGACACCGCCTCCGTCATTATTATACAGACGTTCGTTAAATACGTATGCTGCGGATTATGCCAAAGAAATCAATGTGCAGGCAGAAATGCGGAACCATGCTTCCTGGGATTTGTTTTCCATTTTCGGAGGATTGTATGGTGTGAACAAAAATTACAGACAAGGATTAATGGCAGGAGATAAAGTGCATTATTCCAAAGCCGGATATGAAAAACAAGGCACGCTTTTCACAGAAGCCTTATTGCAAGCCTACGAGAGTTATAAATTAAGTACGAAAAATTGATTACGTTTTTGAATATGCAAGATTGGTTCGCCCAAAATATAACGTCGCTTTTCACCAGCCTTACTGCCGAAACAGTAAAAAATTGGTTTATTTACAATCCTAAAGAACCGTTGTTATTCAATACCGGTTTGTTCCTGGGACTGTTTTTGGTTTTTTACAGTGTGTATATCCTGACCCGGAAAACATTTCACCTGAGACTGGTTTACGTGATCTGTTTCTCCCTGTTTTTCTATTATAAATCCAGCGGTATCTACTTCCTGTTACTGCTTGCCTCTTCTGTAGTGGACTATAACCTGGGAAATATATTGCACCGGGAGAGCAGGGTACTGGCTAAAAAGCTCTACCTGGCATTCAGTGTTATTCTGAACCTGAGTTTCTTGGGGTATTTCAAATACACGAACTTTATTATTGAAAATTATAACGCCCTTTCCGGCGGACATCTGGATTTCCAGAAAATCATTTTGCCGGTAGGTATTTCGTTTTACACCTTTCAGTCAATCAGTTATATCATAGAAGTATACCGTAAGGAAATCGAGCCGACCAAGAGCTATATCGATTACCTCTTTTTCGTATCCTTCTTCCCGCAATTAGTTGCCGGACCGATCGTTCGTGCCAAAGACTTTTTGCCACAGATCTATCAGAAACTGAATCTGACCAAAGACGATGTCAACCGGGCTTTGCTGTTAATCATTGGCGGATTGGTTAAAAAAACGGTTATTTCCGATTATATCTCGATCAACTTTGTCGACCGTGTTTTTGATGCACCGTCCAGTTATACCGCTTTCGAAAACCTGATGGCTTCCTATGGTTATGCCATTCAGATTTACTGTGATTTTTCCGGTTATTCGGATATGGCTATCGGGGTGGCATTGTTGTTAGGATTTAAATTGCCAACCAACTTCCGCACGCCGTATCAGTCGGCATCCATTACCGAATTCTGGAGAAGATGGCATATTTCGTTATCCACCTGGTTAAAAGACTTTTTATACATACCGGTAGGAGGGAACCGTAACGGTACTTTCGCAGGATTCCTGTTTCCGGCATTGTTTTTCTTCGGACTGATTGTTTGGGGAATCACCTATGCGCCAACCAGTAATATTCCGTTGATTATTGCGGTATGTTCTTTAGTGGTTTTCTCGCTGACGTTTCTATTGTCTAAAGACAGAGAGCGCAATATGTTTACGAACGTAAACCTGTTAACCACGATGTTATTGGGCGGATTATGGCATGGGGCGAGTTTGCGTTTTATCATCTGGGGTGCTTTACACGGAGTAGCTCTGGCGGTACATAAAATATTTATTGAATTCTTCCCGTCAAAGCAGGATTCGAAAAAAACTTTCGGAGGAGCAATCTGGACGTTCTTTGCCGTGATTCTGACATTCCACTTTGTGACCTTTTGCTGGATTTTCTTCCGTGCGAAAGACTTTACAACAGCTTTGGAAGTGATTGGAAACATTGGTAAAGTAACCTTCGAACCGGAACATTGGAAAGTTATTGCCGAAGGATATAAAAATGTATTCATTTTAATGGCAATCGGATTCATCTGGCATTTCCTGCCGGAAAAAGTGGTCAATGCCATGCAGGGGGCTTTCAGAGCCTTGCCGTTAGTGCTAAAAGCAATTATACTGGGATTGGTTTACTGGTTGGTTTATGCTACGGCATCTGCAGGACCGCAGCCGTTTATTTACTTCCAGTTTTAAATTATAAGGAAAAATTAAGAAATAGAAATAAGGATACTTCCGTTTTTTTGCTAAATTTGGAGCAATTCAAAAAGAATCGAAACAGAAATCTAATATTTAAAATACAAAACAATGAAAAAATTAATGGCAATTGCAGCGGTAGCGCTTTTTACAGTTTCAATGAATGTTAATGCTCAGGAGCAAAAACCAAAAGACAAAAAAGAGTGCTGTTCAGCTAAAGGAAAAGACACTAAAAAAGCAGCATGCTGCTCAGCTGATAAAGCTACAGCTAGCGCTGAGAAAAAAGCTTGTTGTTCAAAAGATGCTAAAAAAGCATAAGGAATAGTATTGTACAGAAAGAAAGCCGCTCATTGAGTGGCTTTTTTATTTTATAACCCGGGATGATAGTTAAAAACGAAGTTATTATTTGCATGATGCTTTACAGTATGGTTTTACATCTTGATAATTGGCAAAAGGCAAAAAGCAAAAAGCAAAATGCAAAAGACAAAAGGCAATTGTCCTTTGCCCTTTGCTAATTACTTTTTACTAATTGCTATTTGCCCTTTGCTTTTTACTAATTCCCCTTTATCCTCGGAAAACCGCCGTCGACAAACACCTCGGTTCCGTGCATAAAGGAAGCTTCATCCGAGGCAAGAAACGTTACAACTTTTGCCACTTCCTGCGGCTGACCGAAACGGGCAAGCGGTACCTGCGGGAGCACATAATCGGTCATACCCTGATATTGTGCTGCTGTTAAATTGGAGCGGTCAAAATAATTCGTAACAATTGGTCCCGGGCTAACGGCATTAATTCTGATTTTTTTCGCGGCTAATTCTGCGGCAAATGTTTTTACAAAAGACTGTACCGCTGCTTTGGCTGCCGAATAGACTGCGGCGTGCGGCATCCCGATCTCGGTTACTATGGAAGTATTCAGAACAATACTTCCGCCGGCCTTCATTAATGGCAGTAGCTGCTGTACGGTAAATAACGTACCTTTTACAAGTACATTGAACTGCTCGTTAAAATGATTTTCATCGATAGCTTCAATAGGAGCATATTTCCCAAAACCGGCATTAACATATAGTATGTCAATATGAGGACTGATTGCCAGTGTCTTTTTCGTCAGTTGCAATAAGTCGTCCATCTTTCCGGCATCGGAAACAAAACCTTTGGCCTGTCTGCCAAGTTCCTGCAGTGTAGTGGTTAGCGTGTCCTGGAAGCGCCCGGTAATAATCACCGAAGCACCGTTACTAATAAAATCTATAGCAGTAGCTTTCCCGATACCGCTGGTAGCACCGGTTATAAAGGCTACCTTACCGTTTAATTTTGTCATCGTTTTAAAGATTTAAAGTGATGTTGCAAAATTGCTTCGGTTGCAGCTGTCATAAAACCCGATTCTTGCGGGATAGATGATGAAGTATGAAGTGAGATTTATGAAGTACGATGTATGAAGTATGAATATCATAGATTTAATTTCGTATATCAAACCTCGTAAATCTAATATTGATATAAGATATTTGAAGTATGAAGTGTGAGGGATGAAGTACGAAAAATGAATATCATATATCTAACTTCGTATATCAACCCTCATAAATCAACCCTCGTATCCAGATTTAATCCGGCATGGGTACCGGTTTATCACTAAGATGCTCGCCTAAATAATAATCATCAATAGTGAATTGATTATTTTTCCACGTTGCCTCTATTGATTTTGGAGTAGTGCTGTTCTGTTTGTATGAAATTGTTTTGGAATTTTCATCAAAAGCAATGTTCAGGTAGCGGGAGCCGTAATGAGTGGCGATGGTCCGGTTGCTGGCCAAACGCAGATAGGCACGCTTGTCTGTAAATACCTTTTTAGAGAAATCTTTAGTGTTTTCGGTAAAGGCATTTCCTTTAAAACCCTTAACGGAAGTCCAGTTTTGCATGTCTGATTCCAGTACGATGGCTCGTAGTCCATTATCACCCATATCTTCTACGATAAGAAGATGTTTGTCGTCAATTTTATTCAGCCTGTGAATAGGAGCATTGGAAGTTAGTGCAGCACCTTTGTAGACAATCTTATTGCTGGAAAGATCTTTCACATAGTAAGTGCCTTCTCCATTGGTACTGTAATAATATACCACATACTCTTTTCCATCCACTGTATACGGTTGCATATACATCGAAACAAAATTGGATAACTGATAATCATATAAACCATAAAAGGAAATGTTATAGTTTACATTGTTATCAAGAGATTTAACGGTTGGAATTCTTCTTTGATTGTTGAAATAATAGGAATATTGATTAAACCAATAGCTGCCGCCACCGCTTTTTGCCTGCTGTTTTAAATTGTCTAAGTTTTTACTGTCTTTGTTTAGTATAAAACGGATAAAGGCATCCTGAGCCTCTTTTTTTAGCTTAACGGTATTTAATGCTGTTTTGGGAATGGAATCGACTTTCCCTAGATCGTAATAAATAAAAAGCGTTAGCTTTTTTCGAAATGCTTCCAGCTCGTTCACTTGCGAAAAAGAATTTACAGTCGCAATAAGGAAAAGACCGGTATATAGTATTTTTCTGATTTTCATATTCAACTATTGAAGTTTTAATATTTTAATGGATACTAAGGAAGGATATTTTTTTCTTATGTAAAAATAAAATAGTGTAAAACTTCAAAGCGCTGGAATTTAGGGAGATATTTGAAGTAAGATATGAGAAGTAAGATATGAGAAGTAAGATATGAGAAGTAAGATATGAGAAGTAAGATATGAGAAGTATGAGGGATTATCGTAAATCAAACTTCATACATCTAATATTTGAGGTAAGATATTTGAAGTACGAGGTAAGAAGTAAGATATTAGAAATATGAGGGATATATATATCGTAAATTAGACTTCATACTTCTAATATTTAAAGGATGTATATCGTAAATCAAACCTCATATATCTAATATTTGAGGTCAGATATGAGAAGTATGAGGGATTATCGTAAATCAAACCTCATACTTCATAAATCAAAGCTCACACCTAAGACGATGTATCTCCGTTTTTACCCGGGCGGATAATCATACGCAGAGGCTGGTCTTTAGAAAAATAAGCCACGGTCCAGTTGTATAACGTTTGTAGTCGGTTGCGGTAAGTCACTAAAGACATTAAGTGGATAAACAACCATACCAGCCACGCAAAGAAACCGTTAAAATGCACTTTTGGTTTTTCTAAATCCACAACCGCTTTGTTTTTACCGATAATTGCCATCGATCCCATATCGTTATAGCTAAAAGGCGTTAAAGGTTTGTTCGAAACCATCGCCTTAAAATTTTTAGCCAAATGAAGCGCCTGCTGTATGGCTACCTGAGCCAGCTGCGGATGCCCGTTCGGGAATTGCGGATCGGTAACCTGCAGGCAGGTGTCACCCACAGCATAGATATTCGGGAATAAAGTCAGTTTGTTGTGCTCGTCTACCAGCATACGTCGGCCACGGCCGTAAGCTTCCGCCGGAATACCGTCAAAAACTTTTGCGCTCACTCCGGCTGCCCAGATCAGGATTTCCGTTTTTATCGTTTTACCGTCGGCAAAATAAACAGTGCCGTCCGTATAATCTTTAACCTGTGAATTCAAACGTACTTTTACACCCAGATCTGTCAGAGCTTTGTAGGTGTTTTGCTGTGATTTGACACTCATCGGTGCCAATACCGCCGAACCGCCGTCCACCAGGTAAATATCGCTTAGTGTTGTTGCCAGTTCCGGATATTCCTTTCGCATGATCCCGTTGCGCATTTCGGCAAACATTCCGGAAAGCTCTACTCCGGTAGGGCCGCCACCGGCCACGACTATCGTTAATAACTGTCTTCGTCTTCGTGGATCTTCACAAATAGCGGCTTTCTCCATTTGCTGTAGCAAACGGTTACGCATCTCCACGGCATCCGTCAGCGTTTTCATCGGAATGGCATTTTTCTGTACGTTCTCCATACCGAAATAATTACTCTCCGCTCCGGTGGAAAAAACCAACTGGTCGTATTCCAGTTCTCCATTGGAAAGAATCACTTTATTCGCGGCGGCATCCACCCGGATCAATTCGGCAAGGCGGAACGTGATGTTCTTTTTGCCAAAAAACAACTTCCGGAAAGGATAGCTGATGCTCGAAGGTTCCAGGAAAGCCGTAGCCACCTGATAGATCAAAGGGGGGAAGAAATTATAATTGTTTTTGTCAACTAATGTAACCTGAAAATCCTTATTGTTGGCCAGGCTTTTTGCCAGATTGATACCTGCAAAACCACCGCCTATTATTACTATTTTCATATTAATGTGATTTTAAAAACACGGACTGTTTTATAAGCCATATTCGTGTTAATGCTTTACACTATAAATTTATCCCTTTTAAAACGGATGACCAATTGAAAAGCTGACTTTTGGATTAATATTAAGAAAAATTTAGCGTTTGAGTAAAATTGCAGACAATGCAGTAAAAAAAATCCGGTATTCTATAATTTCATTGCAAAAAGTATAATACCGGATTGGAGTTGTTTTTGATGAAAAATTGCTTTGCAAACAGGTCAAAAAACAAACCGTAAAACGAACAATTCACAAAACAATAACACTACCGGTACAATTCCTGTTTTTTTATCAAATGAATCTGTGAAACTTCAAAATCAAATTCTTAAATTTGCACCTCATTAAACGAAACACAAAATCATGTTTGATAATTTAAGTGATAAACTCGATAAAGCCTTTCATATATTAAAAGGTCATGGAAAAATTACAGAAGTAAACGTTGCCGATACCTTAAAAGAAGTTCGAAGAGCTTTATTGGATGCCGACGTTAACTTTAAAATTGCCAAAGATTTTACCACTAGAGTAAAGGAAAAAGCAATAGGTGAAGACGTATTGACTACGTTACAGCCGGGACAATTAATGGTTAAGATCGTTAAAGACGAATTAACCGAATTAATGGGTGGTGATGTAGCAGGTGTGAATCTTTCCGGAAACCCTTCTGTGATTTTGATGTCTGGTTTACAAGGATCCGGTAAGACAACCTTCTCCGGAAAATTGGCAAACTTCCTGAAAACAAAGAAAAACAAAAAACCGTTATTGGTTGCTTGTGATATCTACCGTCCTGCGGCAATTAACCAGTTGCATGTAGTGGGAGAACAAATCGGAGTAGAAGTATATTCCGAACCTGAAAATAAAAACCCGGTTCAGATTGCTCAAAATGCAATCCAGCATGCGAAAGCAAACGGATTCAACGTGGTTATTGTCGATACAGCCGGACGTTTGGCGGTTGACGAGGAAATGATGACCGAAATTGCTAACGTTCACAAAGCAATCCAACCGCAGGAAACCCTATTCGTAGTGGATGCCATGACCGGACAGGATGCGGTGAATACAGCAAAAGCATTCAACGACCGTTTGAACTTTGACGGGGTGATCCTGACCAAATTAGATGGTGATACCCGTGGTGGAGCAGCGATTTCTATTAAATCGGTAGTAAACAAACCGATTAAATTCATCGGTACCGGTGAAAAAATGGAAGCAATCGATGTGTTCTATCCTTCCCGTATGGCCGACCGTATTTTAGGTATGGGTGACGTGGTATCCTTAGTGGAAAGAGCGCAGGAGCAATATGACGAAGAAGAAGCCAGAAAACTACAAAAGAAAATCGCTAAAAACGAATTCGGTTTTGACGATTTCCTGACACAAATACAGCAGGTTAAGAAAATGGGTAACATGAAAGACCTTGTCGGAATGATACCCGGAGCCGGAAAAGCCCTTAAAGATGTAGAAATTGAAGACGATGCTTTCAAACACATTGAAGCGATTATCCACTCGATGACACCATCCGAAAGACAGAAACCGGCATTACTGGATGCAAAAAGAAAAACCAGAATTGCAAAAGGTTCCGGAACCAACATCCAGCAGGTTAACCAACTGCTGAAACAATTCGACCAGATGAGCAAAATGATGAAGATGATGCAGGGAGCAGGAGGGAAAAACCTGATGCGAATGATGGGAGGAATGAAAGGAATGAGATAAAATAAAGACGCGATTTGTCGCGTCTTCTTTTTTACATAAAAACAACAACACAAATACACAGGAATGCAACTACTAGACGGAAAAAAGGTTTCGGACGAAATCAAAAATGAAATTGCTGCCGAAGTGCAGAAAATGAAAGACAACAACGAAAAAGTGCCTCACCTGGCAGCGGTTATCGTTGGTAATGACGGAGCGAGTCTTACGTATGTGGGCAGTAAAGTAAAAGCATGCGAAAAAGTAGGCTTTGAATCTACTTTAGTAAAAATGCCCAGTACGACTTCAGAAACCGAATTGCTGAAAAAAATCAAGGAACTGAATGAAGACGACAATATCGACGGATTCATTGTACAGTTGCCTTTACCGGATCAGATTGATACCCAAAAAGTATTGATGGCTATCGATCCAAGCAAAGACGTAGACGGTTTCCATCCGGAAAACTTCGGTAAAATGGCTTTGGATATGACAACTTTCATTCCGGCAACACCATTTGGAATTCTGGAATTACTGGAGCGCTACAACGTAGAAACAAAAGGAAAGCATACGGTGGTAATCGGAAGAAGCCACATTGTAGGAAGACCGATGAGTATTTTAATGGGAAGAAAAGGATTTCCGGGCAACTCAACCGTGACGCTAACACACAGTCATACTAAAAACATCACGCAAATCACCAGTCAGGCCGATATTATCATTACCGCTTTGGGCGTACCAAACTACCTGAAAGCAGAAATGGTAAAAGACGATGTGGTTATTATCGACGTGGGAATTACCCGTGTTGCAGATGAAAAAGCTGAAAAAGGTTATGTGATTACCGGAGATGTTGATTTTGATAACGTTAGCAAAAAAGCCTCTTTTATCACACCGGTTCCGGGTGGTGTAGGACCAATGACTATCGCCATGCTAATGAAAAATACCTTATTGGCAAGAGAACAAAAAAGATTAAAAACAGCATTATAATATATGATTATTACCAGAGTAATATCTTCAGATCAGCTGCAAACCGTCAGGGATCTGGCTTATGCTATCTGGCCGGATGCTTACGGAACCATTTTGTCGGAGCAGCAACTGGCTTATATGCTTGATAAAATATATGCAATTCCGTCATTGGAAAAGCAAATGGAATCAGGGCATGTTTTTCTGTTAGCAGAAGAAGACGGTGTTTTTTACGGATTTGCTTCTTATGAAGTGAATTATCAGAATTCCGGAAAAACCAAACTTCACAAAATATACGTTCTGCCGCAAACGCAGGGTAAAGGAGTTGGAAAAACATTATTGGCAGCAGTGGAAGAAGCGGTAAAGCTTAACGAAAACCAGGCATTGCTTTTAAATGTTAACCGCTATAACAAAGCCATTGCGTTTTACAAAAAGAACGGATTTGAAGTAATAGCAGAAGAAGACATCGATATTGGCAACGGCTATCTGATGGAAGATTACATCATGGAAAAACCATTTTAGAAATATAAAAAACCCAGGATCAGTATCTTGGGTTTTTTATTACCCGGATTTAAGATACACTTATGGTGTAATAATGGCCGGTCATTTTGCGGTTAATGAAATAAATTTGATAGTGTTTTTATAACACAAAGTTTGAATTTTAACAAAAATTACCGAAAAAATGAAAAAAAATCTACTAAAAGGGTATGTGCTGCCGGTTGTGGTAGCCATGCTGGCGCTTTCGTCCCATGCCCAGGACAAAAGAGGTGTAAAAGAAAAAGTAATCGGAGAAAATGGTTTGCCCAAACTGATTGTTTTCGATGAAAAAGCAACCTACAAACAGAATGATGCTCAAAAGGTTTTTCAGGAACAATTGGGGCTAAAAGAAAATGCCTCCTTTGCAAAGATCAGATCGGAAGCCGATAACCTGGGTTTTACACATGAAAAATACCAGCTCTTTTTTCAGGGCGTGAAAATCGAATTTGCAACTTATACATTACACTCAAAATCCGGGAAACTGGAATCCATGAGTGGTGAATTTTATAAACTTAACAATATTAATGTAGCACCGGCTTTATCAAAAACGCAGGCTTTGCAGCGGGCAATGATCCATACCGGGGCAGCTAAATACCTTTGGGATGATTCACAGTCTGCTGCGGCACTGGGATATACAAAGCCAGAGGGCGAACTGGTACTGCTTCCGGTTTTTGAAGGGGAAAGTATGGCAAAAGACCAGTTGCGCCTGGCGTATAAATTTGATATCTATGCGGTAGAGCCAATCAGCAGAGGAGATCTGTATATCGATGCGGTAACCGGAAAGGCGTTGTTTTACAATGCGACGATAAAACACGCAACACATTTCGGACATACTTCGGACGGATTGGTGTTGCCCAAGAAAAATTGCGGACACAGTCATGCTGCAGATAACGAAAAAGCGGCAACTGCTCTACAGAAAATGGTTGCCGGAAATGCAACAACCCGTTATAGCGGAGCGCAAACCATTGAAACAACGTTAAGCGGAAGTGTTTATATTTTAAAAGATGCCACCCGGGGTAACGGAATCAATACCTATAACCTGCAAACCGGTTCCAACTTTGGTGCGGCAATCAACTTTCAGGATAATGATAATAACTGGACAACGGCAGAACACAGTGTCAATAAAAACAATGCCGCATTGGATGCCCATTGGGGAGCTGTAAAAACCTATGATTACTGGCAGGCAAAACACGGAAGAAACAGTTATAACAATAGCGGAGCAGCGATAAACAGTTATGTGCATTACCAATACAAACTGGATAATGCCTACTGGAACGGAAGTGCGATGCTGTATGGTGACGGAAGTGATACCTACTTTGATGCTTTAACGGCTTTGGATGTTGCCGGACACGAAATTGGCCACGCCGTTTGTACCTATACAGCCAATCTGGCTTATCAAAGAGAATCCGGAGCCATGAATGAAGGCTTTTCCGATATTTGGGGAGCGGCAGTGGAATATTATGCCGCACCGAATAAAGCTACCTGGCTGATAGGGGAAGATATCGAAAGAAGATCCGGTCATGCAGCACTGCGTTCCATGAGTAATCCGAAAAGTGAAGGACAGCCCAATACGTATGGCGGAACCTACTGGGTAAATCCGAACTGTGGAACGCCAACACTATCCAATGATTATTGCGGAGTACATACCAATAGCGGAGTATTAAACCATTGGTTCTATATCCTGGCAGTGGGGAAATCAGGTACGAACGACATCGGAAGTACTTATAATGTAACCGGAATCACGATTGACAAAGCGGCAAAAATTGCATATCGTCTGGAAAGTGTCTATTTGTCGGCCAATTCCACCTTTGCCAATGCAAGAACTTATGGTATCCAGGCGGCAGTTGATTTATACGGAGCGGGATCGGCTGAAGTTATTGCAACTACTAACACCTTTTATGCTGTTGGAATCGGTGCGGCCTATGCCGGAACGACCGATACGACGGCACCAACCGCGCCAACGAATTTAGTAGCCTCCAATATTACAGCCAATAGTGTGGTCCTGACCTGGAATGCCGCTACCGATAATGTAGCGGTTACCGGATACAATATATATAATGGTACAAATCTGCTAACAACTGTAACCGGATTAACTACAACTGTGACCGGGCTGACGGCTTCAACGGCTTATACCTTTTCGGTAAAGGCAAAAGATGCTGCCGGAAATCTGTCGGCATCCGGTAATGCTGTTTCGGTAACAACGGCCGCCGGAAGCGGAACGGCCTATTGTACTTCTAAAGGAAGTAATGCTTCTTATGAGTATATCGATTATGTAGCGCTGAATAATATGGTGAATACGACAGCGTCCAATTCCGGTTATGGAAACTTTACCAATTTAGTTGCTAATTTACCTTATGGAGCAAACACTATATATATAAGTGCAGGATTTGCCAGTACAGCTTATACTGAATACTGGAATATTTGGATTGACTACAACAAAAACGGAACTTTTGAAACTTCCGAAAAAGTTGTTGCCGGATCTTCGGCGAGTAATGCAACCCTGTCGGCAACCTTTACAGTACCCACAACAGCATCAGCCGGAACGACCCGTATGAGAGTTTCGATGAAATATGGAGCAGATGCTACGGCATGTGAAACATTTTCTTATGGTGAAGTGGAAGATTATACAGTTAATATAGGTGCGGCAGCCATTCAAAATACGATTGCTGCAAATATATTAGGTAGTGAAAAGAATAATTTTGATTTTGTTTTATACCCGAATCCGGTAAATGAAGTGCTGAAAGTCACTTTGGCTGACAGCAGACCGGTAACTTTTCGCGTCATAAACCTGTTGGGACAAGAAATACAGCAGGGAGAATTGACCGATGAAGGAATAAATATGGCCAAATTAAATGCCGGAACATATTTATTTGAGATAAATGACGGTCAAAAAGTGGTCACCAAGAAATTTTTAAAGCAATAAAAGCGCAGCCCCGGATGATACCCGGGGCTTTTTTTTGATTTTTTTGCTGGTCTTTTATACTATATATAAGGAGTACTGTAAAAAGAAAATACAACAAAAACCATTGTGGAAGCCTTGTTTTAATAGGGATGGCAGCGGATAAGCGGGATTTGCACCAAAAACCCTCTAAAAATAATTTGTTATATTAAGGATTAGTAATCAGTTTGTTAAGTAATTGTTTTGTAGAAAGGCAAAAAATAGTTTAGAAATAGTTTGGAGAAGAGTAAAAAGGTGCTACTTTTGCACCCGCAATCAAGGCGAAGTTCATTAGATATTGAGGTTGAATCAGGGAGAAAAAGGG
>Ga0209958_1000414_pt1 | contig 85343 bp, 68 predicted proteins | sample ThiBio_inoc_plan_FD_183942 | JGI IMG/M metagenome (GOLD analysis project Ga0209958, IMG submission 183942) | Wastewater bioreactor microbial communities from Cape Town, South Africa - Thiocy_inoc_plan (SPAdes) | ecosystem: Engineered > Bioremediation > Thiocyanate > Unclassified | place: South...
GCAGCATCGAGGCTTCCAGATGCTTGTTGTAGGGGATCGGGGCGTCGCCGGAGGCGACCCGGAGGATCGGGGCGTCCAGCTCGTCGAACGCCTCGCGATAGATCCGGTCGGCGACGCCGGCGCCCAGGCCGCAGTACGGCCAGTCTTCCTCGACGATCACGGCGCGGTGGGTCTTGACGACCGACTGCGTCAGCGTATCGATGTCGAGCGGCCGGATGCTGCGCAGGTCGATGACCTCGGCGTCCACGCCCTGGGCGGCCAGCTCCTCGGCGGCGGCGAGCGTCGCCTTGAGGGAGCGCGAGTAGGTGATGAGCGTGACGTCCTTGCCCGGCCGCCTGACGTCGGCCTTGCCGAACGGGACGAGGTGCTCGCCGTCGGGGATCTCCCCCTTCTCGTGGTACAGCACCTCGTGCTCGATGAAGACGACCGGGTCGTCGGACCGGATCGCCGTCTTGAGCAGGCCCTTGGCGTCGGCGGGGGTGGCCGGCAGGACGACCGTGAGGCCGGGGATCTGGGCGTACCAGGCCTCCAGCCGGTGCGAGTGCGTGGCACCCAGGCAGCCGGCCATGCCGGAGCTGCCGCGGAAGACGATCGGCACCGAGAACTGGCCGCCGCTCATGTAGCGCATGTTGGCGGCGTTGTTGACGATCTGGTCGATCGCCACGATGCTGAAGCTGAACGTCATGAACTCGACGATCGGCCGCAGGCCGACCATCGCGGCGCCGATGCCGATGCCCGCGAAGCCCTCCTCGGAGATCGGCGTGTCGATGACGCGCCGGGGGCCGAACCGCTTGAGCATGCCCTGGGAGACCTTGTAGGCGCCGTCGTATTCGGCGACCTCCTCGCCCATGAGGAAGACGCGGTCGTCCCGCTCCATCTCCTCGGTCATCGCCTGGTTGAGGGCCTCTCGGAACGAAAGAACCGCCATGGTCACTCCTGCGGGATGAAGGGGGCCGCCGTGATGTCCTCGTAGACCGCTTCGAGGGGCGGATTCTCGCTCTTCTCGGCGAACTCGATCGCCTCCTCGATCTCGGCCTTGACCTCCTCGCGCATCGCCTCGATCGCCTCGTCGTCGATCCAGCCGCGCTCCTTGAGGACGGTCTCATAGACCACGATCGGGTCTTTCTTGATGTAGCTGTCCAGCTCGTCGCGCATCCGGTACTTGCCCGGGTCGCTGATCGAGTGGCCCTTGTAGCGGTAGGTCTGGGCCTCGATGAAGCTGGGCCCCTCGCCGGCGCGGGCGTGCTCGACGCACTCCAGCGTCGTCTTCGCCATCAGCTCGACGTCGTTGCCGTTGATGCGGTGGCCGGGGATGCCGTAGGGCGTGGCGCAGCGGGTGGTCAGGTCCACCAGCGAGCTGGACCGGACCAGCGACGTCCCCATCGCGTACAGGTTGTTCTCGACGATGTAGATGACCGGCAGCTTCCACAGGGCGGCCATGTTGAGCGCCTCGTGGACGCCGCCCTGGTTGATGGCCCCGTCGCCCAGGTAGCAGAGCGCCACCCGCTCCTCGCCGCGGTACTTGCTGGCGAAGGCGAAGCCGGCCGCCAGGGGGATGTGGCTGCCGACGATGGCGTGGCCCCCCATCATGCCCTTCTCCGCGTCGAAGAAGTGCATGGAGCCCCCCTTCCCCTTGGAGCAGCCCGTGACCTTGCCCAGCAGCTCGGCCATGCCGGCGCGGGCGGTCATCCCCAGGGCGAGGGCGTGACCGTGGTCGCGGTAGGCGGTGATGACCCAGTCGTCCTCGCGGAGCACCCCGATCGACCCCACCGCCACCGGCTCCTGGCCGCTGTACTGGTGGAAGAACCCGCCGATCTTGTTCCCCTTCTGGTAGAGCATCTCGGCCCGTTCTTCGAACCGGCGGATCAGCATCATCTGCCGCAGCCAGTCCAGGGCCTTCGTCTGATCGACGATCGGTTTCGCTTCCGTTTGCACTGAGGCCATTGCAACCTGACTCCTGAGTGAACGGCGGACCAAGCGGGGGCCGGTGGGGCCGGCTGGGGCGAGCCCGGGGCCATCCGGGGGCGACGTCGGGGGGGCGGGCCGGCGTTCGCCGGGGTGCGAGTCGGCCCGCGGCCGCGGCCCGATCGATGGGGGGCGCCGTGGGGGGCCTGTTCTCTGGTCCACCGTCCGCCGATGGTATCTGGACGGTTCATCTTATACGAAAGATCCGCCGTCTGGCCAGGAAGGTTGGCCAAGAATCGAACCCGGCCGGGCCTTCGCCCCTCTACAAAATTCCGCGCCGTCGAAGAATCCCCGGAAAACGGCCCTCGGGGCGGGTCTCTCTCCGTGCGTCCCGCGTCGGGGCGCGTCGACCTTCAACCCTTCCCGGGGCGCGGATGGATGCACCTGCGAAACGCCTGGCGAGCGGGGATCCGGCAGCCTTCGCCGCGCTCTACGACGCGCTCGCCGACCGCCTCCACCATTACCTGGTCGCGATCCTGGGAGCATCGGCCGACGCCGACGACGTCCTCCAGGAAACCTTCATCCGGCTGGCGCGGAATCGCGAGCGGCTGGGCGAGGTCGACGACCCGACGGCCTTCGCGTTCGCCGTCGCCCGCAACGAGGCCCGGCGCTGGCTCGACGCCCGCCGCCGCCGGGGGGCGACGACGGCCGTCGCCCGCGACCTGTTCGTCGAGGCCGGCTGCGACGACGCCGCGGCCCGCGAGGCCGCCGAGGACGCCGCGCTCGCCCTGGCCGCCCTGGGCGCCGACGACCGCGAGATCGTGGAGCTGAAGATGTTCGCCGGCCTGACCTTCCGCGAGGTCGGCGCCGTCGTCGGCCGCCCCCTCGGGACGGTCGCCTCGCGCTATCGGGCGGCCCTGGACCGGATGCGAGACCTTCTGACGAGGAGGGGACGATGAACGACGACGTCGAACGCCGGCTCTCCGGCCTGACGCCCCGCGGCTCCCCGGACGGCCTCCGCGCCCGGATCCTCCGGGCCGTCGACGAGGAACTCGCGCGGGAGACCGCCGCGCCGCGCCCGCGCCGACGTTTCCCCGCCGGCCTGGCGACCGCCGCCGCCCTCCTCCTGAGCGTCTGGCTGAATCACCGCGCCAACCAAAGCTCCGACGCCCTGATCGACCGGGCCTTCGGCCCCCGGCCCGTCTCGCCCCGGGCTATCGCGATCGCCGGCGACATCGCCGAGGTCGCCGGGCCCGAGGCCGGCCGGTGGGCCCTCGACCGCCTCTCCGTGCAAGCCCCGGCCGGCGTCGCCGACCTCGACCGCCACGCCGCCGAACTCCGCCGCCTCGTCCGAGAACTGGCCCTCGATCTCCGGGAGACCGACGATGAAACGACGCATCCTCAGATTCCTCAAGTGGGCCGCGATCAGCTTCGGCCTCTTCCTGGTCGCGTTCTTGTCATGGAGCGCGTGGTACACGGGCATGACCGGCCGTCGGCTTGAGGCCCGACTCGACGCGATCCGCAAGGCAGGCGACCCCGTCTCCCTGGCCGACCTGGCCGCAAAGCCCATCCCCCCGGACACCAACGCCGACGTGGTCCTGGGAGGCGTCGCCGCCGAGGTCGAGGCCGTCCAGAAGGGGCTGATGGCGATCTTCCCGCCGACCGGCCGTCCCGACGGTCCCCTGAACGCCGACGCCCAGGCCAAGGTCGAAGCCCTCTTCCGTGACCACCCCCGCGCGATCCCCCGGCTCATGGAGGCGGCGGACCGGCCGGACTACGAACACGCCCACGACGTCTCCCTCCCCCCGACCGTGTTCTCGTCGAAGGGGATCGAGTTGATCCAGGAGCATCGGACGGCGAACCGGGTCCTGGCGGCCTGGTCGATGCTCCAGACGGCCCAGGGAAAGCGCGACGAGGCGATCGCGACCAGCATCGCCAGCCTGAAGCTCTCGGCCTTCTGGGCCCGCGAGCCGTTGCTCACCGGCTATCTCGTCTCCGTGGCGACGACGCGCCAGGCGATGATCGAGGCCGAGCGGACCCTCCAGGCCGGGCCGATCTCCGACGAGTCCCGCCGCCGGCTCGACGCCGAATTGATGCGCCACGACGATCTTGAGAGGTATCGCCACGCCCTTCGAACCGAGCGGGCCTTCGGACTGTCGGCGGCGCGGGAGTTTTCCGCGCCGGTCTTCTGGATGCGCGGGTGGCTGCTGAACGACTTGATGCTTATGCTCCTCGACTATCATGACGAGGAGTTTCAGCGAAGCGCGACGCCTTTTCCGCAACTCGCCGCGCTGGGACCGCCGCAATCCCTCCGGGCATACCGTCATCCGTGGAAACTGCTGGTGCAGCTCCTGGAGCCCGCCGTCCTGGCCGCCCGCAAGGCGGCCGAGACCCAGCGGGCCGCCGTCCGGGTGCTCCGCATCCTCAACGCCCTTCGGGCCCTCCCCGCGGACGCCCCGGCGCCCGCCGACCTGACGACCCTCGGCCTCCCCGCCGAGGCGACCATCGACCCCTTCACCGGGAAGCCCTTGATCGTGAAGAAGCGGCCCGACGGCTGGCTGGTCTACTCCGTCGGCCCCGACCTCGTCGACGACGGCGGGACGTTCCATGAGGCGAAGGACATCGGGTTCGAGCCCGTCGCGAAAGAGGCCGCGCCGTCCCAGGTCGACCGCCCGGGCCCACCGCCCGCGGCGGCCCGCTGAAGATTCCCGAGCGAGCGGCGAATGTCCCGATGACGAATCGCGACCACGCCCCCGGAGGACGACGATGAGCCGACGCTTCAAGAAGATCCTCATCCAATCCGCGATCGCGGTCGGGCTCATCCTGGCCGCGGCCGTCGCCTGGGGCGCCTGGTCCGCGTGGATCGCGGGCGGCCGGCTCAATTCCCGCCTCGACGCGATCCGGGCCGCGGGCGACCCGACGTCCATCGCCGACTTCGGCGCGCCCGAACTCTCCCGCGAAGACGACGCCGACGCCCTGCTGGAGCAGGCCGCCCCCGGCGTCGCGGCCCTCGAAAAGGAGATGCTGAAGCTCTACCCGAAATCGGGACGTCCCGCCGGGCCGCTCGACGCCGATTCCCTCGCGCGGTTGGACGCCGTCTTCAAGGCCCATCCGGACGTCGTGCCGCGGCTGATCGAGGCCGCCTCGCGCGCCGAGTATTCCCACCGCTTCGCGTCGACGTCCCACACGACCCGCTTCACCCAGGAGGTCGGCGACCGCACGGCCCGATTCCGGAGCATGATCCGGATCCTCGCGTCCTGGTCGTCCGTCCTGCGGGCGCGGGGCGATCGCGACGGGGCCGTCGCCGTGGCGGTCGCCTCGCTGCGGCTCTCGGACGACCTGGGCCGCGACCCGGGGCTGATGTCGACCCTGGCCGCCATCGCGTGCGGATACGTCTCCGTCCAGGACGCCGCGGAGACTCTCCTGTCCGGCCCCGTATCCGAAGAGTCGCGACGCTCGCTCGACGCCGAGTTGGGGCGGTTCGACGCCCCGCGGCTCCTCACGCACGCCCTCAAGACCGAGCGGGCCTTCTCCATCTCGTCGTTCCGCGAGATGCCGACGGCCCCGATCCCGTTCGCGGGCTGGCTACGCGACGGGGCCGTCCTGATGATCCTGGACCTGTACGAGAAGGAACTGGAGATCGTCGATCTCCCCTACCTGAAGGCCAAGGCCGCCTCCGGCGCGATCGCCGCGCAACTCCCCCTGCACCCCATGCGACCGATGGCGACCCTCCTCGCCCCGGCGCTCCAGAGCCTCCGCGAGGCCGTCGTGAGGCAGGCGGCGATGGCCCGATCGCTCCGCGTCCTGAACGCCCTGCAACGCACGGGCGCGGAGGCCGAGCCGGCCGACCTGGCTTCGCTGAGCCTCCCCGCCGAGGCGACCATCGACCCCTTCACGGAGAAGCCGCTGATCGCGAAGAAGCGGCCCGACGGCTGGCTGGTCTACTCCGTGGGCTCGGACCTCGCCGACGACGGCGGCATCCTGGAGAAGGTGCGCGACGTCGGCGTCGGCCCGGTCAGCGCACCGGCAGCGGGAGGAAATCCCAGTCCAGGATCATCTTCTCCGCCAGCGTCGCCTTGAGTTCGCGCTCGACTTCGGCCACCTCGGGCCGGCCGGCCAGGTTCTCCGACTCGCCCGGGTCGGATTTCAGGTCGTACAGCTCGAAGATCGGCCGCGGGTTTGTGAAATACGCCCGCTCGAACTTCGGGTCGAGCGTCCCGGACCTGTGGGCCGCGAGCATCGCCTGCCAGCCGGGGCCCTGGCGGCTGTCGACGGGCGCGTAGGGTTGATGGGGCGTGCAATTGTAGATCAGCTTGTAGCGACCCGACCGCACGCAGCGGGCCAGGTCGAACGTATTCGAGGCGACGTCCACGGCCATGCCGCCGTCGCCGCCGTGGGGCCCGCGCTCGCCGAAGATGTGGCGGCGCGGCTCGAACGCCTCCCCGCGCAGGAGAGGGAGGTAGCTCCGGCCGCTCATCGTCGCCGGCGGCGCGACGCCGGCCGCCTGGAGGATCGTCGGGGCGAAGTCCTCGCCCGAGACCAGGGCATCGGCGACCATCCCCGGCTTCACCACGCCCGGCCAGCGGACGAGCAGCGGGACGCGCAGCCCGCGGTCGTACAGCGAGCCCTTGCCGTGCGGCACGGCCATGCCGTTGTCGCCCATGAAGACGACGAGCGTGTCCTTCGCCAGCCCGCGGGACTCCAGCACGTCGAGCACGCTCTGCACGTCGCCGTCCAGGTGCTCGACCTCCGCCGCGTACCGCGCCAGGTCGTCGCGGACGCCCGGCAGGTCGGGGAGGTCGGCCGGGACCTCGACCTTCGCCGGGTCGACGACCCCCTCGCCGCCCTTCGCGTCCCAGGGATGGTGGGGGTCGCTGTAGCCGAGCCAGAAGAACCACGGCTTGTCCTTCGGCGCGGCGTCGAGGAACGCGGCCAGGTGATCGCCGTAGGTCTTCCAGCGCGTCGCGGGCCCCTGCTCCATGTAGTCGACCCGCTTCTTGAACGTGCGGAGGTCGTGGCGGGCGAGCACCTCCTTCGATACGGGCGCCGCGTTCTTCCCCTGCGCCGGGGGCCCGTCGAGGTGATACGACCGGCCGCCGACGCCGGTGAAATACCCCGCGTGCTGGCGCAGCAGGTCCGGCAGCGCCTCGACGTCCGGCGGCAGCGGCGACGTGAACCGGACCATCCGGACCGAGACCGGCGACCGCCCCGTCATGAGCGCCGCGCGCGACGGCACGCACTGCGGACAGCTCACGAACATGGCGTCGAACCGCATCCCCTCACCCGCCAGCCGGTCCAGGTTCGGCGTGCGCACCGACTTCGACCCGTAGGCGCCCAGGTAGGGATAGCTGTGGTCGTCCGAGAGCAGGAATAAAACGTTGGGCCGGACCTTCGGCTCCTCCGCAACGACCACGGCCGCCATACCCAGCGCGAGCCCCGCGATCATCCCAACGATTCGAATCATTTTCACGCCCCCGATCTTCGCTGCGACGGATGACGCCCGCCGGCGTCGGACGGTGGTCATGCTATCCCGCCCCGACCCCGACCTCAATCGTCGCGCCGCCCGGCCTCGGCGATCAGGGGGCGGACGATCGCGAGCACGCCCGAAGGGAACATCAGCCGCTTGCCCCGGAGCACGCCCTCGGCGTCGATGACGTACCAGGCGCTAGAGCGAGGGGCGTGGTAGCGCCCGGCGATCGCCTCGCCCCCCTTCAGGATGTTCGGCCAGGTCATACGCTCGCGCTCGACGACAGCCCTCGCCCCCTCGTCCGCGTCCCATCGGACGGCCCCCACCAGGGCGAATCGCCCCTCCGGCAGATCCTCGACCAACCTTCGGTCGTCGGCGATGTGGCGGAGGTCGGACGAGTTCCAGAAGGAGAGGACGACCACCTTGCCCCGGTGGTCCGACAAGCGGATCGGCCTTCCGTCGGCCCCGATCCCCTCGACATCCGGCGCCGGCCTGCCCTCGACGAGATGGCGCAGCTCGTCGAGCTGCTCGGCGGCCTTCTCGCCCAGCGTGGGGACGGGGGCGGCGACCCATCGCTCGGTCGCCTCGCGGTCCTGCTTCTCCTGGGGGTCTTCGATCGCGGCCGACGGCCGCTCACGGACCTTGCGCTGGAGTTCGCGCCCGTGAGCCGTGAGGTAGGGGATGTCGGCGTACTCGGCCAGGACCTCCTCGAACAGTCGCTCGCTCCTTGCGCGGAGCGTGGCCGGGTCGAGCATGCGGAGATGTTCATGGTACCCGCGTCGCTCGTGGGACAGCGGCACCTGGATCTCGTCCCTGGGGCCCGCCTTGTCGCCCGGCCGGATCGACGTGTGCGTCTGCGGCCCGGGCTGATCGCGAAGATACCGGGCGTGCTCGGACTTCTTCGCGAGGTAGAGCGCCAGGCCGTAGCGGATCAGCCCGCGGGCCTCACGCCCTACGGCCGTCGCGTAGATCCCTTCCAGGAAGGCGTCCCGACCGCGAGTCGCCTCGTTGTCCATGTCGAGCCCCGCCCGCGCGACCTCCGGATCGTCGGCGAAGTGCTCGACGAGCAGGCGGGCCGCCCGGCCGAACAGGTCGCCGAACTCCCCGGTGGACGAGGCGCTACGATACCCGACGATCCAGACCAGGCCGTCGCGCCCGACCGGCTCTCCCGGGTGCGCGGCGACCATGTCCAGGATGCGCCTCATGGTGTTGAACCGATTCGGGAAGCCGCCGCCCTCGGCCCGCCATCGCTGCAACTCGGCCTTCGACAGCCCGCGCATGGCCTTGCGGGCCCGGGCCTCCTCGTCCTCGTGCTCGCGGATGATCTGGCGGATCTGGTCGTCGAGCGAGGGGGCGTCCGGGGGCCTGGCGACGGCGGCGGCCGGCGGCTCCTGGCCCATGACGCCGAGCCCACGAAGGACGAACGACCCCCCGACGACGACGGCCAGGACCGCGCCGGTCGCGACGACGCGGGACGTGATCGCCGGCCGCACGGTCGCGGCGGCCAGGGCGGCCGCCGGCGCGACGCCCCGCGCGCCCGCCCCGAGGGCCGCGGCGATCGTGGCCGCCGACAGGGCCCTCGGGAGGGCCGCGGCGGCCGCCGGCGAGTCGAGTCGGGCGAGGGCGGCGGCCGGGGCGAGGCCGCGCCGGACCAGGCGGGGGCGGAGGAGGTCGCGGGCCCGGGAGAGGCGGGAACGGATCGTGCCGACCGGGACGCCCAGCGCCTCGGCCGCCTGCTCGTGCGTCAGCCCGTCCAGGTGGCAGAGGGCGGCGGGCTCGCGATACTTCCGCGGCAGCAGGGCCACCTCGCGATCGACGAGCCTGCGAACCTCCTCGCGGGCGACCTCCGCGACCGGGTCGATGGGCGTCCGGTCGCTCGCCGCCGCGGCGGGGATCTCGCGGCCCGCTCGCCGCCGCGCCTTCGAGGCCACCTTGCGCGCCACGCCGTAGAGCCACCGGCCCAGCGAGTCGTCCACGCGCACGGCCGGGGCCCTCCGCGCCAGCACCAGGAACACGGCCTGGAAGGCGTCCTCGGCCGCGTGGGACTCGCCCAGCGTCCGCCGGCAGACGCCCAGCACCATCGGCCCGTGACGCTCGATCAGCGCGGCGAACGCCGCCTCGGCGGTCTCCCGCTCGCGGGTCGTGAAGAGGCGGAGCAGGTCGGCGTCGGACCTGGGCCCGATCGCTCCCTCCGCGAACAGGACGCCGAACATCCCGGCCTCGATCCCGCTCGATGGTCGCTTCATGGACATCCCTCCGGTCGGGGCGTCGGGCGGGCCCCCTCGGCCCCGCCTTCCATCATGTCCATGCCCGCTCGGCCGCCGCCAATCCGCGATTTCGAAACGCCGACGCCCCCCGGGATTCGGGGGGCGTCGTGGAAGATCGATCCGAACCATACCGCTTCAGGCTTCCGACTTGCCGGCCAGGAGCTGACGGAGGACGTACGGCAGGATGCCGCCGTTCTCGTAGTAGTGGACCTCCTGGGGCGTGTCGATCCGGACGCGGGCCGGGAAGCGGACGACGGTCCCGTCGGCCTTCTCGGCGGCGACGACGACGGACTTCGCCGTCGCGACGCGCTCGGCGAGCGTGCCGTCGGGGTTCTCGATCCGGTAGACCTCCTCGCCCGTCAGGCCCAGCGACTCGGCGTTGGAGCCGTGCTCGAACTGGAGCGGGACGATCCCCATGCCGACCAGGTTCGAGCGGTGGATGCGCTCATAGCTCTCGGCGACGACGGCGGAGATCCCTAGCAGCTTCGGCCCCTTGGCGGCCCAGTCGCGCGAGGAGCCCGAGCCGTACTCCTTGCCGGCCAGGATGATGAGCGGCGTCCCCGCGGCCTGGTACTTCTCCGAGGCGTCGAAGATGCTCATGACCTCACCGTCCGGCAGGTGGCGGGTCCAGCCCCCCTCGGTGCCGGGCGCGAGCTTGTTCCGCAGCCGGATGTTGGCGAACGTCCCGCGGACCATCACTTCATGATTGCCGCGGCGCGAGCCGTAGGAGTTGAAGTCGGCCGGCTTGACGCCGTGGCCGATCAGGTAGCGGCCGGCGGGGGAGTCGGCCTTGATGTTGCCGGCGGGCGAGATGTGGTCGGTCGTGATGCTGTCGCCCAGTACGGCCAGGACGCGGGCGCCCTGGATCGGCTTCGGCGGGGTCGGCTGGATCTGCATCCCCTCGAAGTAGGGCGGGTTCTTGACGTAGGTGGACGAGTCCTCCCACGCGAACGAATCGCCCTCGGGCGTGGGGAGTTCGCGCCACGCCGGGTCGCCCTCGTAGACCGCGCCGTACTCCTTGCGGAACTGCTCGGCCTTGACCGAGTTCATGACGGCGTCGTGGACTTCCTGCTGGGTCGGCCACACGTCCTTGAGGAAGACCGGATTCCCCTGCTTGTCGTGGCCGAGGGGCTCGGAGGCCAGGTCGATGTCCATCGTCCCGGCGAGGGCGTAGGCGACGACCAGCGGCGGCGACGCCAGGTAGTTCGCCCGGACGTCGGCGTTGATGCGGCCCTCGAAGTTGCGGTTGCCGCTCAGGACGGCGACGGCCACGAGGTCCTTCTTCTGGATGGTCTCGCTGATCTCCGCCGGCAGCGGGCCCGAGTTGCCGATGCACGTCGTGCAGCCGTAGCCGACGGTGTTGAACTTGATCCGGTCGAGGTACTCGTCCAGCCCGGCCGCCTTCAGGTATTCGGTGACGACCTTCGAACCGGGGGCGAGGCTCGCCTTGACCCAAGGCCGCGTGTCGAGCCCGCGCTCGACGGCCTTCTTCGCGACCAGGCCGGCGGCCAGCATGACCGAGGGGTTCGACGTGTTCGTGCAGCTCGTGATGGCGGCGATCACGACCGAGCCGTGCTTCAGCTCGGAACCGACGCCGTTCGAATCGGCCTCGGCCTGGTCCGCCGGCTTCACCTTCGCCGGGCGAGCCGCCAGCAGCTCCTTGAGAGCGGCTTCGAACGCCGGCTTGGAATGGCTGAGGACCACGCGGTCCTGCGGCCGGCGCGGGCCGGCGATGCTCGGCTCGACGGTCGCCAGGTCGAGCGACAGCGTGTCCGTGAACTCGGCCTCGGGGGTGTCCTCGTCGTGGAACATCCCCTGGGCCTTGTAATACTCCTCGACCAGCCGGATCGTCTCCTCCGACCGGTTGGAGAGCCGGAGGTAGCGGAGCGTCTCGGCGTCGACCGGGAAGATGCCGCAGGTGGCGCCGTACTCCGGGGCCATGTTGGCGATCGTCGCGCGGTCGGCCAGGGGCAGGCTGGCCAGGCCGGGGCCGTAGAACTCGACGAACTTGCCGACGACCCCCTTCTTGCGGAGCATCTGGGTGACGGTCAGCACCAGGTCGGTCGCCGTCGCCCCCTCGGGGAGCTTGCCCGAGAGCTTGAAGCCGATCACCTGCGGGACCAGCATGGAGACCGGCTGGCCGAGCATGGCGGCCTCGGCCTCGATGCCGCCGACGCCCCATCCCAGGACGCCCAGGCCGTTGATCATCGTGGTGTGCGAGTCCGTCCCGACGAGCGTGTCGGGGTAGGCCAGGTTCCCCTCGGCCGCCTCGTCGTCCACGAAGACGACGCGCGCCAGGTACTCCAGGTTGACCTGGTGGACGATGCCGGTGTCGGGGGGGACCACCTTGAAGTTGTCGAACGCGTTCTGGCCCCAGCGGAGGAACGCGTAGCGCTCGCGGTTGCGCTCGAACTCCAGCTCGGCGTTGACGACCAGGGCGCGGGCCGTGCCGGCCTCGTCGACCTGGACGGAGTGGTCGATGACCAGCTCGACGGGCTGGAGCGGGTTGATCTTGCGGGGGTCGCCGCCGAGGGCCTTCACGGCGTCTCGCATGGCGGCGAGGTCGACCACGGCGGGGACGCCGGTGAAGTCCTGGAGCAGGACGCGGCTGGGCCGGAACGCGATCTCGCGGTCGGGCTCGGCCTTGGGATCCCACTGCGCCAGGGCGCGGACGTCGTCCGCGGTGACGGTCGACCCGTCCTCGAAGCGGAGCAGGTTCTCCAGCAGCACCTTCAGCGAGAACGGCAGCCGCGAGGCGTCGAGGCCGTGGCCCGCCAGGGCGCCCAGGCGGTAATACTGGTAGGTCCGACCGTCGACCGACAGCGGCGTGAGGGCGCCGTACGACTTGGGCATCGCCCGTCCCTTCGAAAGCTTCCGGGAGGCCCCGGTCCGATCCGGGACGGGAGCCTCGGTTCCATGCGGGCGCGGGGCGAGGCGACCGGCGTCCTCCGGGCGCGACAAGTCGCCCGGGCGCGGCCTCGCCCTCGGGATCATCCCACGAATTGTATGGGAAGCGGCCCCGGGACCAAACCCATTTCCGCCCCCCGGTCCAGGAAGAGCTTGACGGCCTTGCGGCCCTCCGGCCCGTAGTCGACCGTCCGCTGGTTGACGTACATCCCCACGAACTCGTCGGCCAGCCCGGGGTCGAGGTCGCGGGCGTAGGTCAGCGCGTAGTCCAGGGCTTCCTTGCGGTGGTCCAGGGCGTACTGGATGCTCTCCTTGATGAGGCGGGCGACCCTGTCGATCATCGCGTCGCCCAGGTCCTTGCGGACCACGTTGCCCCCCAGGGGGAGCGGCAGGCCGCCGGTCTGCTCGTTCCACCACACGCCCAGGTCGAGCACCTGATGGAGCCCCTTGTCCTGGTAGTAGAGCTGGCCCTCGTGGATGATGACGCCCGCCGCGACCTCGCCGGAGGCGACGGCCGGCAGCACGGCGTTGAAGTCCATCTGGACGACCGGCACGTCCTTCCCCAGCGCCATCTGAAGCGCCAGGAAGGCCGAGGTCATCGTCCCGGGGACGGCGATCGTCTTCCCCTTCAGGTCGGCGACCGTCATCGGCTCTCGGGTCACGATCTTGGGGCCGTAGCCCTCGCCCATGCTCGCGCCGGAGGCCAGCAGCGCGTACTTGTCGGCGACGTAGGCGAAGGCGTGGATGCTGATCGCGGAGACTTCCAGCTCGCCGGCGAGGGCCCGCTTGTTGAGCGTCTGGATGTCTTCGAGCTGGTGGACGAAGCGGAGGCCCTCGGTGTCGATCTTGTCGTGGGTCAGCGCGTAGAACATGAAGGCGTCGTCGGAGTCGGGGCTGTGTCCGACCCGGATGATCGTCTCGCCGGTGCTCATCGAAGGGCCTTTCGTCGGGCGGGCGCCCCCGGCGCCCTGGAAAACACGCCGGCCCCGGGCGACCTGACGGGGCCCGGAGCCGGCGGGAAGACGGTCGAGGATATCACGAACGCGGCGTCGCGGTCACTGCCCGGGCTGCGGCTGGGCGGCCGGGGCCTCCGCGGCCCTCGGCTGCGACGGCGGCGGGGCCGACGACGTCTCGCCCGCGCCCACGCCCAGCATCTCGATGGCGTCGAACGGGTCGACCGTGTTGTCGGCCTCGGCGGCGGCCAGCAGGTCCTTGAACGGCAGGGTGTCGGGGACCGGCTCGCCGAGCTGGCGCAGGACGCGGACGTAACGCTTGACGACCAGGCCGGTGTCCTTCTTGTTCAGGTCGTCCTCGCGGTAGGTCGGGAACTTCTTGAGGTTCTCGTTCCAGACGTCGAGCCCGTTCCGGAACTTGGCGGCGGCCGTGGCGAAGTCGCCCGTCTTGTACGCCTTGGTCCCCTCGTAGAACATCTGCCGGGCGGCGACGCCGTCCGACGTCATCTCGGCCTGGCAGCGCTCCTTCCAGTAGCGGTAGTTCATCTGGCTCGCCCAGCGGTCGGTCCAGTACTGGGCGTTCTCGGGGAGCGTCTTGTACTTCTCGGGGTTGGTGGAGTCGTCGAGGTAGACGTCGTCCTTCACCAGCTTGCCGTCGCGCATGACGACGTTGTGCGACAGGAACTTGTGCTGGCCGAACTTCTCCCACTCGCGGAGCGCCTTGGCCCACTCGTTCTTGGCGACCTCGCCGAACGTCGCCTCGACGCCGGCCATGCTCATCTTCTCCAGCGCCGCGGCGTAGTGGGTCTGGGCGTGCGACGGCATCGAGCGGAACGCGATGTCGTCGGCCCGCCCCTTGCGCTGGGGCGTGGGGTCGATGTAGGTGATGTCGGCCGAGGTGCCGCCGCCGAGCCGCGTCCCGCCGTCGTCGACCAGCTTCACGGCGTTGCTGAACCAGCCGTAGCCGAGCTGGAAGTTGTCGTTGCGGACCAGGTCCTGGCCGGTCTCGGCGTCGGTGTAGGTCTTGAAGCCCTCGTCCTCGTCGTCGCGGAAGAGGCGGCGGAGGATGATCGACTCGTCGGAGAACCCGAGCTTGTGGTAGTAGAACCAGGCGGTGTCCCACATCAGGTCGGGCGACCGCTTGTTGTTGCGGACGCCCTCCTGGACGAACTTGATCCCCTGCTTGATCCACTCGTACTTGTCTTCGGGCGCGTCCCACTCGACGGAGACGTTGTAGGCCAGGTTCCAGCCCTGGAACGTCCAGATCGAGAGGAAGTGGGGCTGGAGCTTGGTGATGAGGTCGACGGTGGCCTTCAGGCGGTCCCAGTCGTGGTTCTTCTTGTAGTCCTCGGCCTGGATCCACAGGTAGTTGGCGACGATGCCGCGGAACCCGCCCAGGAGGAACAGCTTCATCATGAAGCTGCCCGAGTCGATCTGGCCGATGGCCGCCTCGCCGAGGTCCTTCTCGACCTTGATGCGGTTCAGCCGCTGGGTGTACGGGACCATCGCCACCAGCAGGGCGACGATGACGATCCCGTAGACCATCTTCTTGGTCTGGTTGGTCGGCCTCATGCGGCCACCTCGCGATTCTTGAGGATGAAGTATCCGGCGAAGGAGAAGGGCAAGGCGTAGGCGAAGGCCAGAAGCGTGTTCCCGAGCATGTGCCGCCAGTCGACGGCGAAGCCGTCGGCGACCGTGTTGGTCACGTCGAGCACCTGGAAGTTCGGGACGATGTAGACCAGCATCGACATGATCGGCATGACCAGCGAGTCGAGCGTCTTGGCGACGACGACGCCGGCGGTCGGGGCCAGCTCGGACATCTGGTTGTCGTGCGTGACCAGCCGGATCAGCGACTCGAACGGCCCGCCGCCCAGGACGGCCTGGCGGGTGAAGTCGATCAGGAAGCCGAACGCGAGCTGGCCGGCGATGAAGAAGGCGATCGTCGTCAGCAGGGCGACCGGCCAGCTCAGGAACGTGCCGGCGAAGACGCCGATGGCGGTGAGGACCATCGCCTGGAGCCAGATCCCGAACAGGCCCTTCATGTAGTTCCAGCCGAAGTCGCCGTTCTCGGCCAGCAGGTAGAGGTCGCTCTCGGCCATCCCCAGGTACTGCGTCGGGCTCATGCAGCGGACGTCGATCCGCAGCGAGCCCAGGCAGCCGACGAGGACGTCCGGCTTCACGATCAGGCGGTTGGTGTAATACTCGCGGACCGGGAAGACGTCCTGGAATTTGGAGCCCACGGCGTTGTTGCTGATCTCGATGTCGGCGTAGACCGGCTTGCCGACCTCGCCCTTGGTGGTCCGATAGATGTTGAACGTCATCTCGATCTTCAGCGGCGGGGCGTGCAGCGCGGCGGCCTCGTCCTCCTTGCCGGCGGCGGCCAGCTCGTCGGCCCGGGCGGCGAGCGATTCGTACGACGCCTTGGCCTTGTCGAGGTCGGCCTTCTGGCGGGCGATCGCGGCGTCGAGCTGCGAGGCCCGGGCGGGCGTCACGCCCTGCTGGGACTTCTCCTGCTCGGCCGCGGCGATCTGCGCCTGGACCTCCAGCATCCGGTTCTGCTCCCCTTCGACGGTGCCGGCGGGGAGGAACTGGGCCACGTCGATCCGGCGGTCGATCATGACCGGCCGGTTGGGGGGCGAGAACGGGTCCGGGACGATGCCGTACCGCCAGATCGCGGCGCCCGCGGTGGCGCCCTCGATGTGGCTGCGGGGCTCCTTCATCGACTGCTCCTGGCCGACGTCGATCCCCATCGCGTGCGGGTCGCCCTTCGAATCCAGGAACGACAGCGACCCCTTCACGGGCACGCGGGCCGCCATGCGCGAGCGGAGCTGCTCCGCCTGCTCGGAATACTGGTTGGCCTCGCGCTCGCGGCCGTCGGCCTTGGCCTTCTCGGCCAGGGCCTCGATGCGGGTGATCTCGCCCATGACGGTCCGCCACAGGTACGCCAGGCTGATGCCGCCGAAGAGGGCCACCAGCACCGTCACCAGGGCCATGTAGCCCAGCATCCGGCCCCAGATCACCTCCAGCCGGCGGACGGGCTTGGTGACGACCGTGTAGATCGTCTGCTGCTGGATGTCGGTGGGGAGGCTGATCGGCGTGAGGATCGTCACCATCGCCGTCAGCAGGAGCGAGCAGAGCAGCGTCAGCGTGCCGACGTAGAGCCGGCCCATCTCCGCGGCCCGGGGGGGCTGGAGGAACCAGTGGGTGAACGCCAGGACCATGCCGAAGACGATCAGCACCACCCACGGCGCCCACATCTTCCGGTTCGACTCGTACAGGGTCACGCGGGCGATCGCGTAGAGCCGCCGGGCGCGGACCGAGAACAGCTCGCCGACCAGCAGCGAGAGGATCCGGGCCAGGACCACGTAGCCCATGTAGGTGACGGCCAGCCGGGCCCCGTAGACCACGCCGTCGCGCCAGGTCGCCTCGGGGGCGCCGGGGATCTGCGTGAAGAGGCCGAGCTGGACCATCGCGACGCCCACGCCCGCGCCCAGGGCGAGGGCCAGGCCCAGGCCGACGAGGACGAGCTTGTCGGCGGGCCTGCCGAACGGGCCGATCGTCTTCCAGACGCCGACCAGGGCCCAGATCGCCAGCGACACCACCGCGACGTAGCCCATCAGGCTCGCCAGCGGCGTCCCGGCGATCGACACGGCGCGAATCCACTTCTCGGTCTGCATCACCTGGACGAAGACCGTCAGCGGGATGAGCACCAGCGCCAGCAGCCCGAGGTAGTCGTACCAGCGGCCCACGCCGACGTACCGCTCCTTCACGGCCGTCGCGACCCACGAGCCGACCCAGCCGACGAGCGCGACCAGGCCGATGATCTTGGCCCAGGTCAGCAGCGCGCCGATCAGGCCGGGGATGGCCAGCGAGGTGTCGCCGGCCAGGTACAACCAGAGGAGGGCGTTGCGCACGGCGGGCGAGGCCGGCGGCGGGGGCGTCGCCGCCTGCGCCCAGAGGAGGGGCGGAATCAGGAACGCGGGCATCGGTGGGGTGGCTCCTCGGCGGCGGGCGATCTCGCCCGGGGCCCGGCCGGCGCGCCGGGCGTCGCGATGACGAAGACGGGGATGAGTTCGGTCGATTCGAAGGATGATGTCACGCCCGGGGCCGCGCCCGATCGGCGCGGCCCGCTCGCGATGCGGCCCGGGTCAGGACGCCGAGCCGGCCTCGGCCGGCTCGGCCCCGCCTTCCAGGTGCGCGGCCACCTTGCGGCGGCCGGGGTGCAGCTCGCTCTCGCGGACGATCCGCAGGAACAGCTCCTCTAGAGTCGTCGTCGGGTGGTCGACGACGGCCTCGCCGCCGTGGCGGGCGACGACCGCGCGGATCTCTTCGAGGGCCTGCGGCGGCAGGTTCTTCGCCCGGATCTGGGTGACGTCCTGCACCGTCAGCAGGTCGGACACCTTCCCCAGCTCCTTCAGCTCGCCGCGGTGGAGGATGGCGATCCGGTCGCAGATGTCCTGCATGTCGGCCAGCAGGTGGCCCGACAGCACGACCGTCTTCCCCTGCTCGCGCAGCTCGCGGATCAGCTCCTTGATCTCCGCCGTGCCGATCGGGTCCAGGCCCGACGTCGGCTCGTCCAGCAGGATCAGCTCGGGGTTGTTGATGAGCGCCTGGGCCAGGCCGATGCGGCGCTGCATGCCCTTGGAGTATTCGCGGAGCTGGCGGTGCTTGGCCGCCGAGAGGCCGACCATGTCGATGAGCTGGCCGACCCGCCGATTCCGCTCCGTGGACGACATCTTGAACAGCCGGCCGTAGAACTGGAGCGTCTCCTCGGCGTTGAGGAACTTGTAGAGGTACGTCTCCTCGGGCAGGTAGCCGATCCGCTCGTTCTTGGAGACGTTCGTGGTGGGCTCGTTGAAGATGCGGGCCTCCCCCTCGGTGGGGAACAGGAGGCCGAGCAGGAGCTTGATGGTCGTCGTCTTCCCGGAGCCGTTCGGGCCCAGGACCCCGAAGATCTCCCCTCGCTGCACCTGGAGGTCGAGGGCCTTGAGCGCCTGGACCTTGGGGCGGCCCCAGAAGTCGCGGTAAACCTTGGTCAGATTCCGCGTCTCGATGACGACTTCACTCATGGAAGGAGCAGCCTCAGATGGACTTTCGGGGAAGGCCCGCGGCGGCGGCCCGCCGGCGGGCGGCTTCGGCCGGGCCGGGGACGTCGGGGCGATCTTCTAAAATACTCGATGGATGAGGGCGAATATCCCGCCGGGGGGCGAATATCGGGCGCGGGCCTCCCCGCGCGAGGGCGCGGACGGGGAACCTTCGGCGAGCGTCGCTCGGGGGTGCTACGACGCCGCCGTGCGTAAGGTTCGCGCCCTTGCGAACAAGGTTCGCGCCCGCCCCCGCGGCGTCCCCCCGCGACCCGGCCCGGAATGATCGATCGTAAAGGAATGCCAGGACGTTGGCAAGCGTCGCGAGCCCCGCGCGGCGGGAGGCCGGGCGGGGCTCGCGGGTCGTCGGAGGCGGGCCGGGGCTCAGGGCGTCAGGCCGGTGGCGCCGGAGGCCGGCAGCGGCGGGGCGTCGACGCGGCCCCGGAGCGTCGGGACGGTCGTCTGCGGCGGGGAGCCGTCCATCGAGGTGTAGGGCTGGACGGACGTGACCGACGAATCCTGCGGCATCCCGCCGGCCGGGTGGTCGCCCCCGGCCCCGGCGAAGGGCAGGTAGCGCTGGCCCCGGTTGACGTAGGGGTTGTAGTCGGTCCCCGGGAACATCTGGATCGGCGGCACCGCGAAATACCGCGGGAAGTAGTAGTCGGCCGTCCGGTCGGCCCCCAGCGGGAGGTAATGGCCGGGCGAGTACCAGCCGGCGTTGACGGGGTCGCCGTTGGGGAAGCCCCAGCCGTCGCCGGGGCCCGGCGGGAGGATCCAGCCGCCGGAGCGATGCTTGTCGCGCCCGTGCGCGTGGCCCGCCACGGCGTGGTGGTGATGCCCCTGCTGGTAGGCGCAGCCCTCGCACGCGACGCCCTGCCCCACGCCACCCACGGCCAGCGCCAGCCCCATCGTCATGATCGCGGCGGTCATCCTCGAACCTCCTTGTCGAATCCCTTCGAGCGCGCGAGCCCCCGCCTCCGGGCGGGTGTCCAGGGGAGCCTAGCACGCGGACGGAGGCGAGGGCGGGATTCGCGGCCCGATTCTCTTCCCGGCGCCCGTCGCGGACGCTACGATCGACTCGTCCCCCCCGACCGAGACAGGCCGCGCCTCGGAAGATCCGCCATGATCCTGCTGATCGACAACTACGACTCCTTCACCTACAACCTCGTCCAGCGCCTCGGGGAGATCGACCCGGGCGTCGACCTGGAGGTCGTCCGGAACGACCGGATCACCGTGGAGGAGATCGAGGCGAAGGCCCCGTCGCGCCTCATCATCTCGCCGGGCCCCTGCACGCCCCGCGAGGCCGGCGTCTCCAACGACGTCATCCGCGCCTTCGCCCCGCGGATCCCGACCCTCGGGGTCTGCCTGGGCCACCAGTGCATGGGCCACACCTTCGGCGCGAACGTCGTCCGGGCCGACCGCATCATGCACGGCAAGACCTCGATGATCCACCACGACGGCAAGGGCCTATACAAGGGCCTCTCCAACCCCTTCCAGGCCACCCGATACCACAGCCTGGTCATCCAGCCCGGCACCCTCCCCGAGGACCTGGAGGTCGTCGCGCGGACCGAGGAAGGCGAGATCATGGGCGTGCGTCACAAGACGTACCCCATGGAAGGGGTGCAGTATCACCCCGAGAGCTTCCTGACGCTGGAAGGGATCAAGCTCCTGAAGAACTTCCTCGAATGGGAGGCTTGAGCCGGGCCCGAGCGGCCGGAGGCTCGCCATGCTGACCGTCGCCGAGGCGCTCGCGCGGGTGCTGGAACACGCCCGTCCGCTGCCGATCGTGGACCGCCCCCTGGAAACGGCCCTCGGCCGCCGGCTCGCCGACGACGTCCGGGCCGACGCCGACCAGCCGCCGTTCGACAAGGCGCTGGTCGACGGCTACGCCGTCCGCACGGGCGACCTGGCCGAACTCCCGCGCCGGCTGGCCGTCGGCGAGACCATCCCCGCGGGCCGCCTGCCGACCCGTCCGCTCGCCCCGGGGGAGGCGGCCGTCATCATGACCGGCGCCCCGCTCCCGCCGGACGCCGACGGCGTCGTGATGGTGGAGAAGACCGATCGCGACGGCGACGCGGTCGTCATCCACCCCCAACCGATCGCCTCCGGCATGAACCGCCTGCCGCGCGGCCAGGTCTACCGCGACGGCGACCGCCTGACGCCCGCCGGCGTCGACCTCACGCCCGTCCGGCTGGGCCTGCTCGCCGCGGCCGGCGAGGCGACCGTCCGCGTGTTCGACGCCCCTCGGGTCGCGGTCGTCCCCACGGGCGACGAACTGGTCGACTTCCGAGAGACGCCCGGCCCGGGTCAGATCCGCAACTCGAACGCGCCGATGCTGGCCGCACTCGCCGCCGGCCGGGGGGCCGAAGCCTGGACTTCCCCCATCCTCGCCGACGAGGCCGACGCCCTCCGCGACGGGTTCCGCGAGGCCCTGGGACGCGACGTCGTCCTGGCCATCGGCGGCGTCTCGGCCGGCCAGCGCGACCTGGCCCCGGAAGTCCTCCGATCCCTGGGCGTGCGCGAGGTCTTCCATAAGGTCCGCATCCGGCCGGGGAAGCCGCTCTGGTTCGGCGTCGGCCCCGACCGCGACGGCCGGCCCCCTGCCCTGGTGTTCGGCCTGCCGGGCAATCCGTTGAGCGGGCTGGTGAACTTCCTGAACTTCGTCGCCCCGGCCCTCGACGTCCTGCAAGGCCGCCCCTCGCGCGGGCCGGCGATCGCCCCGGCCCTCGCGGCGAGTCGGCTGGAACGTCGCGGCGACCTGGAGGTTTTCCTCCCCGCCCGGATCGTCGAGCCGTCGCGCCCGCTCGCGGTCGAGCCCCTGAAATCGCAAGGATCGGCCGACATGGCCGCCGTCGCCGAGGCCGACGGCTTCCTGGTCCTGACGGCCGGCGACGGGGCGATCGAGGCAGGTGAAATTGTCGGCTTCCTGCCGTTGGGTTAAGGTACGCGGCGTGCGAAGCCCCCGTAACCCCGAAGGACGCCGACGATGGACAGCGAGACCGCCCTCACCCCGAGCCGGGACGACGAGCCCAGGCTCAGCCTGAGCGAGCGGGCCTCGCGCCAGCCGGTCGCCGCCGCGATCGTCGCGGGCCTCGCGCTATGGGCGGCGTTCCCGCCGATGGAATGGGCCTGGATCGCCTGGCTCGCGCTGACGCCCCTGTTCCGGCTGGCCGTCGAGCCGGTCGGCGGCCGGCGGCTCTACCTCGCGGCGTGGGCGGGCGGGCTGGCGTTCTGGCTCCCCAGCCTCCAGTGGGTCCGGCTCACCGACGCCACCGCCTGGACGGCCTGGGTCGCGATGGCCTCCATCTTCTCGCTCTGGTGGCCCGGCTTCCTCGCCCTGACGCGCTTCGCCGTGTTCCGGCTGAATATCCCCCTAATGATCGCCGCGCCGATCCTCTGGGTCGGGCTGGAGCACGTCCGGGCGTTCATCCTCTCGGGCTTCCCGTGGTATTACCTGGGGCACAGCCAGTATCGGGCGCTCCAGTTGATCCAGGTGGCCGACTTCGCCGGGGCGCTCGGGGTCAGCTTCCTGATCGCGACCTTCAATGCCTGGGTCGTCGACCTGCTCACCCTGCCGGCCCTCCGCCGCACCCCGACCGGTGCCAGGCTCCGGCCCCGCCAGTCGATCCGGCTCGGGTACGTCCTGATCCTGGTCGTCGGGACGCTCGCCTACGGCGGGTTCCGGCTGAGCGACTCCCGGTTCGAGGAAGGGCCGCGGATCGCCCTGCTCCAGACGAACTTCAAGCAGGCTTACAAGATGGGCGGCGACCCGCACGCCATCCTCTCCAAGTTGGAGTCGCTCGCGGTCAAGGCGGCCGGACATGACCCGAAGCCCGACCTCGTCGTCTGGCCCGAGACCTCGTACCCCTTCGGCACCATCGAGATCGACCCCGCGACGCCGGTCGACGCCCTCCGCCGTCAACTGGAGCAGGTCGGCGACGGCATCGGCGTCGACTGGTGGCGCGAACGTCGGAACGATATCGATCATTACCTCCACGCCATGGCCGATTCGCTAGGGTCCGCGATGCTGGTGGGGGCCTTGCGGTATACCCACACGCCCGAGGGCTACAGCAAGTACAACGCGGCCGTCCTCTTCACCCCGAAGGCGGCCGAGGCCCAGGTCTATCGCAAGATCCAGCTCGTCCCGTTCGGCGAGTACATCCCGCTGGTCGAACTCTTCCCCTGGCTGATGGTCTTCACCCCCTACAGCGACGGCCACATCCCGACCCTCGCCTTCGGCCGGGAGGCGAACACGCTCGACCTCGGCGATCGTCGGATCGCGGTGGGGATCTGCTTCGAGGACACCGTCCCCCACCTCATCCGGCGCTTCTTCGCCGAGACCCCCGACGGCCGCCAGCCCGACGTCCTGATCGACAGCTCCAACGACGGCTGGTTCCACGGCTCGGCCGAGTTGGACATGCACCTGGCCGTCAGCGTCTTCCGCTGCATCGAGAACCGCGCCCCCCTGGCGCGGGCGGTGAACACCGGGATCTCCGCCGTGATCGACGGCGACGGCCGGATCCTCGAAGTCCTGCCCCGACTGACCGAAGGCGTCCTCCAGGCGACGATCCCCCTGGATCCCCGCACCGGCCCCTACTCCTCCTGGGGCGACTGGCTGGGCCTCTCGTGCCTCGCGGTGTGCATCGGGATCGTGCCGACGGGGCTGATTTATCGGAAGATCCGGCCGGCCGCCCCGCGGGTCGCCTGAAGATTCGCCCGTTCGACCTCCATCTCCACTTTGCGCCGCTTGCCTTCCCCCCGGTCGTGGGTTAGATTTTGGGCAAGTTGCGCCGACGGACGCGGGACTGGTTCTCGTGTGGCTTTCTCGTGTTGCGGCATGAGCGGCCCTTGTCGTCGCGGGCGACGCGGCGTTACATTCGAATGTAGGGAAGTGCCCCCACGGCCCGGCGTCGTCGGGGGGTCCCGCCATATCTCCAGGGATTACCACGGTCCAAGCCCGATCCCGTCTCGGACGCACGGCGGATACGTCGCGCGGGTGGTTGGCCGGCCGTCTTACTTTGAATGGTAGGATGGGACCATGACTACCGTCGGAAAGATCCTCGTCCTCTTCATCATGGCCTTCTCGCTCATATTGAGCGCGGTCTCTTCGGTGGTCTTCACGACCTCGAAGAACTGGAAGGCCGCGACGGAGGTCGAGAAGAAGAAGGTCAACGACCTGACCTCCAAGCTCCGCGACGCGGAGGCCAACACCGCCGCCGCCCAGAAGGACCTCGACACCCAGAAGGCCAACTACGAGCAGCAGGCGAAGCAGCTCGGCGACAAGGTCGCGGCCGTCGAGCAGCAGAACCAGACGGCCCAGCAGCAGATCACCACGGCGTCGGGGCAGGTGGCGACGGCCCAGCAGAGCGCCAAGACGGCGCTCGACGAGGCGGAGGCCAACCGCAAGGAGACCCTCCAGCTCCGCGAGCAGAAGTCGGCCGTCGAGGCCCAGGCGAACGAGTTCAAGCTCCACGTCGCCGAGCTGAACGACAAGATCCGCGAGATGGAGCGGGCCCTGGAGTCGGCCACCAAGAACAACACCGACCTCAAGGAGCGGGTCGCCAAGTATTCGACCCTCCTGCGGTCCAACGGGCTGTCGGACGACATCACCCAGATCACCGGCATCGAGAGCCCCCCGCCGGTCGTCGGCGAGGCCAAGCGGATCGACGCCAACAACCGCAAGTTCGAGATCACCATCGGGTCGAACGACGGCCTGGTCGTCGGCCACGAGCTGTACATCATGCGGACCACCCCCGGTCGCGGCGAGTATCTCGGCAAGGCCAAGGTCATCTCGGTCGAGCCCAACCAGGCCGTCCTTCAAGTGATCGGCAACACCTACCAGGGCAAGAAGATACAGGAGGGCGACATTGTCTCGTCTACGATCCGGCCGCGGCTCTAATCCCTCCGGCGCGTCGCGGGCCGCCGCCGCCCCCCGCGGGGCCCGCGGCGTCCTCGTCCCCGCCGCCAAGAGCGACATCTACGTCGCCCTCCTGGGCATCTCCCTGGCGGCCGTCGTCATCTCGTGCATCCTGATGGCGCTGCTGCTCATGAAGTACGAATGGAAGGTGTCCGTCTCGTCCGCCGCGCCGACCCCCTCGGCCCTCGCGACGGCCCCCGCCCAGCTCGCCTCGACCCCCACGGCCGCCATCCCGGCCCGCTGCTGATCGACGACGAGCCCCAGCCTCATCGAAGCCGCCCCTCCCGCCCCACGGCCCGGAGGGGCGGCCTTTTTTTCGCCCCGGCCATTGACTGAACGCAGGAACACTATACAATCGAGTGTAAGGGAAATGACGATCGAGCCGAGAAGGATGGTCGCTCCAATCGCCCGGCCTCAGGATGAAGGGCGCTCGACATCGTCGCGGACCCAGGACCTCAGGGGATCACGCCCATGTCCCAGCACATCTCGATCTTCGCGGCGCTCGCCGCCCCGTTCGCGGCCGACGAGGTGCGGACCCGCAACCAGGCCGGCCGCGACCTGCAATATGTGACCGCCCGCACCGTCATGAACCGCCTCGACGAGGTGCTCGGCCCCGAGAACTGGTGGGACGAGTACACGCCGATGGAGAACGCCGTCATCTGCAAGCTGACGGTCCGGCTCCCGGACGGCTCGACCGTGACCAAGAGCGACGCCGGCGGCTTCACCACCACGGCCGACACCAGCGACTACGAGAAGACCGGCTTCTCCGACGCCTTCAAGCGCGCGGCCGTCAAGTATGGGGTGGCCCGCTACCTCTACGGCGACGGCGTCCCCCCCTCGATCCGGGAGGCCCTGATCCGCTCCCGTCGCGAGCAGCGCGAGCAGCAGGCGGCGCCCAACGGCCACCCCGCCCCCGCCCCGCAGCCGACGGCCCCCGTCGCCGCGATCGCCGAGCCGGCCGGGGACGTTGAAGTCGAGACGCTCCAGCCCTCGCGGACGGCCGCCGGGTCGAACGCGGGCCCTGGCGCTCCGCCGAAGTCGGGCAAGGCCCTCTTCGCCTGGATCAAGGAACGCGACGAGAAGCTCGGCGTCGACCTCCTGCGCACCCTGACCGATTGGGGCAAGGACCACCACTTCCCGCCCCGGATGGTCCAGTGGAGCGGCGAGCAGGTGGACCAGGGCCACACCGAAGCCCTCCGCCTCCTCACCACCCTGAAGTCCGAGGGTGCCGCCCTCGCCGGCTCGGGCGGTCGCCGCTGAGGCCGCCCGCCCGCGGGTCGAAAGGGCGCACCTCCCGGCGCGGGATCATTCATCCTGATCCCAAATCCGGGAGGTGCGCGATTGCGGGTGGGTGTGCCTTTGGATTTTGGCGAATCGCGTCGGGGTCGAGGGTGCCATCCTGACCGCCTTCCCCGCTCGCGGGGGGAAGGCCGTCAGGATATCCGCCCCATAATCCTGGAGGGCCGGGATCTTTTCCGAATCCTGAAATCCGCACGGCCCGGATGCGGACCATACTCGCGAGCGGAGGATCTTTGACAACTCGCGAGGCTTGATTCGAGGGGTGAACCGCCCCGCCAGCCAATCGTCCCCGCTTCCGCCGCGGAGACGTCGAGTCTTCTCCCGTCCACCGGAATTCCGAGTCGAAAAGTCCGACAGTCCTCGCCAGTCACCACCGAGGCGCGGCTCAACTGGTCGGTGGACGCGGCATTACGTCGGATCCCAGCACCGGGCCGCCGAGGGTCCCCGAACGGTGGTCCGGGCGGCCCGCCCGGACGTAGGCGGCCTCCGGAATGGAGACGTCCGGGCGGGCCGCCCGGACCTCCCTCCCAACAAGCCTTCCGTCGACAGGCCGGTGGTCATTAGCGAGGACTCTCGAAAAGTCCTGGCCTAACTCGCCTTCGACCCCGAGGATCGGAGGCCCGGGGTTCCGTCGGCGACACTTCGAAAACGACGATCGAAGCCAAGACTTCGTCGCACTCAAATTGAATTCAGTAAATCATTTACGCCCGATCCAAGGGAAGCGTGCTTCCCCCGAACGGAGCCAAAATCGCCGCATCGCGTCGGCCCCTCGTCGCGAGAGGAGGGGCCGACGTCGCGCGACTCATTCGGGATAGATCAGGTACTTGTCCCGGACGGCCTCGAAGTCGGCGAGGCCCTGGACCCACAGGGCCTCGATCTGGTCGGGGCTCTTGAGGTCCAGGATGGCCTGGTAGGTGGACTGACTGGTCAGGAGGGTGGGCATCCTCTCGGGCTTCCACTCGTCCTTGTAGTCGCGGCGGAGCGAAAGCGCGAGGCCGAGGCCCATCTTGATCGGGTCGAAGGCGTCGCGGTCGGTGATCTGGATGTAGACGCCGCCGCACTTCTCGCCCTTGTGCTGGCGCTCGGTCGGGGTGAACTCCACGGCCGAGAAGCTGACGCCGGGGAGACGCATCGCGTTGAGCGTCCGTGCCCACTCGACGGGCTTGATCCAGGGTGCCCCGACGCGTTCGAAGGGGGTGTCGGTGCCGCGGCCGGTGGCCAGGTTCGTCCCCTCCATCCAGCCGACGCCCGGATACAGCAGCGCCTCCGTCAGGCTCCGCATGTTGGGCGACTGGTTCACCCACAGGAGCCCGGTGGCGTCGTAGAGCATGCCGCGGGTCCAGTTCTCGCAGGCGACGACCTCCAGGTCGGCCTCGATCTTGCGCTCCGCGTTGTAGAACTTCGCCAGTTCGCCGACGGTCATGCCGTGGCGGATCGGGATGGCGTGGTAAGCGACGAAGGTCCCCTCCATCTCGTCCCGCACCGGCCCGCCGAACGCGACGCCGCCAATGGGGTTGGGGCGGTCCAGGACGACCGCCTTCTTGCCGTTCTCCTTCGCGGCTTCGAGCATCAGCCCGAGGGTGGAGATGTAGGTGTAGTAGCGGACGCCGACGTCCTGGATGTCGTACACCAGCACGTCGAGGTCGGCGATGTCCTCGGCCTGCGGCTTCCGCTTCTTCCCTTCGTACAGGCTGATGATGGGGAGGCCCGTCTTCTCGTCGGTGCCGCCGGCGACCTTCTCGTGGTCGAGGATCCCGCGGAGGCCGTGCTCGGGGCTGAACAGCTTGACGAGCTTGACGCCGGGGGCGGCGAAGAGGACGTCGATGGTGGAACGGCCGTCGGCCGAGCGGCCGGTGTGGTTCGTGACCAGGCCGACCCGCTTCCCTTTCAAGATGTCGAACCCGCGGGCGGCGAGGACGTCGATCCCGCACTTCACCGGCGGGGCCGCGGCGACGGCGTCGGCGGGGGCGGCCTCGTCGACCTCCTCGTACATCGGCGGCTCGACGAGCGCCGCGGCGGCCAGCGTGGCGACGTCGCGACGCAGGGAGGTCGGCGACCCGCCCCCGGTCGGGTGGAGCCGGCTGGTCAGCAGGACGACATGGACGCCGGTATCCGGATCGACCCAGATGCTGGTGCCGGTGAACCCGGTGTGGCCGAAGCTGGAAGGCCCGAACAGTTCCCCGCGCGGCCCGCTGAAGCCGGTGGCGACGTCCCACCCCAGGCCGCGACGCTGGCCGGCCGGCGTGTCTCCCGGGTCGATCATCAGGCGGATCGTCAGCGGGCTGAGGACCTGGGCCCCGTCCTCGCCGACGCCTTCGCGGAGCAGCATCCCGGCGAACTTCGTCACGTCCTCGGCCGTCGCGAACAGCCCCGCGTGACCCGCCACGCCGCCCAAAGCACGCGACCGCGGGTCGTGGACGACGCCGCGGAGCATCGTCTCGCCTTCCTTCTCGGTCGGGGCGATCCGACCGACGGCGGGGAAGGTCGACGGGTCGCCGGCCAGGGGCCGGAAGTGGGCGTCGGTCATGCCGGCCGGCTTGAAGATCCGCTCGGACGCGAAGACGTCCAGGGGCTTGCCGGAGACCTTCTCCACCAGCTTGCCGAGGATGATGAAGCAGACGTCCGAGTAGATGAACTTGGACCCGGGCTTCGCGACCGGCTGCAACTCGGCGATCTTCTTCCAGGCGGCCTCGGGGCCGTCCTTGTAGTCGTCGATGGAGTTGTCGGGGATCAGGCCGGCGCGGTGGCGCAGGAGGTGCTCGATCGTGATCCGCCCCTTGCCGTGGTTGTCCAGCTCGGGGAAATACTTGACGATGGGGTCGGACTTGCGGACCTTGCCGTCCTCGATCAGGGCCATCACCGACGACGCCGTGGCGATCGGCTTGGTGAGCGAGGCCATGTCGAAGATGGTGTCGAGCGTCATCGGCTCGGCCGTGGGCTCGACGGCCTTCTTGCCGAACGCCTTGGCGTAGGCGGCGACGCCGTTACGACCGACCACGAGCACCGCGCCGGGGACCACGCCTCCGTTCACGGCCTCCTCGACCGCGGCGTCGAGCTTCGCCAACCGATCGGGGTCGAACCCGAGCAGGCGGACGTCGACGTCCTCCGGAGCCGTCTCCCCGGCACCCTGCCAGCCGCGGGCGACGCCTCCGAAACCCAGGAGCCCGACCAACATCCAGGCCGTAATCCGCTGTTTCACGGTCGCTGCACCTCTCGATGGGAAGACCCGATCGACCCGGATCGCGCATCCGGCGTCCGACCGAAGATCCTCATTCTAAGAGAGGCCGACGACCGTGCGATAGGCTCAGCGTTCGAGGATGGCGGGCCTGGGGAGGCTGTAGCCCTTGACGGCCACCTCCACCTGGGGCCAATCCTGGGCCGCGGTGACGACCTCGAAGCCCCGCGAGTCGACGACGATGGTGTCCTCCGAGCGGGCCGACCCGACGCTGGGGTTCCAGCAGACGGCCATGTTCGGTTCGAGGGTGATGGGGCTGTCCGGGGTGAGCAGGGCCTCGCGGGGGGAGTAGCCGATCAGGACGCCCTGGTAGTCCAGCGTCCATTCGTGGGGGGCGTCGAACTTCTCGTAGATGCGCCGGGCGCGGCGGAAGACCTCGGCGATCGGCTCGCCGGGGCGCGAGAAGAAGATGCAGGTGGCGTCGACCATCGCGGCGAGCGTGTGGTTCGCCCGGAAGTCGTCCTCCGGCGGGCCGAACGAGACGGTCCGCGTGACCGAGGCGCAGAGGCCGTGGCGACGGCCGGTGACGGCGATGGTGGCCTTCTTCAGGATCGGCGCGGCCTTGAACGTGGGCTGCCGGAACCGCCCGAGGCGGTCGTCGCTGGCGACGCGGAGGTCGACCGGCGCGACCCCCTCGCGGATCAGGCGATGCGCCAGGTGGCCGGCGACGTCGGCCTCGCGCTCGCCGCGGTCGAAGTTGCGGCAGGTCGCCTCGACGGCCAGCGTGAGGGTCCGCCCCAATTCGCGGAGCCGCTGGCGCTCCAGCGGGGTCAACTGCCGGCGCAGGTCGCGGATGGGGTCGAGCGCCCGCCGCCACTGGGGGCAGCCCTCGGCCGACAGGTCGGTGGCGACCCGCTTGTTGTGGCACAGCTCGGCCACCACCCGATGCGGGTCGTCGAACCAGGGGCGTTCCTTGAGCTGGAAGCCCATCCCCGCCAGCTCCTCCTCGAAAATCCGGCTGCTCTGGACGTTGTCGGCGACCACGGCCCGACAATTCCGATTGATGAAGAGGAGGATCGAGCTGTTGTCCGAGCAGTAATCCTGCGCCAGGTCCCCGCCCGAGGTGAACCATGCGATCGAGTCGGCCCGGCCGAGCACCACGGCGTCCTGACCTGTGCGGTCGAGCAGCTCCCGGATCCGATCGTGCTTCAGCTCCACGTCCTCGCGCCGACGCCTGCGGTCGACATCGACATGATCGGAGGCCGGGTCGGGGACGATCGGCAGCGAGTCCTTCTCCGGACGGTCCGCCGCCGTCTCCAGGACGCGATCGTAGACCTCGACCTGCGAATCCTCGCCGGCCATCCAACCGATCGGACCGCCGACATACAGCTCGGTCGACACGGCGACGTCCCCCGAATGGGCGCGAACCCTCGTCCGCCCCGAGAGGGGGCGGGAGAATGACGAGGACTCCGATGGATCGTGAATCTTAATCGCTTCGGGAATGGTGATCGTTATCCTTCCACCCCGACGCGCCGATTTCAAGACGTAAGAAGCTCGCCCACTCAAAACCTGCACACGCCCAAGCAATCACTCGTTCGTCGATTCCGCCTATCCGGGGCCCTTCGCAACCCAGGCCGAATCCAGGAATTCCCGCACGACGGGCGTCAGGTCCCGCGAGTCCGGCGGCCCGAGCTTGAGTTCGAACCCATGACGGGCGTTCGGGATGACGACGAGCCGGCTCGGCACGCCGGCCCCTTCCAACTTTTCATGCATCTCGCGCGCCTGACGGACGGGGACCCAGGCGTCGTCGTCGCCGTGGATCAAGAACGTGGCGGGCGTCCCGATTGTGACGTGGTCGATCGGCGACGCCGCCGAGGCCCGCCCGGGATCCTCGGCCGGATCGACGCCGAGGAACAGGCGGGCCGGGTCATGCTCCAGGCGGCGAGCCGCGGAGAGGTCGGCCAGGGACGTCGGCGTCGACAGGCAGACGGCCGCGGCGACGCGGAGGTCTTCCTGGGCGGCTCGCGCGGCGAGGAGGCCGCCCGACGAGGTCCCCAGGACGGCCACGCGGCGGGGGTCGATCCGGAACCGATCGGCCCGGTCGATCAGCCAGTCGACGGCCGCGCGGACGTCCCCCAGGGCCCCGTCCCAGCTTGGCGCGCCGGGACGGGCGAGCCGATAATCGACGACGGCCACCGCGACGCCGCCGCGGGCGAGATCCGCGAATTGCGGCGCGTACTCCCGGCGCGATCCGCCCGTCCAGCTCCCTCCGTGCACCGCGACCACGAGCGGCCGGGGGGCGTCGGCCGGGCCGGGCGGCAGGAGGAGATCGAGCCGGAGCGGCCGGCCGTCGGCCTCGCGATCGATCGCTTCGCGGACGAGGACCAGCCCGGCGAAGGGATCTTCGGACGGTCGCCAGGACGCCCAGGCCGCGGCCGTCGCGGCGACCGCCGCCAGCCAGCCGATCGCTCGGATGATCGCCATCGCCCCCCCTTCGGACCGTCGCGGCCCAACTTTCTACGGAAGATCCCCCGATGTCGGACGAGAAGCCGGACGTCCCCCTGCTCCAGCGGCGCGAGATCGAGGCCCGGATCGTCGGCCCGCTGGTCCGGGCGTTCGCCGACGCCTTCGGCCGCGAGGAGACGGTCGAGGTCCTGCGGGGCGTGATCGTCGACCTCGCCCGACAGGGGGGCGAGGATCTGGCGAGGTCGCTCGGCGAGTCGTCGCTGGAGGCCTTCGCCGCCACCCTCGGCCGCTGGCAGGAGGGCGGGGCGCTGGAGATCGACCTCCTGGAACGGTCGCCGGAGCGGCTCTCCTTCAACGTGGTCCGCTGCCGCTACGCCGAAATGTATCGGCGTTTGGGCCTCGAAGACCTGGGCTCGACCCTCTCCTGCGCCCGCGATTTCGCCCTGGCCGAGGGCTTCAGCCCGGAGATCGAGCTGGAGCGGACGCAGACCCTCATGCAGGGGGCGCCGTTCTGCGACTTCCGATTCCGACGCGTCGAGAAGGGGGAGGAGCCGGCCGACTGATCCGCGAGCCCCGCTCCGCCCCGGCTTGTCGGTTTTGCTATAATAGCCGAGGACCATCCCGCCCCGGACACCGACCGCGATGCCCACCACCTACGTCGGCAACCTCGCCCCCGCCTTCGACCTCCCCTGCACCCGGCACCCGGACCCCGCGCGGTCGCGGGCCCGGCTCTCGGACTACCGGGGGAGGTGGCTCGTCGTCGTCTTCTACCCCCGCGACTTCTCCATGGTCTGCCCCACCGAGCTGGTCGGCCTGAGCCAGCGAATCGCCGATTTCGAGGAGCATGGCTGCGACCTGCTGGCCATCAGCTCCGACCCGGTCGACCTGCACGAACGCTGGATCGTCACGCCCCGGGCGCAGGGGGGCTTGGGCGGCCTGAACTTCCCGCTGGCCAGCGACGTGGACGGCTCCGTCTCGTCCGCCTACGGGGTCTTCGACCCGGCCCGCAACCTGGCCCTCCGCGGCACGTTCATCGTCGACCCGGACGGGGTGATCCAGTATCAGGTGGTCCACAACCTGAGCGTCGGCCGCCGTAGCCAGGAGGTGTTGCGGGTCCTCTCGGCGATCCAGTCCGGGGGCCTCTGCCGCGAGGAGTGGATGGCCGACGGCGCGCACATCGACCCTTACGCCATGCTGACGCCGGGGAAGATCTTCTCGCACTATTACCTGGACTCGGAGATCGGCGCCGGGACGTTCGCGCGGGTCTACCTGGCGCGCGACCTCCAGCTCGACCGCCCGGTCGCCCTGAAGGTCTTCAATCGCGACTGCCCCGTCACGCCCGGGAGCGTGCTGGCCGAGGCCCGTTCGGTGGCGGCGCTGAACCATCCCAACGTCTGCACGATCTACGCCGTCGACGACGCCGCGGGGCTGCCGGTGATCGCCATGGAATACGTCCAGGGCCGGACGCTGGCGAGCCGGCTGGGCGACTCCCGGCCCCGGACGGGCGAGATGCTCGCTATCGCCCGGCAGATCGCCGGCGGGGTCGGCGCGGCCCACGACTCGGGGATCGTCCACGGCGACCTCAAGCCCGACAACATCATGGTGGGCGACGACGGCCTGGTGAAGGTGCTCGACTTCGGCCTGGCGCGCCGGCTCAACCGCGCCGAGCTGGTCGCGACCGACGAGACCGGCGAGCTGGGCGTGGCCGAGAGCGGCGGCGGCCTCTTCGGCACCCCGCGCTACCTGGCCCCGGAGCAGACCCGCGGCGAGCCGGCGACCGTCGCCAGCGACGTCTTCTCGCTCGGCCTGGTCTTCTACGAGATGGCCTCGGGCCGCCCCGCGTTCGCCGAGGGGAACGTCCTGCAAGTCATGGACCGGATCCGCAACGTCGACCCCGACGCCATGGCCACCGAGGCTCGCGAGCCGTTCGCCCCCCTGATCCGCTCCATGCTCGACCCCGACCCGGGCCGCCGCGAGACCGACCTGCGCCGGATCGTCGCCGAGATCGACGACGCGGAATGCCGCTGCCACTGACCCGCCCCGCCCCGGAGCCTCCATGCCCCTCGCCATCTTCGACCACGACGGCGTGCTCGTCGACACCCTCAAGTTGCATCAGGATTCCTGGGTCGAGATGGGCCGCGAGACCGGCGTCCCCATCACGGCGGAGATCGTCCTGAAGACGTTCGGGATGACCAACGCCATGATCCTCCGCATGCTCCTCGGCGAGTCGCTCGCCGACGCCGAGGTGCTGGCCCACTCCGACCGCAAGGAGGCGAAGTACCGCGACCTCGCCCGCGGTCGGATCTCCCTGATGGACGGCGTGCGGCCGTTCCTGGACGCGATGGCCGCGGCCGGGGCCCTGCTGGCGATCGGCTCCAGCGGCGTGCGCAAGAACCTGGAGCTGACCGTCGAGGAATGCGGCCTCCACGGCCGGTTCGCGACGATCGTCGCGGGCGAGGACGTGACCCGCGGCAAGCCCGACCCGCAGGTCTTCCTGCTGGCCGCGGAGCGCGCGGGCGTCGCCCCGGCCGACTCGATCGTGTTCGAGGACGCCCCGGTCGGGATCCGCGCGGCGAAGGCGGCGGGCATGCTCGCGGTGGGCGTGACCTCCAGCCACGACGAGGCCGCGCTGCGCGAGGCCGGGGCCGACGTGGTCGTCCCGGACCTGTCGCACTGCGACCCGCGCGAGCTGCTCGCGCGGCTGGGTCAGTCCGGCCGGTAGGTCGGGAACTCGCCGCTGAACCCGACGTTCCCCGGCGCGACGCCGGCGACCCGCAGGATGACGCGGCGGATCAGCTTGCCGAGCATCGGCGTGGCCTTGAGGCCGGCCTCCAGGACGTCCTCGTGGCGGATCGGGGCCGGCAGCACTCCGGCCGCCGCGTTCGTCACCAGGGCCAGGCCCAGGACGTCCATACCCGCCTGCCGCGCGACGATCGCCTCGGGCGCTGTCGACATCCCGACGACGTCGGCCCCGAGGGCCCGGAGCATCCGGATCTCGGCCGGGGTCTCGTAGCTCGGGCCGGGGAGGCAGGCGTAGACGGCTGACACGAGTTGCACGCCCAGGCGGCGGGCCTCCTCCTTGGCCGAGTTCCGCAGCTTCTTGGAATAGACCTCGGTCATGTCCGGGAACCGCTCGCCGAACCGGGGGTCGTTCGGCCCGCGCAGGGGGTTCGTCCCGATCAGGTTGAGGTGGTCCGACAGGCAGACGAGGTTCCCCGGCCGCAGCTCCGGGCGCACGCCGCCGGTCGCGGCGGTCAGGATGAGCGTCTGCACGCCCAGCCGCTGGAGCACCCGCACCGGGAACGTGACGGTGCGCAGGTCGTGGCCCTCGTAGTAGTGGAAGCGGCCCTGGAGGAGGATCGCCTCGGCGCCGTCGACCGAGCCGATCACGACATTCCCAGCGTGGCCGGCGACGGTGGGCGTCGGGAAGTGGGGGATCTGAGAATACGGGACGACCCTCCGGTCTCCGAACCGCTCGACCAGGCCGTTGAGCCCGGAGCCGAGGACGACGGCGATCCGGGGCGCCGGGTCGCCGGTCGCCCGCCGGATGGCCTCGGCGGCCTCCTCGGCCCTGGAGTACAGGTCGGGCCCTTGATGGGTGGGGCTCATAGCAAAACTCCCGCGATGCACGCCGAGAGGAAGTTGGCCAGGGTGCCGGCCATCAGCGCCCGAGTCCCCAGCCGCGCCAGGTCCTTCCGGCGCTCGGGCGCCAGGGCGCCGATCCCCCCGATCTGGATGCCGATCGAGCCGATGTTGGCGAACCCGCAGAGGGCGAAGCTGGCGATGACGACGGACCGGTCCGCCAGCGACGCCCGCATCGCGTCGAGCTGCTGGAAGGCGATCAGCTCGTTCAGCACGGTCCGCGCGCCGAGCAGCGAGCCCACGCCCCGGCAGTCCTCCCAGGGTACACCCAGCATATAAGCCACGGGTGCCATCGCCCAGCCGAACACCTCCTGGAGCGACGTCCCCAGCCGGCCCAGGCCCAGGTTCACCAGCGCGACCAGCCCCACGAAGGCGATCAGCACGGCGGCGATGTTCAGCGCCAGGTTCAGGCCGTCGCGCGTCCCCCGGGCCGCGGCGTCGAGGACGTTGGCGTCCTCGCGATCGTCCCCGCGGCGGATCCCGCCCAGGGTCTCGGGCTCCTCGGTCTCCGGGATCAGCATCTTCGACAGGAGCACCGCCCCCGGCGCGGTCATCACGACGGCCGTCAGGACGTGCCTCGGCTCCACGCCGTAGGCGAAGTACGCCGCCATCATGCCGCCGGAGACGTGGGCCATGCCGGCGGTCATCACGGTCAGCAGCTCGGAGTTCGTGAGCCGGGCCAGGTACGGCCGGATGGTCAGCGGGGCCTCGGTCTGGCCCAGGAACAGCGACGCCGCCACGTCCAGCGACTCGGCCCCGCTGATCCCCAGGATGCGTGCCATCGCCACGGCCAGCGACCGGACCACGACCTGCATGATCCCCAGGTGGTAGAGCACCGCGAACAGCGCCGCGACGAAGACGATCGTGGGCAGAACGCGGAACGCGAAGACGAAGCCCGCCGGCCCTCCGGCGTCGACGAGCCGATCGCCGAAGACGAACCGGGAGCCGTCCAGCGCGCAGTTCAGGACCGCCTCCACCCCCTCGCCCGCCTCGCGCAGCAGTCGCACGCCCGCGGGCGCGCGCAGGACGAGGATCGCGAAGATCCACTGGAGGAGCAGCCCCCAGACCACGACCCGGCGCGAGATGCGCGACCTGGCCTCCGACAGGTACGCCGCCGTCGCCAGGATCAGCACCATCCCGAGCAGGCCGCGGAGGCGGTCGCCGAGGTCATGGAGGTCGAGGCCTGCGGGGGCGGTGAAGCGGAAGGTCCAGGGGCCCAGCTTCAGCTCATAGCCCCGGCGCACCACGACGACGGGCCCCGCCTCCACCGAGGGGAAGGCGGACGCGGAGGGCGACGCGGGCGCGTCCCGCGCGTCCTCGGCGCGGGCCGCGTGCGCGCCGCCCAGCGCCGCCGCGAGGATCAGGACGGGGATGAACGTTCGCATCGGGATTCGCGCCGCTCCTCTTCGGGTCGTTCAATCGAGCCCGGCGACCAGCCGGTCGATGACCACCGTCGTCGGGGCTTCGACGACGCCGTCTTCGAAGCGATAGGCGTCGGAGATCATCTCGCAGGCCCGTTCCAGCTCGGATTCGTCGTCCACGAGGAGGGAGCAGAGCGAGTCGCCCGGCGCGACGAGGTCGCCGACCTTCTTGTGGAGGATCACGCCGACGGCCGGGTCGATGGAGGAATCGACCCGCGCGCGGCCGGCGCCGAGGAGCATCGTCGCCACACCGATCGGGCGGGAGCGGAGCCTCGCCACGCAACCGCCCCGGTCCGCGGCCAGCTCGACGACCCGGCGCGGCCGGGGCAGCAGGCCGGGGTCGTCGACGACGTTCGGGTCTCCCCCCTGGGCCGCGATCAGGTGGCGGAACCGCTCCAGGGCCGAGCCGTCCTCGACCGTCCGCTCGCAGGCGCCGCGGGCCTCCTCGATGGTCCCCGCCAGGCCGGCGAGCAGGACCATCTCGGCGGCGAGGTCGAGCGACAGGTCCATCAGGTCGGCCGGCCCCTCCCCCTTCAGGCAGGCGATGCTCTCCGCCACCTCCACCGCGTTGCCGACGGCCCGGCCGAGCGGCTGGTCCATCCGGGTGATGAGGGCGACCATCTTCTTGCCCATGGAATGGCCGACGTCGCACATGGTCTCGGCCAACGTCCGCGCGTCCTCCAGCCGCTCCATGAACGCGCCGTCGCCGGTCTTCACGTCGAGGACGAGGCCGTCGATCCCCTCGGCCAGCTTCTTCGACATGATCGACGCGGCGATCAGCGGGATCGACTCCACGGTCGAGGTGGCGTCGCGCAGGGCGTACAGGAACTTGTCGGCCGGGGCGATCTCCTTCGTCTGGCCGATCAGGACGAGGCCGGTCTCGCGGAGGATCTCCTTGTAGCGGTCGAGGGTCACGTCGACCTGGAAGCCGGGGATCGACTCCAGCTTGTCGAGCGTCCCGCCGGTGTGGCCCAGGCCGCGGCCGGAGACCATCGGCACCATCACGCCGGCCGCGGCGGCGATCGGCGCCAGGATCAGCGAGGTCTTGTCCCCCACGCCCCCTGTGCTGTGCTTGTCGACCTTCGCCCCGGGGATCGAGGAGAGGTCGACGACGACGCCCGAGCGCATCATGGCGTCGGTCAGCGCGACGGTCTCGGCCCGATCCATCCCGCGGTAGAAGATCGCCATCAGCAGCGCCGACCACTGGTAGTCGGCGACGTCGCCGCGGGCGATCCCGCCGACCATCCATTCGATCTCGGCGGTCGACAGGGCGCCGCCGTCGCGCTTCTTCCGGATGACGTCCACGGCGCGGGGCATCGGCGGGCCTCCTGGCTCGATCAAGGCTCGGATGAGGTGGCGAACTGACGATCGCCGGCGTCGCCGAGGCCGGGGTAGATGAAGCCGATCTCGGTCAGCCGCTCGTCGACGGCGCCGACGTGGATCGGGACGTCGGGCATGGCCTCGGCCATCCGGGCGATCCCCTCGGGGGCGGCGATCAGCGAGATCAGCTTGAGGCGCGGCACGCCGGCCGCCATCAGGATCTCGCACGTCCGCACGGCCGACCCGCCGGTGGCCAGCATCGGGTCGACGACCAGCGCCACGGAGATGCGCGGCTTCTTGGGGAACTTGTTGTAATACTCGGTCGGCCGCAGGGTCGCCTCGTCGCGGAAGAGGCCGATGTGCCAGACCTCGGACTCCGGCAGCAGTTCGAGCAGGCCCTCGGCCATCCCCAGCCCGGCGCGGAGGACGGGGACGATCCCGACGGCGTCGGCCAGCGCGAACGACCGCGCCGGCCCCAGCGGCGTCGTCACCGACGTCTCGCGCACGGGGAGGTCGGCCGTGGCCTCCTGGCCGAGCAGCATGGCCAGCCCGCGGACCAGGGCCCGGAACTCCGGCGGCCTCGTCCGGGCGTCGCGGAGCGCCGCGACCTTCTGCAAGACGATCGGGTGCGACGACGCATAAACCGACGACACCATCACCCTCCTCTCGGGGACGCACGCCCTCGGCCCCCCGGCTCTCGCCGCGAAGGAGGCCCGGCCAAGCCCGAACGCCGGTGGACGTCCACTGAGGGGGCCGCGACGCCAGGCATTCTGCCCGATCCGGCGCGCGGAGGCCAGGGGCCGTCGCCGATGCAAATTGCGAGGCGCCCGTCGGATCGACGTCCGAATTCCACGACGCCTCCAAGCAAGTCCATCCCCGATCCGTAACCGCCCGCGATGTGACGCGGGATGAAGCGCGCCAGGATCGACATCCCGGGCCATCCATCTCTCGTTCGATATCGTCCGGCGTGACCTCCGAAACGTGTTGGCGCATGGCTCTGGATCGGGCAGACTGCGTCCCTCTCGGCCCACGGATGATCCATAGGCCCCCGACGACTCGGCCTCATCGACCGGGCGTCCTGGTCGAAGGACGGGCGGTTCCGGCCGAAGGGCAAGGACGGCGCGGCGTTCCTCACTCCTCCATCCTCTCGGAGCAGATCGATGCGCAAGGCGCGGATGCGGCCGGAGATCCTGATCATCATTCTGCTGACCGCCTGGTCGTCGGCCAGGGGTGAGACGGATGCCTTGGAGAGGTTCAACAGCGAGTATCCGCCCGCAGCTCGCCGATTGGAGGAGCGGTTCGGTACGGTCAAGGGCACCTGCCGGTTGTCGGAGGTCGAACCCGACGGATCGAAACCGGGGAGGGAAAGCACGGCGGAATTCGCCGTGGGTCATGGATATGAAAAGGTAACGATTCGACGCAAGGTATCCGGGCGGGGCGCCGACGCCGCGTCCGGCGAGTTCATCTACTGCGTCAGATCGGACACGGGTTCCACCTTCTATCTATCACGAATGTCGGGGGCCGATTCTTATCTCGTGGAGGGAATCGGATCGTCTGCGGTGGATCGATCGGCCTATGTCACGCTGTTCGGCCGGTTCCTCAACGCGCATTACGGGGTGTTCGGGAAACCGCTCACCCGTAGCATGCAGGCGCCAGGATATCGCATCGTCAAGGCCGAATACGTGACGGAAGGCGAGTCGCGACTCATCAAGGTGGATTTCGAGGTCGGCTCGCAGGATCCCAGAAGCACCATCTCGGTGGTCTTCGATCCGCAGGACGGCTGGAACATCCGTTCGAGCGACTTCCGAACCGGGAATACGCCCGGCGTCAGGATCTCCACCGAGGTGAGCTACGGCCCTCCCCGCATCGACGGCTTCTCCCTCCCCAGCCGCGTCGTCTCGCGCCTGGGGAGCGGGGCGACGTCCACCTGTGATTTCACCGATTGGAAATTCGAATCGACCCCGGAGGCCGAGTTCAAGATGAGCTTCTACAACGTCCCGGACCTGGTCGACGTGCCGAAAAACCGCAAGACTCTTTACATTTCTATGTTCGTCGGAGCGGCCGCCGTGGTGTTCGCCGCCGCCTTGGTGTTCCGCCGGTACGGTTACGGCCCGGCCGGATGATCCCGTCGATTCGACCGCGACGCCACGGAAGCTACGATGCGAACCCGGCCCAGGAGCGAATCATGGATCGTCGACGGATTCGTCGGCCGAGAACGCCCGGCGCGCCCTCGATGCGGAGGGCGGGTTTCACCCTGATCGAGCTCGTCGTCGTCATCGGCACGATCGCATTCCTGATCGCGCTCCTGCTCCCCGCCGTCCAGTCGGCCAGAGAGGCGGCGCGGCGGGCTCAATGCGCGAACAACCTGAAGCAGATCGGCCTGGCCTTGCACGGATACCATGATGGTCACGGCTGCCTCCCGGCAGGCCGAGTGATCGCTCACGATCCCCGATACGTCGTCCCCGGCGCGCCCTGCGCCGGATCCACCGACCGGAGTCATCTCGTCTCGATCCTGCCCCACATCGAACAGTCTCCGCTCTACAACGCGATCAATCACGGCCTATCGATCCTGAGCGTCGAGAACGGGACGATCCATGCTGCGGCCGTCTCCGCCTTCGCCTGTCCGAGCGACCCGGATTCAGGCGGCGAGCGGAGAGGGCGTTTCTCCGAGTCCACCCCGTTCCCGGTCTCGATCTCCCGGGTGTCATCCACCAGCTACGCGGGCATCATGGGAAGTGGTTACTCGCAAGCCATCCCCGACCCCAGGCTGCTGTGCCGACCCGACCCATCGGAAATCGCGAAGGCCAACGGCTGCCTGAACGATCTCGCCCCCCTGGCGTTCGCGACCGTGACCGATGGCCTGAGCCACACGTTGATCATGGCCGAGAAGTCCACGACGATCCTTCGCGGCCTCGTCAATTCGACCAACAGCCCCGTCGCCGACACGTCGGGCTGGTGGTTCCTGGGGGATTTCGGCCACACTCTGATCGTGAGCGCCGTCCCGCCGAACGCCTACCGACTGGTCACATCCGTGCATACGTCCGCCTCGGCGACCTCGTCGTCGAGCATGCACCCGGGCGGGATCCAGGCGCTGTCGGCCGACGGATCGGTGCGATTCATCAAGGACTCGATCGACTCGGCCCGGTGGGATCCGGCCAGCGGTCTCGCAATCCTCGGGGGGCCTCCCGGGGTCTGGCAGAAGCTCGCCACGCGCAACGGCGGCGAGATCATCAACGACGACGATTACTGATTTGAATGGCGCTCGGCTTTCGCTTCAGGCTCCCCGGATCGGCTCCCGGGATCCGACGTGGGGCCGAGGTGCGGATTCCACCTCGGCCCCCTGGCCTCGATCCCGCGCCCGATCGGCGAGGCGCGGGATCGACCGTCGTCACTCCTCCTCGATGCCCGCGCGGGACTTCTGGTAGCGGTCGACGATCTGCTGCTGGACGTTGGGCGGGACGGGCTCGTAGCCCTGCAACTCCATCGTGAACGAGCCCTGGCCGGACGTCATGCTCTTGAGCGTCGACGCGTATGCCAGCATCTCGGCGAGCGGGACGACGGCCTGGATCGACTGGAGGTTGCCCGGCAGCGAGTCCATGCCGGTGATGTGGCCGCGGCGCGTCGACATGTCGGCCGAGAGGTCGCCGAAGTACGACGCCGGGGCCGTGACCTCCACGTTCACGATCGGCTCCAGCAGCGCCGGGCGGGCCAGCGCGAACGCCTTGCGGAAGGCGTGGTCGGCGGCCGTCTTGAACGCCTGCTCGGAGCTGTCGACGGGGTGGTCCTTGCCGAAGTGGACCTCGACCTCGACGTCGACCACGGTGTTGCCCGAGAGGATCCCCTTCTCCAGCCGCTCGCGGACGCCCTTCTCGACGGCCGGGATGTACTGGTTGGGGATCACGCCCCCCTTCACGGCGTCGACGAACGAGAAGCCCTTGCCGCGCTCGACGGGACGGACGCGCAGGTGGACCTCGGCGAACTGGCCCCGGCCGCCGGTCTGCTTCTTGTGGCGGTGGTCGGCCTCGGCGGGGGCGGTGATCGTCTCCAGGTACGGGACGTGGGGGATGTGCGTGGACATCTCCAGCTTGTAGCGGTTCTTGAGCCGCTGCTGGATCACGTCGAGGTGCAGGTCGCTCATCCCGGAGATGACCAGCTCGTGAGTCTGGGCGTCGCGCCGGATCGTGAAGGTCGGGTCCTCGTCGGCGATCTTGGCCAGGCCGGCGGAGATCTTGGCCTCGTCCTCGCGGGCCTTCGGCACGACGGCGCGCGGGACCATCGGCGCGGGGAAGTGGATGGGGTTGGCCTTCAGCCTGGCGACCGTCGTGTTGCCGCCGACGTTGCTGACGGTGTCGGAGACGTGCAGGTCGTCGAACTTGGCGATGGCCACGATGTCGCCGGCGATGGCCTCCTGGACCTCCTCCTGGGCCTTCCCCTGGAGGACGTAGACGTGCCCGGCCTTGCCGGTCTTGCCGCTGCGGAGGTTGACCAGGGTGGTGTCCGGCGTGATGCGGCCGGCGAGGAGCCGCAGGAAGCTCAGCTTGCCCATGAACTGGTCGTTGGCCGTCTTGAACACCTGGGCGACCAGCGTCCCGTCCTCGACAGGGAGGATCTCCTCGTCGCCCTCCTCGGCCCCCTCGTCGCTGGTGCCGAAGCGGTGGACGTCCTCCGGGCTGAGGCCGCAGGCGGCGACCAGGTCGAGCAGCTCCTTGACGCCCAGGTCCTTCTTGGTGCAGACGCAGAGGACCGGGACGAGCTTGCCCGCGGCGATGGCGTCGTGGGCGGCCTTGCGCAGCTCCTCCACGCCGATCGAGTCCCCTTCCAGGTAGCGCGTCATGAGCGCCTCGTCGACCTCGACGATCTGCTCGACGAGCATCTGGTAGGCCTCGCTCGGCGGTAAAGGGCACTCGGCGGGGTCGTCGTCGTGGTTCTGGAGGACGTCGACGACGCCGGCGAAGGTCGAGCCCTGGCCGATCGGGACGTTGAAGGGGACGCACGAGGGGCCGAAGGTCTCGCGGAGCGACTCCAGGTCGCGGCGGTAGTCGACGTTGTCGGCGTCCATCTTGGTGACGGCGACGAACCGGCCCAGCCCCAGCCGCTTCGCCTCGTTGAACAGCCTGCGGGTGTTGACCTCGACGCCGGCGGGCCCGGAGACGGCCAGGACGACGTTCTCGACGGCGGCCAGGGCCGAGAGGGCGTTGCCGATGAAGTCGGGGTAGCCGGGCGAGTCGATCAGGTGGACCTGACGCCCGTTCCAGGCCAGGTGGCCGAGGTGGCAGTCGATCGTGAAGTGCCGCTTCTTCTCCTCGTCGTCGAAGTCGAGCGTGCTCGTCCCGTCGTCCACCGATCCCTTGCGCGTGGTCGCGCCCGCGGCGAAGAGGAGGGCGTCGGCGAGGCTGGTCTTCCCCGACGCCCCATGTCCAGCCAGCGCGACGTTCCGGATGTCCCCGACGTGATAGGCCGTTGTCATGGCTGTCGTCCTTCTGAGAGGGGTGCGATGCACGTGGAAGGCGCGAAGGGTCGGCGCGTGCCGCGGCCCGGCCGACGCGGCGCGCCGGCGGCCGTCCCGATTCAGGAGATGTCTCGACGCCCAGGATCAGGCGCGGAAATCAGGAGCCTTCGCTCAGGAGCGGGAGGAAGCCCGCGCCGCGCGTTCCACGGCGTCTCTCAGCGTGAACTTGCCCTCGTACAGGGCCCGACCGACGATGCAGCCGGCCACCGGCAGGGTCGCCGTCCGCTCGACGTCGGCCAGCTCGCCGACGCCTCCGGAGGCGATCACCGGGGTCTTGACGCGGCGGCAGAGCGCGCCCGTCGCGTCCAGGTTGGGGCCTTCCAGGGTGCCGTCGCGCGCGATGTCCGTGTAGATGATCGCCGCCAGCGGCAGGTCGTCGAACCGCGCGGCCAGCTCGGCCGCGGGGACGTCCGACGTTTCCAACCAGCCGCCGACCGCCACCATCCCGTCCCTCGCGTCGAGGCCCAGGACCAGCCGGCCCGGGTGCTTCTCGGCCATCGAACGGAACCACTCGGGATCCCGAAGGGCCTGCGTGCCGACGATCACCCGATCGAGCCCGGCGTCGAGCCAGGTCGCGATCGTCGCCTCGTCACGCACCCCCCCGCCGAGCTGGCAGGGGACCTTCACGGACTCCACGATCGACCGCACGGCCTGCACGTTGACCGGCTTCCCGGCCTTCGCGCCGTCCAGGTCGACCAGGTGGATCCGCTCCGCGCCCTCGGAAACCCAACGCCCGGCCATGGCCGCGGGATCGTCCCCGAAGACGGTCTCGCGGTCGTAGTCACCCTGTTGGAGGCGGACGCAGAGTCCGCCCCGCAGGTCGATGGCCGGGATCACTTGCATGGGAACTCACCGAATCGAAAAGACCGTCTTACCTGAAATCAACTCTAGCCGCCCCCGGGGGGCCTCGCAAGGACCGACCGGCCTCGACGCGAGGGGCCTTGCGGGTCGGGAGGGAAGGCGTCAGGACAGCATGGCGGCCCGCCTGGCCTGCCCCTGCTGGCGGACGAGGCGGACGCGCGGCGACGGCGTCTGCGGCGCGCGGGGGACCGCCGCGGCCTGACGCCTCTGGAAGGCCGGACGGCGACGGATCGTCGCGCGGGAGGGAGACGACGTGACCTGAGTGGTCGAGGTCGTCGTCGCGACGGGCGTCGTGTACCGGACGAGGGCGGGGACGAGCGCCTTGACGTCCGGGACGCCCAGTCCGGCGGCCGTGGCCGAGACCGTATTCGTCACCCCTCGGAAGGCGTCGGTGCCGGCGAGGGCGTAGAGCGCGGGGAGGGCTTCCGACGGGCCGTCGAGGCTCCCCTTCCCCTCCAGCGCCCGGCCTTGATTGACGATCGCCACGATCGCGGCCCAGGCGGGCGAGCCCAGGCTGGTGCCGGCGAAGGTCCGCCACGACCCCTGGGACTCGCCCGGCGGCGTGTGGTAGATCGACACGCCCGTCGTCGGATCCCCGAGGAAGCTGACGTCCGGCGTGGCCCGCCGGAGGCCCTGCTGGAACGCGGCCTGATACGCGGGCCTCGCCGCGAACCGGGCCGGCCCGCTGGCGCTCAGGGACCAGACGGACTCGGACGCGACGCCCCCCGAGTCGTCGAGCGTCAGCGTCGTCCCGCCGACCCCGAGCACGTTGGGCGAGCTGGCCGGGTACATCGCGCCTCCGGCCGGGCCGTGATCGCCGCTGGCGGCCACGAACGTGACCCCGACGTGCCCCGCGGGGGTGGTGAACAGGGAGTCGTAGACGTGCTGGCCGGGAGTCTCGGTGAAGCCGAAGCTCATGGAGACGACCGTCACGCCGGGGAGGTTCCGGGCGACGTCGACGGCGGCCAACACGTCGTCGCCCGAGTCGGACTTCGCCTCCACCAGGACGATCGACGCCGCCGGGGCCAGCGCGTGGGCCCACTGGACGTCCATCGCGGACTCCGACGCCCAGGTCGCGTTGGTCGCGTCGCCCGCGAGGTTCACGACGGTGACGTCGGCCTTCGGCAGCCCATTGGCCTCGTCGAAGACGGCCAGGTCGGAGAGGAGGTTCGGGTTGTGGTACGACGCGATGATCGCGATCGTCTGCCCCGCCCCGCCGCCGGCGATCGACGCCCCCGCGGGCGACGTGAACGCGACGCCGTCGAATCCATAGACGGACTCGACCTGCGTCGGCGAATAGCCCGAGAGCAGCCGCCGATCCTCCAGGCCCTCGCCCCTCGGATCGAGGCGACGTCGGCGCGCGGTCTTCCCCATCTATCCCGTCCTCCGACGAAGCGGCGGTCCGTGCCGGGTCGATCCCTCGACCTCGCCCGCGCCGTGCGCGGTCCTGCAAGGTGGAGCATCGCCGATGAAACCGACGCCGGTCGGGATTCGGGGCGGATTCGCGGGAGGGTGCTGACGGAACGGGAGGTGCCGCCGATTCTCGGGCCCTAACGACCCGCGAAATTGGCGTACATCGCCAGGCCGACGCGCTGGCTCTTCTCCGGGTGGAACTGGCAGGCGGTGAGGTTCTCGCGGTTCACGACGGCCGTGAAGGGCTCGGGATAGTCGGACGTGGCAGCGACGTCGGCGGGGTCGTCGGGCTCGGCGTGGTAGGAGTGGACGAAGTAGACCGAGGGGTCCTCGCCGATCCCCTCCAGCAGCGGGATGGGCCGGCGGACGGTCAGGGTGTTCCAGCCCATGTGCGGGACCTTCAGACCCGGCCGCGCGTCGAACCGGACGACCTTGCCGGGGATCAGGTCGAGCCCGGTATATTCGCCTTCCTCATAGCTCGTGGTGAACAGGAGTTGGAGGCCGAGGCAGACGCCCAGGCACGGCTTGCCCGACCGCACGGCCTCCTTGAACGCCTCGCCCATCCCGGTGCGTTGAAGCTCGGCCATGGCGTCGGCGAAGGCCCCGACGCCGGGGAGGACGACGTGCGACGCGGCTCGGATGCGATCCGGATCCTCGACGATCTCGGCCCGATGGCCCACGGCCTCGAACGCCTTCTGCACGCTCCGAAGGTTGCCCATCCCGTAGTCGATGATGACGATCATGCCGCGCCTCAGGTTGCCGAACGGACGTCGTTCCGGACTCGATGGTATCCGGACGACCCGATGGACGGCAACGACGGCTGCGGAGTTCGGCCCGGCCTCAGCGCTTAGGGGCCGAATCGACGGCCGCCCCCTGGGCGATGGGGGTCCAGCGCAGGTCCTTCTCGCTGAACCCGAGGTCGTCGGCGGGCTCGGACGTGGTGGAGGATCGCGAGCGGCGCGAGGTCCCGGGCGATCGATCCGACCGGGGGGCGTCGTCGATCCGGATCGGCGGGATCTCGTCGGTCTCGCTGGCGCGGGATATCTGGGCGGAGGGGGCCTTGCGCCGGGGCGGCGTGGTGCGGCCGGCGGGGAGGGTCTTCGGGCGGGCGACGGGGGCGTCGAGGTCCCCGTCGGGATCGTCGTATCCCCGGTCGCGCATCATGTTCCGCACATCGTCGAGCTTCGCCGTGATCTCGCCGTTGTGGAGCTGCTCCTGGACGAGCCGGTCCTCGAACTGGCGGTTCTCTTCCTTCAGCCGGGCGACCTGGGTCTTGAGCTGGTCGTTCTCGAATTCGAGGCGGCTGAGGCTCGACTTGAGCTGGCCCGAGGACGGGCCGCCGGTGATGTACGTGCCGCGGCCGGAGCAGCCGGCGAGCGCGGCGGTCGCCAGCAGGGCGGCGAGCCGAGACGCCCGAGCGGCCGGCGTCGGGCGGGACCGGGTGTGGTCGTCAGTCGTTCGGCGATCCACGACGTCCTTCCGAAGGGCTGGGCACGAGATGGGACCTGATCTTATTCTTCGGCAGGATCACCACGGATTGTTGCGGAAGCCTTCCTCGGTTTTCGAAGCGTAGTCCGGCGGGGGCCGATCTTCGGCAAGATCGCGAACCTCGACCGGATCGCCCCCGGGGTGGCTCCCCCGGATCTTCCGCAGGGCGAAGAAGACCGTCATCCCCAGCACGGTCAGCAGCGACCCGCAGAGGGCGCTCAGCAGGATGACGATCCCCAGGCTGCTCTGGACGGTCCCAAGCCGGAACGGGAAGGCCACCGTCACGGCGTCGTCGTTGGCCCAGATGAACCAGAGCATGAGGCCCAGCAGCGCGGCCGTCCCGATCAGCCGGCGGTAGACCCAGAAGTTCCGGATGATCGACGGCCGTCGCCGCTTGTACTGATACGCCATCGCCGAGCCCTCCCCGGGGCCGAGGCCACCCCTCGCGGATTCTAGCCGCAACCGCGTCCCGCGTCCCCCCCGGTTTCCCGGCTAGAACATCGGCCCGACGTCCACCCCCAGCGACCACCAGAACAGGGCGTAGAACGTGTCGAACAGGTTCTTCGCCCACAGCGGCCAGAGCCATCGCCAGGAGAACAACAGGAACACCGCGGCCATGCTGATGTAAGGCCCTGCGGGTATTTCGCGATCCGCGCTCGAAGATTGGGCCCCGGCCAGCCGCTTCCCGATGTACTTCGCCAGCTTCCAGGCGGCGTGGGCCAGGCCGAAGAACGGGAAGAGGAAGAAGGTGAGGATCGCCGCCCGCCAGCCCAGGAACGCCCCGATCATCGCCATCAGCGTCACGTCGCCGAACCCCATCGCCTCCCGACGCAGCAGGAACGAGAAGCTCGATCGGATGGACGCCGTCAGCCCGCCGCCGATCAGCAGCCCCAGCACGCCGACCCACAAGCCGGCCCCGAACGTCGCGGCCGTCGAGGGCTCGGGCCGGATCCACGGGAACGCCGCACCCAGACCGACGCCCAGCACCATCCCCGTCACCGTGACCTCGTCCGGGATGATGAGGAGGTCGTAGTCGATGAACGTCGCCGCGACCAGCAGCGCGACCAGCAGGCAATGGTACGCCAGGGTGGCGAGCGAGGAGACCGGGATCTGCCCCCAGCCTTCCCGTTCGGCCAGGATGACGTCGACGACGTAGAGTCCCAGGAACAGCAGGCCGACCAGGGCCTCGATCAGGGGATAGCGGGCGGCGATGGGGAGGCCGCAACTCCGGCACTCGCCGCGGAGGGCGAGCCAGCCGACGATCGGGATGTTGTCGCTGGCCCCGATGGGGTTCAGGCATCGCGGGCAGTGCGAGGCCGGCCAGATGACGCTCTTCTGCCAGGGGATGCGGTAGATGCAGACGTTCAGGAAGCTGCCGACGACCGTCCCCACGCAGAAGACGCCGAAGCCGAGCAGGACCAGGAGCGGCCAGCTCACGAACATCGCCAGTGCTCCAGGATCCGCCCGGCGACCTCGGCCGGGTCGACGCCCTGGGCGTCGATCGCGACGTGGGCGATCTCCTCATAGAACGGCGTCCGGAAGGCCATCACCTCGGCGATCTCCTCGACGGCCCCCTTGTTCGTGAGCGAGGGGCGGGTCTCGCGGGTGGCGGCGTCGGCCTCCAAACGTCGGGCCAGCTCGGCGACGTCGGCGCGGAGCCAGGCGACCAGGCCGAATGACCGGAGCATGCGGCGGTTGGACTCGCGGAGGATGGTCCCGCCGCCGGTCCCCAGGACGGACCCGGGGTGGTCCTCGGTCAGGTCGCGGACGACGGCCTCCTCGATGTCGCGGAAGGCGGGCTCGCCGTCCTGCTCGAAGATGGCGCGGATCGTCTTCCCCGCGCGGGCGACGATGGCCTCGTCGACCTCCACGAAGGGCCGGCCCGTCCGCTCCGCGAGGATCCGGCCGACGGTCGACTTGCCCGTCCCGCGATAGCCCACCAGCACCAGGCCCCGGCCCTGCCCGTCGTCGATGTTGGAGTCGCTCATTCGTCCTTCAGGGGTCCCAGCTTGCGCTTGAGGGCGGCCCGCATCACCTCGACGGGGGCGTCCTGTCCGGTGTAGATCTTGAACTGGAGGGCGGCCTGGCGGAGGAACATGTCCACGCCGGTTAGGGTGGTGCAGCCGCGCTCGCGCGCCAGCTTCAGCATCATGGTGTTCTCGGGGTGGTAGATCGTGTCGAACACCACGGTCCCGGATCGCTGGAAGGCGGCCGGCGGCAGGGGCGTGTCGTCGACGTTGGGGTGCATCCCGACGGGCGTGCAGTTGACGATCACGTCGGCGAGGATGGTGGCCCTCGCCCCCCAGTTGGCCGACCGGCAGCCGACCTCCTCGGCGAGCTGCGCCGCGCGCTCCTCGTGGCGGTTCACAATCGTCACGGCGGCCCCGCGGCGGGCCAGGCCGAAGGCGATCGAGCGGGCGACGCCGCCGGCCCCGAGGATCAGCACCTGCTTGTCGATCACCGGGCTGGGGGCGTCGGGGTCGTCGCTACGGCCCATGACCGCCTCCAGCGAGTCCATCGCCGCGCGGTAGTCGGTGTTGTAGCCGGTGCGGACGCCCTCGGCGTCGATCGCCACGGTGTTGCAGGAGCCGACGCGCTCGACCGCGTTCTCCTTGTGCTGGAGCAGCGGGATGAGGTCTTCCTTGTGGGGGATGGTGACGCTGCACCCCTTGATCCCGATCCAGGCCAGGTCGCGGAAGAACCCTTCGAGGCCCCCCTTCGGCACCTGGAACGGCACCAGCACCTTGTTCAGACCCAGCGAGCGGAAGGCCGCGTTGTGGATGGCCGGGCTCAGGCTGTGGCCGATGGGGTCGCCGATCACGCCGTAGACCTCGGTGTCGGCGTCGATCTGGTCGTAGAGATAGTCCTTCTTCAGCTCGGATAGCAGGGGCATCCCGGCGGCGAAGACGCGCTCGGGGTTGAAGCCGGCGTAGGAGAACGGGGCCCCGTACTTCGCGTTCAAGGCCCGGGTGAACCGGCCGAGTTCGCCCATCGCGATCGTGATCGTGGGGAACTTCGAGCCCTGGCCCAGCTTGAGGATCCGCGAGGCGTCGGCGATCGAGCCGGCCATCGCGGCGACCTTGACGACGTCCGGGTCCTTCTCGTTGCAGCGGGCGACGACCTCGTCGAGGTCGTCGGGCGTCTTCTTGAGATTGTGGTGGCTGACGATCCGCTTCGTCTTGCCGAAGCGGCGGATCTCGCCGGCCACGTCGTCTTCCAGGTCGACGTAGTCGACGCCCAGGGCGATGGCCTCGCGGAGGATCGCCCGGCGCTTCTCCTCGTCGCCGCGCCACATGCCGCCGTCGGCGCCGCGGCGGATGGTGAAGACCAGGGGCGTGAAGCGGTCTTTGAGGATCCGCTTGAGGTCGGGCTCGCGGCGGAGGCAGTCGATGCGAAGCTCCACCAGGTCGGCCCCGGCAGTCGCCGCGGCCTTCCATTCCTCGATGAGGGACGAGTGCCGGCCCCGCCCGATCGTCGCACAGATGACAGCCATGACCCGTTGACTCCCCGCCGCGAGCGGACGACCGCGACCGCCCCGAACTTCACTCGGGTGGATTCTACGCCACGGCTGCCCGGCGAACTAGATCCTCCCGAACTGCTTCTCCAGCTCCGACTTGGTGAAGATCAGGGCGGTCGGCCGGCCGTGGGGGCAGTGGTGGGCGTCGTGGGCCAGTTCGCGACGGGCCAGCAGGGCGTCGATCTCCTCCGCGGTCAGCTTCTGGCCGGCCTTCACGGCCGCCTTGCAGGAGACCATGTGGAGGAGTTCGGCGACCAGGCCGTCACGAGTCGGCGGCAGGGGCTGCGTGGCCAGGTGCTCGGCCAGGTCGCGGACCAGCCGCTCGGGCAGAACGTCGCGGAGCATGACGGGGGTGCTCCGGACGAGGACGGTGTCGCCGCCGAAGCCCTCAACCTCCAGGCCCAGGGTCGCCAGCAGGTCGGCGTGCTCCAGCAGGGTCGCGACCTCGTCGGCCGGCATGTGGACCGGCTCGGGGACGAGCAGCCCTTGCGACTCCACCCGCCCCTCGGCCACCCGCCTGCGCAGCTCTTCATAGATGATGCGCTCGTGGAGGGCGTGCTGGTCGATCACCATCATCCCCTCGCCGGTCTCGGCGATCAGGTAGCTGTCGTGCACCTGGATCGCCTTAGCGTGGGGGAGCAGCTCCGGCACGCCCGGGGACGCGACGGGTGCCGCCTCCGCCGCGAGGGCCGGCGATGCGCCGGGGGGAGGGGCCTGGGCGGCGGCCGGGGCGAACTCGTCGAAGGGCTGCGACGGCGCGAAGTCGAACCGGCCGGGGAGGTTGCCGGCCCACTCGGGGGGCCGCGCCCGTCCGACGTCGTCCGGGATCAGCGGCGGCGCGGGAGGCTTCTTGGACGGCTCGAACCAGGACGCGATCGCCTCGCGATTCGCCGGCGGGGAGTCCAGCGCGAATGCGGGGTCGGGTCGGGCCGGGGGCGCGGCGGGAGCCGACCACGACGGGGCCGCAAGTGCGGGCGACGGTGCCGACGGCTCGGCCCCCTTCGCGGCCGGCACCGGCTGGAGCCGGCTGTGGAGGTCGCCGGCCAGGAAGGTCTGCCGCAGCGTGGAGAGGAGGTGGCTGTAGACGCGCTGGGGGTCGCGGAACCGGACCTCGATCTTGGTCGGGTGGACGTTGACGTCCACCTCCTCGGGCGGGATCTCCAGGTTGAGGAACGCCACCGGGTTGCGGCCGACCATCAGGAGGCCGCGGTACGCCTCGTTGAGCGCGTGCGACAGGCTGCGGTCGCGGACGTAGCGTCCGGCCAGGAACAGGTACTGGCTCTTGGTGCTGGAACGGCTCTGCGACGGGTGGCCGACGTAGCCCCACAGGCTCGTCTGGTCCAGTTTCCCCTCGACCCAGAGGAGCGCATCGGCCAGCTCGCGGCCGAAGAACGCGGCGATCCGGTCGCGGATCCCGGAGACGGCCGGGAGGTCGTGGACGACCTTGCCCGACGACCGGAACGTCATGTGGACCTGGGGGTGGGCCAGGGCGATCCGGGCGAAGGTCTCGGCGACGTGGCCGGCCTCGGTGGAGTCGGACTTCAGGAACGTCCGGCGCACGGGCGTGTTGTAGAAGAGGTTGCGCACCTCCATCACGGTCCCGACCGGGCAGCCGCAGGGGCGGATCGGCGAGGCGACTCCCCCCTCGATCACGATCTCCGAGCCCTCCTCCGCGTCCGCGCGGCGGGTCTGGCAGCGGACCTTGGAGACCTCGGCGATCGCCGCCAGGGCCTCGCCGCGGAAGCCCAGGGTGCGGACGCGGTGCAGGTCCTCGGCCGATTGCAGCTTGCTGGTGGCGTGGGGCGTGAACGCCAGCGGGATGTCCTCCGGCGACATCCCCGACCCGTCGTCGGCGATCCGGATCAGGTCTTTCCCCCCGCGCTCGACGGAGACCTCGACCCGCCGGGCACCGGCGTCGATCGCGTTCTCCATCATCTCCTTCACCACCGAAGCCGGCCGCTCCACGACCTCCCCCGCGGCGATCTGGTTCACCACCGACGGCGGCAACTTCTGGATCAGGCCCATCGCCTCGCCTCCCCCCGGACCCGCTCCCCGGACTTCGACCCTCTGATTGTACGCACTGGCCATGCGTCCAGAAACCGCCGATCCCGGCGATGGGCCATGCGGAACCATACCCCACGCCGCGAGCGGCTCGCTTCCTTTGGCTCCGATCGCTCAAAACGCGACCATGCCTTGAAAACCGCAAACCATTGAATTAAAATCACTTAGAATACGATATCGGCCTGCGATTTTGGGTTTGAACGTCGAGATGCGACGATGTTTTCGAGGTTTACCCTCCTCCGCGGGGAGGCCGAGGATATGATCCGGTGCAACTCCTTAACGCAAACTCGTCCCAGAGGCCCCGATCATGCGGAGGCGAGGCGGACGGCAGGTACCCTGCACCATGGAGGGCGGATGAGGAGGCGAACGGTCTTCATCGGCGTCCTTGTGATCCTTGCGGTCGCCTTCGTCGCTCCGTTCGTCTGGAGGCGAATCGAAGCGTGGGGGGTCGGCATCCACCATAGGTCAGTGGCGAAGGAGTTGGCCGGCTGGGAGGAGGAGTATGGAAGGGTCCAAACCTTGTCGGAAGCGAAGCAGGCCGCCGGCATGCTGGGATACGTCCAGCGTTATTACGTGACGGGGCCGGGTTATCGCAGCGATGCGGCGACGGAAGCGGCCTTGGCGGCCCAGCGGTCGCGGACGGCGCAGGCGATCGCGACAGCGCTGGAGGATTTCACGGGCCAGCACTTCGGAGAAGATCCCGATCGGTGGCTCGAATGGATCGAGAAAGCCGGGTCGATCGACTCGAAGCCGCCGGGCGCGGCCGAAGCCCGAGAGTAATCCGAAGGCCAGGAGGTCCGGGCGTCGACTTCATGGTCTCACGAATTGCCAAAGAACGACCATCCACCCCATAAGGTCCGCGTCCACCGCGTCGCGATTTCAGGATTTCGAGAGAAAAGTCGGAATCCATCCCGTCCGATCAAGGCCGGCCGTCGGGCAGGTCGCGGTCGAGGAATCCGCCGACGGCGGCCGGGTCGGTGTAGCCGTAGCGGGTGAGGACGGAGGCGACGGCGTCGGGGCGGTCGACGAGGATCGAGACGGCTTCGTCCAGGGCTTCGGGGCGGACCTTGAGGAGTTGTTCCAGGAGGTTCTGGCGGACCGCGTCGGCGCGGCCGTCGACGACGGGGACCATGAGGCCGCGCAGTCGGACCGCGGCCGGCTCCGCCTCGGCCGACTCCCGCGCGGCGAGCCGGCGGGCGGCGGCCTTGAGGCCCTCGGGGTCGGTCCGGGCCCAGTCGAACACGGCGCGGTTGATCGTCAGCGGGGGGGCGAGTTGGAGGCCCTCGCCCCAGAAGCGCTTGAGGATCGGCAGGGAGTCGCGGATCCAGGCGGGGGCCCGGGGCTCGTCGGCCCGGGTCGTCGCCGGGCCGTCGGCGAGGAGGTTGAGGGCCCAGGCTCGCGCGACGGCCGTGGGCTCGGCCACCGTCGCCACGCGCAGGCCGTCGAGCTGCGAAGGCTCGGAGGCGTACCAGGGCTTCATCGCGAACAGGAGCCGCGTGAAGGGCGTCGCCTTCGAGTCCTGGGTGAGCAGGACGACGTGCGGGAACCTGTCCGCGCCGCGGCGGCCGAGCCGGATGTCTGCGCGGAGATGGCCGAGGGCCTGCTGGTCGTGGAAGACGTGCATCGACGACTCGGTCCAGGGGTTCAGGTGATCGACCTCGGCGTCGGGCGGGAGGAGCCGGTTCATGTCGGCGATCACCCCCGGCGTGAAGGCGTCGTACCAGTAGGTCAATTCATAGCCGCGCCGCCAGGCCCCGGGGGAGCCGCCGACGAATGCGTTGTAATACGACAGTTCATAGGGATGGATGCGGACGAGCGCGACGAGCGCCGGCGCGAGGACGGCGGCGATCGTCAGCGCCTCGCCCCAGCGGACGCGGCGGGCGACGGCCGCGCCGATCCACACGGCCCCCCAGCCGGCGAAACAGGCGAGGAAGAAGAACGATGGCATGAGCAGCCGGACGCCGTCGTGGGCCGGGGTGTGGAGCATCCGGACGGCGGGCAGGGTCGCCATGTGGACGAGGAAGTAGAGCGGGAGCCGATCCGTCCGCACTCGATGCATCCCCCACGCCACGCCCACCAGGGCGGCCAGGAGGATCATGGGGGGGACGGTGATCGCGAGCAGGACCCAGCCGTTGTGCCAGGGGAGGCTGTACTTGTACGCCTGCCCGGCGTAGAGGATCAGGATGTCCGGCAGGGCCCCCTGGCGGTCGTTGCTCAGGGTGTAGTAGTGCGTCATCCGGATCATCGTCTCGCGCCACCAGGCGGGGTTGCCGAGCCACCCCACCAGCGGGGCGAAGGCCAGGATCGCCGCGAAGGTCTCCAGGCCGGGGCGGTCGACGCCCCAGATCCGGCTGGCGGGCCGCCACCGCGCGAGCAGCCGCCGCAGCCCCCACACGACCGCCGGGACGGCCAGGATCGCGCCCGGGAGCGCGGCCTCCGGGCGGGTCCCCATCTGGAAGTAAAGGTCGGCCTGCGACGGCGGCGGCAGCCGTCGCTGGAGGAGTTGGATCTCCACGAACGCCAGGCCCAGCGGCAGGAGCATCGGGACGAGCGTCGCCGCGGCGTCGATCCACGCGGCGCGGCCGGCCCTGCGGGTGAAGGCCAGCGGGAGGCGCGTCGCGACCAGCCACGCCATCAGCGGCAGCAGGACGCCGACCGCCGCCATCTTCTCCAGGAACGCCAGGCCCAGCAGCACGCCCACCAGCACCCGCCAGCCCCGGCCGCCGGGCTCGCGCAGGCCGTTCCAGAAGGCGAGGGCCGTCGCCGCCCAGAGGAACATCCCGGGGATGTCCGTGTCCAGGAGGTGCGCCTGGCCGTAGACCCGCGGCATGAGCAGGAAGGCGCCCGCCATCGCCAGCCCCGTCGCCGGCCCGTAGCGGCGGGCGAGGAAGTGGCAGCCGATGGCGATCGCCGCCGCGAACTCCAGGATCGAGCCCATGCGTCGCGACGGGAAGTCCTTCATCCAATATCCGAACACGCCGCGAGCCGCCAGGCTGGCCTGGCCCGCGAGCGGCGGGTGGAAGTTGATGCCGAAGCGGGCGTAGGGCCAGTAGTAGAGGAGGGCGTCGGGGTCGAGTTGGGCCTTCACGTCGTCCCACGACCGGACCTCGGCCCACTGCCGCCACCACTGGGCGGAGACCACCTGGCTGTAGCGGTACGCCGGCTCGTCCCAGGTCACGCCGAAGTCCCCCGCCGTGGGGACCAGGGCCGCCATCGCCGCGACGAAGACGAGGAGGGATCCCTTCCAGCTCCATCGGGGCCGCCCGTCGGGCTCGACCGTGTCGCCGCTCGCCTGGATGTTCGGGACGCTCTCGGGCATGATCGATCCTCGCTCGCCTGCTCGTTCCGGACGCCCATGATACCAACGCGGGCCCGAACCCGGACGGGGATCGCGGCGTCCTCCGGTCGTATCCGCCCGATCGACTTCCCTCCAGGAGACCCGACCCATGGCCGACGAACTCCCCGACCGTTTCCGGCGCTGGTTCGAATACGAGCGCGACGCCCACGCCCGGGTGTTCAAGTCGCTGGCGACCGTGCCGGAGGATCGGCGGTCGGGGCCCGAGTACCGCAAGGCGCTGGACCTGCTGGCCCACATCGTCGCCGCCCGGAGGAACTGGCTGGCGCGGCTCGGCGGCGGAGATGCGCTCGCCGGCCCGGTCTTCCCCCAGGGCGCCCGGGTCGAGGACGTCGCGGCGCAGTGGGACGAGGCGGTGGGGCGCTGGGAGGTCTACCTCGGCCGGCTCGACGACGCGGAGCTGGCGCGGGTCGCGGACTACCGGATGTCCGACGGTACGCCCTGCCGGAACGTCGCGGAGGACCTGCTGGTGCAGCTCTACGGCCATTCCCACTACCACCGCGGCCAGATCGCCATGCTCGTCCGCGCCGCCGGCGGCGAGCCAGCCGCCACCGACTTCATCCACTGGCTGCGCCGGGGCGAGTGACCCCCGGGCCGTCCCGGATCCGGCCGATCGAATCCCGGCCTGGGGCGGGGGCTTCGTCGCCTTGCCCGATTCCCCCCGATCGGATAGGTTCCGCGTCCGACCATCGCGAACACGTCATCGAAGGGGGCCGGCATGGACGCCAGCATCCGAGAGCGGACGGCCGACGCGGGGGGCCTGGGCCTCGCGACGAATCCCCCGGACGCCGTCCCCGCGGCCCTGGCCGGCCTGCGGATCGCCCTGGTCCACGACTGGCTCACCGGCCTGCGCGGGGGCGAGAAGTGCCTGGAAGTCCTCTGCCGGGCCTTCCCGTCGGCGCGGCTGTACACGCTGATCCACCGCAAGGGGTCGACCAGCCCGGCGATCGAGGCGATGGCGATCCGGACGTCGCCGTTGCAGAGGGTGCCGGGGGTCTTCCGCTACTACCGCCAGTTCCTGCCGATCATGCCGGCGGCGGCGGCGACGTGGCGGCTCAAGAACGTCGACCTCGTCGTCAGCCTGAGCCACTGCGTCGCGAAGTCCGTGCGCGTGCCGGCCGGCGTGCCGCACGTCTGCTACTGCTTCACCCCCATGCGCTACGCCTGGCAGGGCCGCGACGCCTACCTCCAAAGCTGGTCCGACCGGCCGATCCGCCGCGCCGCCGCGCGCACGCTGCTGGACCGGCTCCGGGAATGGGACCGATCCACCGCCGCGCGCGTCAGCCACTTCGTCGCCATCTCGGAGACGATCCGAGGGCGCATCGCCGAGTGCTACCACCGCGACAGCACCGTCATCGAGCCCCCCGTCGACACCGACTACTACCGGCCCGACCCGGCCTCGGCGCGCGAGGACTTCTACCTCGTCGTCTCCGCCCTGGTGCCGTACAAGCGCGTGGACCAGTCGATCGCCGCGTGCCGCCGGACGGGGCGCAAGCTGGTGGTCATCGGCGCGGGGCCGGACCGCGAGCGGCTGGAGGCCGAGGCCGGCCCCGAGACCACGTTCCTCGGCTGGCAGCCGGACGACGTGATCCGCGACCACTACCGACGCTGCCGCGCCCTGCTGTTCCCGGGCGAGGAAGACTTCGGCATCGTCCCCGTCGAGGCCCTGGGCTGCGGCTCGGCCGTGATCGCGCTGGATCGCGGCGGCGCGGCCGAGACCGTCCCCGCGGCGTGCGGCCGGCTCTACCCCGAGCCGACCACCGACGCCCTCGCCGCGGCCCTCGACGCCTGGGAGGCCGAAGGCCGTCCCCACGACCCGGCGCACGCCCGCGAGCGGGCCGAGTCGTACGCCCTCCCCGTCTACCGCCGCCGGCTGCTGGGCCTGCTCGCCGACGTGGCGACCGCGAAGGAGCGCCACCCCGGCGTCCCCCGCCCCCACATCGCCGCGCCGGCCGCCCCGACGAGGCGGCGGCGCGACGGGTGAGGTTGCAGGGGCCGGTTTACGGCTTGGCCGCCGCCTGCTCGGGCGAGGCCACGCGCGGGACGGACTCGAACAGGGCGATCAGGTCGGCGATCTCCTGGTAGGAGAGCGGGTCGAGCAGGCCCTCGGGCATGACCGAGGTCGTCGACGCCTTCTCCTCCGCGATCTCGTCCTTGGGGATCGTGACCTTGGAGCCGTCGGACAGCAGGAGGACCAGCGTCGGGCCGTCGTTGACCACCGGCATGCCGGCCAGGACCCGGCCGTCGTCGGTCGCCACGGTGATCGGCTTGTACTGGTCGGAGATCACCTTCGACGGCGAGACGATCGAGTCGAGGATGTCGGCCGGCTGGAACCGGCTGTTGACCGTCGACAGGTCGGGGCCGAGGCCCTGGCCCTTGTCGCCGAACTTGTGGCAGTCCAGGCAGCGGATCTTGGCGATCACGGCCTTCCCGCGCTCGGCGGAGGCCGCCTTCATCACGTCGGCCTGGAGGACGTTCTTGACGAGGTCGGCCAGGTCGCGCGACTTCGCCGCGGCGGCGACGGCCTCGGTCGTGGCCGGGCCGTTCGGGTGCTTCTCCCGATAGGCCCGATCCCAGAAGGCGACCTCGTCCTCGAAGGAGGCCGTGTCCTCCTTCGCGGGCCGGCCCACCCAGCGGCGGGCGATCTGGCGGACGGCCATCTGGAGCGTCGGCGGCGAGCGGCGGGCCAGCCGGATCAGCGCGGCGGGCGCCTCGGCCCCCTCGGGGACCTCGCGGATCCGGCCGACGGCGTGCAGGACCAGCCTCAGCGTGTTCTCGTCCTTCGAGTCGAGGGCCGAGGCGAGGATGGGCAGGTCGTCCTTCGAGGGCCGCTCGGCCAGGGCGCGGATGAGGCGGTCGCGGCTGGCGGGGTCGGCCTCCAGCAGCGAGCGGAGCGCCGCGCGGGCCTCCTCGCCGGGGCTGCGGCCCAGCTTCTCCAGGATCGTCGACTTCAGGTCGTCGGCGTGCGGGCCGGCGACCTTCTCGGCCACCAGCCGGCCGTACAGCCCCGCCAGCGCGGCGACGGCCTTCGGGTCCGCCTGGGCGTCCAGCTCGCGGGCCAGGACGCGGGTCGGGAACGGGTGCTTCTCGCCCTGCGCCAGCAGGCTTTCGCGCTCCTCGGGGGTCAGGACGGCCAGCCACTCGCGGGCCATCATGTCGAGGAATCCGAGGTAGCTGTAGCCGCCGTCCCAGGTGCAGGCGCGGTCGAACCAGGCCCAGAACCGCGACTTCGTCTCGGGCGTCCAGCCGGACCTGATCGCCCGCAGGCAGTAGGCGTCGTGGATCTGCGAGACCGTGTCGGCCACGGCGTCCTGGTGGTCCAGCAGCGCGGCGACGGCCGCCGGCTCGTCGAGGTACGCGAGGAGCTTGGAGACCTCGCGGTTGAGCGGCGAGTCGACCTTGGCGGAGTGCATCGCCAGCAGCCGGGCCTTGAAGTCGGCCGAGACGGGCGCCTCGGCCTTGCGGGGGCCGAGCAGGTACGTCACCTGGATCAGCCGCAGCAGGTCGAGCTGCAACGCCGGGTCGAGCGTCTCGCGCAGGAGGACCAATTCGCGGTCGAAGAGGTCGTCCTGGGCCGCCTGGTCGAGCGTGGTCGCGCGGGCCAGGGCGAGCATCGCATCCAGCTTCGCGCGGGGGCCGTCGACGGCGAGCAGGGCGTCGCGGAACCGGCCGGGGCCGGCGTGCTCGATCGCCGTGCGGGCGGCCGAGCGCAAGAATCGGTCGGGCTCGCCCAGCAGCGGCAGCAGGGCGGGGACGGGGATCGCCTCGGCCGGCTGCTGCATCAGCGACTCGCAGGCGTGGCGGCGGACGAAAGCGTCCTTGTCGGCCAGCGCGGCCGTCAGCACGGCGCGGGAGGCGTCGGTCGGGTGGTAGCCCAGCAGCGAGACCGCCCGGGCGCGGACGTCGGCCTCGGGGTCGGTCGCCAGGGCGATGAGCAGGGCCTCCGACGGCGCGGGGCCGTGGACGGAGAGGACGTCGAGCGCCCGCACCCGCCGCGCGGGGGTCGTACGGCCGGAGGCGTCGCGCGCGGCCTCTTCGAGCTTACCGGCCCAGGCGTCGGCGTTGGCGGCCTTGATCGCCTCGACCTGCTTGCGGGCGAAGCTGGACAGCGGGGACTCGACGTCGAGCGCCGCGGCGAGCCAGTCGGCCGGCGCGGGCTTCGGCGACGCGGTCGCGGTGGACTTCAGGCGGAACAGCCCCCCCTGCGTGCCGCGCCCGCCGGTCGAGAAGTAGACGCAGCCGTCGGGGCCGGCCTCGATGTCGGTGCAGTTGAGCGGCTGGCCGGTGACCATCTCCTTCGCCCGGCCGCGGAACGACGAGCCCTCGGGCTTCAGGTCGACGGCCAGGATGCGGCCCTGCGACCAGTCGCAGATGAAGAACCGGTCGCGGTACTCCTCGGGGAACTGCGAGCCCTGGTAGAACGTCACGCCGGTCGGGCTGCCGCGGCCCAAATCCACGGTGGCGGGGAGGCTGTCGAAGTAGTATTCCGGCCAGTCGGCCGAGCCGTTGCGCCAGCCGAGTTCGCCGCCGATGGGGCTGTGGTTGACGCGGACGGGGCGATACCAGGGGACGCCGATGTCCCACTCCATGTCGCTGTCGAACGTGAACAGCTCGGCCTTGCTGTTGAACGCGAAGTCGTACTGGTTGCGGTAGCCGCCGACGATCCGCTTCCAGGTCTTCCCCATGTCGTCGCTGCGGTAGATCTCGCCGCCCGGGGCCATGATGCCGGCGGCGTGCCCGCGCGAGTCGTTCATGTGGGGGAGCAGCTCGCCCTCGTACATGACGTTCAGCGGGCTGGCGGGGTCGATCGGGGCCTTCAGGTGCGAGTGGTTGCCGCTGTTGTAGTACAGCCGGCCGTCGGGGCCGACCATGATCGCGTGCGGGCCGTGCTCGCCCATGCCGCCGTCGACGCCGCGGATCAGCTCGGCCTTCTCGAAGACTCCGTCCTTGTCCTCGTCGGTCAGGCGGTGGACGCCGTCGCCCTCCGGGCCCTTGCCGACGGCGAACAGCACGTCCTTGTAGAAGTGGAGACCCTGGCAGTTGGTCACGGCCGACGCGATCACGGCGGCGGACTCGTACTGGCCGTCCCTGTCGGCGTCGACCAGGCGGGCGATCGGCCCGCGCTCGACCGAGACGCAGGGGGCGCCGTCGGGGTCGAAGGTGAAGGCGACGACAGAGCCGCTGACCGCGTGGGGCGCGGCGGTCTCGACGGCGAAGCCCTCGGCGGGCTTGAAGCGGTCGGCGGCGTCGCCGAGGCCCTGCGCCAGCTTGCCCCAGGGCTCGACGCCGAACTCGCCGAAGTCGGCCGGGGCGGGCCAGGCGGAGTCGTCGAAGTCGAGCCCCTTCCAGGCGTCGCCGGCGGGGACCGCGGTCGCCACCTTCCACGACTGGTTCGTGTGGACGGGCGCGCCCTGGCCCAACGGCAGGACCCCGCCGGAGACCAGGAAGCCGGCCAGGCCGGGGGCCTCGTTGGACGCCCGGGCCGCCAGGACGTGGCGGCCGGTCTCGACCTTCATCTCGACCTTCGCCGGGTTCTGCCAGTCCTCGCCGGCGGCGATCTTCTTGCCGTCCAGGAACAGTTCGAAGGCGTTGTCGGCCGCGGCGAACAGCGCCAGCCGCGACGGCTCCTTCACCAGCACCGTCTTGCGGAAATAGCACGTCTCGGCCGGGGCGTTGCGCCCCTCCACGCCGGGCCGCCAGATCCAGTGCGGCGCGGCGGCCTCCTGCGCGTGGGCCGCGGCCGAGGCCAGCGCCCAGGCCGCGCACGCGGCCAGCACCGCCCCGCGGCGACGAACGTCTTCCAGCACCATGCGATTCTCCAGCTCGGGGACCTCGGGTCGGTGGATCGGGCGGGCTCGGGGCGTCAAGGCTTGGGCGGGCGCGAGGCCTTCTCGACCAGGCCGCTGACGCCCGCGCGGCGGGCCAGCTCGGCCTCCACGGCGTCCCACGTCAGGTCGCGGTAGCCGAGCATCACGGCCGCGTGGAAGACCAGGTCGGCGACCTCCTTGACGAGGTGCTCGCGGCCCGCGTCGCCCGGCTCGTCGCCGGCCTCGACGACCTCCGCCGCCTCCTCGACGATCTTGGCCCCGATCGCCGCGACGCCTCCGTCCATCAGCTTCTTGACGTACGACGGCTTGCCCGACGCCTGCGCCTTGCGCTCGGCGATCACCGCCATCAGCGCCGCCATCTCCGACGATCCCGCCATGATCCGCCCTCGGTACGTCGACCCGCGATTGGGGGCCGGCGTCGTGGCACGCCCGCCCGTATGGCCGATTAGGATACCAGCGCCGGAGGCCGATCGACAGGATTTCTCGGAGGGCGGCCGGGTCGTCGGGCGGCGTCGACGAATGGCCTGCGAGCCGACGCGGACGTCGGGTAGAATCCACGATGAGCACGCCCACCGCGGCCCCGCGCGAGCGGGGGCGTCCGGCCCGAGAGGATGACCAGCAATGACGGCGACGGCAGCCCCGACCACTATCCCCCTCGTCCGCGAACTCGCCGCCCTCCTGGGCGAGGACGGCGTCCTCCACCGCCGCGACGAGCTGGTCGTCTACGAGTGCGACGGCTACGTCATCGAGAAGGCCGTGCCGGACGTGGTGGTCTTCCCGACTTCCACGGAGCAGGTCGTGGAGGTCGTGAAGCTCTGCAACCAGCACGACGTCCCGTTCGTGCCGCGGGGGGCGGGGACCAGCCTGGCGGGCGGGACGCTGCCCATCGGCGGCGGGGTGATGATCAGCCTGACCCGCATGAAGCGGATCGTCGAGATCAACGCACGCGACCGCTACGCGATCGTCGAGGCCGGCGTGGTCAACGTCTGGCTCACGCGGGCGCTGGCCGGCACCGGCGTCCACTTCGCCCCCGACCCGTCGAGCCAGACCGCCTGCACCATCGGCGGGAACGTCGCGACCAACGCCGGCGGGCCGCACACGCTCAAGTACGGCGTGACGATCAACCACGTCCGCGGCGTGGAGCTGGTCACGCCCGAGGGCGAGGTCGTCCAGATCGGCGGCGTCGTCGAGGATCAGCCGGGGTTCGACCTGACCGGGCTGCTCGTCGGCAGCGAGGGGACGTTCGGCATCGTCACGAAGGTGATCGTCGGCCTCTGCCGCGATCCCGAGGCCGGGCGGACGCTGCTGGCGGTCTTCCCGACGGTCGAGGATTCGGTCGAGGCCGTCTCCGGCATCGTGGCCGCCGGGATCGTCCCCGCGGCGCTGGAGATGATCGACAACCTCATGATCCGGGCCGTCGAGGCCGCGTTCCATTTCGGTTTCCCCGTCGAGGCCGGGGCCGTCCTCATCATCGAGGTCGACGGCGTCGACGCGGCGCTCGACCACGAGGCCCAGGCCATCTCCGAGATCGTCCAGGCCCACGGCGGGACGATCGACAAGGCCATCGGCTGGCGGACGCGCGAGGAGCCCGAGTACAAGGCCATCTGGAAGGCCCGCAAGATGGCCTTCGGCGCCATCGGCCGCGTCAGCCCGACGTTCTGCACCCAGGACGGCGTCGTCCCGCGCACCGCCCTGCCCCACATCCTCCGGTTCATGGAAGGCGTCTCGGAGCGGACCAACATCCGCATCGCCAACGTCTTCCACGCGGGCGACGGCAACCTCCACCCCATCATCCTGTTCGACGAGCAGGACCCCGACCAGGTGAAGCGGGCGTTGCAGGCCAGCCACGAGATCCTCGACGAGTGCATCCGCCTGGGGGGCAGCGTCACCGGCGAGCACGGCATCGGCGTGGAGAAGCTGGCCATGATGCCCAAGCTGTTCACGCCCGACGACCTCGCCGCGATGACCGCCGTCCACGACGCCCTGAACCCCGACAACCGTTGCAGCCCCGCCAAGAAGATCCCCGTCGGCGGCCACTGCATCGAGCGCACCTCCCCGGGCCGCCGCGCCCCGGCGTGAGCCGCGGACGAGTGCTCGCGGTCGCCCCTGACCTTGATGGAATCGCCGATCCATGGGAGCCTGTCGCGCCTGGGTATTCCTTGGTCCTGGGGAGGCGATCCCGATGCGCGTCTGGATAGGGTGGGCCGCGTGCTTGACGACCCTCGCCCCGTCGGCCTCCCGAGCCGAGGAGGCGCCCCGATTCGACCCGCTGCCGCCGATCCGCATCCACATCCACGGCGGGGCCCCCGGCGAGACCGGCATCGAGTTGCGAGCGTCGACGGCCCGGCGCGGGCTGGCGATGCTGCCCAGGTGCCTCCCGCCCGACCCCCCGCCGATAGGATTGAGCGCGGGCATAGGCGGCATCGGAGGGGGCGGAACGTTTTCCCCCGGCCCCAGGCCGTTGGCCGAACGGCTGGCACCTTCGGGCGTCAAGGTCTTCCCGGCCAAGGACCTCCCCTACGAGTCGGAAATGGCCCAGGAAAGGTTCACGCGGCTGTTCTCCAAGGCCGACCCGGCCCCCGTCGCCCGCACGGAGCACTTCGACTGGTTCCCCCATTACGACGATCATCCGGTCGCCTGGAACTCGGGCTGGCGGGCCGAGGTCGTCGGCGTCGAGCCGATCAAGCCCGGCGCGTGGAAGGTCACCATCCGCATGCAGCCGGAGCTCAGCACGACGGGGTTCCTGACCTTGATGGGCGATTACGTCGAGGAGACCTACCGGCTGCACGGCGAGTCGATCGAGCTGATCGGCTCGGACGCGGAGACGCCGAAGCCGAAGCTCCAGGGCTTCCCCGTCGCGATCTGAGCGGGCCGATCCGGCTTGCGACCTCCCCAGCCTTCGCACGTCCCATTGCCCCGCGTAAGATGGTAGACTCTGGGCAGTGGCCCCGCGGCTCGGTCGCCGTAACGGCCGCGCTGGGGAGGCTCGGTCGTGGGCGACAGGAACAGATACTCGCGGTGGCGGCGGCTGCCCCCCGTCTTCCGCTCGGGCGATCACAAGCTCCCGGGCTATGAAGACGAGGTCCACCGCCTGACGCTCTACCTCCCCGGCAGCCTCCTGGACCTGGCGCAGGAGCTGGCCGACCGGTACGAAGTGCCCACCATGCAGGAGTTCTGCGCGCTGCTGCTGGCGCGATCGCTGGAGGAGGAGCGGACGCGACGGCAGATGGCGGAGGTGGAAGCGAAGCGGGGCCCGCTGAAGGGGCTGGCGGCGATCGCCGGCGACCCGGGCTACCTCGCCGAGTGGCACGACCGGCACGCCGAGCACGGCCCCGGCGACGAAGCCGGCGACGTGGTGGTGCCGCTGGTTCAGCTCCCCGCGATGGACGACTGGGACGGGTCCGCCCCCGCGGTCGCCGACCCGGCGTCGCCCCTGACGATCCGCCTGGAGACCGGCCCCCGGCGCGAGCCCGTCGTCGCCGACGCATCCCCCCCGGAGCCCCGCGCCTTGGACATCGCCTGGAAACACGTCGGCCCGGACGACGGCGACCCGTCGGGCTTCCTCCCCCGCCTGCGCCGCGGCGAGCCCGTCCCCGCGGCCGTGGCCGTCGAGCTGCTGGACGCCCTGCGGGCGCTCGACGAGGAGAATCGCGGGGCCGCCGGCCTGGACCGTCGCCTGGCTTACGCCCTCTACCGGCTGGCGCTGGAGCCCCAGGTCCTGCTGACGGAAGCCTACCCCGGCGCGTTCGACGAGCCCACCGTCGCCGCGATCCGCGCCGTGCAGGGGATGGTCGAGCGGATCCTCAGCCCCGAAGGCCCCGAGGCGGGGGGCGGGTCGTGAACGTCGACGACCGATCCGCCTGGCCCGACGCCCCCGGCGCGGGGCCGCTGGGCGACGGCCGATACGCCGCCGCCGTCCATCGGCCGACGACCGTCGCCGAGCTGTGCGAGGTCGTGAAGGCCGAGGCCGCCGCGGGGGGCGCCGTCTACCCGCAGGGGGGCCGCACGGGCCTCGACTTCGGCCTGCCGCCGGCCCGGCCCGGCGCGGCGGTCGACCTCACGGCCCTGGCCGACGTCGTCGACTACCCCCACGCCGACATGACCATCACCGTCCGCGCCGGGATGACCGTCGCGGCCCTCCAGGCGATCCTCGACGAGCACAACCAGCGCCTGCTGTTCGAAGTGCCCCGGGCCGACCGGGCGACGGTCGGCGGGGCGCTCGCGACGGGCGTCTGCGGGCCGAGGCGGCTCGGGCTGGGACGGCCGCGGGACTCGATCATCGGCGTCTCGTTCGTGACCGCGGCGGGCGTCGAGGTGAAGGGGGGCGGCCGGGTCGTGAAGAACGTCGCCGGGTATGACTTCCCCAAGCTCCTGACCGGCTCGCTCGGCTCGCTGGGGATCATCACCCAGGCGACCCTCAAGGTCCGGCCCAGGCCCGCGGCCTCCGCGCTGATCTGGCTGACCGCCGACCGGCCGGAGCCGCTCGACGCGAGGGTCGCGGCGTTCAACACGTCGTCGGTCCGGCCGACGGCGATCGAGATCCTGGATCCGTCGGCGTCGCAGGCGCTCGGCGGGCCCGTCGGCCTCAAGGGGGGCTCCTGGACGCTGATCGTGGGCGTCGAGGACGACGCCGATTCGGTCGCCTGGCAGGTCGATCGGTTCCGGCGCGAGGCCGGCGTCGACTTCGACGTGCTCCGGGACGAGGCGTCCGCGCCGCTCTGGTCGGCCCTGGCGGCCTTCCAGGCCGACGACGCCCCGCTGGCCTGCACCGCCAGCCTGCGGCCCTCGCGGATCGCGGCGTTCCTCGCCGGGCTGAGGCCCGGACGCTGGGCGTCGCAGGCCCACGCGGGCAACGGCGTGGTCCGCATGCGAGGGCTCGGCGAGTGGACCGAGGGCGAGGCGGCCGAGGCCGTCGACGCCGCGCGGGCCGCGGCCGTGCGCGACGGCGGCAACCTGGTCGTCGCCCGCTGCCCGACCGCGTGGAAGCCCCGGCTCCGCGTCTGGGGCGAGCCCCGCGGCGACTGGGCCCTCGGCCGGAAGATCAAGGCGGCGCTCGACCCGAACGGTCTGATGAACCCGGGCCGCTTCGCGGGCGAGGGCTGAACGATGGAAAAGGCCGAACACATGAACGTGCGACCGATCGACCCGCCCGTCGCCGAGCCGGGGGTCGACCTGGCGTGGCTGGCCGACCGCATCGCCTACCCGCTGTTCCAGCAGTGCATCCACTGCGGCCTCTGCACGGCGAGCTGCCCCACCTACGTCGAGACGGGCGACGAGAACAACGGCCCCCGCGGTCGCATCTACCTGATGCGATCCGTGGTCGACGGCCGGCTCGGCGTCGGGCCCGAGGTCCGCAAGCACCTGGAACTCTGCCTGGACTGCCGCGCCTGCGAGACCGCCTGCCCCTCCGGCGTCCAGTACGGCAAGCTGATCGAGCCGTTCAAGATCGAGATGGTCCGCGACGCGCCGGCCGGTAAGGGCCTGAGCCTCATCCAGAAGGTCGTCCTCCACCACCTGTTCCCCTACGCCGGCCGCGTCCGCGCGGCGCTGCTGCCGGTGCGCGGGCTCCAGAAGCTGGGGCTGATGAAGCTGGTGGAGCGCAGCGGCCTCCTGAAGCTCCTGCCGCCGACGCTCCGCAACATGGCGGCGATGGTCCCGACGCTGCAACCGGCGTCGAACCTGCCCGAGATCCTGCCGGCGATCGGCCCGAAGCGCGCCCGCGTCGGCCTGTTCCTCGGCTGCGTGACCGACGTGATGACCCCCCAGACCACCGGGGCCACCGCGCGCGTCCTCCGGCGCAACGGCTGCGAGGTCGTCGTCGCCCGCGGGCAGGCGTGCTGCGGCGCGATCCACTACCATTCCGGCGCCGAGGCCCCGGCTCTGGAACTCGCGCGTCAGAATATGAACGCGTTCGACTTCGAGAACCTCGACGCGATCGTCGTCAACGCGGCGGGCTGCGGGGCGATGTTCAAGGACTACGGCCACATCCTGCCGCCCGAGGAGCGAGAGCGCGGCGCCCGGTTCGCGGCGAAGGTCAAGGACGTGTCCGAGTTCCTGGCGGCCCTCGGGCCGATCCCGCCGGCGCACGCGGTCCCGATGAAGGTGACGTACCACGACGCCTGCCACCTCTGCCACGCCCAGCAGATCCGCAGCCAGCCGCGGCAACTGCTGGCGATGATCCCGGGCCTGGAGCTGGTGCCGCTGGCCGAGGGTGAACTGTGCTGCGGCGCCGCCGGGACGTACAACCTGACCGAGCCCGAGATGTCGCAGCGCCTCGGCCGCCGCAAGTTGGCGAACATCGAGGCCACCGGCGCGACAATCGTCGCCAGCGGGAACATCGGCTGCACGCTCCAGATCGCGCGGCAGGCCCGCGAGAAGGGGTTGCCGATCGAGGTCGTCCACCCCGTCGACCTGCTCGACCGCGCGTATGAAGGGGAGTCCTGACATGCGACGCGTGGCCGTCCTGGGCGGCGGCGGCATGGGGACGGCGATGGCGATGGTCCTGGCGCGGTCCGGGGCCGAGGCCCGCCTCTGGGTCCGCGAGCCCGACCGCGCCCGCGCGATGGCCGAGACCCGCCGCAACGCGCGACACCTGCCAGGGGTCGAGATCCCGACGGAGATCCGGATCACCGGCGACCCGGCCGAGGCGCTGGACCGCGCCGACGTGATCGTGGCCTCGGTCCCGACGTCCTACCTCCGCGCGACGCTCGCGCCGCTGGCGGCGGTCGCGCCGGCCGGGATCCCGGCGCTCAGCGTCGTGAAGGGGATCGAGTTCGGGACGTTCGCCCGGCCGACGCAGATCATCGCCGAGGCGCTCGGCCCGCGCGAGACGGCCGTCCTCACCGGCCCCAGCCACGCCGAGGAGCTGGCGAAGGGGCTGCCGGCCTCGCTGGTCGTCGCCGGACCGTCGGCCTCGCTGTGCGAGGCCGTGCAGGCGCAGTTCAGCCATCCGACGTTCCGCATCTACCGCAACGCCGACGCCGTCGGCGCGGAGGTCGCCGGGGCGCTGAAGAACATCCTGGGGATCGCCGCGGGGGTCTGCGACGGCCTGAAGATCGGCGACAACGCCAAGGCCGCCCTCCTCACCCGCGGGCTGGTCGAGATCGCCCGCATGGGGGTGAAGCTCGGGGGCCGGATCGAGACGTTCTACGGCCTGGCCGGGGTGGGGGACGTCGTCACCACCTGCTTCAGCCCGTTCGGCCGCAACCGCGAGGTCGGCCTGCGTGTCGGCCGAGGCGAGGCGCTGGCGGACGTGCTGGCCGACATGGCGAACGTCTCCGAGGGCGTCCCCACCATCCGGAGCGTCCACGCCCTCGCCGCGAAGCTGGGCGTCGACATGCCCATCACGCACGAGCTGCACCAGGTCCTCTTCGAGGGCAAGCCCCCGCGGGTCGCGGTCGTCGACCTGATGACCCGCACGCCCAAGGACGAGGCTGAGCTATGAGCGAACTCCCCCCGGCCTGCGACGTCGGCTTCAAGGAATGGGCCGGCGTCTGCGCGGCGCTGGCCACGGGCGAGCAGACCTTGATCCTCCGCAAAGGGGGGATCGCCGAGGACGGCGGCGTCTTCACGCCCGAACATCGCGCCTTCTGGCTCTACCCCACCCGGCTGCACGAGTCGCAGCAGGGGTTGCGCGTCGAGATCCCGACGGCCCCGCCCACCGACCCGGCGGTCGTCCCGATCCGGTCGCTGGCCGTGGTCGACTCCATCCACCTGATCGAGCGCGAGGGAGACCTGGACGCGCTCGAACCGTTCCACGTCTGGACGGACGAGACCGTCCGCAAGCGGTTCCACTACCGCCGCCCCGGGCTGTGGGCGCTGGGCGTACGCATCTGGACGCGACCCGAGGCGACGCCGATCGTCCCCACGCCGGACCAGCTCGGCTGCAAGACGTGGGTCTCCTTCGAAACGCCGATCGCGACGGCCGGGCTGGCCCCGGCGCTCGACGACGCGGAGTGGGAGGATCGTCGGGCCCGGCTGCTCGCGGCCTTCTGACGCCGCGCCGTGCGGCCGAGTAGAATGATCGCCGGCCCGGGCGACGGTCTCCTCGGGCGGTCCCCGTCCGCGAGCCCTGCATGAATCTCCGCGTCATCGCCAAGGAATTCCGCGACTTCCCGGCCACGGTCCTGTTCAGCGCGAGCTGGCTATTGGTCTTCGCCGCGATGGTGGCGCTCCGGCTCCGGGACACGCCCTCGGCGACGGCCTGGCAGATCCTGCTCACCGGGATGGGCGACGGGCGGCGTTTCGGCGACCTGACGCTGAACGACCTGGCCGCCGGCGAATACTGGCGGTTGATCACGTGCAACTTCGTGCATTACAGCGTCATCCACATCGGGATGAACCTGTTCGCGTTCTACCTGCTGGGGACGCTGCTGGAGTCGTGGTACGGGCCGTGGGCCCTGGTGTCGATCTACGGGATCACCGGCGTCGGCGGCAACATCCTGTCCGTGATCGCCCGGACGGCCATCGGCGCGAGCCCGACGGTCCATTCCGGGGGCGGCTCCGTGGTCATCATGGGGCTGATCGGCCTTTGCGCGACGGCAGGGTGGAGGTCGCGGGCGGAAGGGGACCGCGAGCTGACATGGCAGATGCTCAAGGCGCTGGCGATCACCGGGGCGCTCGGGCTGGCGTTCCCGCGGTACATCGACAACTGGGGCCACGCCGGCGGGGCGATCGCGGGCCTGCCGATCGGCCTGTTCCACCGCCGGCTGTTCGCCGGCCGCGGTGGCCCGCGAGCCTGGGCCTTCGGCGCGGCGTGGCTCCTGGTGCTGGCCGCGGGGGTGGCCGCCCAGGCGCGGTCGGACCGGCGCGAGGCCGGCGCGCGCGGGCTGGCGACGCTGCAACGTCGGGTCGAGGCCGACAACGCGGCCTATCGCACCCTGATCGCCGTCCGCGCGTGGGCGACCCGGGGCGTGGGCGACCCGCGGGCGCTGGCCCCGGCGATGACGTCGCTGGCCCCGGCCCTCGACCGGGAGCCGACCCGCGCGGCCTATCGCCGGCTCGTCCCGCTGGCCTCGGAGTTCGGCCGACGCAAGCCGAAGCCCGAGGAGATCGCGGCGTTCCGCGCCGACCTCGAGGCCGTGATGAAATCGGTCCGCGACGAGGCCGCCGGACGCCTGAAGACCTACTGGGAACTCCGCCGCACCACCGAAGCGCCGGCCCCGCCGGTCAGACGGGCCCGGCGGTGAGCCGGGCCCCGGGCCGATGCGCCGGGCGGACGGCCCCCCGGCGCAGGGCGGCGACGAAGTCGGCGATCGTCTCGATGCGGCCCTCGACCTCGCTGTAGTAGCAGCCGAGGGTCTCCACGTCGTGGGCGTCGCTGGAGCCGGTGCGCGGCATGGGGGAGGCGGCGAGCAGAGCGTCGGCCTGGGCCCGCGTCTCCGCGGTGACGTTATTGCTGACGAACTCGACGCCGTGGAACGCCGGGCCGTGATTCGCCACGATCTCGTCGAACGGCTGGAGCCAGCGGAACGGGTGGGCGGCGACGATCGCGGCCCCCCGACGCTCCACCACCTTCAGCAGCTCGCCCACGCGGATCCCCGGCCCCACGTCGGACAGGTCCGGCAGGCCGTAGACGAGGAAATGCCCCTCGCGGGCCGAGACTTCCACGCCGGAGAAGACCTTCAGGCCCCCGGCCTGGGCGGCCAGGTCGGCCAGGTCGTCGGCGGCCCACTGGCGATCGTGCTCGGTGATGACGACGCCGTCGAGGCCGATCTCGCGGGCCCTGGCGACCATCGCTCCGGGATCCATGATGCTGTCGGGCGAGAGGCGAGACGTGTGCAGGTGGTGGTCGAATTTCATGGGAAGGCGTGGCTCGGCTCGTGGGTCGGGCTGGCGGGGGCGTCCTCGGCGTCGTCCCCCTCGACGTGATGGATCGGCCCGTTCTGGTCGACCTTCAGGAAGCTCGATCGGTTCTGCCAGCCGCCGAGGACGATCAGCCGGGGCCGGCCCGGGTGGTCGACGGCGCGGTGGACGTGGCCGAAGATCGCGACGTCCACCGAGTCCGGGAGGGCCGCGGCGTAGTCGCGATAGACCGCCAGGTGGCGCTGCTCGTCGTCCTGGAGCCCGCGGCGGTTCTTCGCCTGGAGCACGGCGTCGAGCGGCCAGGCGGCCGCGCGGGGCATCGCGCCGAACGCCCGGAAGAACTCGCGAGACTCCATCAGCGCCTTCCACTTCTTCCGGGCGCCCAGCAGGTGGCCGTGGACGACGTGGATCCGGACGCCGTGGCTCTCCACGTCGAGCGGTTCCGAGACGATCTCGGCCCCGAGGGCGTCCGCGTAGAAGTCCATCAACCACTGGTCATGATTGCCGGCGAGGATCGACAGCGCCCCGCCGGCCCGACGGAAGGCGGCTAGCGCGGCGAGGGCCTCGTCGCGGGCCAGCCTGGCGGGGGGAGTGCGCGAGCCCATCCAGAAGTCGCAGAGGTCGCCGGCGATCAGCAGTCGGTCGGCGGCCGGGTCGAGGCGGCCGAGGAAGCGGAGGAGGCGGCGGCCCCGCTCCGGCCGGTCTTCGCGCAGGTGGACGTCGCTCAGGAAGTAGTCGCTCACGGGCGCACTCCGGCCGTCGGTCGGCGACGGTCACGAACTTTCCAGGATGAACCCCGGCAGGATGCCGCAGGACTCCGCGTGGACCCGCCGCCCTTTCGCCCGGCGCGACCGCGCACCGGCGCCCGCGTGGGCCGTCCAGGTCGCGGCCCGCGACGGCCCGAACGCCAGGTCGGGATGGGCGGGCGACTGCCGGGCCGCGTGGATCAGCACCTGCCGGCCGCTCTCGCGGACGGCCTCGCCGGCCTCCCGCAGCGCGATCTCGGGGCGGTTGCACTGGTCGCTGAGGTGCAGCAGGACGAGATGGCTCACCCGGTCGCGCCGCGACCTCGCCAGAATCGACGCGACCAGCTCGGCCCCCTGCCGGTTCGATAGGTGGCCGCGATCGCCCAGGTTCCTCGCGATCAGCGCGGGGTGGCGGCCGGACGTCTTCTGCAACGTCACGTCGTGGTTGAACTCGACGCCCAGGATCTCGACGTCGGCCAGGGCCTCGGCGGTGGAGTCGTCCCAGGTGCCGGTGTCGGTCAGGTAGCCCACCGAGACCCCGCGGCGCTTGCCGCCGGCGCCGGCCTCCAGCCGGAAGCCGAACGTCGGGCCGCCGTCGTGCCAGGCGGTGACGGGCTCGACGCGGAAGCCGCTGGGGGCCATGAACGGCCGGTCCTCGTAGCAGCGGACCAGGCCCAGGGCGTCGAGCAGGACGAATCCCGGATCCGCGGCGAGGTGGGCCCGATGCGCCTCGTGGCAGTAGAGGGGGATCCCCTCGCGCGACATCCGGCGGAAGACGCTGGTGTCGACGTGATCGCCGTGCGTGTGCGTGAGGACGACGGCCGCCAGATGCGACCAGCACGAGCCGACGCCCGCCAGCCGGTCCGACAGCGAGCGCACGCCCAGCCCCGCGTCGATCAGGATCCCGGCCCCACCGAGGCGGTGGCGGAAGAGCGCGGCGTTCCCCTTCGAGCCGCTGCCGAGGACCGCGAACTGGAAGGTCATGCCTCGCTCCCCAACCGTCCGCGGTCGGCGATCCATCGTGATGAAACCCAGTGTATGACTCCCCCGCCCCCCCGGCAAGACCACTGTCGCCGTGTTCACCCGTCGATGCGTACAATGGTCGACGGAGGGGGCCCGTGAGCGACAACACCCGGATCGAATGGACCGACGCCACCTGGAACCCGGTGCGCGGCTGCACCAAGATCACCCCCGGGTGCAAGCATTGCTACGCCGAGACCTTCGCCGAGCGCTTCCGCGGCGTCCCCGGCCACCCGTACGAGCGCGGCTTCGACCTCCGCACGGTCCCGCACAAGCTGCTGGACCCGCTCCGGTGGTCCAGGCCGCGCATGGTCTTCGTCAACTCGATGAGCGACCTGTTCCACAAGGACGTACCCGACGAGTACGTCCGCGACGTGGCCGAAGTGATGCGCGTCGCCGACTGGCACACCTACCAGGTGTTGACCAAGCGCTCCGAGCGGCTGGCCGAGGCGCTCTCGGGCGGGCTCCGCGACCTGGCGGAATCCCCGCATATCTGGTGGGGCGTGAGCGTGGAGGACCGTCGCCACGGCCTGCCGCGCGTCGACCACCTCCGCGCCGCCCCGGCCGCCGTGCGGTTCCTGTCCGTCGAGCCGCTGCTGGAAGACCTGGGCCCGATCGACCTGGACGGCGTCCGCTGGATGATCGTCGGCGGCGAGAGCGGCCACGGCGCCCGGCCGATGGACCCGGACTGGGTCCGCGCCCTCCGCGACCGCTGCGCGGAGACGGGCGTCCGATTCTTCTTCAAGCAGTGGGGCGGCGTCCGCAAGCACAGGACCGGCCGCGAGCTGGACGGCCGGACTCACGACGACCTCCCGCCGCCGAGCGCCCGTCCCATGCCCGACGCCCGTCGCCGCGCCGAGTTGATCCGGGAGCTTGAAACGCGGTTCGGCCTGGATGCGTGAGCCGGGCCGAGGCTTGAGCCGGGGCGACGCGGCGGCTACAGTGCGGCCGGACGCTCCCTCCCTCCACCCCGCTCGCGAAGGCCCGCCATGAGACCAACCGCCCTGCTCGCCGCGATCGCCCTGGCCCTGTGTTCGACGACCTTGCGCGCGGAGGAACCGGCGTGGGACGTCATGGCCGACACCTGGGTCGCGACCGACGGCCTCGGCCGCGCCGTGCCGGGGGGCGGCGAGGTCGGGCCGCCGAAGGCCGACAAGACGGTCGGCGTCTTCTACTTCCTGTGGAGCGAGGGGCAGAACCCGGTCTACGACCTTTCGAAGATCCTGGCCGCGAACCCGGACGACCCGAAGTTCGGCCCGCCGGGTTCGTTCCACCACTGGGGCGAGCCCCTGTTCGGCCACTACCGCGACGACGACCCGTACGTCATCCGCAAGCACGTCCAAATGCTCACCGACGCGGGCGTGGACGTCTGGTTCTTCGACGTCACCAACGCGCTGACTTACGACCCCGTCCGCGACGCGATCCTCAAGGTCCTGGACGACGTGAAGGCGTCCGGCCAGAAGACGCCGAAGATTTCGTTCCTGGCCAACTCGGCGAGCGCGAAGACGGTCGAGCACATCTACAAAACCTTCTACAAGCCCGGCAAGGCCCGCGACCACTGGTTCCTGTGGGGCGGCAAGCCGCTGATCCTGACGCCGCCCGACGGCCTGGGCGACGAGATCAAAAACTTCTTCACGATCCGCCACTCCTGGGCCTGGACCAAGGACCAGAAGTGGTTCGGCGACGGCCGCGACAAGTGGCCCTGGCTCGACCACACCCCGCAGACGCCCGGCTGGCACGAGTCGCCCGACAAGCCCGAACAGATCGTCGTGTGCGCGGCCGAGCATCCCATCAGCAACATCGGCCGCAGCTTCCACGACGGCCAGCAGCCCCCGCCGGACGAACGCCGGACCGAGGCGGGCCTCTACTTCGCCGAGCAGTGGAAGCGGGCCCGCGAGGTCGACCCGCCGTTCGTCTTCGTCACCGGCTGGAACGAATGGATCGCCCAGCGGTTCATCGACAAGAAGGGAGAGATGAGCATGGGGGGCGTCCGCCTCAAGCCGGGCGGGACGTTCTTCGTCGACCAGTACTCCCCCGAGTACAGCCGCGACCTGGAGCCCATGAAGGGGGGCTTCGGCGACGCCTACTTCTACCAGCTCGCGTCCGAGGTCCGGCGCTACAAGGGGGCCCGCACCGCGCCCGACGTGAAGCCGGCGCGGGTGCGCGTCGACGGCGCGTTCGGCGACTGGAAGGCCGCCGGGCCCGAGTTCCGCGACACGATCGGCGACCCCGCGCGCCGCGACCACGCCGGCTGGAAGGGCGAGCCCGCCTTCGTCGACGAGACGGGCCGCAACGACCTGACGGTCGCCAAGGTCGCGCACTCGCCCGAGTTCGTCTCCTTCTACGTCAAGACGAAGGAGCCTCTCGCCCCTCGCGCCGGGGACTGGATGGTCCTGCTGCTGGACGTCGACGCCAACCCGAAGACGGGCTGGCTGGGCTACGACGTCGTCGTCAACGGCGGCAAGCCGGACGAAGGGATGGCGACCGTCGAGCGGCTGAAGCCCGACGGCACGCGCGAACCGACCGAGGTCGCCGCCGCGATCGCCTTCGAAGGGAACGAGTTGGAGTTGGCCGTGCCGCGGGGCGTGCTGGGGGCGGCCGACCGGAAGCGGGTCGCGATCGACTTCAAGTGGGTCGACAACGTCCCCATCGGCGGCGAGGCGTCGGCGTTCACGCTCCACGGCGACGCCGCGCCGAACGATCGGTTCAACTACCGCGCCGCATGGGACGAGTGAGGCCGAGGCGGGATTTCCGGCCGCGCCACGATCCGTCCCGGCGCGGCCGGGGTTTCATCAGGGTCTCCCATCCCCGACACTCGACGAGGATTGACGGATGAATCGATCGGTCCGAGCGATCGCGGCCCTGACGACCGCCGCCCTCTGCTGGCTCCCGACGGCGCGCGGCGAGGAGCCGCCGAAGTCCCGCCCCAACGTCCTGTTCCTGGCCGTGGACGACCTGCGGCCGGAGTTCGGCGCGTACGGCAAGGGCTACGTGAAGACGCCGAACATCGACAGGCTCGCGGCGCGGGGGGCCACCTTCGAGCGGGCGTACTGCCAGCAGGCGGTCTGCTCGCCGTCGCGGTCGAGCATCCTGACGGGGATGCGGCCCGACTCGACGAAGGTGTACGACCTGGTGACGCACTTCCGCGACGCCCTGCCCGACGCCGTCACGCTGCCGCAGTTCTTCAAGCAGAACGGCTACTTCACCCGCGGGATCGGCAAGCTGTATCACCCCGGCTTCGACGACCCGCGCTCGTGGTCGGTCCCCTGGGAGACCGCGCAGGCGCAGCAGTACGGCCTCGCCGAGAACCGCCAGCTCCGCCAGCAGGGGGCCGCGAAGGCGAAGGCCGCCGGCAAGCAGGGCAAGGCCCTGAACCGCGCTGCGAAGGGCCCGGCCTATGAGGCGGCCGACGTCCCCGACGAGACGTTCCTCGACGGCAAGGTCGCGGCCAAGGCGGTCGCCGCCCTCCGCGACGTCAAGGATCGCGGCGGGCCGTTCTTCCTGGGCGTCGGCTTCGCCCGCCCGCACCTGCCGTTCGTCGCCCCCAAGAAATACTGGGACCTGTACGACCCGGCGACGATCGAACTCGCCTCGAACCCGAAGCGGCCCGACGGGGCCCCCGAGTATTCGCTGCTCGACAGCGGCGAGCTTCGCGGCTACGTCGGCATGCCCAAGAAAGGGCCGATCCCCGACGACGCGGCGCGGGCGCTGAAGCACGGCTATTACGCGGCGATCAGCTACATGGACGCCCAGGTCGGCAAGGTGCTGGACGAGCTGGACCGGCTCGGCCTGCGCGAGAGCACCATCGTCGTCTTCTGGGGCGATCACGGCTGGAAGCTGGGCGAGTATGGGACGTGGTGCAAGCACTCCAACGTCGAGCTGGACACGCGCGTCCCGCTGATCGTGTCCGCCCCCGGCGCGCCGGCCGGCGTGCATCCGAAGGGGCTCGTGGAGTTCGTCGACGTCTATCCGACGCTCGCGGACCTCGCCGGCCTGACGCCACCGAAGGAGCTGGAGGGGACGAGCTTCGCCCCCCTGCTCCGCTCGCCCGACCTCGCGTGGAAGCCGGCGGCCTTCAGCCAGTACCCGCGCGGGCCGCAGGGCCTGATGGGCTACACGATGCGGACCGACCGCTATCGCCTCACTCGCTGGGTGAAGCGGGACGAGCCGTCGCAGGTCGAGGCCGTCGAGCTGTACGACCACCAGTCCGACCCGGGCGAGGACCGCAACGTGGCCGACGACCCCGCCCACGCCGAGGCGCTCAAGGCCCTGACGGCGCGGGCGCTGGCCGGCTGGAAGGCGGCCAAGCCCGAAGGACCGACGCCCTGAGCCGGCCAATCCCGGCGAGGCCATCCCGCCGGCCCGGACGGTCGGCTATGATCGACGCTCCGGGCCGGCCGCGGCGCGATGTCGCCGGCCGATCGCACGCGAGGACGAGCCGCCCATGCCGAGCACGCTGACCGTCGGATCGAGCGCGGACTGCGACGTGGTCCTGACCGTCCCCTCCGTGTCGGGCCGGCACTGCCGGCTGTCGCGCGAGGGGGACGCCGCCTTCCTGGAAGACCTGGGCTCGCGCAACGGGACGTACGTCAACGGGACGCGGCTCGAAGGCCCCGCGCGGGTCGTCGTCACCGCCGCGGACGCGGTCCACCTGGGGAGCCATCGGCTCGACGTGGGCCCGCTCCTGGAGCGGCTCGCCGACGGGCCGGCCGCGGAGGATCCGCGCCTCCTGGACTTCACCGGCGACGCCATGGTCATCGGCCGCGTCGCCGGGAACGACCTGGTGATCGACCTGCCGACGGTGTCGTCGCGCCACGCTCGGCTCTTGCGCTCGGGCGAAGGCATCTTCGTGGAAGACCTCGGCTCGTCGAACGGGACCTACGTCGACGGGCGTCGGATCGCCGAGCCGACGGCGCTGGGGCCGGGCTCGATCCTGTCGCTGGGCTCGGCCCCGTTCCGCCTGAGCGACGCCTCATGGCGGCCCGCCGTCGTCGATTCCTTCGAGTGGCGGGGGGGGCCGACGGCGAGCCCGATCGCGCCGGCCGTGGCGGTGCTGATCGCGGGGACGTTGGCCGCCGCGATGGCCCCGCTGGCGGCCCCGGCCGGGCCCGCCCGGCTGTTCGCGCTGGCCATCGCGGCCATGGCCGTCGGCGCGGTCGACGCCCTGGCCGCGGCGATCCTCCGGCCGCCGACCGGGATCGGCCGCGACCCGGCGGGCTGGCGCACGGCCGGGGCCGTCGCGACCCTGGGCCTGGTGCAGGCCGCGTTCCTGTGGCTCCCGGTCCGCGGGCTCGGTGGCGTCCAGGGCCGGGGCGTCGCCGCGGTCGCGGTGGTGTTCCTGGCGGTGATGGCCGGTGCGGCGGTTTCGTTCGCGGCGTCCCGGCTGGTGCCGGGATCGCGGCGGGCGCGGTCGGCGACCGTCGCGGGCCTGGTCGTGGCGGCCGGGCTGCTCGGCGGCTTCGCGCCGGCGGCCTCGGACCTGCCGGCCGCCGTCCGGCCCGCGTTGGGGATCTCCCCGGTGCGGTGGGCGTTCGAGGGCCTGATGCTCGCGGGCCCGTCGGGCGAGGGCGGCGGACCGGCCGAGCGCTACTTCCCCGCGGCGACCGACCGCATGGGCCTGCCGGCCGACTGCGCCGCGCTGGCGCTCGGGGCCTTCGGCCTCGCGGTGCTCGCGGCGACGCGGCGGCCGGACGGGGCACCGGCTCAGCCGTCCTCCTTGACGGCCTGATCCAGCTTCTCCTTGATCCGCTTCAGGCGTTCGCGCGCCGGGGGGTGGGTCCGGATGTGGAGGTCGAACAGGGGGATCGGCGCGTCCTTGTCGATCGACTTCGCGCCCAGGGGGAAGCCGTTGGCGGCGGCGTAGCGGGTGAGGATGGACAGGAAACCCTGGGTCTCGTGCCGCGACATCGCGAGCCGCTGCGACTGCCGGTAGGCCCAGTCGTCGGCGTCGAACTCGAACTTCTCACCGTAGCCCGCCGGGAAGATGAAGAGGCAGAACAGCTCCAAAGTCCCATAGGGGAGGGCCTTGAGGGCGGGGTCGCGGAGTGCCCGGATGGCGTGGCCCTGGTCGACGTGGGCGATCTCGTGGGCCAGGATGAACTGGAGGGCGTAGTCCTGGTCCTCGCTGATCCCGTTCATCAGGCCGCGTGTGACGTAGACGTGGCCGCCGGGGTGGGAGAAGGCGTTGAACAGGTCGTCGTCGAGGACGTGGAATTCATACTTCAGGTCCTTGCGGGCCCGCCCCTCCAGGACCGGCGAAGCGGCCTCTTCGAGCCTCGTCTGCATCGCCTCATTCCAGTAGAGGCGGTTGAGCTTCGGGAGCATGACCATGGCGTTGAGGCGATCGCCCAGGCGCCTTTCGGCCGCGAGGTCGATCTCGTCCAGGTTCCACTTCTCCTTCGCCGCGGGGGTCTTGAAGAACGGGTCGAGCTGCTCCAGGACCGACAGTTCGGCAGGGCCCGCCGCGGGCCTCGCCGGGGCCGGCGAAGGGGCGAGCGGCGGAATCGGCTCGACCCTGGCCTCGACGGCCGGCGGGGGCGGCGCGGGCATTGGAGGCGGCTCCGATCGCGGCGGCGAGGGAGCCGGGGCGACCGCGACCGGGACGGGCGGAGCGGGTTCCGATTCGCGACCCGGCGCGGGCTTGGGGGGATCGACGGCGACCGCGGCGTGCGCCTCGGGCTCGGCGCGGGCCTTCAGGGACCCGCGATGGGCGCGACCGAGGGCCGAGACGATCGTGCAGGAGGCGACGACGTAGACGACGGCCGCGGCGGCGACCCCGAGATTCCTGGGCACAAGCGGACTCCCCGAGGCGGCTCGTCAGTGCTGCCCGTCGCGGGCCGAGCCGTCCTTGACCATCTCGTAGTGCAGCTTCAGCTTATCGTACAACCCGCGGATGAGGGCCCGCTCGTCCTCGTTGGTCGCCGCGGCGAACTGGATCTCGTGGTCGCGCATGTAGGCGCGGAGGTCGTTGACGGTCGTGCCGGCGTACTGGTCCAGGTCCTTCAGGGCGACCTGGACCTTGTGCGTCTTGAGCATCTCGACCGTCCCCTTCAGCTCGCGGATGCGACGGCTCCCCTCCAGGTTGCGGCGGTCCTGCGGGCGGCCGGCGAACGCCTGCCCCAGCACCTCCTCCAAGTGGTCGACCTTGCCCGCGAGCTTGTCGATGGCCGCGATCTGCGCCGCGCCCGCGACCCCTTGTTCCAGGACCGTTTCCAGCGCGTCGTGGTAGGAGCGGAGCGCGACGTCGAAGCGATGGTCCTGGAAGGCCAGCGGCCACTTGCCGCGCTGCTTGAGGACGAGCCGCCGCATGGAGAAGCTCTGGGTGCCGACCGAGGCCAGCTTGAACGGGATGCGGCGGACCTCGTCGACGGACAGCGCGATCTCCGGGTATTTGTGGCTCGACTCCTGGATGAGGCCGCTGTTCATGTCCTTCAGCAGGGCGTTGAGGGCGTCGCCGTCGTCCACGTCGCGGCCCTCGGGATTCTCGCGGAGGCGCTTCTGGATGGCGGCGTGGTGGACGAGCCGTCGCTCCTGCTGGGCGCGGCGGTGGGCGGCGTTGCGCTCGTTCTCGCGCTCCAGGACGGCGGAGACGTACTCGTTGAACCGAATCCAGGTGTCGGTGTCGATGGAGCGGGCCTCCGCGGAGTATTTCTCGCCGAGCCCGACGCCCCAGGCGGCGACGCCCAGGCCGCGGAGGTAGTCCCCCTCGACCGTCGAGCCGCCGGTCATGAACAGCCACTGGGCGCGGGCGTCGCCGCACCAACCGAGCCCCAGGCATGCCGCCAGGAAGATCGTCGTCCGCATCGATCGCCGCCTTCGTTCGAGGTCGAGAGGACTCATACGTCGGTCGTCATCCCGAGGCCGTCGGCCTCGACGATCGTCTCAGGATCGACCGCCGGGGCGGGCGGCCTTGGCGACTCCGGGGCGGACGGCTCGTTTCCGGGCCGCGCCCCAGGCCCTTTTTTTGCGAAGGGCCCTCCCCGGGCTCGATCCGGCTCCGCCCCGGGCTCGCCTTCGTCATCCTCCTCGGCCGAGGGCTTCGCGGCGTCGGCGGTCGGGTCCTGCGGGGCCGGGAGCGAAGCGGAAGCCTGCGGCGGGGGCGTGGAGGGCTCCGCCGGCGCCGGCGAGGGTCGGGTGGCGAGCCAGGCCGCGGGCGCGAGGACGGCGAGGAGCGACGCCGCGACGGCCGCCGCGACCCGCCATCGTCGCCGTTCGGATCCGGGGCTCGGATCGTCAGAGGCCGGTCCGGGATTCGTCGAATCGGGCGGCCCGGGGTCCGCCGGGGTCGTCGTCGCGGCGTCGACGCCCGCCGAAGACCTGGCCGTCGGCTTGAAGAACGGCGCGAGGTCCGCGGCGACCTCGCCGGGCGTCTGGTGGCGGGCGTCCGGGGCCTTGGCCATCATCTTCGCGACCACGGCGGCGAGCGCCGGGGGGACGTCTGGCCGGATCTCGGAGAGCGGCCTCGGGTCCTTCGAGTGGTGCGCCTGGAGCAGCTCGTAGAGGCTGCCGGCGTCGAACGGGGGGCGGCCGGCGAGGAGGCAGTAGAGCGTGCAGCCCAGGCTGTAGACGTCGGCCCGGATGTCGGCCTTCTGGGCGTCGGTCGTCTGCTCGGGGGCGACGTAGTGGGGCGTGCCGAGCATCTGGCCCTCGCGGGTCAGGCCGCCGTCGACCTCGGCCTCGCTCGTCACCTTGGCCAGGCCGAAGTCCAGGATCTTGAGGACCGGCCGCTTCCCCTCGCGGGTCACCATCAGGTTGCTGGGCTTGACGTCGCGGTGGACCATCCCGCGGCCGTGGGCGTGCTGGAGCCCCATCGCGGCCTGGTGGATGAAGTTGCAGGCGAGCGCGACGTCCAGCGGCCCCTTGCTCTCCACCAGCCTGGCCAGGTCGTAGCCCTCGACGTACTCCATCGAGAAGACGAGGCCCTCGCCCAGGCGCGACGCCGCGTGGGCCGCCACGATGTTCGGGTGCCGGAGCTGGGCGGCGGCGCGGATCTCGCGGAGGAATCGCTCCAGGACGTTCTTCTTCCGGACCAGGTGGGCACCGACGACCTTGAGCACCTCCTTGCGCCCCATAAGCCGGTTCTCGGCCAGGTAGACCACGCCCATCCCGCCGCGGCCCAGCTCGCGGATCACCCGATAGTCCGGGTGCTCGGCCAGCTCGGGCGGCATGGAGTCGGGCGTCGGCGTGGGCGCGGCGACGCGGTCGACCACCGAGGACGCGAAGCCCCCCGACGTCCCCGAGCCGGAGCCCGGGAGGGGCGACGCGGCCCGGCGCCGACATTCCTCGCACCCGGCGAGGTGGGCCTCGACCGACTCGCGGAACATGGCGTCGAGCGTCCCCAGCCGGTACTCGGCCAGGGTCTGATCGTTCGGATGTCGGGACGGGCCGGTGGACATGGCGTCGCCTCACGTCACCTTGATCTGGAAGCGCTGCTCGCCGATCTGGAACCGCACCGGGGCGTCGACGACGATCCGCGCCATGCGGACCCAGAGGCCGTTCGCCGTCCGGTCGTGCTCGACGCCCCATCCGCCGTTCGCGCCGCGCGTCAGCCGGGCGTGGCGGGGCTCGCAGAACGCGCCGATCCAGTATTCGGGCTTGATGAGGGGTGTCCGGCCCGCGGTCCCCTCCTGCACCAGCTCGACCAGGGTCGGCATCCCGACCGGCGGGCCGCCGTCGGCCCAGGGCTGCGTCCGGCCGAAGTCGCCGGGCGGGCCGCTCGCGGGGTGGTCCTGGGTCTCCCCCGCTTCGGGCGAGGAGGGTGCCAGGAACTGATACCGCCCGCCGCCGACCAGGAATTCGGCCCCGTCCGAGAGCGCCGCACGGCTGACGCGGACAAACAGCCCGTGCCGGCTCTGGAGGTCGGCGACGACCCATCGTTGGGCCCCGTTGACCGCCTGGAGGGCGATCTCGACGTGTCGCGACGAGATCCGGCCGTCGATCGGGATCGTCAGGTCCCCTTCCGTGCGGCCGATCACGAACTTCGGGCTGCGGATCCGGATCGTCTCGCCGTCGGACCGGCCGTCGTCGAAGACGGTCAGCAAGGCGACCGGGGGCCGGGCCGTGGGCCGGAACGGCCTCGCCGAGCCGGCGGGGGGGGCGGCCTCAGAAGCCGGAGGCGCGGGGGCCGCCGGCTGCGGGGCCGGAGGCGCGGCCGGTCGGCCGCCGAGGTTGGCGGCGATCGCCTGGCGGATCTCGTCCTCGCTCTCGATCAACGTCCCGAAGCGTTCGACCGGCGGGCGCGGGGGACGATCGGGAGGCGGCATGTCGCGGACTCCTCGATGCGGGTTCGACGTCCGGGCGGGGCGAAAGACGTGCGCGAATTCGATCACGCGACCGCGCTTATACGGACGTTCCGCCCGCATCATACACGCCACGGCAAGAAATGCTCAACGGCGTCTCGTTTTAGCGACTTTCCAGGATGCTTCACCGGCCCGCCGGGCCATCGCGCTCAGCCTGTTCGAACCACTCGGCGAGGGGGAGGCGGAAGCCGGGCAGGACGTCGCCGCCGTCCAGCACGTCGGCCGCCGTCAGCACGACCGGATCGGTGGGCGACGTGAAGACCCGCACCTCGCGCCGCCTCGGGTCGACGACCCACGCCAGCCGCACGCCCGCCGCGAAATACTCGCCCAGCTTCCGCTCCATCTCCCGCTTCGTGTTCGACCGGCTCAGGATCTCCACCGCCAGGTCCGGCACCACGGCGGGGGCCGTCCCGCGACGGCGACGGCCGCGGGGGTAGCGGGCCCACGAGATGAACGACAGGTCCGGCAGCCGGACCAAGCCCGAGGCCAGCTTGACCATCCCGTCCGCGCCGACCACCGCCCCCAGGTCGTGACTCTGGAGGAAAATCCCGATGTAGAGCCCCAGGACGTAGGCCCAGCGCGACTCTTCGAACCCCATCGCCTTCTCCACGAGGACGCCGTCGACCAGTTCGAAAAGGCCGTCGCCCGCTTCGTTCGCGGCGATCAGGTCGCGTTCCGAGGCCAGGCCGGGGGTCGGCACGAGGCGGACTCGATCGGCCGGGACGTCGCCCAAATGGTGCAGGAGTTCCGCGACGCTCCAGGCAGGGCGTCCGCCGCTCGTTCGTCCAGATTCAGGCCGGGTCGAAACGGACATGACGGATCCTCCGGAGGCGGTATCGCACGTCAACGAGCCGGGCCGTCGCGCTCGGCCTGTTCGAACCACTCGGCGAGGGGGAGGCGGAAGCCGGGCAGGACGTCGCCGCCGTCCAGCACGTCGGCCGCCGTCAGCACGACCGGATCGGTGGGCGACGTGAAGACCCGCACCTCGCGCCGCCTCGGGTCGACGACCCACGCCAGCCGCACGCCCGCCGCGAAATATTCGCCCAGCTTCCGCTCCATCTCCCGCTTCGTGTTCGACCGGCTCAGGATCTCCACCGCCAGGTCCGGCGCCACGGCCGGGATCTCGCCGCGATGTTTCGGCTTGCGGTAGCGGGCCCAGGATAGAAACGCCACGGCGGGCAGTCGGATCAGGCCGGGGGCCAGCTTGTAAGGGCCGTCCGGGACATAGACCTTGCCCAGGTCGTGACGCAGCACGAAGGCCGTGATATGCATGATCAACAACGCGGCCCAGTTCGACTCTTCGGACCCCATCGGCTTCTCCACCAGCACGCCGTCGACCAGTTCGACCAGGCATTCTTTCTTCGCATTCGTCGCGATCAGGTCGCGTTCGGTGGCGGTGCCGAGGGGCGGCGTCAGGCGGACGCGAGACGGGGGGACGCCCAGCCGCTTGAGCAGGTCGGCGACGGTCGCCGCCGGGGCCGGGGCCGGGGTCCTGGCAGCCTTCGACTTGCGGGGGGCGGGGGCGACGGCCATGGGCGGTCCTCCGGGAATGGCGCGAGGGGTCGATGCCCTCGGCTGGATTCTGGCACGTCGAGGCATCGACGACAAGGCGATGCGGGC
>Ga0209958_1000416_pt1 | contig 85122 bp, 76 predicted proteins | sample ThiBio_inoc_plan_FD_183942 | JGI IMG/M metagenome (GOLD analysis project Ga0209958, IMG submission 183942) | Wastewater bioreactor microbial communities from Cape Town, South Africa - Thiocy_inoc_plan (SPAdes) | ecosystem: Engineered > Bioremediation > Thiocyanate > Unclassified | place: South...
AGAAGACGAACCGATCATGAAACGGTTGGCGCGATTAAGCGACACAGTGATTGAAAGGCATGAAAAGATCAAAGGAGGCTACAACCCCTTTGATCCTGTCTGGGAGGCGTATGGTGAGATGTTGCGAACGAAACGCACGGCAAGGAGCCTGCGCCATCGTTACGAAGCGTCAATGCTGTATATCTCCCAGGACGGGCGCTGTGCACTCTGCACAGAACCGCTCGATCATGAAGGCGGTTGGCACGATCATCACATTGTTTACAAGGTGAATGGCGGGTCGGACGCTATGTCTAACCGGGTGCTCCTGCACCCGGTGTGCCATCAGAGGCTGCATGCCCTTGGGTTGCCGGTCGCGAAGCCGGCCTCAACAAGGCTTAGGGTTCAGGATAAGAAAGGCGCGTAGAGTAAAATCGCGTGTTTTGCTTATTGCTGGACTAAGTTGTGCTTGAGCCGTGTGCGGTGAAAGTCGCACGCACGGTTCTTAGGGGGGGATGGTCCAGTAATGGGTTGTCCCTACCCTCCCACTTTCCCTCAACACACTGACATGCCTATTTACGCCTACAAATGCGGCTCCTGCGGCCATGCCAAGGATGTGCTGCAAAAAATCTCTGATGCGCCCCTCACGGTGTGCCCCGCCTGCGGCGCGGAAGCATTTTCCAAGCAGGTCACAGCGGCCGGCTTCCAGCTCAAGGGCTCGGGCTGGTATGTGACCGATTTTCGCGGTGGCAGCGGTGGCAGTTCTGCCCCTGCGACGGACAGCAAGACGGAACCGAAAACCGAGACCGCGGCGCCGGCAAGTTCTGGTGATGCTCCTAAAAAAGAAGCATCTGGTGCAGCAGCATCAAGCGCTGGTGGCAGTTCTACCACTTCCACCTCCTCTGCGAGCTGAGTGACCCTCATGGCTGCCTTGCGCAAGTGGCTGTTGACCGGCCTTCTGGTGATCGTGCCAGGGGTTATCACGGCCTGGGTGCTCAACTGGATCGTGAGCACGCTGGACCAGACCCTGCAGATCCTGCCTGTTGCATGGCATCCCGACAAGCTGCTGGGCTTTCACGTCCCGGGCTTTGGCGTGGTTCTCACGCTGCTGATCCTGTTGGTGGTCGGTGCCGTCGCCAGCAACTTCGCGGGCCGCAAGCTCGTGCAGTGGGGTGATGCGGTGGTGCACCGCATCCCGGTGGTGCGTTCGATCTATTCCAGCGTCAAGCAGGTGTCCGACACGCTTTTTTCCGAAAGCGGCAATGCCTTTCGCAAGGCCGTGCTGGTGCAGTGGCCGCGCGAGGGCGTCTGGACCGTGGCCTTCGTCACTGGCGCGCCCAATGGCGAGGTGGCGGCATACCTGCGCGATGAATTCGTGAGCGTGTATGTGCCCACCACGCCCAACCCCACTGGCGGGTATTTTGTGATGCTGCGCAAGAGCGACTGCGTCGAGCTCGACATGAGCGTGGACGCCGCCCTCAAATACATTGTTTCGATGGGCGTGGTCGCTCCGGCTGACCCCACGCTTGTTTCCCACAGTAAGTAAATCCCTTTAACGCGCCCCTTGGGCGCCGGAAGTTTCTGCCATGGCCATGCGTTCCCACTATTGCGGTCTTGTGACCGAAGCCCTGATGGGCCAAACCGTTACCCTGTCTGGCTGGGTGAACCGTCGTCGTGACCATGGCGGCGTGATCTTCATCGACCTGCGCGACCGCGAAGGCTACGTGCAGGTGGTGTGCGACCCCGACCGTGCCGAGATGTTCAAGACCGCCGAAGACGTGCGCAATGAGTTCTGCGTGCAGGTGGTGGGCCTGGTGCGTCCCCGCCCTGACGGCACGACCAACGACAAGCTCAAGAGCGGCCAGATCGAAGTGCTGTGCCATGAGCTGAACGTGCTCAACCCCTCGGTCACGCCTCCGTTCCAGATGGACGACGAGAACCTGTCGGAAACCACGCGCCTCACGCACCGTGTGATGGACCTGCGCCGCCCGCACATGCAGCGCAACATGATGCTGCGCTACAAGACCTCCATCCAGGTGCGCAACTTCCTGGACAAGGAAGGCTTCATCGACATCGAAACGCCCATGCTGGGCAAAAGCACACCCGAAGGCGCGCGCGACTACCTGGTGCCCAGCCGCGTGCATGACGGCCAGTTCTTCGCGCTGCCCCAGTCGCCCCAGCTCTACAAGCAGATGCTGATGGTGGCTGGCTACGACCGCTACTACCAGATCACCAAGTGCTTCCGCGACGAAGACCTGCGCGCCGACCGCCAGCCCGAATTCACGCAGATCGACTGCGAGACGTCGTTCCTGGGCGAAGAAGAAATCCGTGCGATCTTCCAGCGCATGATCACCGAGGTGTTCCAGCAACAACTGGGCGTGGATCTGGGCGAATTCCCGATCATGACTTACCAGGAGGCGGCTTTCCGCTTTGGCTCGGACAAGCCCGACCTGCGCGTGAAGCTCGAATTCACCGAGCTGACCGAGGTAATGAAGGATGTGGACTTCAAGGTGTTCTCGGCCCCCGCCACCACCAAGGGTGGCCGCGTTGTGGCCCTGCGCGTGCCCGGCGGCGCACAGATCTCGCGCGGTGAGATCGATGCCTACACCGAGTTCGTGAAGATCTACGGTGCCAAGGGCCTGGCCTGGATCAAGGTCAACGAAGTGGCCCAGGGCCGCGAAGGGCTGCAGTCGCCCATCGTGAAGAACCTGCATGACGCGGCCATCGCTGAAATCCTCAAGCGCACGGGTGCGCAAGACGGTGACCTGCTGTTCTTCGGTGCCGACAAGGAAAAGATCGTCAACGATTCCATCGGCGCGCTGCGACTGAAGATCGGCCACAGCGAGTTCGGCAAGAAGAGTGGTCTCTTTGAAAACCGCTGGGCGCCGCTGTGGGTGGTGGACTTTCCCATGTTCGAGCACGACGAGGAAGAAGACCGTTGGACGGCCGTGCACCACCCCTTCACCAGCCCCAAGGACGGCCACGAAGAGTTCATGGCCACTGATCCCGGCAAGTGCATCGCCAAGGCCTATGACATGGTGCTCAACGGCTGGGAGCTGGGCGGTGGCTCGGTGCGTATCCACCGCGCCGATGTGCAAAAGAAGGTGTTCGATGCGCTCAAGATCACACCCGAAGACGCACAAGCCAAGTTCGGCTACCTGCTGGATGCCCTGCAGTACGGCGCGCCCCCACACGGTGGCCTGGCCTTCGGTCTGGACCGCCTCATCACGCTGATGACCGGTGCGGAATCGATCCGTGACGTGATCGCTTTCCCCAAGACCCAGCGCGCTCAGGACCTGCTCACGCAGGCGCCTTCGCCCGTGGACGAAAAGCAGTTGCGCGAGCTGCACATCCGCCTGCGCAACATCGACGCTGTCAAGGCAGCCTGATCCGGGGCTTTCCCCGAACCCGGCGCGGATCCACTCTCGTGGCATCGCACGACAAAGCGGCAAGGGCTTGGCAGCCTGCGCCGCTTTTTTCTTGGCCAGCCCACGCCCTCGGCGATGTGGCGCTGGCACTGAAAGGACACTTTCCATGCGTTCAATGACGACCCGGGCTTTGTGGATGGGCGCCGTGCTGCTGGCCCTGGCAGCTTGCGGCGAAAAGAAGACCGAACTGGGCCAGGGCGGTTCCGTGGTCACTGGCTCGGCAGGGCCGGCGGGGGCCAGCAACGCTGCGCGCGAACTGGTGCGCTGCGAGGCGCCCGTGGCCACGCTGGCGCTGGCAGAAAACCCCAGCGGCTACACCATGGGTTCGGGCTACAGCCTCCCGCCATCCCCCGTGCCCCTGGTCAAGCTGCTGGCCCAGCAAAGCGGCTGCTTTCGTGTGGTGGACCGGTCGGCCGGGCTGCGCGGAACCATTCAGGAGCAGGACCTCAAGGACTCCGGCGTGCTGCGCAAGAACAACTCTACCGTGGCAAAGGGCAAGGGCTATGAGGCACAGTACACGCTCACACCCAGCCTCACGTTCAGTGAGCAGGACGCGGGACGGGGCCTGGCGGGCGTGATTGCCATGATTCCGGTGCTGCGCGACATCGCGGGCCTGGCCGGCATGGTGGAGCAGGTCAAATTCAAGGAGGCGCAAACGGCACTGCTGCTGTCCGACAACGAAACCACCGAGCAGGTTGCCGCCGCCTCCGGGTCTGCACGCACCACTGACCTGGGCGTGGGCGGGCTCGTGTTCGGCAAGCTCGGGGGCGCAGCGGGTGCGGGCTGGAGCAATACCAACGAGGGCAAGGTCATTGCCGCTGCCTTCCTGGACGCGCACAACCAGTTGGTGGTGCAGGTCAGGGCGCTGCAGGCCAAGGAGCTGCCGCCGCCCGTTCCCACCACTTCAGCCCCGCGTTCCAAGGCCGGGTAAAGAGGGAAGGTGTCGCCCATGGTGCCGACAGCGCAGCACCGGCCCTACAAGCTTCCAGAGTCGGTGCTGGTGGTCATCCACACGCCCGCCCTGGAAGTGCTGCTGATCCGCCGCACGGGCGGTGATGGGCACTGGCAATCTGTCACCGGGAGCAAAGACCGCCTTGATGAGTCGTTTGAAGAAACCGCCCGCCGCGAAGTGGCCGAGGAAACCGGCATTGACGCGCGGGCGCCCGGCTGCCTGCTGACCGACTGGGCCTTGGAGAACGTCTACGACATCTGGCCGCAATGGCTGCACCGATATGCACCGGGGGTCGTGCGCAATCGCGAGCGGGTGTTTGGCTTGTGTGTGCCAGCAGCTACGCCCGTGGTACTGAGTCCTCGTGAACACGATGCTTTCGAATGGTTGCCGTGGCAGCGCGCGGCCGAGCGCTGCTTCTCGGCCTCCAATGCCGAGGCCTGCTTACTGCTTCCTCGTTTTGTGTAGGCAGACGTTGGTGCGCGCCCCGCACTGCGCGCGGCGGCGCCTGCAGCTCACTTGCGCTGGGCGAGGATGCGGATCAGGTGGTCTGCGAAGCCCTCCGCTGCAGGCGAGGTGGCCCGCCGTGCGGGGCTGTAGAGGCACACGTAGCGCATGACTTCGGGCGACAGGATGCGGCGGCGCACCAGTCCGAGTGGCTTGGCCAGTGCACCCACATAGTCGGGCGCCAGCGTCGCGGCCACATCGGCGGCAGCCAGGCCCATGGCGGTGGAGATGTTGTCCACGATCTCTACGGGGGTCACACGCTGCTCGCTGGGCAGCCCGGTGTGCATCTGCGCCACGCTGCGTTCGTGATCCCGCCCGGCAGCCACCAGTGGGTAGGCGTGCAGCTGCGCCCAAGTCACGTTGCGTTTGTGGGCCAGGGGATGGGTGGGCGCACACCACAGCACCCAGGGGCTCTCGAAGAGCTGGGTACGTACGATGTCATCGCCACAGGCGCGATCCGGACCCAGGGCCAGATCGGCGTCGCCGCTGGCGACTGCATCGACGAGTTTTTCCACCGGCACGTCGCGAATGCGGATGTGCACCTTGGGCCTGGTTTGTGTATAGGCCTTGATGGCTTTGGGCAGGATCACGCTGGCGACGACCAGTGGTGCGGCGATTCGCACGATGCCCGCTGCGCGATTGCGGACATCGCTGGCGGCCGACTGCGCTATGCGCATGTGCTTGAGCACGGACTCTGCCGAGGCCAGGAACTCCCGCCCCGCGCTGGTGATGTCAACCCTGCGCGTGCTGCGCTCAAACAGTTTGAAGCCGAGCGAGTCTTCCAACTCGCTCACGAGTTGGCTTACTGCAGACGGTGTAAGGGCCAAACGCTCTGCGGTGGCCGCGAAGCTGCGCAGTTCTGCCACGTTGACAAAGGCTTCGAGCTGGCGTGGCGTGAAATGGGGCAGAGACATGGCTGGTGCGGTTCAATCACTGGGATCATGTCATTCATTAGAGCATCTTCACAATCCGTCATGAAGCATTGATTGTGGTCAAGAACGGCGCTGCAGATACTTCGCGACGGATCGGGCAACGTTGCCCGGCTCTGTTGTCTGACTGGAGAACTCCCTTGAGCAATGACATGCTGAATGTCGCCGGCATCGCGGTGTCGCCCCACCACTACATCGACGGCCAGCGCGTTGCGTCCGAGATGCGCTTCGATCTGCACTCGCCCATCGACCAGGCGCTGCTGGGCTCCATCAGCGAAGGATCTCCCGCCCATGTGGACGCCGCTGTCACCGCAGCTGCGCGCGCCTTCCCTGCCTGGAGTGCGCTCACGGCGGCGGAGCGCAAACCCTACCTGGACCGTTTCGCCGCTGAGATTGGAAAACGCGCCGAGGCCTTCTGCACGCTCGAGTCCAACGATGCTGGCGTGCTGCTCTCGCGCATGAAGCATGGCGTGGTGCCGCGTGCCATGCTCAACATCAGCTGGTTCGCCGAGCATGCGCTCACGCTGCAAGACAGGCCCATCGAGACGGAACAAGCCACCCACCTCGTGCGCCACGATCCGGCCGGTGTAGTGGCCATCATTACGCCCTGGAATGCCCCGCTCATGCTTTCCACCTGGAAGCTAGGGCCTGCGCTGGCCGCGGGCAACTGCGTCATCGTCAAGCCACCGGAATGGGCGCCTCTGACCAGCAGTCTGCTGGCCGACTGTGCGCACGCCGCCGGCCTGCCGCCTGGGGTTTTCAACATCGTGCAGGGCGCGGGCGCCAGTACAGGGGCGCGCCTGGTCAGCGACCCGCGACTGGCGCGTATCTCGTTCACCGGATCGGTCCCCACGGCCAAGTGGATTGCCCAGTCTGCCGGGGCCAACCTCGTGCCTTGCAGCCTGGAGCTTGGTGGCAAGTCGGCCTTCATCGTGCTGGAGGACGCCGATATCGACAATGCCGCTGCCACCGGCGCACTGATGTACCGCAACGCGGGCCAGGTGTGCCTGGCGGGCACGCGCTTCCTGGTGCACCGCAAGGTGCACGACGCCTTCGTGGCGGCCCTGCGCGGCCATGTGGAAAAGCTCACCGTGGGCGACCCGCGCGACGAGGCCACCGAGGTCGGGCCGATCATCCACCCGCGCCAGGTGGAGCGCGTGCACGGTTTTGTGCAGCGCGCCGTGGCCGATGGCGCCACGCTGCTCTGGGGTGGCGCGCACCATTCTTTCGGTGCGCAGTATTACCAGCCCACGCTGCTGGCTGGGGTGCGCCAGGACAGCGAGATCGTGCAGAACGAGGTCTTCGGACCTGTACTCACCCTGCAGGTCTTTGACAGCGACGAAGAAGCTATCGCCCTGGCCAACGGCACGGACTACGGCCTGGGTGGCGTCTGCTACGGCGAGGTGGAGCATGCGAGCGCCGTGGCGCAGCAGGTGCGCACCGGCTTCATCTGGGTCAACAGCTTTGGCATCCGCGATCTGGCTGCGCCGTTTGGCGGCATCAAGCGCAGCGGTGTGGGCCGCGAGGGCGGGGACTGGAGCTTCGAGTTCTTCTGCGATGTCAAGGATGTGGTGCTGCCCAAAAAGCCGTTCCGCGCAAGTTTCAGCCATCGCTGATCCCACCCCAATCACATGCAGGAGAACACCACCATGGGAAGCATTGTTGGCGCAGCCATCGTCTCGCACCATCCCGGCCTGATGCAATGCGAAGAGTTTCGCGTGCTGCAGGGCGCGGGGGCCGACTCGGACCTTATTCCCGGCTATGCCCGGCTGCGCGCCAAGCTCGCCGAAGCCCTGCCTGACGTGGTCGTCATCTTCGATTCACACTGGTTCACCACGGGCTACCACCTGGTGGATGGGGCCTCACGCTATCAGGGCAACTACATCTCGGATGAGATGCCCTGGTATCTGCACGGCGTGCCCTACAACTACCGGGGCCATCCAGGATTGGCGCTGGAGATCGAGGCCGTCTCGCGCGAACTGGGGGGCTACAACCGCGTCATCAACCATCCCGAACTGGGCCGACAGTACGCCACCATCAACCTGGTCAAGCACCTGCGGTTGGAGCACAGCGACACGCCGGTTGTCACCGTGAGTTCATGCCAGAACTGCGACTGGACGCATTTCGTGAAATCGGGGGAGGCCATTGGCGAGGCCGTGCGCCGCAGCAACCTGCGTGTGGCGCTGCTTGCCTCCGGGGCGCTCAGCCACAAGTTCAACCCCATCGACTGGAAGCCCAACCACCCGCGCATCTTCCATGAGAGCAATGTCTCACGCCCAGAGAACATCGCGAGTGACAAGGGCGCGATCGAGCTGCTGCAGCAGGGCCGCCATGGCACTGTGCTCGACCGTTGGCAAGACGAATACCGAAAGCTCCCCTGGGAGGCCTTTGGCGCCCACTACCTGCAGATGGTGGGGGCCATGGGGGGCGCGGACTGCCGCGCGCGGGGTGAGACGCTGTCCGCTTACGAGAATGCGCGCGGCACCGGCAATGTGCATATGTGGTTCGATATGCAAGAGGTGGCGGCATGAATTTCGAATTCCCGCTCAAAGAACTGCCCGCCGTGATGCGTGGACCGCGCATGGAGCGCCGCCTCGTTCTGGTGGGTGGCAGTGCCTGCTGGGGCAGCATCGTGGAAGAGGGTGCACAACAAGGGCAATTGCGCCTGGACGATGGCCGCGTGGTGGACTTGGCGACCGTGCAGCACCTGCCACCGGTGTCGCCCAGCAAGATCATCGCCGTGCACATTTCGTACAGCTCGCGCAGCTTCGAGACACGCAACCAGCCCAGGCCGACTGAGACGCCCACCTACTTCACCAAGCCGCCGACTTCGGTCAACGGCCATGGCTGCGAGATCCACAAGCCCGCTGACAGCATGTACCTCAACTACGAAGGCGAATACGCCGTTGTCATTGGCAAGACCTGCCGCAACGTGTTGCCCGATGAAGCTTGGGACTACATCGAAGGCTTTTGCCCTGCCCTGGACATGGGCCTGCAGAACTACCGCGACACCGACCAGGGCAGCATGCTGCGTGTCAAAGGCGCGGACACGCTGCTGCCCATCGGCCCCGGCATTGTGCGCGGCGTGAACATTTTCGAACAGACGCTGCGCACCTATCGCAACGGTCTGGTGGTGCAGGAGGCGCACATCGGCGACGAGACCATCTGGGGCCCGCACTACGTGGTGGCCGATATCGCACGCCACATCACCCTGGTGCCGGGCGACGTGATCCTGATGGGGACGCCTTGTCATTCGCGCTCGGTAGACCCGGGCGACCTGGTGGAGTGCGAGATCACAGGCCTGGGGCGCCTGGCCGGCACGGTGGTTGCCATCCCGGCGCCGCGCGCGTCTGCCCTGGGCGTAGGGCACCAGCCCACCGACAGCCCCGAAGTGCGGCGCGTCGCATTTGGATTTGACGAACGGGTGCCCGACCCCTTGAAAGCCAACTACCGGCAGGCGGCAAGAGGACGGACCCCATCGCCCTAGTGCTCCGCCTTTGCTTTTGCTTCCCCCGTGATCACGCCACAACAACCTGGAGACAAACCATGAAACCTTCCTTTTCCGCTTCGCGCCGCAGTGTTTTGCAATTTGCGCTGGCGGGCGCAGCTGGGTCTTTGCCGCTGATGGGCCGTGCGCAGTCCATCGACACCGTCAAGATACTGGCCGGTTTTGCCGCTGGCGGCACGGTAGACACCCTGGCCCGCCGTGTGGCCACCCAGCTGGCACCGGCCTACGCCAAGTCGGCTGTGGTGGAGAACAAGACCGGGGCAGGCGGGCAGATCGCCATTGCGACCCTCAAGGCGGCTCCGGCAGACGGTGCCACGCTGCTGGTCACCCCCATGTCCATGCTGGGCATCTACCCCCACACCTACAAAAAGCTGCCCTACGACCCGGCGGTCGATGTCACTCCCGTCTCGCTGGGCGTGGTGTTCGACATGGGGTTTGCCGTGGGGCCACAGGTGCCAGCGTCGGTGAAGACCGTGCCGGAGTTCCTGGAGTGGTGCAAGGCCAACTCGAACGGCGCAAATTTTGGCTCTCCTGCGCCAGGCTCGGTCCCTCACTTCGTGGGTGAACTCATCGCCCGCGCCGGCAAGGTGGACATGAGGCACGTGGGCTTTCGCGGATCGCAGCCTGCCATTCTGGATTTGATGGGCGGCCAGATCGCCGCTGTGTCGGCGCCTGTGGGCGAGTTCTTGCCCCACCTAGCGGGCGGCAAGGTGCGTCTGTTGGCCACTTCGGGTGCCACACGCAACAAGTTCGTGCCCGGTGTGAGCACGCTGGTGGAGCAGGGCTTCAAGGACATGGTCTACGGCGAGTGGTTTGGTTTCTTCCTGCCGGGCAAGGCACCTGCGGATCTGGTGCAGAAGGCCCACACCGCCATTCGTGCCGCGCTGGCCGACAAGGAGGTGATCGCCGGGCTGGCTGCCATGGGGCTGGAGGCCCGTTCGTCCACGCCTGCCGAGCTGGCGGCGCTGCTCAAGTCCGATGGCGAGAAGTGGGGCCCCATCGTGAAGGCCATTGGCTTCACCGCTGAGTCTTGAATACACCCCTGAGTCGCTTCGCGCCTTCCCCCTCAAGGGGGACGCCGCCAGCGCGGCGGGGCGGCCCTTGCGCGGCGGCCGCTGGCCTTGGTCGCGCCGGTCTTCGTGCGGTTGCCACCGTGCACAACCCTGAAGAAAGAACAACAGATGTTTGACGACGCAGTGATCCAGCAACTGGCCCGTGAACTGCACCAGGCCGAGAAGACCCGCGTGCAGGTAGAGCATTTCTCCAGGCGCTACCCCGGTATGACGGTGCAGGACGGCTATGCCATCTCGCGGGCCTGGGTGGCGATGAAGATCGCCGAGGGGCGCACGGTGCGCGGCCACAAGATCGGGCTGACCTCGCGCGTCATGCAGGTCGCCAGCCAGATCACCGAACCTGACTTCGGCACATTGCTGGACGACATGTTTTTTGCCGAAGGTGGCGACATACCCCTGCAGCGCTTTATCCTGCCGCGCGTGGAGGTGGAGCTGGCCTTCGTGCTCAACAAGCCGCTGCGTGGAGAACCTAGGCGCCCTCCGCTAAACATCTTCGACGTGCTGGCCGCCACCGAGTACGTGGTGCCTGCCATCGAGATCATCGACGCGCGCATCGAACAGCACGACCGCCACACGGGTGTGATGCGCAAGGTGTTCGACACCATCTCCGACAACGCCGCCAACGCCGGCATCATCACCGGCGGACGCCCGGTGCGCCCCGATGCGGTGGACCTGCGCTGGTGTGGCGCACTGCTCTACAAGAACGGCGTGATCGAAGAGTCCGGGCTGGCGGCTGCCGTGCTCAACCACCCGGCTACTGGCGTGGCGTGGTTGGTCAACAAGCTCGCCCCGTATGGAGAAGGCCTGGCGGCGGGGGAGGTGGTGCTGGGTGGCTCCTTCACGCGCCCCGTGGCCGCCGCAGCGGGCGACACCTTCCATGCGGACTACGGGCCGCTGGGCAATATCGCTTTTCGCTTTGTTTGAGGGCTTGGGTATGCACACCCCTGTGAACACCTTCAAGGCAGCCCTGGCTGCGCGCACGCCGCAGATCGGCCTTTGGTTTGGCCTGGCCCATGGTTATGCGGCCGAGCTGGTGGCGGGTGCTGGTTTTGACTGGTTGCTGCTCGATGGCGAACATGCCCCCAACGATGTGCCGCTCATGCTTGCCCAATTGCAAGGTATTGCCAGCGCGCGTGCCCTGTTGGGCACCGGGCCCCACCCGGTGGCGCGCGTGCCCGTGGGCGACACGGCGTTGATCAAGCAGTACCTGGACATTGGTGCGCAGACGCTGCTGGTGCCCATGGTGGATACCCCCGAACAGGCCGCGCAACTGGTGCGCGCCATGCGCTACCCGCAAGACGACGGGCAAGGCGGCATCCGTGGCCTGGGTGCAGGCCTGGCGCGTGCTTCGCAGTGGATGCGCTACCCGGGCTACCTCACGGAGGCCAATGCCCAGGTCTGTCTGCTGGTGCAGGCCGAGAGCACGCTGGCCATTCAGAACCTGGATGCGATCGCCGCCACGCCGGGGGTGGATGGCGTCTTCTTTGGCCCGGCGGATCTGTCAGCCAGCATGGGTCACGTAGGCAACCCTGGGCACCCCGATGTCCAGGCCGTGATCGAAGACGGAATACGCCGCGTGCAGGGAGCCGGCAAGGCCCCGGGCATTCTGATGGCCGACGAGACGCTGGCACGCCGCTATCTGGAGCTGGGCGCCGTCTTCGTCGCTGTGGGGGTGGACACCAGCGTTCTGGTGGCGGCCATGCGGGACCTGGCGGCACGCTACGGCAGGCCGGTGAGCCTGGCTCCCTCCCGCAATGCACGATCGGTGGCCGTGTACTGATTCTGGCAGGCGCAGGGCCAGCGACCGGGGGCCTACCCTGGTGGCCGCAGCCGAAGCTTGTCCGCTGGATTGTCTGGCGCAGCGCTGGCAGCGCTGGCAGGAGCCCTGGGATCGTCGCCCAGCGGCGGCCGGGCCGCTGAAGCTGGCTCGGCGGCGTTGCGCGAGCGGATGGCCACGCCCCCTGGGTGCCGCTCGCTGTCCTGCCCCAGGATAGCCCGTGCCGGGGTGGAGCCCACGCGGGCGCGCAGCGTGTCAATGGCCTCCTGCAATGGCTCGGGCGAGGCCATGCGTGCCCGGTGACGCAGCAGCACCTGCTGGGACATGTCCACCAGCTTGGAGTTGAGCGTTCGCTCGGCCTCTGCCAGCAGATGATGGACGGCACCGGTCGGGTCTCCGTGCAGGCTTTGCGCGATGGCGGCCTCGGCGGTTTTGTTGATGTGGACCAGGCATTCGCGCACCAGGTCGCCATACGGCGTGTGCAGGTTGCAGGCATTGGCCAGAAGCTCGGTCAGGCCGCGCGTGTTGGCATAGCGCATGCCCAGCGCACGCACCCAGCCTTCGCCGTCGGCCAGATCAATCGACGTGACGGCCAGCACCGCCAGCAGGCTGCCCAGGTTGCAAGCGGCCTCGAAATCAAAGCTGCTGGCCGTGATCTCGCGTGCCATGCTGCGCACCGACTCCACTGCTTGCGAGAACTGCCGCTGCTGGATGAGCTGCAGCGTGCGGGCCACCTCGGCAAAACGCTGCACGCGGGCGCTGCCCTGGTGGCGCTCCAGAATGCGGCCAAAGTCGGCCATGCAGCGTTCGATGCCCTTGCGGTCGTTCTCGGCAAAGTACGAGAACGTGAGCAGCACCAGCGACTGGAAGTCAAACAGCTTGGAGTCGATGCCCAGGATGGCAGCCCGCGCCAGCACCTTGGTGGCGGTTTCGCGGTCGCCCATGTAGTACGACATCATCCCGAGCTTCTGCAGCCGCACCACCGAATCCGGCGTCAGGCCGCTGGCCGTGCGGTAGGTTTCGATGGCCTGCGAGAAATTGCCCAGCTCCACCTGCGCCCGGCCCAGCACGTCGTAGGCATCGGCAAACGAGGCGTCTTCGCCAATCAGCTCCTGCAAGGTGGTCACGGCGCGCGCCGCCTGGCCCGACTCGATCTGCGCACGTGCCACGCCCAGTTTGGCCCAGGGCAGGGCGCGCGCGGCAATCACGGCTTCAAACAGCGTGCGGGCCTCGTCGTGGCGACCCAGGCGCAGCAGCAACTCGGAGCCAATGCGCGCGGCATACAGCCAATAGGGTTGGCGAGACTCAAATCGCTCCACACACAGTTGGGCGGCACGCTCAAAATCTTCGGCTTCGATGGCGTCAAAAATGGGTCGCAGATGGATCTTGCGCAGCCGCGCCAGGCTGAGGCGCTCAAACAGTGCGCTGGGGGTGAAGGGCTTGAGCAGATACCCGTCCAGCGCCGACTCGGCGGCCTCGGCCACGGCGGCATAGGACGCCTCGGCCGTGACCATGAAAAACACGGTGGAAAACGGCAGCAGCTGCGCGCGCCGCAGATCGTCCAGCAAGGTCTGGCCCGAGTAGCCGCTTTCGCCAAAGTATTGTTCGCACAGCACGTAGTCAAACACGGTGTGCTCCAGCCGGTTGCGTGCGTCCTGCACACGGCTGCATTGCACGATGCGGGTCACGCCGTACTCACGCAGCTGCCCCACCAGAATGCTGCGTGATGTGGCATTGCTGTCAACAATCAAGGCCAGCACCTGGGGTGGGGCGGATTGTTCTTTCTCGGTTGCCATCGGTGGTGTGTACCGGCCCTGCTGCTGGCGTGGATAGGGGAAGCCCCCAGTGTAAGGGCGACCCGCACGGCGCAAATGCCGGGCAAACCCGCTGCGTGCGCGGCTTGCGACACAATCCCCCATCGCAGGGGCCGGCATAGGGACTGGCAAGCGCGCTCAACTACTCCGATGAGGCTCATGGAACACGACGACATTCTGCGGGTGGCCACCTACAACATCCACAAGGGCGTACAAGGCATCGGCCCGGCGCGCCGGCTGGAGATCCACAACCTGGGGCTGGCGGTGGAGCAGCTCGACGCCGACATCGTCTGCCTGCAGGAGGTGCGCAAACTTCACCGGCGGGAACAGGCGTATTTCCAGCGCTGGCCCGAGTTGCCCCAGGCCGAGTTCCTGGCCCCCGAGGGCTATGAGGCGGTGTACCGCACCAACGCCATTACCAAACACGGCGAGCACGGCAACGCCCTGCTATCGCGCTGGCCCGTGATCGGCCACCAGCATGAAGACATTTCCGACCACCGCTTCGAGCAGCGGGGGCTGCTGCATGTGGAGGTGGACGCCCATGGCCGCCGCGTGCATGTGATCGTGGTGCACCTGGGGCTCATCCCGGGCAGCCGCATCCGCCAGATCGAACGCTTGCAGCGTTTTATCGAACGCGAGGTGCCCGGTGGCGCCCCGTTGGTGGTGGCCGGAGACTTCAACGACTGGGGCCAGCAGATCAAGCGCATGCTCGCGGGCTATTTTCTGTACGAGTTGGATGCACCGCGCACCTTCACCTACCCGGCTCGGCTGCCGCTGGCGCAACTGGACCATGTCTATGTGCGGGGCCTGACGCCGCTGTCCCTTCACGTGCCCAAGGGCCGCATCTGGTGGCGCATGTCCGACCATTTGCCGTTGATTGCCGAGTTCAGGCTGTGATGCTCCCCCCCTGTGTCGCCTTCGGCGCCTTCCCCCTGAGGGGGACGACACCCACGCTGCGGGGCGGCCCTGGCTTGGTGTCCCGCGCCTTGGCCGCGCCAGTTTCGCCGCGAGTTGGTGGCGGCCTGCAGAGATGAGAAGAAAGTCTTCCGCCACGCTGCGTGGATTCGAGTTTGCCGATGACCACCAGGTGCGCCTGCTGCAGGGGGCCGAGGAGCTGTTCCCTGCCTTGATCCAGGCCATGGATGCGGCCTTGTCGGACATCCAGTTCGAGACCTACATTTTTGATTTCACCGGCGCAGGCGCTGCAGTGGCTGAGGCGCTGATGCGGGCTGCCGCGCGCGGCGTGCGCACCCAGCTGGTGGTGGACGGCGTGGGCACCGGCGCCTTGCCGCACGACTGGGCGCAGCGCCTGCAGGCGGCCGGCGTGCAATACCGCGTGTACTCGCCGCTCGGCCCGCTGGGGTTGCTGCTGCCGCACCGCTGGCGCAGGCTGCACCGCAAGCTGTGTGTGGTCGATGGGCGCATGCTGTTTTGCGGCGGCATCAACGTGCTGGATGATTTTCACGACCCCAACTACGGCACGCTGGACGCGCCGCGTTTCGACTTTGCGGTGCAGGCCACGGGCAGCCTGGTGGCGTCGGCCAGCGAGACCATGGACCAGCTGTGGTGGCGCATGCAGGCCGTGCGCGACGCGCGCCAGCGCCGCCTGCCCGAGGCCTTGCAGGCCCTGCGCGCGGCCAGCGCCGCCCAGCACGCGGCCCGGGTCGCCCAGGCAGGCCCGCCCATGCGGGCTGCGCTGGTGCTGCGGGACAACGTGCGCAACCGCAGCCGCATCGAGAAGGCCTACCGCAAGGCCATTGGCGCGGCGCGGCACGAAGTGATCATCGCCAACGCGTATTTCATGCCCGGCGGCAAGCTGCGCCGTGCGCTGGTGATGGCAGCGCGCCGGGGCGTGCGCGTGCGCCTGCTGCTGCAGGGGCGTTATGAATACTTCATGCAGTACCACGCGGCGCGGCCGGTGTATGGCGCGCTGCTGGAGGCGGGGGTGGAGATTCATGAATACGCGCCCAGCTTTTTGCACGCCAAGGTGGCTGTCATCGACGCGCTGGGCGACAAACCCTGGGCCACCGTGGGCTCGTCCAACCTCGACCCCCTGAGCCTGCTGCTGGCGCGCGAGGCCAACGTGGTGGTGGAAGACGCCGCCTTTGCCACCGACCTGCGCCAGCGCCTGGTGCATGCCATGCAGCATGCTGGCCGGCGCATGGACCCGGCCCGGTACGCAGGCCGCCCCCTGCGCCAGCGCGTGCTCGACCGCGTTGCCTTTGGCCTCATGCGGCTGGCGTTGTGGGTTACCGGAAACAGGTATTGAGGAGGCCCCCATGGGGCGCTGCGCGCCCCGGACGCGCCATTTGCCTGCGCCTGGGCCGTGGGCAGGTGGCATGAACGACGGAATCCTGCAAGGCATTGTGCTATTGTTTTGATAGCTTTTTGCGCTTGTCCATCAAGCGCTGGATGCCTAAAACCCTTGAAATCCATGCGCCAGCGTTCGCTGTTACGATTCTGGCCATGTCTAGCCAACCCGCCGCCGATATGACGCCCACCCCGCCGGATGATGAAGGCACGCCTGTCTCCGTGAAGATTCGCGAACGCCTTGCCGCCGCCCGCAAGCGCTTTCACGCCAATGACAACATTGCCGAATTCATCGAACCCGGCGAGCTGGAAAAGCTGCTCGACGAGGTCGAAGTCAAGATGCAGGGCGTGCTCGACAGCCTGGTGATCAACACCCAGGGCGACCACAACACCAACAACACCGCGCGCCGCGTGGCCAAGATGTACCTCAACGAGGTGTTCAAGGGCCGCTATGTGGCGCAGCCGCCCATCACCGAGTTCCCCAACGCCGAGCACTTGAACGAACTGATGATCGTGGGCCCGCTCACCGTGCGCAGCGCCTGCAGCCACCACTTCTGCCCCGTCATCGGCAAGATCTGGATCGGCGTGATGCCCAACGAGCACACCAACGTGATCGGCCTGAGCAAATACGCACGCCTGGTGGACTGGATCATGGGCCGCCCCCAGATCCAGGAAGAAGCCGTGGTGCAGCTGGCCGACCTGATCATGGAAAAGACCCAGCCCGACGGCCTGGCCATCGTCATGGAAGCCAGCCACTTCTGCATGTCCTGGCGCGGCGTGCGCGACAACGACAGCCGCATGATCAACTCGGTCATGCGCGGCGTGTTCCTCAAGGACAGCGCTTTGCGTCGTGAATTTTTGTCCCTCATTCCTGGAAAGAACTGACCATGCTGGTACGCCTGCTTTACGCCAGTCGCGCGGTCGATACCTCGCCCGCAGCCATCGAAGCCATCCTGACGCAGTCGCGCCAGCACAACCCAGGCAGCGGCATCACCGGCGTGCTGTGCTATGGGGGCGGTGTGTTCCTGCAAGCCATCGAGGGCGGGCGCTCTGCGGTGAGCGAGCTGTATGGCCACATCCAGAAGGACCCGCGCCACAAGAACGTGGAACTGCTGCACTACGAAGAAATTGCCGAGCGCCGCTTTGGTGGCTGGACCATGGGGCAGGTCAACCTGTCCAAGATCAACCACTCGATCCTGCTCAAGTATTCAGAGAAGCCCGAACTGGACCCGTATGCGGTGTCGGGCAAGGTGTCGTTTGCGTTGCTCGAAGAGTTGATGGCCACCGCCTCCATCATCGGAAGAGCCTGAAAAGCGGGGCGCTTTGCTACTGCGCGGCCTGATCCCGGGTCTGCGGTACTCGCCGCACGGGAGTGCGGCTGCGTTCCTCAACCCAGGCTGAGGCCGCTCGCTACGCAAATCACCCCACTTTTCGTCGTTGCCCTGAACTCGCCATTTCAGCCGCAGCCCACAGGTGCTGCGGCTTTTTGCATTCAAGCCGCTCCTTTTTTTCCCGTGACCTTCACCGCCTTCGTCCTCATCATCCTCGCCGGCCTCATCCACGCGTGCTGGAACATCGTGGCCAAGAAGGCCGGGGGGGACTCGCGGTTTGCGTTCTTCACCTCGGTGATCATGATGCTCGTCTGGGCGCCGCTGGGCTGGTACCTGGGGCGCGACGCCGTGCCGCAGTGGGGTGCGGTGGAGTGGGGCTTCGTGGCCGCCAGCGGGCTGCTGCATGTGGCGTACTTCGTCATCCTGCTGCGCGGCTACCGTGTGGCGGACCTCACCGTGGTCTACCCGCTGGCGCGGGGCTCGGGGCCGCTGTTGTCGTCGCTGGTGGCCATCACGCTGCTGGGCGAGCAGATCTCCGCGCTGGGCGCTTTGGGCATCGTGGGTGTGGTCGGGGGCGTGTTTCTGATTGCGGGCGGCCCGGGCCTGCTGCGCGCCGCCCACGACCCCGCTGCGCGGGCTCGGGTGCACAAGGGCATGTTGTATGGCTTGCTCACAGGCGCGTTCATTGCCAGCTACACGGTGGTCGATGGCTATGCCGTCAAGTTCTTGCTCATGTCACCCATCCTGGTGGACTACATGGGCAACTTTGTGCGCGTGGGCCTGCTGGCGCCCGTGGTGCTGCGCGACCTGCCCACCGCCCGCAAGCTCTGGCTGGCGCAGTGGCGTTTTGCCCTGGCCGTGGCGGTGGTGAGCCCGGTAGCCTATGTGCTGGTGCTTTATGCCATGCAGCAGGCGCCCCTGTCGCACGTGGCCCCGGCGCGCGAGGTGTCCATGCTGTTTGCTGCCCTCATCGGTGGGCACCTGCTGGGCGAGGGTGACCGCGTGGCGCGCATTTTTGGCGCGCTGTGTATTGCGGCCGGTGTCACGGCGTTGGCACTGGGATGACGGCCGCCGCACCACAAACCCTGCTGCTGGGCTGCGACTTCTCCAGCAGCCCCACGCGGCGCAAACCCATCGTGCTGGCGCTGGGCCAGCGCCAGGGCGCGCGCGTGTCGCTCACCGCGCTGCAGCCGTTCGACACCCTGGCCGCGTTCGGCCAATGGCTGGCCCAGCCCGGCGACTGGGTGGGCGGGTTCGACCTGCCCTTCGGCCTGCCGCGCGAGCTGGTGCAGGCGCTGGGGTGGCCCACCGACTGGCTGGCGTGCATGCAGCACTACCGCAGCCTCAGCCGCGACCAGATCCGCGCGCAGTTTGCGGCGTTCTGCGATGCACGCCCTGTGGGGGGCAAGTTTGCCCACCGCGCCACCGACGGGCCCGCAGGCTCCAGCTCCTCGATGAAATGGGTGAATCCGCCCGTGGCCTACATGCTGCACGCAGGTCTGCCGCTCCTGCTGGATGCCGGGGTGCACCTGCCCGGCCTGCACCCTGGCGCCCCTCACCGCGTGGCGCTGGAGGCCTACCCCGGCCTGCTTGCGCGCGAGGTGCTGCAGCGGCGCAGCTACAAAAGCGACGATCGCGCCAAGCAGACGCCGGACCGACTCATTGCCCGCAAGGACTTGATCAATGCATTGGAACTGGGTCAGACCCGCCTGGGCCTGCGCCTCAAGCTCAGCCACGCCCAGCGCGATGCGCTGGTGCAGGACGCCAGCGGCGACAGCCTGGACGCTGTGCTGTGCCTGCTGCAGGCCGCCTGGGCCGAGCAGCGCCATGCCGAGGGCGATGCGCTCTATGGCCTGCCCCCAGGGCTCGACCCGCTCGAAGGCTGGATCGTCACAGCGGACAAGCCCTGACCAACGATTCCGCCGCTTTTCAGGGCATTGGCCCTGCGCAGGCTCAGTAGCATGGGGTGCAGTTGCTGGATGCTTTGTTTGCCCATGCCTTTCGCCCCCCGCTTTTTGTTCGCGCTGGTCCTGCTGGCCCCGCTGCTGGTGCAGGCCGCCCCCGCGCCCTGGTTTTACTGGCGCAGCTTGGTCGATGGCCAGCGCGTGTGTGCACAAACCTCGCCCGGCCACGGCTGGGAGCGCGACAGCGCTGCCTATGAAGGTCCTGGCTGCCAGCCCCGGCGCAAGGTGCTCATCGTGCCCATGCGGTGATAGGCCGCACGGTGGGTGGTGGACAGGCGGTTGTTATAAAAAACATAGCTATCAGCGCTTATTGCATAAGCGCTAGCAGCCAAAAGTGCTTGCAATCATGTGCATGCGTTCGATAATGGCACGCATGACCGAATTGATCCTTATCCGCCACGGCGAGACCGACTGGAACCGCGAGCTGCGCTTCCAGGGCCATGTGGACGTACCCCTCAACGCCACCGGCCACGAACAGGCCCGCCGCCTGGCCGAGCGCCTGGCCGCAGAGCGCCCCGTGGTGCACCACCTCATCTGCAGCGACCTCATCCGCACCCAGCAGACCGCCACACCCAGCCTGCAGGTGCTCTTCCCTCAGGCCCGCATCGACACCCTCACCGACAGCGCCCTGCGCGAGCAAAACTTTGGCGTGGTGGATGGCAAGCGCGTGGACGACGTCAAGCTGGAGCACGCCGACGCATGGAACCAGTGGCTGCGTTTTGAAGCCGACTACGGCATGCCCGGCGGCGAGACCACCCGCCAGTTCCACACCCGCGTGATGGACGCTGTCTACCGCATCGCGCAGCAGCACAGCGGCCAGACGGTGATGGTGGTCACCCATGGCGGCGTGCTCGACATGATCTGGCGCACTGCGCGTGGCACCGGGCTGGACGGCCCGCGCCAGAGCGACATCCCCAACGCGGGGCTCAACCGCGTGCGGGTGAGCGGAGAAGCGGTGGAGGTGCTGGACTGGGCCGATGTGCGGCACCTGGCGGATTTACCGGAACAGCCGGTGTATGACCAGACGAAGTTGGTGGTGCGGTGAGCGCGCTACGTTTCAAGTGTCGAGGTGGACAGCTCCGAAGAGATAAATGGGGCATCAACGCCCCATCCAGGATGAGCTTCGACGGTTAGCCATTGCTTCGTTCACTTTCCGTGAGTCGCTTTCCCGCCGCTCATTTGTTTTGAAGTACTGCTTGCACACCCGACATTCAAAACTGCCACGCTCATCGGTGTGTAAACGGGATAGTCTTTTCTCTGCGTCATAGCAGTTCTGGCAATACGACTCTTCCTCTCCCGCGGGATTGACTAGTACATAACGAGGTTGCTTCCAAACAAGATCCTTGTGTAGCTTTGCCTCGGCTTCAAGCTTGCGAATTAGTTCGTCTCTTTCAAGGATTGACTGTTGTACATCTGCAGCCTCGATTTTTGCGTCCGCCAGTGCGGAAACTAGCTCGGCGAGCTTGAGCTTTGTTTCTGCTTTCTCAATAGATACATCGCTTTCGCGAATGAACTTGGCGATATCAGTCGCCGTTTTGAGGCTGCCTAGCAACGAGCCAATTGCTGCAAGATCCATAGCTCCTCCTTGATGCAATAAACATCAACGCCATTCTGCCGTGCGTGGGCAGTTAGAAAAGCGCCATGACGACTTGCTTGGGTGTGCGATGCCGTTAAATCAAAACGAGGGCAACGGGTCGCTAGTGGTCGCCTGAGCACGAGAAGCGCGACCACCCGGTTTAATCTGTCGGCAACCCCAACACCCCATTCACCACCCCCACCTGCCGCGCCAGCCGCACCGACTCCGGCTGCCCATTCACCAACGGCTGCAACACGTTCTGCACCGCCGCCCACTGCCCATTGCGCTGCAGTGCATCCAGCCAGATCTGGTGAAACAGATCCCGCTGCGCATGGCTGCCGCCAATCTCCACCAGCCGGGGCAGGGCCACGCCCAGCTTCTCCGCTGCAGTCGCCCAGTCGCCTTGTGCATGCGCCAGCAAGCCCTGCGCTGCGGGTACACACACCTGCTGCCACACGGTGCGTTCATGCGCCTCGGTGCGGGTGGCGGCGTGGGCTGCGATGTTGTTGTGCAGCATGCGCGCGGCCTCCATGCGCCCGGCGCGGGCCAGGCCGTAGAGGTATTGCAGGTCCAGGAAGGGCAACACGTGGTCGGCCAGGCGCAGTGCCAGGTGGTCGGCCACATCGGCCCAGCGGTTGCCCACGTCTACGCCCGCCAGCTCCAGCCGAGCGAGCAGTGACACGGCGCCGATCTGGTCCTGGGTGTATTCCTTGACCACGCCCCAGACCTGGCTGTCGTAGAGCGCCAGCACTTCGGCGTGCCGGTCTTGCTCCAGCAAAAACAGCGCCTGGTGCCACCAGTTGTGCGTGACCATGAAGGAATTCAGGCCCGTCCAGGTGTCGCTCATGCTGGCCATGAAGTCGCCTCCTTCGCGGATGCGTCCCTGCGTCAGCATCACGTGGGCCAGGGCGTGGTGGGCCCAGGGCTCTTTGCGGCACAGGTCGATGGCGTGACGGGCGGAGGCCTCGGCGCGGTCGAGCAAATGGCATTGCTCCCAGCCAAAGGCCAGCATGCCGTGCAGGTAGGGCACATCGGCGGCGGCAGGCACAGCCTGCAGGGCCAGGCGCAGCATGCCGGGCGAGTCCCCCCGGTTGAACAAATGGTATTGACCGAGCTTGAGCGATGCCAGGTCGCGTGGAAACAGGCGTACCTGCTCCTCATGCAGCGCAATCGCACGGGGCAGGTTGCCATCCACCCAGGCAGCCACGGCGGCGACAAAGCGTTGCTCGCGGTCACTGGCTTGTGGGGCGTTGGCCAGCGCCTGGTTGATGAAGGGGCGCGCGTTGCGCGGTGCGTCGGCCGATTCGGCAAACATGTGCAGCGCCGCGCAACTGGCTTGCACGATGGGGCTGGTGTCTGCGGCTGCGTTCAGCACATTCACCGCGCGGGCTTCGCAGGCGATGAAGCCTTCGACAAAGTCATTCAAGGCCGCCGCGCTGGCGGTGCCCTGCAAGGTGACGGGGTTGCCCAGGCTATCGGTCGTGCGGGTGTGCGTGGAGGATGGCATGGGGCATTGTTAGGGGTGGTGGATCAGCCGCCCTTGATCAGCGTCAGATAGGCTTTGCGGGTGTCGGCAGACACCGAGGCCACGAGCTGCTCGTGCGGCGTTTGGTGGCGCGCCAGCATGCGGGCGGTGGCAATGGTCTTGGATTTGCAGAACCAGTGGCAGGTGTGCTGCATGAGGAACAGTTCGGCCGTCATCATGAAGGCCCGGTCCTTGGGCGCAAGGTGGCTGGTGTTCTGCACCACGTGCGCAATGCCGCGCGCGTGGATGGCCAGGGCCTTGCGCATGTCGAAGGTGAAGCTGGGCAATATCTTCTCGGCAAAGGGGATCGCCATTGCCAGGCGGCTGACGCGTGTGGTGGCCTCGGGCTCCTTGGCAAAGTCTGCGGCAAACCGGCTGAATTGCTCGGTGAGTTGCGCCTCGGTGGTGCTCAGCAGGCTCCAGATCTGCTGGCGGCGCTCGTCCGTGCTTTCGCCCAGGGCGCGCAGGTAGCCGTCGGTCAGGGCCTCCATGAGCTTTTCGATCTGGTAGTTGGCCAGGTGGCTGCCCAGCAGCGCAATGCGCTTGCGCTGCTCTTTGGCGTTGAGCATGTAGGTGCCGGTGGCAATCAGGATCGCCAGGATGAGGATGTCCATGCGGTGTGGTGCGTTCGTATAGGGGGTGGGAGTGTGGTGGCCCAGGATGGCCCGGTGTCTGCCAACAAAACCCCAAGGTTACCAACAACCTCCGGCCATGCTTTCAGCCCGCTGGCGGCTGGGGCCATGCCCGCTGGGGTTCACGGATCAGCTCGAACGCGTGTGCCACCTGCAGCACGCCCAGGTCGTCAAAACGTGCACCCGCAATCTGCAGGCCAATGGGCAGGCCGCTTGTGGTGTAGCCGCAGTTGACCGACGCGGCGGGCTGCTCGGACATGTTGAAGGGCACGGTAAACCCGATGTGCTCCAGCGGGCGCAGCGGGTCGTTGGTGGGCGAGGGCAGTTCGGCCTGGAAGGCGGGCATGGGCGCCACGGGGGAGATCACATAGTCAAAGGCACTGCAGGCCTTCACGGTGTTGACCCGCGTCAGGTGGAACTGGTGGCTGGCGTTGAAGACTTCCGTGCCACTCATGCCCGCTGCGCTGTCGGCCCAGGTGCGGATGTAGGGCAGCACCTTGTCGCGCCGCGCGGCGGGCAGGGCCTGCAGGTCGATGTGCGAGCGCATGCGCCAGAAGTGGTCCATGCCGTCGAGCATGGCCTGGGTCATGAAAGGCGCCATGGGCACGATGGTGGCGCCAGCTGCCTCCATGAGTTTTGCTGCGCGTTCGATGGCGGCTTTCACCTCGGGCTCCACCGGCAGGCCGCATCCGGCGTCGAGCAGCAAACCAATGCGCAGGCCGCGCAAGCGTTCGGCGCCCTTGTTGAACTGGCTCCACGCGATGTCCTGGTAGGGCAGGCTCATGCTGTCGCGCGCGTCGGGCTGGCTCAGCACCTGCATCATCAGCGCGGCGTCGGCCACGGTGCGGGTCATGGGACCAGCTGCGCGGCCGGTGTAGGGTGGATCGATCGGAATGCGGCCCAGGCTGGGCTTCAGGCTGAAGATGCCGCACCAGCTGGCGGGCAGGCGCAGCGAGCCGCCGATGTCGGTGCCGATGTGCAGCGGGCCGTAGCCTGCGGCTGCGGCAGCGCCACCGCCGGCGCTGGAGCCGCCGGGGCCCTTGCGGGTGTCCCACGGGTTGCGCGACAGGGGGTGAAAGGTGGACAGGCCCGAGGACAACATGCCGTAGTCAGGCATGGTGGTCTTGGCCACGATGACGGCACCCGCCTCGCGCATGCGGGCGGCGGGCGGCGCATCGGCAGCGGCGGGCACCAGCTCGACGGCGGCCGTGCCCAGGGGCGTTGGATCGCCTTCGGTGGCGATGTTTTCCTTGATGGTGCTGGGCACGCCATCCAGCGCGCCCTTGGGCTCACCACGCAGCCAGCGGGCTTCTGATTCGCGGGCTTGCGCCAGGGCCATCTCAGGGCGCAGCAGGTAGGTGGCGCGGATGTGGGGCTCCCACCGCTCAATGTGGGCCAGCACGGCCTGCGTGACCTCGACGGGGGACAGCGTGCGCTGGCGGTAGGCGGCAAGGAGGTCGTGGGCGGGCAGGTCGTGCAGGGCTGTCATGGCGGGATGTGGGGGGTTATCAATAAAAAAGGCCGCCAGCGCTTACTGGTAAAGCGCTGGCAGCTATTGTTTTGGGAGCGCTCCGCACACACCGTGGCGAGTGCGGCGCGGGGGCATCAAGACCAGGAGAGCGACGAGATGTCGTTCACGAACACAGGCATGTCTTTCCACAGGCCCTTGAGGTTCTTGTTGGCCACCGTGATCCATTGGTTGGAGTACAGGAAGGCGTGCACTGCATCGTTGGCCAGCAGGCGCTGGGCATCGCCCAGCAGCTTGGCGCGGTCGGCAGGGCGGGCGGCGTTCTTGATCTGGGTGAACAGCTCGTTGAACTTGGGCGAGTTGTAGGCCCAGTAGTAGTCGGGCTTGGCAAAGTTGCCCAGGTCGAATGGCTCCACGTGGCTGATGATGGTCAGGTCGTAGTTCTTGCTGCCATAGGTGCCGCTGAGCCACTGCGCCCATTCCACGTTCTGGATCTTGGCGATGATGCCGACCTTGGCCAGCTGGGCGGCCACCACCTCGCCGCCCTGGCGGGCGTAAGGCGTGGGGGGCAGCGTCATGGTCAGCTCCAGCGGCGTCTTGATGCCGGCTTCGGCCAGCAGCTTCTTGGCCTTCTCGGGGTCGTAGGGGTTCACGCCCGTGGTGTCCACATAGCCAAAGGCACCAGGCACGTAGTGGCTGCCAATGGGCGCACCGTAGCCATCGCCCGCGCCTTCGATCACGGCCTTGCGGTCGATGGCTGCGGCAATGGCGCGGCGCACGCGCACATCGTCCAGCGGCTTCTTGCCGTTGTTGATGGCGAGAATGGTCTTGGCGCGCGAGCCTGCCACGATCACCTGGTACTTCGGGTTGGCCTTGAATTGCGCCACGCTGCGCGGTGTGACGCGCGGGAAGGCGTCCACGTCACCGGCGAGCAGGGCGGCCACTTGGGCGGCCGGGTCGGAGATGAAGCGGAAGGTGGCGCGCTTGATCTTGATGGCCTTGGCGTCGCGGTAGCCGTCCCACGCGGTCAGCACCACGGACGAGCCCTTGTTCCAGGCCTGCAGCTGGTAGGGGCCGGTGCCCACGGGCTTGTTCGCGTTGGTGTCGGCGCTCTTGGGCTCCACGATGATGGAGGTGGCCTGGCCGAGGATGAACAGCAGGTCGGGGTCGATTTCCTTGTTGAGCAGCACCACGGTGTAGTCGTCCACCACCTGGGTGGTGATGCCTGCAAAGGTGCGCTTGTCCTTGTTGGTGCTCTTCTCACCGCCCGCGCGGTCGTACGAGAACTTGACGGCCGCAGCGGTGAAGGGCTCGCCGTTCTGGAACTTCACGCCACGGCGCAGCTTGAAGGTGTAGGTCTTGAGGTCGGGCGAGACCTCCCAGCTTTCGGCCAGCAAGGGCGACACGCTGCCGTCGGGGTTGATCTTGGTGAGCGTCTCGAAGATGTTGTACTGCACGATCTCGGCAATGGCAGACGCGGCACCGGCTGTCGGGTCCAGGCCTGGGGGCTCCAGCGTCATCGCCAGCGTCACCGCATCTTTGCGGCTTTGCGCCATGGCGCCAAGCGAGGTGGACAAGGGCACAGCGGCGATGGCGCCAGTGGCAAGGACGGTACGGCGGTTCAGCATGTTCGGACTCTCCAGACAAAAAACCAGACGAAGACCCCGGCGCCTTTGCAATGGGTTACCGGGGAGCACAAAAGCTTTTTACACCATCACATCGGTATTTGGTTACACGATTTTTGCTGCGGCCGCAGCAGCGGCACGGCGCGCCCTTGCACGGCCCGGCAGCACCTGCGGCACCGCACCCACCAGCGATTGCGTGTACGGGTGCTGTGCGTTGCGGAACAGCTCTCCGGGAGAGCCCCGCTCTACGATGCGGCCCTGGTACAGCACCACCACCTCATCACACAGGTGATTCACCACGGCGAGGTCGTGGCTGATGAGCATGTAGGTGATGCCGAACTGCTGCTGCAGGTCCTGCATCAGGTTGAGCACCTGGGCCTGTACCGACACGTCGAGTGCGCTCACGGGTTCGTCCGCCACGATGAGGCGGGGCCGGGTGATGAGGGCGCGTGCAATGGCTATGCGCTGGCGCTGGCCGCCAGAAAATTCGTGCGGGTACTTGCCCAGGTCGTTGGTGCGCAGGCCCACCTGGGCCAGCACCTGGGCGGCCTGCTCGCGCTGCTCGGCGCGCGTGGTCTGTCCTTGCGCCTGCAGTGGCTCGGTCACGATGCGCTCGACCGTCTGGCGCGGGTCCAGTGATCCATATGGGTCCTGGAACACCATCTGAAAGTCGCGCCGCGCCTGGCGCAGCTGCTCGGCGGGCAACTGGTGCAGGTTGCGGCCCAGCAGCTCGACCGTGCCGGAGGTGGGGGTATCGAGCGCCATTACGAGCCGTGCCAGGGTGGACTTGCCCGAGCCGGATTCGCCAACGATGCCCAGGCTGCGGCCCGAGGCAATGGAGAAGTTCACGCCGTTGAGGGCATGCACCTTGCCGGGTGGCTTGAACAGATGGTCGCGCGGCAGCGTGTATTCACGCACCAGGTCTTTGACCTGCAGCAGCGGCGTTTCTGCGGGATCGGTGCTGTGGAGCGCCTGGGTCATGCGGCCACCCCGACGATGTTTACCACCTGGGCACTCTGGGCTTCGGCAATGGCCTCGCGCCGCAGACAGCGCACCTCGTGGTCGCCATCGGCATCGGTGGCCACGAGCGTGGCCTCGGGCTGGTTGTGGTGGCAGGCATCCACCGTGTAGCTGCAGCGGCCCGCAAAAGGGCAACCTGAAGGCAGGTCGACCAGCTCAGGCACCGTGCCCGGAATGGTGGACAGGCGCGGGCGCTGGCCGGGCGCGTGCACGGCGCCCAGGTGAGGCCGGGCGGCAAACAGGCCGCGTGTGTAGGGGTGTGCCATGGCCGAGAAGACCGAGGCGGTGGAGCCGCTTTCGACCACGCTGCCGCCGTACATCACCATCATGCGGTCCACGTTCTGCGAGATCACGCCCAGGTCGTGCGAGATCAGGATAAGCGCCATGTTGCGCTCGGCCACCAGGTCGCTGATGAGGTCCAGGATCTGCTGCTGGATCGTCACATCGAGCGCAGTGGTGGGCTCGTCGGCAATCAGCAGGTTGGGCCCGCAGGCCAGCGCCATTGCGATGGTGATGCGCTGGCGTTGCCCGCCTGAGAACTGGTGCGGATAGGCGTCAAAGCGCTGCGCGGCGTTGGGGATGCCCACGCGGTCGAGCAGGGCAATGGCTTCGGTGCGTGCGGCTGCCGCATTCATGCCCCGGTGCAGGCGCAGCGGCTCTGCCACCTGGCGGCCGATGGTGTGCACGGGGTTCAGTGCGGTCATGGGCTCCTGGAACACCATGCCAATGCGGTTGCCGCGCATCTGGCACATCTGCGCGTCGGTGCGGCCCACCAGCTCTTGCCCATCAAAGCGGATGCTGCCGGTGACCTGCGCACTGTCAGGCAGCAGGCCCATGAGCGACATGGCGGTGATGGATTTGCCACAGCCCGATTCACCAATCAGGCCCAGGGTTTCACCGCGCGCCAGCGAAAAGCTCACGCCGCGCACGGCATCGGCCGGGCCCCGGTGCGTCTGCAGGCGGATGCGGAGGTTGGAGACTTCAAGCAAGGGCATGGCAGCAGGTCATCATCGTTCGCAAATTTTTTTCAGCTGTCTATCGTGCCGGACGCGGCCGATGCACAGGCATGCGCGAGGCCAGTGCCCCCGTGCAAGGGCCGTCCCGCCGCACTGGGGGCGTCCCCCTCCCGCATTGCGCAGCAATGCGAGAGAGGGGGAAGGCGCGAAGCGACTCAGGGGGTGTCATCGCTTCCTTGACAGGCGGGGGTCCAGCAGGTCGCGCAGACCATCGCCCAGCAGGTTCAGCCCCAGCACGGCCAGCGCAATCGCCACACCAGGCCAGACGGCCAGCAGCGGGGCCTGGAACATCAGCGTCTGTGCTTCGCTGAGCATGCGGCCCCAGGAGGGTTGGGGCGGCTGGGTGCCCAGGCCCAAATAGGAGAGGGCGGCTTCGGCCAGGATGGCAATCGCGAACTGGATGGTGGCCTGCACGATGAGCACCGACAGGATGTTGGGCAGCACATGCTCCAGCGTGATGCGCAAGCTGCCCTTGCCGCAGGCGCGCGACGCCAGGATGTACTCACGCGACCACACCGCGTTGGCCGATGCACGGGTGACGCGCGCAAACGTCGGGATGTTGAAGATGCCGATGGCAATGATGGAGTTGACGATGCCCGCGCCGAACACAGCGGTGAGCATGATGGCGGACAGGATGGCCGGGAAGGCAAACGTAAAGTCGGCCAGCCGCATGATGAGTTCTTCGACCCAGCCGCGCTTGGCCGCTGCCAGCAGGCCCAGCGCCGTGCCAACGGTCAGCCCGATGCCCACGGCGATCACGCCCACCAGAATGGAATTGCGCGCACCCACCAGCAACAGCGACGCCACATCGCGCCCAAAGGCATCGGTGCCCAGCCAGTGTGTGCCCGTGGGCGGCTGCAGCTTGGAGGCCAGGTCCATCTCGTAGGGCGACCAGGGTGTCCAGACCAGCGACAGTGCAGCGGCCAGCAGGAGCAGCAGCGACAGGATGGCGCCGATCACGAAGCTGCGGTGGCGCAACGCGCGGTGCATCCAGCTGGGGGCAGAGGTGACAGAAGGCGAAGGAATGACAGCGTTCATGGGGGGATCAGATGTCGGAGGCCTTCACGCGCGGGTCGATCACGGCGTAAAGGATGTCCACCACGAAATTCACGATGACCACCATGGCGGCGAGCAGCATCACGCAGTTGCGCACCACGATCAGGTCGCGGTTGGAGATGGACTGGAAGATCAGGCGCCCCAGGCCGGGCAGGTAGAACACGTTCTCCACCACGATGGTGCCCGCCAGCAGGTTGGCAAACTGCAGCCCCATCACGGTGATCACCGGGATCATGGCGTTGCGCAGCACATGGCCCCAGAGCGCCGCGCGCTGCGACAGGCCCTTGGCGCGGGCAGTGCGCACAAAGTCTTCGCGCAGCACCTCCAGCACGGCCGAGCGCGTGATGCGCGCGAGGATGGCGGCCTGCACCACGGCCAGCGCAATGGCGGGCAGCAGCAGGGCCTTGAGGGCTTCGAGTGGACTACCGCCAGCGTCTTCGGTCCAGCCGGGGAAGCCTCCGGCCGAGAACCACTGCAGTTTCACGGAGAACAGCAGGATCAGCAGAATGGCGAACCAGAAATTGGGGATGGCAATTCCGATCTGTGCCAGCCCCATCACGCCGACATCACCGATCTTGTTGTGGCGCGATGCTGCATACACACCTGCCACCAGCGCCAGCACGGTGGTGATGACCATGGCCATCAGGGCCAGCGGCACCGTGAGGGCCAGGCGTTCCAGCACCAGGTCGAGCACGGGTGAGCTGTAGGCATAGCTGTCGCCCATGTTGCCCACCACCAGCCCGCTCACCCATTGCCAGTAGCGCAGGCTGGCGGGCTGGTCCAACCCCAGCTTGCTGGCCAGCGCAGCCACGGCTTCGGGCGAGGCGTCGGGTCCCATGAGCATCTGGGCGGCGTTGCCCGGAAGGATCTCCAGCACCAGAAACACAACAATGGACGCGCCGATAAGCGTGGCCAGGAGGGTAATAAACCGCTTGAGAAAAAACAGGCCCATGGGTGAGGTGGGTGAGGAGAGGGGTAGGGCGCGCGGGCGTCAAAATTAATGTGTATACACAGCATAACGGTAAAAACATCCCCGTCAGCGGTGGTGGGTTGCAGTGTGGCATGCAAGGCACATGCCACCAGCGCGGGATAATACGGAGCATGAACCGCGCCGCGTACCCCGTCTCCATTGTTTTTGGCCCTGTGCCCAGGGAGGCCGTATGGCGCTGATGATCACCGACGAGTGCATCAACTGTGATGTGTGCGAGCCCGAATGCCCTAACCAGGCCATCTATCTGGGGCAGGAGATCTACGAGATCGATCCGAACAAATGCACGGAATGTGTGGGGCACTTTGACGAGCCCCAATGTGTGCAGGTCTGCCCCGTCGCCTGCATCCCCGTGAACCCGCAGCACGTCGAGAACCGCGAAACCCTGTGGCAGAAGTTCCAGCGGTTGCAGGCGCCAGCTTCGAGTTAATTTGTAGTGTTTTTTGGGCTCTGGCGCTTATCCATCAAGCGCAAGAAGCTATAAAAATAATAGCTATTGACCGAAGGGGATGCGACGGACCGTCGTTACCCTTGTCCCTGCCGCGCCGCTCAGTCTTCTGCAGGGCGGGGCGGCTTGGGGCGCGGCGGTTTGGTGGTGTGGATGAGCAAGGTGGCCTTGTCCATCTCGCCCGCCAGCATGGCCGGGTAGGCCTTCAGCGAATGGACGATGCTATCTTCGATCAGCGTGCGCTGGTCGGGGGAGGGCTTTTTGAGCACCCAGTTGGCGACTTCGCTTTTCACGCCCGGGTGGCCGATGCCCACGCGCAGGCGCCAATAGTCAGGGGAGCCGAGCTGGCCATGGATGTCGCGCAGGCCGTTGTGCCCTGCATGGCTGCCGCCGCGCTTGAGCTTGACCTGTCCTGGCGGAATGTCCAGTTCGTCATGCACCACCAGGATTTCTTCGGGCTGGATCTTGAAGAAGCGCGCCAGCGAAGCCACCGACTTGCCGGAGAGGTTCATGAAGGTCTGTGGCTGCAGCAGCCAGACGCTTTGCCCATGCACCGTCGTGCGCGCTACCAGCCCGTGGTAGCTGCGCTCGGGCACCAGCGTGGCCTTGAGTTCGTGCGCCAGCGCATCAATCCACCAGAAACCGGCGTTGTGGCGGGTGGCTTCGTAGTCTGGCCCGGGGTTTCCAAGGCCTACAAACAGCTTGATCATTGGCGGGATTATCGGTGGGTGTGGGGTGGTTAGAGCCAGACGGTTTGCAGATGCGAATGGCTTTGCGCCAATGAAAACGGCCCACACAAGGTGGGCCGTTGGGGGTCAACGCCGCAGGGCGGGCTGACCGGGTGAAGTGATCGAGGTCGTTGACCGGCGAATTACTTCTTGCCCTTGCCCTTGCCCTTGGCGTCGGCAGCAGGAGCGGCTTCAGCTGGGGTTTCAACGATCACAGCTGGAGGCACCACGGACACCAACACGGGGTTGTTGTTCTGGCCGCCACGGATCTTGGCCGTCACGCCCTTGGGCAGCTTGATGTCCTTCAGATGGAAGGAAGAACCCTTTTCCAGCTTGGAGAGGTCCACGGCAATGAATTCAGGCAGGTCCGAAGGCATGCAAGTCACGTCCAGTTCGTTCACGACCGGGTTGACCATGCACTTGTCCACCTTGACGGCATTGGACTCTTCTGCACCGCTGAAATGCAGTGGCACCTTCATGTGCAGCTTGGTCTTTTCGTCCACGCGCTGGAAGTCGATGTGCAGCACGAGTTGCTTGTAGGGGTGGTATTGCACGTCACGCAGCAGAACCTTGGAGGTCGTGCCAGCAACTTCCATGTCCAGCACGCTGGAGTGGAAAGCTTCCTTCTTGAGGGCGTGCCACAGTGCATTGTGGTCCACCTCGATGAGTTGGGGTTCGACGGTGCCACCGTAGACGATGCCAGGCGTCTTGCCCGAATTGCGCAGACGGCGGCTCGCACCCGTACCTTGCTTGGCGCGCTCAAAAGCGACGAAGTTCATAACTAGCTCCTGAAAAGGACAGACCGCGACCAGTCTTGCCCTGTTTTAAAAAGGCCTGCGATAGCAGGCCACACTTCGTTCCCGAACCAACAGACAAGCCTCCCGAAGGAGGCTTGGTGTCCTGTTCAACCGTCTTTCCAAGCCGAAGGCCTCTTGCGAGACCCGCGTTTGTCAGAACAGGTTGTCTTGGTCCGAGAACAGACTCATCACCGACTCACCCTTGGCAATGCGCTGGATCGTCTCTGCGATCAGCGGGGCCACGGAAAGTTGGCGAATCTTGGCGCATCCCCGGGCGTTGTCGCTCAGCGGGATGGTGTTGGTCACCACCACTTCATCGAGGGCCGAGCCCTTGGCGATGCGTTCGATGGCAGGACCCGAAAAAATAGGGTGCGTACAGTAGGCGTACACCTTCTTGGCGCCACGCTCCTTGAGCACTTCAGCGGCCTTTACCAGCGTGCCGGCGGTGTCGATCATGTCGTCCATGATCACGCAATTGCGGCCTTCGATTTCGCCGATCACGTGCATGACTTCGGACACGTTGGCTTTGGGGCGACGCTTGTCGATGATGGCCAGATCGCAGTTGAGCTGCTTGGCCAGTGCACGGGCGCGCACCACGCCACCCACGTCGGGCGAGACCACAATCAGATCTTCATAGTTCTTCTGGCGCAGGTCGCCCAGCAGCACGGGCGACGCGTAGATGTTGTCCACCGGGATGTCGAAAAAGCCCTGGATCTGGTCGGCATGCAAGTCCATGGTCAGCACGCGTGCCACGCCCACGGCTTGCAGCATGTTGGCCACCACCTTGGCGGTGATAGGCACGCGTGTGGAGCGCGGGCGGCGGTCCTGGCGGGCATAGCCGAAATAGGGGATCACGGCGCTGATGCGCTCAGCCGATGCACGCTTGAGCGCATCGACCATGATCAGCAGTTCCATGAGATTTTCGTTGGTGGGGGCGCAGGTGGACTGCACCACGAAAACATCGCGTGCACGCACGTTTTGCTTGATTTCAACGGTGACTTCACCGTCGGAGAATCGACCCACGTCAGCCGCACCGAGGGTGGTGCCGAGGTGTTGGGCAATTTCAGCTGCCATGCCAGGATTGGCATTGCCGGTGAAAACCATGAAGTCGGGGTGGTTGGCTTGCATGAGCGTCCCAGCAGTCTGAAATAAAAGCCCGTACGCGGAAAGCGTTTGGCAGGGGAAGAAGGATTCGAACCTTCGCATGCCGGAATCAAAATCCGGTGCCTTAACCAGCTTGGCGACTCCCCTACACAGGTCAACTACCGAAGGCAGCTAACCTTAATTCTTGCCTGATGCCCAACCTGCCAGAGGATGAACCATCAGATTTTCACATTCCTTAACTTGCCAGCCCTGTGGGGCTCTACTCAAGTCAACTGCATGTGACATATGCGCAAACACTGCACTTCCTGAGCCTGTCATCCTGCCTTGCAATCCTCGGGCATCGAGCCATTCAATGGCTTCGGTAACCTCGGGGCAAAGTGCCTGGGCAACTGGCTGCAAGTCATTTCGACCGAAGTCAAAGTGTGCTGCAGCAAAGCCTAAGATTGTAGCACTATCTGAATCGCGTTTCAAACTTGATGACGAAAAAATTGCTTTTGTCTCCAAGCCTGCAGCAGGCTTCACGATGGCAAAGCGCGCTTGCGGTAGTTGCTGTGCTTTCTCAAGCGGCGTAATTGTCTCACCAATTCCTTCGACCCAAGCGTTGTGACCGCGTAAAAAAAATGGAATGTCTGCACCGAGCTTCAGACCAATAGCTTCCAGTGCCGGTTGCGACAGGTTCAGACCCCACAACCTGTTAAGAGCAAGCAGGGTGCTGGCTGCATCGGAAGAGCCACCACCCATGCCCGCCTGCGAGGGGATGTTTTTCACGACGCCAATGTGTGCACCCTGGGTGCAGCCGGTGGCTCGCTGCAGTGCGAGCGCGGCCTTGATCGTCAGGTCTAGCTCTGGCAGTGCTGTGCCCAGGTCTTCGCGTGTGATAGCGCCACCGGCGCGGCGCTCGAAATGGAGGGTGTCGCACCAGTCGATCAACATGAAGACCGACTGCAGCAGGTGGTACCCGTCCGCGCGTTGGCCTGTGATGTGAAGGAACAGGTTGAGCTTTGCCGGAGCCGGCACGTCATACAGGGATTGCATGGCAACGAATTGGGCGCGTGAGGGGGGCGGCTAGCGGGTCAGTGCGATGCGCAAAGTGGCCTGGGGGGCGGGGTCGTCGCGGTGTGCCACCAGTCGCCCCTGTTCCAGGGCCGAAAGATCGGCCCTCCAACCTGGCACGGTGGTCTGTACACCCTTGAGCCAGGCGAAGAGGGCGGCCACGGGGATGCGCGCACCCGTCACATCCTGCAGCAGTGCGTCGAGTGAATCAGAAGTTCGCGATTCCTGCGCGCTGGTCAGCTGTGCATGGCCATCTTTCCATTCCAGCTGTGCGATGCGGCTGCCGAGCGGGCTGATCAGTGCAAGTCCCCCGGTCTGTGCATTGCCCCGCAGTTCAAATATTGCAGAGAACGACTGCGATGCCTGTCCTTCCACCTGCAGGGCGATACGCCCATTCCAGGCATCTTCTTCGCCTGCAGGTACCTTTGGCGGCTGCGCGCAGCCGACCAGCCACAGTGCGCAGGCCACCCACAACAGCAGCCCGGCGACACGTGGGCCGGCCATGAGGCGCGCAACGCGTTGAAAAGGAGTTCCTGAAACTCCGTACATCAAAGGCTCACCCCAAGGCGCTTCAGCGTTTCTTTCAGCGTTTCATTGTCAGGGCTTGTCCGCTCGCCTTCTTTCCAGACCTTGAGAGCAGCTTCCTTGTCACCCAGGCTCCAGAGCACCTCACCGAGATGCGCTGCGATTTCTACATCCGGGCGAGCCTTGTAGGCGGCTTCCAGGTGCCGCTTGGCCTCTGCCTTGTTGCCCATGCGAAATTCCACCCAGCCCAGGCTGTCGGTAATGAAGGGATCGGAGGGGGCGAACTCCAGCGCTTTCAGAATCAGCTGTTTGGCTTCGTCCAAGCGCACGCTCCGGTCTGCCAGCGAATAGCCGAGGGCGTTGTAGGCGTGGTGGTATTGAGGCTTCTGGGATATCACCTGCCTCAACAGCTTCTCCATGGTCTCCGGGTGACCCGCTTTTTCGGCCAGCATGGCTTGGTCATACACCAGTTCGGCGTCATCAGGTGCGAGCGCCACAAGCTCGCTCTGGACTTGGTAGGCTTCCTGGTAAAGCCGCAGGTCACGCAGTAGCTGCACCTCGGCCAGCAGCTTCATGCGTTTGTCGTCAGCAGAGGTTCCTGGCAGGTTTCGCAGCAGTTCCCGCGCCTGGGCCACTTTGCCCTGCCGTGCCAGAAGGGACGCGCGGCGGCTTTGCGCACTGAAGGCTTCGTCCACGTTGTCGATGCGGTTGAGCCACGCTTCTGCAGCGGCAAAATCGCCCTTCTTCTCAGCGACCTGTGCTGACAGCAAATAGGCTTGCGTAAGTCCTTTCTGGCGCACTTCAGGATCTGTCGCGGCGGAGGTGAGCTCCATGAAGCGCTGCAGCGCACTTTCTGCAGCGGAGAGCCTGTTGTCTTGCAACTGCAGGGTGGCCAGCACCAGCCAAGCCTCTACCAAGTCCGGTTTCTCTTTGGTGACGTATTCCAGTTGACGGGCAGCATCGGGGTAGCGCTGCAAGCCCAAAAGAACCCGCGCATAGCCCATTCGCAACTCTGGCACGGGTTGTTTGGCAAGTGCTTGTGTTACCGTTGGTTCGGCCTCGGGGGTGTTCTCTTCCATCAGCTCCAGCGCCAGCCTGGCGGCCCCCTCGTTAGCGTCGTCAAGGGCCTGCGCGCGCCGAGCGGCATCCAGTGCCCCCGATTTATCACCCGCCGCGAGGCGAAGGCGACCCAGGGATACCCAGGCCACAGGGCCGGTGGCAGGGTGGGAAAGCTCGTCCACGAGGGCGGCTTCCACCACCTTCGCTGCCAGCGCCTTGTCGCTGGCACGCCCATACATCTGGGGCAGTGCAGACAGGGTCAAAGCCTTTGCGCGGGGGGATGATTGGGCGAGTTCCTGGCGCAGCAGATCGGGTGTTTCGCCAATACGGTTCAGTGCAACAAGAATTTGCAGCACATAGCGATTCGCCTCGCGCGACTGTGGCAGAGCCTCTTTCCATGCCTTGGCAGCTGCCAGTGCATATTCACCCGATCGTGACTGCAAGGCGATATCTGCGGCCCTTTGGTAGAGTTGGCCGTCTCCGCTGCGGCGTGCAGCCTCCAGCATGAAGGCGTAACCAGCACCGGGGTCGCCTGTCCGGGCGCTGATTTCGCCCAGGAAAATCTCGTAGAACAATTCAGCATCCAGTGCCGGGTTGGATACCACTGGAGATTCATCTGTGGCGGGGCGGCTGTCACTGCCGGTCTGTTGTGCCCATGCTGAGTGGGCGGATACCGCGATCACGGTCGTCAATGCGGCAATCCGAAAGCTGTGAAATAGCACCATCGGGCCATAATAATCCATGCCTGTTAACCCATTGCCGGGGTCTTTGTATGCCTGAGTTGCCCGAAGTGGAAGTGACCCGCCGCAGTTTGGTTCAGGCCATCACTGGCGCTCGCATTGAGGCGGTCACGCTCGGCAAACCCTTGCGCTGGCCTCTGGGGTGCGCGCCACAGACTTTGGTGGGGCAGCAGGTGATGGGCCTGCGCCGACGCGGGAAATATTTGCTGGCCGATACCAGTCGAGGAGTTCTGCTCGTGCATCTTGGGATGTCGGGCAGCCTGCGCTTCAGCCAGGGGTTACCGGCGGCCGGAGTTCACGATCACTTTGACATGCTGACCAGCCAGGGAACGCTGCGGCTGCACGATCCGCGCCGATTCGGTGCCGTGGTGTACGTTCATGGGGAACAAGACCCTGTTGCAACCAAGCTTCTGGGCGGGCTGGGAATGGAGCCGCTGTCTGACGGATTCTCTCTTGCTGTTTTCCAGGCTGGTCTGAAAAAGAGCCAGATGCCCATCAAACAGTTGCTCCTGGCTGGCCGGCTGGTGGTGGGGGTTGGCAATATCTATGCGTCAGAAGTGCTTTTTCTGGCTGGAATCCGTCCCACGACGAGTGCGTCGCGTATCGGGCCTGCGCGGGTGCTCAAATTGCACGCTGCCATTCGGTCTGTATTGGCGCGGGCCGTGGATATGGGGGGCAGCACGCTGCGCGATTTTTCCAATGCAGATGGAATGGCAGGCCACTTTCAGACCCAGACCAACGTTTATGGACGCGATGGAGCGCCTTGCCACGTTTGTGGCACTTCGATAAAGGTGCTGCGCCAGGGGCAACGGAGCAGCTATTTTTGCCCGATGTGCCAGCGGCCTTGAATCAGGTCAAGCGCCAATTCGCCGTGGCATGACGGCCCGCGAGCGGTCGATGCTATATTTTGTGTATGCCTGCCCTGCAGGCCATTCTTAGATCTCTGGGAGCAAAGTGGGACCTTCATTCAACGAACAGTTCGACCAGCATGGTGCCTGGCGGCGTGAGTTCGCCCAGCAACTCAAGCGGCTGGCCGAGTGGATGTCCTCGCACGAACTCATGGACGCAGCCGTCCAGGAGCGGCTGCAACGCCTGGAGGAGCAGGTTCGCAGCGACAAGGTCATGGTGGCGTTTGTTGCCGAATTTTCGCGCGGCAAATCTGAGTTGATCAACGCGATCTTCTTTGCAGACTATGGCCGCCGCATCATGCCTGCGAGTGCAGGGCGCACCACCATGTGTCCCACCGAACTTGGGTACGACGCCAGCGTGGCGCCCAGCCTTCGGCTGCTGCCCATTGAAACCCGACTGCAGATGCAGAGCCTGGCGGAGTGGCGGGTTAAAACGGATCGGTGGCAGGAGATCCCCCTGGATGTCGGAAACGCGGACCAGATTGCCAAGGCGCTCGAAAAGGTGGCCGAAGTGCGAAAGGTCAGCCTGGACAACGCGCGGGCATTGGGCTTTTGGCACGATGATCTGACCGATGAAAACCCTGTGCCTGATGCACAGGGGTTGGTGGAGGTGCCCATGTGGCGCCACGCCCTCATCAACATTCCCCATCCTTTGCTGAAACAGGGGCTGGTGATTCTGGACACGCCAGGGCTGAATGCCGTGGGCGCTGAGCCTGAACTTACCGTCAACCTGATTCCGCAGGCCCATGCGGTTGTTTTCATTCTGAGCGCTGACACCGGAGTTACCCGCTCTGATTTGTCCATCTGGCGCGAGCACCTGGCCATTTCGGCGGACAGCATGGATGCCCGGCTGGTGGTGCTCAACAAGATAGACACCTTGTGGGACACGCTCAATTCTGCAGAGCAGGTGCAGGCGCAGATGGAGCGCCAGTGCAGTACGTCTGCAGAAATGCTGGGTGTTCCGTTGGACAGGGTTGTGCCCGTGTCTGCGCAGAAAGGGCTGGTCGCCAAGATCACTGCTGATGATCTGCTGCTGGAGACCAGCGGCCTGCCTGTTCTGGAAGAGGCGCTGGCCAAGGGAATCATGGGCCGACGCCAATCCATTTTGCGGGCGGCTGTGGCCAACGGCGTGGCCAGTTTGCGCACTGAGACTTCTCGGGTCATCAATATCCGGCGCCGCGACCTTGACGACCAGATGGCCGAATTGCGAAGCCTGCGCGGCAAGAATGCGTCTGTGATCGAATCGATGCGGCACCGCATCGAACAGGAACAGCGGGAGTTTGACCTGAGCACTTCCAAAATCCAGGCGGTGCGTGCGGTCCACCTGAAGCTGCTTCGAGATGTATTTCAGCAGTTGGGAGCCAAGGCGCTCAAAGTCGAGCTTTCGGAATTGGCGCAGACCCTGCAGCAAAAAGGGCTCAAGCTGGGCGTGAAGAAAATCTATCTTCAGACTTTTGACAAGTTGCGCGGGACGCTGGACAAAGCACAAGCGTCAGGCACTGAGATTCAGGCTATGTTGGGTGGCACCTTCAGGCAACTCAATGCCGAGTTTGGCTTTTCTCTGCAGGTCCCTTCGCCTCCGCAACTGGAGCACTTTACGCACGATCTGAATCAGATCGAACAGAGCCATCTCCAATACCTCGGCATGGGTAACGCGCTCAAGCTGGCTCAGCCCGAGTTTGCGGAACGTCTGGTCCGGGCCCTGGCCATGCGTTTGCGTACCGTGTATGAATCGGCCGCGAACGATCTTGAACTGTGGAGCAAATCTGCTACGGCCCAACTGGATGCGCAGCTGCGTGAGCGTCGCCGTAGTTTTGCGCGTCGCATCGAGGCTGTGGATCGCATTCAGCAGGCTGCCAGCGGTTTGGTGGAGCGCATTGCGGAAATTGAAGCGAGTGAGGATGAGTTGGTCCAACTGGAGCAAAGGCTGCAGGAGCTGACCTCCCAGCTTGTTGCTCTGCCCGGTCTTGACTCCGTGACCTCGGGTAGCCATCTGGTATCTGCATGAGCGGCGGCGGGCGGGAGGATGTGGCTGGGCTCGTGGTCGCATGGCAGGCGTCTCATGGCCGCAATCACCTGCCTTGGCAACAGACGCGCGATCCGTACCGGGTCTGGCTGTCCGAGATCATGCTGCAGCAAACGCAGGTTACGACGGTGCTTGACTACTACGCGCGCTTTCTGGAGCGTTTTCCCGACGTAGTGGCCTTGTCGCGGGCAGAGCAGGATGAAGTGATGGGTCTCTGGAGTGGGCTGGGCTACTACACCCGGGCCCGCAACCTGCATCGCTGCGCCCAGCAGGTTGTGGCAGAGCACGGAGGCGCCTTTCCTCGCACCGCCGAGATGCTGGCTACCTTGCCGGGGATTGGTCGCTCCACCGCTGGAGCGATTGCTGCATTCTGTTTCTCTGAACGCGTGCCTATTCTTGATGCCAACGTGCGCAGGGTTTTGACGCGTTTGCTCGGCTTTGAAAAGGACCTCGCGTCGTCGGGAAACGAGCGTCTGCTCTGGAAGGAGGCGGAGTCACTGCTGCCGCAGAAAAATCTGCTTACGGCCATGCCCCGCTATACCCAAGGACTCATGGATCTGGGAGCGTCGATTTGTACGCCACGATTGCCACGCTGTGACCGGTGTCCTTTGGCGGGCCGCTGTGTGGCATTCAAAGACGGAGACCCACAACGCTACCCTGTCAAGACGCGCAAGCTGGCACGCCGGTCTGAATCTTGGCAGCTACTGGTTCTTCGAAATTCCGCTGGGCAGGTGTGGTTGCAACGTCGCCCCTCTGCTGGGATATGGGCTGGCATGCATTGTGTGCCGGTCTTCGCCGACGGCGCCTCTTTGAACGGATATGTCAAATTCCTGGGTGATGCTTCTCGCATTGCCTGCAACGAACTCCAGCCTTTTCTCCATGTGCTGACACACAGGGATTTACATCTTCACCCCGTGTTGGTCACGGGGGAGATCCCGGATCAGCCCACTGAAGAAGGGGCGTGGTTTGGGGTCAATGAGTGGTCCTCTATCGGCCTGCCTGCCCCCATCCGCAAGCTGCTTGATTCGACCCCAGCTCAGTTGTGGTGAGCATACCCGGGCGTTGTTGCGTAGATATCAGCGTCCGTCCAGCTCTCGGTGTCTCTTCAGGGTTGCCCAGCGGCTGCTCAAAACATCGGCTAGTCGTTCCACCAAGTAGACAGAGCGGTGCTGGCCGCCAGTGCAGCCCACCGCGACCGTGACATAACTGCGGTGGTTCCGGTCAAGCATTTCCAGCCAGTGCGCGAGAAATTGCTCGATATGCGCCTGCATCAGCGACACATCGGGTTGCTGGCGCAGGAAATGGGCGACAGGTTCGTCCAGCCCCGTCAGATCCCGCAGCGCAGGTTCATAGTGTGGGTTCGGCAACATTCGCACATCAAAGACGTAGTCAGCGTCCATCGGTATGCCACGCTTGAATGCAAAAGACTGGAATACCAGGGTCATCTGTCCCCGGGTGGTGACAAGCAAACTCTTCACGTAGCTTTGGAGCTGTGAAGCCCGTATGGTGCTTGTGTCGATCACATGCGACTGTTCTCGCAGTTCCGCCAGCAACTCGCGCTCCAACTCGATAATCTGCACCAGCGCTTTTCGACCCTGTTGGAGATCGTCGTGCGACAGCGGGTGGCGTCTGCGTGTTTCTGAGAAACGCCTGACAAGCGTATCGATGGTGGCGTCGAGGAAAACCGATTGCACCGAAACGCCCTCGCTCCTTAGCCGACTTAGCTCCTGTGGAACCTGATGCAATGAGGTGGCACTTCGAACGTCCATCGCGATAGCAACGCGGTTGCCGTGGTGACGGTGTTCCAGCGCCACAAAAGCTGGCAGCAGTTCTGGGGGCAGGTTGTCTACGCAGTAATACCCTGCGTCCTCCAACGCATGCAGCGCCACGGACTTTCCAGATCCCGACATACCCGTGATCAAAACGATTTCAAGTGCCATCAGCCATGTCCTTCTCGTGCAACGGCCGCGAGATCCAGCATCTCGCGCGCGTGGGCGAGCGTAGTCTGGGTGGATCGTTCGCCGCCCAGCATGCGGGCAATTTCTGCCACACGGTTCTCGCCCTGCACCGTCGATACGGCGCTGGTGGTGCCATTCGGGCTCTTGCGTTTGGCCACCTTGAGGTGATGGTGCGCGCAAGCCGCCACTTGCGGCAGGTGGGTGACCGCGAGCACCTGACGGTCGCTGCCAAGCTGCTGCATCAGCCGCCCCACTGTTTCTGCCACCGCCCCCCCTACGCCAGAGTCCACTTCATCAAAGATGAGCGTGGGGGCCATACCCAATTCACTGGTTGTTACAGCGATGGCCAGCGAAATGCGGGAGAGTTCGCCGCCCGATGCGACTTTGCCGATGGGTTTGGGTGTCATCCCGGGATGGCCCGCGACGAGGAATACCACGTCATCGATACCGTGGTGCGAGGGCTCTGAGGCCTTGGTCATGGAAACCTCGAATTTTCCTCCCTCCATGCCCAGGCCCTGCATGGCTTGGGTAATGGCGTGAGACAGTTTCGGGGCGGCTTTGGCGCGACCCAGAGACAGCGCGCGTGCCGACGCGTGGTAGGCCTTGGCACTGGCGGCCTCGGCGGCCTCCAGTCGCTCAAGATCTGTCGCTGCGTCCAACCGGCGCATCTCCTCCTTCCAGCTCTGGTATAGAGCCGGTAGCTCAGCTGGCGTGCGCTTGTAACGGCGTGCCAAGGTCATCCAGAGCGAAATGCGGGTGTCGAGTTCGGCCAGGCGCTGTGGATCTATTTCCACGTGCCTCAGATACAGCTGCAGCGAGTGGAGCACGTCGCTGGCTTGTGCGAGGCTGGAAGAAAGGATGTCTGCGAGCGGTGCGAACTCGGTCTCAATATGCTCGTGGCTTTGGAGAAGATCGTGCGCGCGTGCAAGCCCAGTCAGTGCACCAGCATCTTCATCTTGGAGGGCTTGGATTGCGCCCTCGGCCCCTTCCAGTAGCGCCTGCGCATGTGAGAGGCGTTTGTGTTGTGCGTCGAGTTCTTCCCATTCGCCATCAATGGGTGCGAGCTTGTCCATCTCGTTGATCTGCCATTGCAGACGCTCACTTTCCTGCTGCAAATTAGCTTGGGCCAGGCGTGCTTGCTCCAGGGCTTTCTGATCCTTTCGCCACTGGGTCCAGAGCGCTGCGGTTTCTGCTGTGCGCACCCCTGCAAATGCGTCCAGCAGGCCGCGTACCGAGTCGGGTCTTGTAAGGCTTTGCCAAGCATGCTGCCCGTGGATGTCTAGCAGCCTATCTCCCAAAGTCCGTAGTTGGGCAGCAGTGGCTGGGGTGCCATTGATCCAAGCCCTGCTTTTGCCCTGAGAGTCCACGGTCCGACGCAAAAGCAACAGCTCATCAATGTCAAAACCCGCTTCCTCCAGCCATGGCTGGAGATGGGGTGGGCAATCGAACTCCGCGCAAAGATCCGCTTTGTCAGAGCCTTCGCGAACCACACCTGCATCGGAGCGTGCGCCCAGGACGAGTTGCAGTGCATCAATCAGGATGGATTTCCCAGCGCCTGTTTCTCCCGTCAGCACGGTGAAGCCGGAACTTAGTTCAAGTTCAAGCGCTTGAACGATCACAAAATCGCGCAGGGTAATCCGCCGGAGCGCCATGGTCAGGAGCCCCCTTCGTTCCAGCGCAGTTTTTTGCGCAGGGTGGCAAAGTAGTTCCAGCCTTGAGGATGGAGAAACCGCACGCAGTGCTCTGACCTTTTCACCAGAATGCGGTCACCATGTAGCAGTGAGGCCAGTGACTGCATGTCAAAGTTGGCACTGACATCCCGGCCACTCACAACCTCAACCGCCACCTCGGTGGCATCCGACAGAACAATCGGTCGGTTGGAGAGCGTATGAGGGGCGATGGGCACCAGCACCCATCCAGGAATGGAGGGGTGAAGCATGGGACCACCGGCTGACAGCGAATACGCCGTTGACCCTGTGGGTGAGGCGATGATGAGTCCGTCTGCGCGTTGGTTCGCCACAAATCGGCCGCCGACCTCGACCCGCAATTCCACCATGCCTGAAGTCGCGCCTCGGTTCACAACGACATCGTTCATCGCGAGGGCTTCGAAGACGACGCGCTCGTCGCGCACGACCGTGGCGTGCATTAGCGGTCGCAAGTCTTCCTCGTATTCGCCCTGAAGCATGGGGGGTAGAGTGGCCTGATAGGTATCGAAAGGAATGTCGGTGATGAAGCCAAGCCGCCCCTGGTTGATGCCGATCAGGGGCGTCCCAAACCGGGCGAGCCGCCGACCTATGCCCAGCATGGTGCCGTCACCCCCGACCACCAGGCCCAGATCGCATCGACTGCCTATCTCGTCTACATTCAGGACTGGATAGTGTGTGAGCCCGGTGTTGCTTGCGGTCTCAGCTTCCAGCATCACTTCGCAACCCTGGCGTTCAAGAAAATGGGCGATGTCTTCCAGGGCCTGGCGGGAGCTTTCACCGATGGAGCCCGCCGAAGAAGCTTGGTACTTGCCTATCAGTGCGACATGGCGGAAATTGGACGTCATCGCGAAATTACATCATTAAAATCATTCCATGCTCGATGACCGTGCCAAGTTGTTGCTCAAAGCGCTGGTCGAGCGCTACATCGCCGATGGGCAGCCCGTCGGATCCCGCACGTTGTCGCGCGCGTCTGGGCTGGATTTATCTCCAGCCACTATCCGTAACGTCATGGCGGATCTGGAGGAGTTAGGGCTGATCGCGAGTCCCCACACCTCAGCCGGTCGCATTCCTACTGCACGAGGTTATCGGCTGTTTGTGGACACCATGCTGACAGTGCAGCGGGACCCTCTGACCCCCCCCCAGCTTGCGCCCGAACAGCCGCAAAAGGTGATCGCCAACGCTGCCCAGTTGCTATCCAATCTTTCGCAGTTCGTCGGTGTCGTTATGGCACCACGCAGAACATCGGTGTTCCGCCATATCGAGTTCTTGAGGCTGTCCGAGCGAAGATTTTTGGTCATCATCGTTTCGCCCGAGGGCGACGTTCAAAATCGCGTCATCTTCACGGACGTGGACTACTCCCAGTCGCAACTCATCGAGGCTTCCAACTTTCTGAACGCGCATTACGCGGGGCTTGCGATGGAGCAAGTGCGTGAGCGCCTGAAATCTGAGGTGGATGTGCTGCGCGGCGAGATCGCTTCGCTCATGCAGGCTGCGGTGAATGTGGGGTCTGAGGCTTTGTCCCAAGCGCAAGACGAGGTCGTGATTTCTGGTGAGCGCAACCTGCTGGCGGTCAGTGATTTCTCCAGCGACATGGGCAACTTGCGACGTGCCTTCGATCTGTTCGAACAGAAAACCCAGATTCTGCGGTTGCTGGATATCTCCAGCCAGGCCGAGGGAGTGCGCATCTACATTGGCGGTGAAAGCCATGTCGTGCCTTTTGAAGAGCTGTCCATCGTCAGTGCTCCGTATGAGGTGGACGGCAAAGTGGTCGGGACGCTAGGCGTGATCGGCCCCACGCGCATGCCGTACGACCGGATGATTCAGATCGTGGACATCACATCAAAGCTGGTGTCCAACGCACTCAGCCATCGCAAGTAAAGCCCCTACAATACGGCGCTTGCCCCGTTGTATAGCGCTGGAGCATGGCTTGGGGCGTTAGCTCAGTTGGTTAGAGCAGAGGACTCATAATCCTTTGGTCGTTGGTTCAAGTCCAACACGCCCTACCACCCATTCATTCGAATGGGCGATCATCACGATCACGGCCAGTTTTCTTGTCGCAATGTGCGCCTTTCTTCTTTTGGAGTCGCTGGAGTGCATTACAATTGCGGCTTGCGTTGAGTTGAGCTTTTGCTGATCAGGCCCATGCGGCATGGTTACAGTGAAAAAAGTTGATTTCAAGGGTTGCCAAGAAATCATGCTATAATTCGAAGCTTAGCGGCTGTAGCTCAGCTGGATAGAGTACTTGGCTACGAACCAAGGGGTCGTGGGTTCGATTCCTGCCAGCCGCACCAATGTTTAAAGCCTGCAATCGCAAGATTGCAGGCTTTTTCATTTGTCAAAGCGTTTCTCGCTGACGGGGGAGATCTTCCATGAGCAAGGCCTTTACCAAAGAAACCGATGCTTCCGATGAGGATGAATTGGTGTTGCCTGCATTGCCTGCGGGCGGCAAGAACTACATCACTCCGGCAGGATACGCGCGCCTGCGTGATGAGTTGCTGGACCTGATTGACAACGAGCGGCCCAAAGTGGTCGAAGCCGTGCACTGGGCTGCCAGCAACGGAGATCGGTCTGAAAATGGCGACTATCTCTACGGCAAGAAACGTTTGCGAGAGATTGATCGGCGCATCCGCTTTCTCACCAAGCGGCTCGAGATTGCCGAAGTGGTGGATCCCAGCCTGCATGCGGGCAGCAATCAGGTGTTTTTCGGCTCCACAGTCACGTACATCGATGACGAAGGTATAAAGCGCACGATCACCATCATGGGCATCGATGAGGCAGACAGCCGGGAATCGCAGGTGAGCTGGATCTCGCCGGTGGCGCGTGCGCTCTTGAAGGCCCATGTGGGTGACGAGGTGCTGCTGCCTACGCCAGGAGGCGTGCGAAGCCTTGAAGTGGTGGCAGTGCAGTATCCGCAGCGCGCCGCGCATGCGGACTGAGCGGGGTCCGCAACGCCGCTTTGCGCCAAGCCCAGCATGGGTTGATGGCGCCGCTCAGCGCTGTGAAGTGCTTACGTGGCCTGCGGGGTGATGCGTGCAGCGCGAATGACGGCCTGGGTGCGCCGCAAGTTGCGCAGTGCGGTTTCGAGGTGGGTCTGATCTCGCACCGCCACAATGAAGCGCAAGTCCGTGGTGTCGAGGGCCGCCTCGTCATCCATGTCCACATGGGTGATGTCAGCTTCTGAATTGGCCAGTTCAGCGGCCACGCGGGCGAGCACACCTTTGCCGTTGGTGACAGTCACCACGACCCCGGTTTCGAACATGCGCGTGGGCTCGTCCGACCAGTCCACCGCAATGAAGCGCTCGCTGTCCTTGTGCTGCAGCCGCTTGGCCACCGTGCAGTGGGCGTTGTGAACCACCAGGCCCTCGCCACGGCCCAGATAGCCCACGATGCTGTCGCCAGGTACTGGGCGGCAACAGGATGCGTACTGCACCGAGGCATTTTCGCTACCATCCAGAGTTACCGCTCCTTGCGAAAGCGTCTCGTGGGATGTGTAGCGCTCCCGTGTCATGAGCAGCGCATCAGGACGATGGCCGTGTTCGGACATCAGCACCATGAGTCGCTTGGCCACGATGCTGGCGATGCGCTTGCCCAGGCCCAGGTCCGTCATCAGTTCGCTGCGGGTGCGGTTTCCTGTAAAGCGCAGCAGTTTGTCCCACATCGGTTGGGTCTCTGCGTCCTGGGGAGGGAGCTGCTCCAGGCCTTCCGCCCGGATGGCCTGGGTCAGCAGTTTCTCGCCCAGGCCTTCCGATTCGGTCTGTGCCAACGTTTTCAGGTAGTGTCGGATCTTGGAGCGTGCGCGGCCCGTGCGCACAAAACCCAGCCACGCCGGGTTGGGCGTGGATACCGGGGCTGTGATGATCTCCACCACATCGCCATTCTTGAGTTCGGTGCGCAGGGGCACTTGCTCATTGTTGATTTTTGCCGCCGTGGTGCGGTCGCCAACGTTGCTGTGGATGGCGTAGGCAAAGTCCACCACGGTAGCTCCGCGAGGCAGGGCCATGATCTGGCTCTTGGGGGTGAAAACGTAGACAGCGTCCGGGAACAGGTCCACCTTGACATGGTCCCAGAACTCGGCGGCATCGCGGGTCTCGTTCTGGATGTCCAGCAGGGACTGCAGCCACTTGGTCCCTAGTCGCTCGGCCGATGTGCCATCGCCGTCCTGCGCCTTGTACAACCAGTGCGCGGCCACACCAGCCTCGGCGATGACATGCATCTCGTCCGTACGCATCTGGAATTCGATGTTCACGCCGGAAGGGCCCACCAAGGTGGTGTGCAGGGATTGGTAGCCATTGAGCTTGGCGATGGCGATGTGGTCCTTGAACTTGCCAGGAACCGGCTTGTACATCTGGTGGAGCACGCCCAAGGCGGTGTAGCAGTCTGTCACCGTGGGTACGATCACCCTGAATCCGTAAATATCGGTGACCTGGGCAAAACTCAGGTGCTTGAGGTCCATCTTCTGGTAGATGGCGTACAGCGTTTTCTCGCGGCCGGCGAGGCGGACCTTCATACCGATCTTGGAGAAGGCGGTGTCCACCTCGGCCTGAACCTTTTGCACCAGATCGCGCCTGCGGTTGCGTGATTTGTTGACTGCTTTGGACAGCGTGGCGTAGCGCCATGGGTGCAGGTGCCGAAAGGCCAGATCCTGCAATTCCCGGTAGGTTTGGTTGAGGCCCAGGCGGTGGGCAATGGGTGCATAGATCTCCAGCGTCTCCGAGGAGATGCGGCCCCATTTGCTGCGCGGCATGTCCGACAGCGTGCGCATGTTGTGCGTACGGTCCGCCAGCTTGATGAGGATGACGCGCACGTCGCGCGCCATGGCCAGCAGCATCTTGCGGAAAGACTCGGCCTGGTTCTCTTCGCGGGTGTTGAACTGCAGCTTGTCGAGCTTGGTCAGCCCATCTACCAGTTCAGCCACGGGGGCGCCAAAGCGGTCTATCAGGTCTGCTTTGGTGACGCCACAGTCTTCCATGGCATCGTGCAGCAGGGCGGCCATCAGCGCCTGGGCGTCCAATTTCCAAGTGGCGCACTGTGCAGCCACGGCAATGGGGTGCGTGATGTAGGGCTCACCGCTGTTGCGCAACTGACCCAGGTGGGCCTCGTCAGCGAAGCGATAGGCTTGGCGCACCTGTTCGATGCTGGTCGCGTCCAGGTAGTCGAGGCTGTCTGTCAGCGCAGCAAAGCTGGCCGCAGCCGCATTGGCTGCCGCTGCGGCTGCCGACAAGGTTCCCGCCGTTGGCACTTCGCCGGGGCGGGCTTGCGTTGCAGAAGGTGAGTTGAGCACCGCGTTCATGCCTTAAATGTAGCGCGGGAGCGCATCAGGAGACTTTGGGGCAAAAAAAAGCACCGCTGTCGCGGTGCTCTTTGCGGGCTGCGCCCAGGAAAAAGCTCAACCAGGAACCTTCTTGAGCATTTCCAGGCCAACCTTGCCTTCTGCGATTTCGCGCAGGGCGGTCACGGCAGGCTTGTTGCGGCTTTCGATGCGGGGGGCGTGGCCCTGGCTCAGCATGCGGGCACGGTACGTGGCGGCCAACACGAGCTGGAAGCGGTTGGGGATCTTTTCCAGACAGTCTTCTACGGTGATGCGTGCCATCGTTTTACTCCGGGGATTCAGGTGATATTGAGCGACTGGAAGGTGTCAGCACGGGCGCGGCGCTGGGCGGCGTACTTGAGTCGCTGGGCGTGAACTACGGCTTTCAGGTCGAAAAGCGCGCGCTCAAACAACTCATTGATTATAACGAAGTCAAATTTGCTCACCTGGGCCATCTCGGTAGCCGCGTTCTTGAGACGGACTTCGATGACATCGGGGGAGTCTTCGCCCCGTCGTTCCAGGCGCGAACGCAGTTCTTCCCAGCTGGGGGGCAGGATGAACACGAGGATGGCATTCGCGAAGGCTTCCTTGATCTGCAGCGCGCCTTGAAAGTCGATTTCCAGGATCACGTCCGAGCCTTGTGCAATGCGCTCCTCGATCGCCTTTTTGGAGGTGCCGTAGCGGTTGCCATGTACATGCGCCCATTCCACGAAGGCGTTGCCTTCCACCATGGCATCAAACTCGGATTGCGACGCAAAGTAGTAGTCGCGGCCATGTTTTTCTTGCCCGCGCGGAGCGCGGGTGGTGTGGGAGATCGACAGGTGGACGTGGGAGTCCAGTTCCAGCAAGGCCTTGACCAGGCTGGATTTGCCTGCGCCGCTGGGGGCTGCAACTACGATGAGATTTCCGGGATAGTCCATAGTTGATGTGCGCGAAGCGCTATCAAAAAATGAGTGTTATTCGATGTTCTGTACTTGCTCGCGCATCTGCTCGATCAGCACTTTCATGTCCACGCTGATGCGGGTCAGGTCAAGAGCGGCAGATTTGGAGCCCAGCGTATTGGCCTCGCGGTGGAGCTCCTGGATCAGGAAGTCCAGGCGCTTGCCCACCTCGCCGCCCTTCTTGAGCAGGCGTTCGATCTCGTCCAGGTGGGAGTCCAGCCGGGTGATTTCCTCCGCCACATCAATGCGGATGGCAAACGCCGTGGCTTCGGTCAGCGCGCGGTCGCGGGCGGCCTCGGGCAGGGTGGCACCGTCGGTCAGCGCCATGGCTTCCTTCCAGCGCTCCATGAAGCGCAGCCGTTGCTGCTCGACCAGCAGCGGCACCATGGGGACGGCCTGTTCGGCCAGGGCGCGCAATTGCTTGACCCGGTCCAGCAGCATGGTGGCCAGGCGCTTGCCCTCCCGTTCGCGGGCGGCCATCAGGGCGGTCAGGGCTTCTTCGGCCAAAGCAGGAACGGCATCGCTCCAGTCCTCAGAGCCCGATGGGGCGTTGGCGCACAGGCGCAGGGCGTCGGCTACCGTGAGGGGCGCCGCCGTCGGCAGCCATGCCTTGACGGAATCTTGCAAAGAATTGAGCCGCTGCAGCAGCCGCGCGGGCGGGTCCTGCAGGGTGTTGCTGTCCTCGTTCTCCAGGGCGGCGCGGACTTCAACCTTGCCGCGCTTGAGGCGGGCGGTCAGCAGGCTGCGCAGCGCGGGCTCCATGGCACGCAGTTCGTCGGGTAGGCGGAACGAAAGGTCCAGGAAGCGGCTGTTGACCGAGCGAATTTCCAGCCCCAGTCTGCGTGATTGGGGCGCGCGGGTGTCGTTTTCAGCGCCAGTGGCAGATGCGCCATGCTGTGCGCTGGCGTATCCGGTCATGCTGTAAACTGGCATTGGACTTTTTGATGGTTGCTTGCGATCCGGCGATTATCCGGGTTCCGCTCCACCCCCGAGTCATCTTCGCAAAATATGTCAAAAATCAAGCCGGCTCCTTTGCCGCCCGATACCGCAATTGGCGGCTACCGCGTGGTGCGCCGGTTGTCTTCTGGCGGCTTTGGTGTGGTCTATCTGGCCCTGGATGCCGAAGGGCAGCAGGTCGCCATCAAGGAATACCTTCCTTCGTCGCTGGCCACGCGTGCACCGGGCGAGCTGCTGCCCAAGGTGCAGTCCGAAAAACTCTCGCTCTACCGCCTGGGGCTCAAGAGCTTCTTTGAAGAAGGCCGGGCGCTGGCACAGATCTCGCACGCTTCTGTGGTGAGCGTGCTCAACTTCTTCCGCGAAAACGAAACCGTCTACATGGTGATGAACTACCTGGAGGGTGCGACCCTGCAGGACTTCATCATCACCGCGCGCGACCTGAAAACGCAGAAGGTCTTCCGCGAATCCACCATCCGCTCGCTGTTCGACGAGGTGCTGCGCGGGCTGCGCATCGTGCACCAGCACAAGATGCTGCATCTTGATATCAAGCCAGCCAACATCTTCATCACCGACGACAACAAGGCCGTGATGATCGACTTTGGCGCTGCGCGTGAGGTGCTGTCCAAAGAGGGCAATTTCATCCGCCCGATGTACACGCCCGGCTTTGCCGCCCCCGAGATGTACCGCCGCGATTCGTCCATGGGCCCCTGGACCGATATTTACGCGATAGGTGCCTGCATCTACGCCTGCATGCAAGGCTTTCCGCCCAACGAGGCGCCCCAGCGCATCGAAAAGGACCGCCTCTCCCTGGCCTTGACCAAGCTGCGTGGTGTGTACTCCGACAACCTCATCGAGGTGGTGGAGTGGTGCATGGCGCTCGATCCGCTGTCGCGCCCGCAGTCGGTGTTTGCGCTGCAAAAGGAACTCAGCCGCGAGGGCGAGCGCCGCTACACCAAACTGACGGTGGCCGAGAAGATGCGCTTGCAGCTCGACACCCTGGTGTCCGACACCAAGAAGAATGTGCAAAAGGTGGGTGAAGCCACCGGTATCGGAGCCAAACCCAAATGAACCCGAAGCCCTCTTTGCGTGAGTCGCTATGAAATTCTCGGTTTTCCAGATCAGCCGCCGTGGTGGCCGCGAGAAGAACGAAGACCGCATGGGCTATTGCTACACGCGCGAATCGGGCCTGTTTGTGCTGGCCGACGGCATGGGCGGCCACCCGGAAGGCGAAGTGGCTGCACAGATTGCACTGCAGACCATCTCGGCGTTGTTCCAGCGCCAGGCCAAGCCGCAGCTCAAGGATGTGCAGGAGTTTCTGTCGGGCGCGCTGCTGGCGGCGCACCACCAGATCCTGCGTTACGCCACCGACAAGGGCATGCTCGACACGCCGCGCACCACGCTGGTGGCTGCGGTTTTGCAGGGCGGCACGGCCACCTGGGTGCATTGTGGCGATTCGCGGCTGTACATGGTGCGCGACGGTGATTTGCTCACCCGCACCCGCGACCACTCCTACATGGAGCTGCGCAATTCCCCACCGCCGGGCCTGGAGCGCATCAATCGCAACGTGCTGTTCACCTGCCTGGGCTCGCCCACCAAGCCCATCTATGACATCACCGGCCCGGTTTACCTGGAGCAGGGCGACCGCATTTTGCTGTGTTCGGATGGGCTGTGGGGCACCCTCAGCGACGAGGAGATTTCCACCCAACTCGGCCGCAACACCGTGTCGCATGCTGTGCCCGAGCTGGTGGAAGACGCACTGCGCAAGGCGGGGGACAGCAGCGACAACGTGACCGTGATAGCTCTGGAGTGGGAGACGCCCGACGCCTTCGAATCCACCCAGGGCGTCTCGACCGACAGCATCAGCGACGACGTGTTTGCGTCCACTATCCAGGCAGGGCCACTCGATGGCCTGGTGGATGACCTGGACGATGCCGCCATCGAGCGGTCCATCGCCGAAATCAACGAAGCCATTCGCCGCTCGGCCGCACGGAAAGCATGACACCCCCCTGAGTCGCTGCGCGCCTTCCACCTTCTCTCGAATCGCTGTGCGATTCGGGAAAAGGGACACTGCCAGTGCACGCAAGGGAGACACAGCTACGCAGCCTGGGCGGCCCTCGCACGGCGATCGCTGGCCTTGGCCGCGCGTTTCGGGCGAGCCTTTGGTCATGCATGAGGCACGCCCGTTTTTCTACTGAAAATTCTATGACCACCTTCACCCGCACCGGCGACCGAGCCGCCCACCAGCTGCGCCCCGTGCGCATCACCCGCCACTACACCATGCATGCCGAGGGCTCGGTGCTGATCGAGTTCGGCAACACCAAAGTGCTTTGCACCGCTTCGGTGGAAGAGCGCGTGCCGCCCCACAAGCGCGGCAGCGGCGAGGGCTGGGTCACGGCCGAATACGGCATGTTGCCCCGCGCCACCCACACCCGCAGCGACCGCGAGGCCGCGCGGGGCAAACAGACCGGCCGCACGCAAGAGATCCAGCGCCTCATCGGCCGCAGCCTGCGCGCGGTGTTTGACCTCAAGCTGCTGGGCGAGCGCACCATCCAGCTCGACTGCGACGTGATCCAGGCCGATGGCGGCACCCGCACCGCTGCCATCACCGGCGCCTGGGTGGCGGCACAAGACGCGGTCAACCAGCTGCTGGCCAGCGGCAAGATCACGCAGTCGCCCCTGGTGCAGCCCGTGGCCGCGATCTCGGTCGGCATCGTGCAGGGCACACCGTTGCTGGATCTGGAATATGTGGAAGACGTGGACTGCGACACCGACATGAACGTCGTGATGACCGGCGCTGGCCACTTTGTGGAAGTGCAGGGCACGGCCGAAGGCGTGGCGTTCACCCGGGCGGAGATGGACCAGCTGCTGGCGCTGGCCGAAAAAGGCATCGCAGAGCTGGTGCAGTTGCAGCAGCGGGCGCTGCTGCAAACCCCGTAACTCGCTGATGCTCACTAATTGATAGCTACTTGCGCTTGCTGGATAAGCGCTAGATGCCAATTTGAGGCTCTTCTAGCGAATAGTAGTGATGGAACTCGCCGCACGTCTGTAGACGGCGATTTCGACGTACGACATTTATCGAGTGCATCACTAGCATTCGCTAGAAGAGCCCAATTTGAATCATGAAAATCGTTCTAGCATCCAACAACCGTGGCAAGCTGGCCGAGCTGCAGTCCATGTTCGCGCCACTCGGGGTCGAGCTGGTTCGCCAGGCCGACTTGGGCGTGGGTGAGGCCGAAGAGCCATTTCGCACCTTTGTGGAGAATGCATTGGCCAAAGCCCGCTTTGCCTCGGCCCACACCGGCCTGCCCGCCTTGGCGGATGACGCCGGTATGTGTGTGGATGCCTTTGGCGGCCTGCCGGGCGTCGATACCGCCTACTACTGCACCCAGTTTGGCTACGAGAAGAGCGACGACAACAATGTGCGCGCCCTGCTGGAGCAGTTGCACGGCGTCGCCAACCGCCGCGCCGCCATGGTCAGCACTCTGGTTGCCGTGCGCAGCCCGCAAGACCCTGAGCCGCTGATTGCCGTGGGCCGGGTGGTGGGCGAGATCACCACCGAACCCCGGGGCAGCAACGGATTTGGTTTTGACCCTGTGATGTTCATCCCCGAATTCGGCAAGACCTTTGCCGAGCTGCCTGTGGAAGTGAAGAACGCCCACAGCCACCGGGGCCGCTCGGCCGCGCAGATGCTGGCGCTGATGCGCGAACGCTGGCTGTAGAAGGGACGACAAGAACGTGGCCCACATCCCGATCACGCCGCAGGCTGAGGCCGAACCCGCCGTGGTGCGCGACATCCAGCACTACATGCGCCCCGGCCTGCTGCAGCTGCCCAGCCTGCCGCCCCTGTCGCTGTATGTGCACCTGCCCTGGTGCCTCAAGAAATGCCCGTACTGCGACTTCAACTCGCATGAGTACCGCGAAGGTGGCAGCGATGCGGCGGGCAATGCAGGGGTGCCCGAGCAGCGCTACATCGACGCGCTGATGGCCGACCTGGAGGCCTCGCTGCCGCTCATCTGGGGCCGCACGGTGCACAGCATCTTTATCGGTGGGGGCACGCCCAGCCTGTTTTCACCAGCCGCCATTGACCGGCTGATCGGCGACATCCGCGCCCGCCTGCTCCTTGCGCCCGACTGCGAGATCACCTTGGAGGCCAACCCCGGCACGTTCGAGAAAGACCGCTTCCGCGCCTTCCGCTCTGCGGGCGTCACGCGCCTGTCGGTGGGGGTGCAAAGCTTCAACGACCAGCACCTCAAGGCCCTGGGCCGCGTGCATGACCGCAGCCAGGCCTTGGCGGCGGTGGAAGAGGCTGCCGCGTCGTTTGACACCTACAACCTCGACATCATGTACGCGTTGCCGGGCCAGACGCCGCAGGAGCTGGAGCAGGACATGTTGACGGCATTGGCCTTCAAGCCGCCGCACATCTCCATCTACCACCTCACCATCGAGCCCAACACCTACTTCGCCAAGTTTCCGCCAGCCATCCCCGAGGACGACCAGGCCTACGCCATGCTCGACCGCATCACCGAGATGACGGGCCAGGCGGGCATGGCGCGCTACGAAATATCGGCCTATGCGCAGCCCGGCCACCAGTGTTTCCACAACACCAACTACTGGCAGTTTGGTGACTACCTGGGCATTGGCGCGGGCGCACACAGCAAACTCAGTTTTGCGCACCGCGTGGTGCGCCAGGTGCGCTTTCGCGACCCAGGCCGCTACATGGACAACGCCCTGGCCGGCAGGGCTGTGGCGCAGGATGAAGACGTGCGCCGGGCCGAACTTCCGTTTGAATACATGCTCAACGCCCTGCGCCTGCGCGGTGGTTTTGCGCTGCAGGATTTCATGGATCGCACGGGTTTGCCGCTGACCACCATCGCCAAGGGGTTGAAGGCGGCCGAAAGCAAAGGTTTGATCGAGCGCGACCTGACCCATGTTCGCCCGACAGAGCGGGGCTTTGATTTTCTGAGCGACCTGCAGGAGCTGTTCCTGGCGGACTGACCGGGGCTACCGCTGATGCCGTGGCGCCGCCGCACCTGCCTATGGTTGGCGCTGTGTGCAGCGCACCGTCCCCCGCGTGGTCAGCCGCAGCGCACCGCCACAATGCGGCCGTTGGCGTCCACCTCCAGGTTGAGCCGCTGGGCATTGAATTCCTTGGTGATGATCTGGCCGGGGCGCAGGACGCGGGCCATTTGTGCGCCCGACCGCACCCGGGCCAGTTCCACCACCGATGCCGTGCTGTTCTGCCCCACCACCGACTGGGCCGGCTGGGCGTTGCACAGGCCACCTGGCGCGGGTTCTGCCGGCGCCGGGCTGCCAGAGGGGGCCGGGGGCTGGCCTTGGCTGGCGCAACCCGTCATCAGCGCCGCAACCACCAGGCTGCCAGAGATGCCAAAAGGGATTTTCGTCATGGGTGAAGCTCCTGAAAACAAGACCCTCACCATACCGGAAGCACTGTGAGCGCGGGTGTCCACGCGTAACACGGAGGGAGGTCCGTTGTCCTTCCAGCTGGTTGTGGGTGGCTTGATGAAGGTCAAGAAAATGTTGGCTGAATGCGACAGGCAGCGCGCCTCCCTCACGAGGAGGGTACCCGGCGATGGTTTGCCGTAAGGCCCTGTCCGCACAATGGATTGTTGGTGGTCTGCGCCCCCCGCTGGGTGGGCAGAACACCGGGGCCATTGCGGAGCGCACTGGCTTCTGGCAACCGAGTTTGTGCAGCCCCGAACCACCATGTCCGACGATCCCATCTTCAGCCTCATCCACTCTCTCGGCGACACCCTGGATGGTCTGGACGTCGCCTTGTGCGCGTTTGACGAAAACGATTGCACGCTCGCATGGAACCGTACGTTCTTCAAGTTCTTTCCGGAGCATGAGGGGCATGTCTACGTGGGCGAGCCCTACCACGCCAATCTGCGGCGCTTTTACACCGAGCGGCTGGATGCGCAGGAGCTGCCCAATATCGACCGCTACATCGCGGCAGGCGTGGAGCGGCACCGTGCACAGACGCGCCCCTACAGCTTTGAGCACCGGGGCCTGCGGGTCCACGTATCGTCGTTGCCGATCGCCGGGGTAGGGCGCGTGCGGGTCTGGCGTGCAGAGGCGGTGCAAAGTCCACAAGAACAGGAAAAGCTGGACAAGGTGGGCGATGCCAACATCCACGAGCCCGGCTATCCGCGCAGCCCCATGTTGGAAAGTACAGAGCTTTTTGACCGCATTCCTGATGGCTTGATGATCTGTGGGGAGGACCAGCGCATTCAATGGGTCAACGAGCCGTTCATGCAGATGTACAGCTTTGTTGATCGCGCCGCTGCAACGGGCCTGAGCTTTGAGGACATTTACCGGGGGGCCTGGGCTGCGGATGGGCCGGGTGACATGGCGCCCTTTTATGAGGGACTCACCATCCTGCACGAACACATGCGGTTTGCAGGCGCACCGTTTGAGGTGCCCTTGCCCCGCAACCGCTGGAGCCGCGTGATCGCCAAGCAGGGTTTGGACGGGACCGTGTTCTATGCACATGTGGATATCACCGAGTTCAAGCGCCAGCAACGTCGGCTTGCCCAGGCAGAGCGCAGTGCCCGCGACAGCGAGGCACAACTGCGTGAGAAGTCCATCCTGCTGGAGGCCACGTTGGAAAACATGGACCAGGGCGTGGCCAAGATCAGCGCCACGGGCATTGTGGAGCTGTGCAATCGTCGCGCGCTAGAGCTGCTGGATTTGCCCGTCGAACTGATGGCCTCCAAGCCCTCGCTGGTGAATGTACTGGCCTACCTGCGCGCACGGGGCGAGTTTGACGGGGCCTCGCAAGAGATCCAAGACATACTGCTGAACAGTGACGGCGGGGTCGATCAGCAGCAGGTCTATGACCGCCCCCGGCCCGACGGGCGCATCCTGGAGGTCCAGACCGTGCCCATCAAAGGTGGAGGTGCACTGCGCACCTTCACCGACGTGACGCAGCGCAAACAGGCCGAGCACCGCATACGGCATGTTGCCGAACACGATGGACTCACGGGGTTGCTGAACCGCTCGGCCTTTCTGCAAACCCTTCAGGCGGCAGTGCCCGACGCGCGGCGCCAGGGCCAGGGCTTTGCCGTGTTGTATGTGGACCTGGACGGCTTCAAGCCCATCAACGACCGCTTCGGACATGCCGTGGGCGACCAATTGCTGGCGTGGGTGGCCCGGCAGCTCGTCCAGGCGGCGCGCGAAAACGACGTGGTGGCGCGGCTGGGGGGCGACGAATTTGCCCTGCTGCAGCGTGGCGTCTCTGACCGCGACAGCGCTCTTCGGCTGGGCGAGCGCCTGGTGCAGGCCATTGCCCAGCCGACGGAAATTGAATCGCATTTCATCCAGATCGGAGCCTCTGTAGGCATCGTGATGTCGTCTGCCGACGCCACGAACGCCGAAGAGCTGCTGCGCAAGGCCGATTCCGCGATGTACTTGGCAAAAGCCTCTGGGCGCGGTTGTGTGCGGATTTATGGTGCGTGACCGCCCAGCGTGCACGCGCCGGGTGAGCGGGCCTGGAAGACGTCCTTCAGAAAGTCGAAGATGTCCTACACACCTCGGTCACGGGGCGGCCTATTATTTGTCCGTCGATACCCCGTCGACATCCCTCCCGCTTGCACAAGCAAGTGTTCAGCCCGCACTCTGCGGGCTTTTTTTTGCCCGTTTCCCGTCCTGCCAGTGCCTGCACCGCTAACCGCAAGACATGGGGCTTGTCATGAATGAGCAGGCGAATACTGGGTTCTTTGACCCTGTCCTTTGCACGTTGCGCCATGGGGCTGCATCATCCACAGCCAGGTTGGGGTGTCATCGTGGGGCCACCGCTTTTGATTACAAAACTAGAATGATTCTGTACAAGTCCGGGGCGCAATTCATCTACAAGGGCCGACGTGTCAGCGTGGACTACGTCATCATCCGAAGAACGGGCCTGTGGGTCCGATTGGCCGGCAGTGAGGAGGTGTGCCGACCAGAAGATCTGACACCCATTTCGCCCCATGCTTCTGGCTTACCCGAAGGCCGCCACTGACGGCGGGTAGGGTGGTGGGGCACAAAGCACAACGGGCCATGAAGGCCCGTTGTGTTGGATGTTTTGGCGGAGACTGTGAGATTCGAACTCACGGACGGTTGCCCGTCGGCAGTTTTCAAGACTGCTGGTTTAAACCACTCACCCAAGTCTCCGGGAGGGAAGGCGCGAATTCTAGCCGACTGCGGGTGCTGATTTTTTCAGCATGCCCCGGGTCTCGATGAACTTCACCACATCGGCCACGCCTGCCAGGGTTTTGAGATTGGTCATCACAAACGGCTTGAGGCCCTGGGCGTTGGTGCGCATGCGGGTGGTGTCGGCGTGCATCACGTCCAGGTTGGCGCCCACGTGGGGGGCCAAGTCGGTCTTGTTGATGATGAACAGATCGCTCTTGGTGATGCCGGGGCCGCCCTTGCGGGGGATTTTTTCACCGGCGGCCACGTCGATCACGTAGATGGTGAGGTCGCTCAGTTCGGGGCTGAAGGTGGCGGCCAGGTTGTCCCCGCCACTTTCCACAAACACGATGTCGGCGTTGGGAAACTCGCCCAACATGCGGTCGATGGCTTCGAGGTTGATGGAGCAGTCTTCGCGGATGGCGGTGTGGGGGCAGCCGCCGGTTTCCACACCCAGGATGCGTTCGGCGGGCAGGGCACCGCTCACTGTCAGCAGGCGTTGGTCTTCCTTGGTGTAGATGTCGTTGGTGATGGCGATGAGGTCGTATTCATCGCGCATGGTCTTGCACAGCATTTCCAGCAGCGTGGTCTTGCCGGAGCCCACGGGGCCGCCGATGCCGACGCGCAGCGGGGGCAGGTTTTTGGTGCGGTTCGGGATGTGGTGCAGTGTGTTGGTCATGGCGTTATTTACTATCAAATCAATAGCTGTTAGCGCAGTATTTGCAAGCGCTAGGAGCGAAAAAGTCTTGAATATTGCACTTCGTGCTGGGCGCTCAGTATGGCCAGCATGGGGGAGAAGGCCTGGCGCTCGCTGTCCATGAGGCTGATGGCGTGGTCTGCGGCCGCGGGTATGGCGTCAGCCAGTTTTGCCAGGATGCGCTGACCTGCGCTTTGGCCCAGCTGCATGGATTTGAGGGCGGCCTGCACCATGTTCTCGGCCCAGCCGAAGGCGTAGGCCAGCAGAACATCGCGCACGGGCGCCTGGGTGGTGGAGGCGGCCAGTGCAAATGCCACGGGGTATGTGGGGGGCAGGGCGGCCAGGTGGCGGATGGCGGGCAACACCTGTTCGTCGCCCAGGTTCTGGTTGCGCAGCCAGTCGGCCATGGAGCGGCCCATTTGCTCGGTCTGCAGCCGCAGTTCGCTGGTTTCGCGGGTGTGCAGCACCCAGTTGTTGAGTTCGCGCACATGGTCCCAGTCGGCGCGGCGCCAGGCGCCCACGGCCTTGGCGATCAGGGCCATGTCGCCGCGTGCCTGGGTGATGTGCAACTGGTCCAGCAGGCAGTCGGCCACGGCGGCTTCGTTGGCGACGCCCGCGTTTTCAATGGCGCTTTCCAGCCCCTCGGAATACGAGAAGCCGCCCACGGGCAACGTGGGGGAGGCCAGCCACATCAGCTGCAGGAAGCTGGCGGCGGGCAGGGGCGCGGGGCGGTCCAGGCGCATGGAGCGGGGAGTCAGTGGTCGTGGTTGCAGTGGGGGCCGTGCACATGCCCCTGGGCCACCACGGGGATGGACACGGTGCGCCCGGGGCCTGGGGCTGCGGTGTTTGCTGCTGCGTGGCTGTGATCATGGCTGTGATCGTGATCGTGATCGTGATCGTGATCGTGATCGTGATCGTGATCGTGCCCATGGTCATGTCCGTGATCATGCCCACCATGGTGGTGGTGCCCGCCACCGTGTCCCGCCGCATAGGCCCCGCCTTCGGGTTCAAACGGCAGGTCTTGCGCTTTCACGATGAGGTGCATGGCGCGCAGCATGTCGGCCAGCACGTGGTCGGGTTCGATCTTGAGGTGGTCGGGCTGCAGCTCGATCGGCACGTGGCGGTTGCCCAGGTGGTAGGCGGCGCGGGTCAGGTCGAACGGGGTGCCGTGGTTTTGACAGTGGGTAATGACCAGCACGGGCTGCGCCGCCGCGATCACGCGGACCATGGAGCCGTCTTCGGCCACCAGCACATCACCGCCGCGCACCAGGGTGCCGCGTGGCAGAAAGATGCCCAGTTCGCGCCCGGCCGAGTCGGTGGCCGCTAAGCGGCTTTTCTGGCGCACGTCCCAGTCGAGTTCGATGGTGGTGGCGCGCTTGACCAGCACTGGCGCAAGGCCCTTGCCTTGGGGGATGAGTTTGGAGACCTGGATCATGGTGGTGTTTGTGAAATGCGCCGCAGGGGCCGAAAGCGGCATTGTCTGCCGGGACCGCCAGCCGTGCTCACAGTGTGCGGGTCATGAAGCGACTGTTCGGGTCAGGAACGTAGCTGCCAAATGGCTCGCAGTCGGTAAAGCCGTAGCGGCGGTACAACTGGTAGGCGGGTTCAAAAAACGGCTGGCTGCCCGTTTCCAGGCTGATGCGCTGGTAGCCCAGGTCCACTGCCTGGCCGAGGATGTGTTCCAGGATCGCGCGGCCGGCGCCCAGCCCGCGCAGCGATACGGCGGTGCGCATGGATTTCAATTCGGCGTGTCCGTCGCCCAGGTGCTTGAGGGCACCCGTGCCCACCAGTCGGCCCGGTGCGGGCTCGGCGTCGTCCGGCAGCCACGCCGTCCAGAAGCGGATCCCGGGGCGGCGCAGCTGGGCCATGTCCAGCGCATGCACGCTCTCGGGCGGCGAGGTGGCGCGCATGTCCTGCAGGTGCTCTTCCATGAAGGCTTCGATGCGTGGGTCGCTCAGGTCGTCCAGGCGGAGGAAGAGGCTGTCCAGCAGGGTGCTCATGGTGATGTTTCTCAGAACAAAAAGTAGCGCTGCGCCATCGGCAGCACGGTGGCGGGCTCGCAAGTGAGCAGCTGCCCATCTGCGCGCACCGAATAAGTCTGCGCGTCGATTTCCATCTTGGGCGTGTAGCTGTTATGCACCATGTGCTGCTTGCGCACGCTGCGGATGTTGCGCACCGCGCTCAGCGTTTTGCGCAGGCCGAAGCGCTCACCGATGCCCGCCGCCAAACCTGCCTGCGAGACAAAGGTGAGGGAGGTCTTGGCAATCGCTCCGCCAAACGCGCCAAACATCGGCCGGTAGTGCACGGGCTGGGGAGTAGGGATGGAGGCGTTCGGGTCGCCCATCGCCGCCATGGCGATGAGGCCACCCTTCAAGATGAGCGCGGGCTTCACGCCAAAGAATGCGGGCTTCCAGATGACGATGTCGGCCCATTTGCCCACTTCGAGCGAACCCACTTCATGGCTGATGCCGTGCGCAATGGCGGGGTTGATGGTGTATTTGGCCACGTAGCGCTTGATGCGCGTGTTGTCGTTGCGGGCGGTGTCACCTTGCAGGCTGCCGCGCTGCACCTTCATCTTGTGCGCGGTTTGCCAGGTGCGCAGGATGACTTCGCCCACGCGGCCCATGGCCTGGCTGTCGCTGGACATCATGCTGATGGCGCCCAGGTCGTGCAGGATGTCTTCCGCGGCAATCGTCTCCTTGCGGATGCGGCTTTCGGCAAAGGCCAGGTCTTCGGCAATGCTGGCATCGAGGTGGTGGCACACCATGAGCATGTCCACATGCTCGTCGAGCGTGTTGTGCGTGTACGGCATGGTGGGGTTGGTGGAGCTGGGCAGGAAGTTGTCCTCGCCCACCACGCGCAGGATGTCGGGGGCATGGCCGCCGCCCGCGCCTTCGGTGTGGAAGGCGCAGATGCCGCGCCCACCTACGGCGGCAATGGTGTTCTCCACAAAGCCCGATTCGTTGAGCGTGTCGCTGTGGATGGCCACCTGCGTGTCGGTTTCTTCGGCCACGTCCAGGCAGTTGCTGATGGCCGACGGCGTGGTGCCCCAGTCTTCGTGCAGCTTGAGGCCGATGGCGCCTGCGTTGATCTGCTCATGCAGGGCATCGGGCAGGCTGGCGTTGCCTTTGCCGAGAAAGCCCAGGTTCATCGGGAAAGCGTCGGCGGCCTGCAGCATGCGCTCCATGTTGAAGGGGCCCGACGTGCAGGTGGTGGCCAGCGTGCCCGTGGCGGGGCCTGTGCCGCCGCCCAGCATGGTGGTCACGCCGCTGGCCAGGGCCTCTTCAATCTGCTGCGGGCAGATGAAGTGGATGTGGCTGTCGATGCCGCCTGCAGTGACGATGTTGCCCTCGCAGCTGATGACCTCGGTGCCGGGTCCGATGATGATGTCCACGCCCGGCTGGGTGTCGGGGTTGCCGGCTTTGCCGATGGATGCGATGCGGCCTGCGCGCAGGCCGATGTCGGCCTTGAAGATGCCGGTGTGGTCCACAACGAGGGCATTGGTCAGCACCGTGTCCACCGCCCCCTGGGCGTTGCTGCGCTGGCTTTGTGCCATGCCGTCGCGAATGGTCTTGCCGCCGCCAAACTTCACCTCTTCGCCGTAGCTGCCTGCGCGCAGCGTGTGATCGGCTTCGACTTCGAGAATGAGTTCGGTGTCGGCCAGGCGCACGCGGTCGCCCACGGTGGGGCCAAACATTTCGGCGTAGGCGCGTCGTCCAATGGTTGCCATGGGGGTGCTCCGCGAGAACTGATAACTATGTTTTTGATAGCTACTAGCGCTTATCCAATAAGCGCTAGAGGCTGTTTTTGCTTAAATTTTTACAGCGCGCCCTGCGTCAGGCCCTGAAAGCCGAACACGCGGCGGTCGCCGGCGTAATCCACCAGCTCCACGGTGCGCTCCTGGCCGGGCTCAAAGCGCACTGCCGTGCCGGATGCGATGTTCAGCCGCATGCCGCGGGCGGCCGCGCGGTCAAAACCCAGGGCGTTGTTGGTCTCGGCAAAGTGGTAGTGCGAGCCCACCTGGATGGGGCGGTCGCCGGTGTTGCGCACCACCACGGTCAGCGTGCGGCGGCTGGTGTTGAGCGGGTGCTCGCCGGGGTCGGTGAAGAGTTCGCCTGGGATCATGATCAGTTATCCACGGTAGGGGGTTACTCCCTCTCCCCTTGTGGGAGAGGGCCGGGGAGAGGGGGCGTCGATGCGGGCACTGCGCCGTTTTTGCCCCCTTTCCCCAACCCCTCTCCCGCGAGGGGAGAGGGGCTTGCGTGCCTGGCATGCGTGGTGAGGGTCAATGCCATCACGCCACCTGCTGCAACAGCAACGCACCGCCGAACGCGGCCACGCTTACACCTGCCGCGCGCGCTACCCATACAGTGCGGTTGCGCAGTGCCCAGCCCGCCGCGAGGCCTGTGCCATGCAGCAACACGGTGGCGGTCAGCATGCCCGCCAATGTTTGCCAGGCGCTGTCGCTGCCTGCCAGCTCGTAGCCGTGGGCCACGCCGTGGAAGACAGCGAACACGCCCACACCCAGCGCCGCCACCAGTCCGGGCACGCGCAGGCGCGACACAACCAGCAGGCCTGTGACCAGCAGCGACGCAGCAATCATCGGCTCCACAGCAGGCAGCGCCACGCCCTGCAGGCCCAGCACAGCGCCCGCCAGCAGCATGGCCGCAAAGCCCACGGGGCCCCACAGCAGTTCGCGCCCGGCGCTGCGCGCGGCCAGGGCGCTCCACAGGCCCACGGCCACCATTGCGGCCAGGTGGTCCAGGCCGAACAGGGGGTGTGCAAAGCCGCTCAGAAAACTGTTGTGGATGTGAGATTCAGCACCTGTATGGGCGCTGGCGCTGGCGCTGATTGCGCTGGCAGCTATGAAAAGAAGAGCGGCTGTGTGGCGGTGTGTGAGTGCGATGCGCATGGGGGCTCCACAGAGAGAACGAGGGACAGAGAGAAAGGGGTCAGACGATCGGTTGATGGACGGTGACCAGCTTGGTGCCGTCGGGGAACGTGGCCTCGATCTGGATGTCCGGAATCATCTCGGCGATGCCGTCCATCACGTCCGCGCGGGTGAGCACGGTGCGGCCCTCGCTCATTAATTGCGCCACGGTCTTGCCGTCGCGGGCGCCTTCCATCACAGCGGCGCTGATCAGGGCCATGGCCTCGGGGTAGTTGAGCTTCAGGCCCCGAGCCTTGCGGCGCTCGGCCAGCAGGGCGGCGGTAAAGATCAGCAGCTTGTCTTTTTCGCGAGGAGTCAGTTCCATGTCGTTTCACTCAATGCTGGTGTTGTTGGCTCGCGCGTCAGCCGATGCGGGTGACCACGAGGGGTGCGCTCTATGGCGCACGGTGGGTGATCAGGCGAGAGCCGTTCCATCATAGGCAGCAAGCCCCGTGCCCGCCATACGTCATCTGGCGCAGGCCCAAAGGTGCAGTGGCATGGAAACTGCACCGGAAGGGGTGACCGCCGCCATTGCCCATGTCCTCCCACACCGCCTCCATCGCCCCTGCTGATGCAGCCCAACTGCATTCGCCAGAGCCCGGTGTGGACGCACGCGAACCCCAGCAAGCCCCCCAGCAGGTCGTCAAGGTGCGCCGCGACTACAACAGCTGGGTGGCCACCGAGACCATGGAGGACTACGCACTGCGCTACACCCCCCAGCGCTTTCGCAAATGGTCTGAATGGCGCGTTGCCAACACAGCGTTCGGGGCTGCGTCTTTCCTGATCCTGGAAGCCGTGGGCGCCACGCTGCTGGTGCAGTACGGCTTCATCAATGCCTTCTGGGCCATCGTGGCCACGGGGCTCATCATCTTCCTGGCGGGGCTGCCCATCAGCGTGTACGCCGCGCGCTACGGGGTGGACATGGACCTGCTCACGCGTGGCGCGGGGTTTGGCTACATCGGCTCCACGCTCACCTCGCTGATCTACGCGAGCTTCACTTTCATCTTCTTCGCGCTCGAAGCCGCCGTGATGGCCTACGCGCTGGAGCTGGCGCTCGACATCCCGCCCACCTGGGGTTACCTGATCTGCGCCATTGTGGTGATTCCACTGGTCACGCATGGCGTGTCGGCCATCAGCCGCCTGCAGGTGTGGACGCAGCCGCTGTGGCTGGTGATGCTGGTGGTGCCGTTTGTGTATGTGATCGTGCGCGATCCTGGTGCGTTTTCTGGCATCGTGCACTACGGTGGTGAATCAATGCGGGGCGCCACATTCCAGCTGCCCTTGTTTGGTGCGGCGCTCACGGTCGGTATTGCGCTCATTACCCAGATGGGGGAGCAGGCCGACTACCTGCGCTTCATGCCCGCATCCACCCCCGCCACGCGTGGACGCTGGTGGCTAGGGGTGCTGGTGGGCGGGCCGGGCTGGGTGGTGCTGGGCGTGCTCAAGATGCTGGGCGGCGCGCTGCTGGCTTATCTGGCGCTCACGCACATGGTGCCTGCCGAGCGTGCGGTGGACCCCAACCAGATGTACCTGGCCGCGTATGAATATGTGTTCCCCCACTACGGCTGGGCGGTGGCGGCCACGGCGTTGTTTGTGGTGGTCTCGCAGCTCAAGATCAATGTGACCAACGCCTACGCAGGCTCGCTGGCATGGTCGAACTTCTTCTCGCGCCTTACCCACAGCCACCCGGGGCGCGTGGTGTGGGTGGTGTTCAACACCCTCATCGCCTTCATGCTGATGGAGATGAACGTGTTCCGCGCCATGGGCGAGGTGCTGGGGCTGTACTCCAACATCGCTATCGCCTGGATCATGTCGGTGGTGGCCGACCTCGTCATCAACAAGCCGCTGGGCCTGTCGCCCAAGGGCATCGAGTTCAAGCGCGCGCACCTGTACGACATCAATCCAGTGGGCGTGGGCTCGATGGCGCTCGCGTCCATCCTGTCCATCAGCGCGCACCTGGGCCTGTTCGGACCGCTGCCGCAGGCGTTCTCGGCGGTGATTGCGATGGCGGTGGCCTTTGTCACCGCACCGCTCATTGCCTGGGCCACTGGAGGGCGCTACTACATTGCGCGCCAGCCCGATCCCACTGCGGTGACCGATGTGGTGGCGGTGCCCATGCACGGTCCGGTCAGCGGCAAACAAGGTGCTGACCTGGGCAGCACCATGCGTTACACCGTGCAGCGCTGCGTGATCTGCGAGCGCGAGTACGAAGCCCCGGACATGGCCCAGTGCCCGGCTTACCGGGGGGCTATCTGCTCGCTGTGCTGCACGCTCGATGCACGCTGCGGCGACCTGTGCAAGCCCCACGCCAGCATGGCGGTGCAGTGGTCGGCCGCGCTGCGCTGGGTGCTGCCGCGCGCCATGTGGCGCTACCTCGACACGGGCCTGGGTCACTTCCTGCTGCTGATGCTGGTGATCGCGCCGCTGCTGGCCTCGGTGATGGGGCTGCTGTACCACCAGGAGCTCAACACCATCGCCCAGGCGGCCACCGACACCGAGGTGATGGCTGCACCCGAAGTGGCGCTGCGCTCTGGCCTGCTCAAGGCCTATCTTGCACTGCTGGTCATTTCGGGCATCGTGGCCTGGTGGCTGGTGCTGGCGCACAAAAGCCGCCAGGTGGCTCAGGAGGAATCCAACCGGCAGACGGGCCTTTTGGTGCGCGAAATCGAACTGCACCGCCAGACCGACGAGGCCCTGCAGACCGCGCGCAGCGTGGCCGAGCAGGCGCGCCAGGTGGCCGAAGAAGCCAAGCGTGCTGCCGACCAGGCCAACCAGGCCAAGAGCCGCTACATCAGCGCCATCAGCCACGAGATCCGCACGCCGCTCAACTCCATCCTGGGCTACGCGCAGCTGATGGGCGAGGACGCGGGCGTGCCCCCGCACCGCAAGCAGGCGGTGCATGTGATCCGCCGGGGGGGCGAGCACCTGCTCTCGCTCATCGAGGGCACGCTCGATATTGCGCGCATCGAATCCGGCAAGCTCACGCTGGACGTGACGCCCATGCGTTTTGCCGATGGCCTGCATGAGATGGCCAGCCTGTTTGAACTGCAGGCCGCAGCCAAGGGTCTGGCGTTTCAGTTCGATGTGCTGGGCGTGATTCCGGAAGTGGTGCGTGCCGACGAAAAACGCCTGCGCCAGATCCTCATCAACCTGCTGGGCAACGCCGTCAAGTTCACCGCGCAGGGCACCGTCACGCTGCGCGTGCGCTATGCACGCGAAATGGCGCGCATCGAGGTGCAGGACACGGGGCCAGGCCTCACAGCCGAGGAGATCGAGCGCATCTTCGAGCCCTTTGCGCGCGGCGGCTCGGGCGGTGGCAACACCGCGGCCGCGCCGGGCGCAGGCCTGGGCCTGACCATTGCCAAGATGCTTACCGCGCTCATGGGCGGCGAGCTGACGGTGAGCAGCACCCCAGGCGTGGGCTCTGTGTTCCACGTCAAGCTGTTTCTGCCCGAGGTGCATGGGGATGCGCTGGGCAAGGCGGCGGCGCCTGTGGCTGTGCAAGCCCAGCGCGCGCGCAGAGGGTATGCCGGCGAGCGCCGCCGCATCCTGGTCGTGGACAACGAAGAGCCCGACCGCGAGCTGCTGGTGCAACTGCTCGAACCCCTGGGCTTTGAGCTGCGCCAGGCGGCCAGCGGCCACGATGCGCTGGACCTGCTGGCCACGGGCTACCGGCCGCATGCGATCTTCATGGACCTGGCCATGCCGGGCATCGACGGGTGGGAGACCTTGCGGCGCGTGCGGCAGATGCGGTTGCCGAACGTGCATTGCGCCATTGTTTCCGCCAATGCGTTTGACAAGGCGCTGGACAACGACGTGGACATCCGCCCCGAAGACTTCATCGTCAAGCCCGTGCGCCACAGCGAGCTGCTCGACTGGCTGGAGCGCCGTTTGGGGTTGCAGTGGCAATACGGCGAAGCCAATACGACCCCCGCCTTGCCTGCGGCAGCGGATGCGCCCCTCACATACCCCGACACCACCGCCCTCACCGCCTTGGCCCAGGCAGTGTCTTTGGGCTACTACCGTGGCATCCTCAACACGCTGGACGACATTGAACGCAGCCAGCCCGCGCACAGCGCTTTTGTGGGCACCATGCGGCAGCTGGCCAAGCAGTTCCAGTTCGATGCCATGGGCCAGATCCTGGAGCAGGCGCCATAGTGATGACCACCGCCAACCCATCTTCCTTGCACGCGTCTGCAGCGCCCGGTGCAGCGCTGGACCGCACCGACAGCGACGTGGTGCTGATCGTGGACGACGTTCCCGACAACCTGGCCGTGCTGCACGACGCGCTGGATGAATCGGGCTACACCGTGCTGGTCGCCACGCATGGCGAGGCGGCCTTGCAGCGTGCCGCGCAGGCCCTGCCCGACATTGTTCTGCTCGACGCCATGATGCCCGGCATGGACGGTTTTGAAGTCGCCCGGCGCCTGAAGGCATCGCCCGCCACGGCGCACATCCCCATCATCTTCATGACGGGCCTGACCGAGACCGAGCACCTCGTGGCCGCGCTGGAGGCGGGTGGCGTGGACTACGTCACCAAGCCCATCAAGCCCCGCGAGGTGATGGCGCGCATGGGCGTGCACCTGGGCGCAGCCCGCAAGGCCCGGCAGGACGCCCGCCAGGCCCGCGAGGCGCGCAACGCGCTCGATGCGTTTGGCTACGCCAGCATCACCGTTCGTGCGTCGGACGGCCGCATCGTCTGGCAAACCCCGCTGGCGCGCGAGTTGCTGCAAAGTTACTTTGGCGAAGTGGGCCCGGACGGCGCGCCCACCGCCTTTGGCCAATGGGCGCCCGAGCCGGTGCAGGCCTGGCTGCGCCGCCATGTTCTGGCCGACAACGCCGCCGAGCTGCTGGCCGCTTCGCTGGCCGAACCCCCGCGCCTGGCCGTGGAGCAGGGCGCGCGCCGCCTCACCTTCCGGCTGCACCAGCAGGCGGGCGACAGCGAGGGCGGTGGCGACTGGCTCATCGTGATGCGCGAGGTGTCCGACGCGAAGATCATCGAATCCATGAGCCTATCGTTCAAACTCACCGCGCGCGAGGCCGAGGTGCTGTACTGGGTCGTCAAGGGCAAGATCAATCGCGACATCGGCGACATCCTGGGTGCCAGCCCCGCCACGGTGAAGAAGCACCTGGAGCGCGTGTTCGCCAAGCTGGGGGTGGAGACGCGCACCGCAGCGGCGGCCATGGCGATGAACCGCATCCGGCAGCTGCACCCGCAGTTTGAGGGATAGATTTTTGGTGTTTTTTGGCCGCTAGCGCTTGTTGCTAAAGCGCTGGTAGCTATGAATTTTGAAGAGCCAGTGTGACCGCCGTAGGCCGCGCGTCAGCGGCCCACAGCCTTCTCCAGCTCTTGCTTGTTCATCTTTGAGCGCCCCTTGATCCCCTGCCGTTTGGCGTCTTCGTAGAGCTGATCCCGGGTGCGCCCCTGCGGGCCACGGCGCGAGTTCCTGCCTCCGCGCACGGGCGCAGGCGTGGCACGCAGGGTCTGAGGGGCGGCGGTTTTACTTTCGCCGTGCTGTGCGCGTTCCTTGTTGACCGTGCGGGCCGCGATTTCCTCGGCCGTGTCTTCGTCCTTGCCGCGTTCCAGCAGGCTGTCCTTGATGTGTTCGTACTGGCGCTCGCGTTTTGCGCTCCAGGTTCCGCGTGGCATGGTGGGCTCCTTCGAGTGGCAGGGTGATGAGCGTTTCAGCTTAGGCCCTGGCCCGGCGGCCCCGGTCAGTGTTGCGCGGGGGCGGGTGTAGGACGCATGCCCCGCATGTCTTCTGAAGGGAGTGGTACGCCCTAGTCCACTGAAACCGAGAAATCGGCTGTGCGCCGAGGTGGCAGCGGGTGCAGCGCAAGGCGCGGGCTGCGGCCAAGGCTGGCCGCCTTGGCAAAGTCCGCAACGCAACGCAGCGATGCGCCTGCTGCCACCCCGGCCCGAAGGGTGAGGGCCTGGCAGGGCCGCCCTCGTCGTTGCCGTGCTCGCCGGGTGTGCAACCCGCTTGCGCCCGCCGCCTAGAGTGCGGCCCTGCCAGACCCTCACGAACAGCCGATTTCTCGGTTTCAGTGGACTAGTTGGGTCAAAAAACGGCTGTAGCGCTTATTTGACAAGCGCTTATAGCTATAACTTTTGAATCAACTACATCCCCAGCGACTTCAGCAGTGCGTCCGTGTCGTCCTGCCCCCCCGCAGGCGGTGGCGCAGGCACGGGAGGGGCTTCTTGCGACTGGGCCATCAGCGCGTCGGCATCCGGCACTTCCTGCGCCTCGAAGTCGTAGAGCTTGATGAACTCGGTGCGGTCGATGGCCAGTTCCAGGTAGAAGATGTTGTTGTTGCTGGTGTAGAAGGTCACACGCCGGGCTTCGGGCTTGTCCAGGTTGGCGTCCACGCTCAGCATCACCTGCTTGTTCAGCACCAGCATCTTGGGCTGGTTCTGGGTGATGTGGGTCTGCAGCTCGCGGCGCACCTTGCCGGTGAAGTCGCCCACCACCTGGTTCATCAGCTCGCCCATCACGTTGCTCACTTCGTCCGACGTGTAGGAGCTGACCAGATCGTCCTTGGACATGCCCATGTTCAGCAGGTAGTTGGCATACAGCTCCATCGCGGCGGCGGCCGAGAAGTTGATGATGACCAGGCCCGAGAAGCCGCCATCGAACAGCACAAAACAGCCGATGTCGGGCTTGAGGCACGTCTTGCTGATGCGCTGCACCATGCCGGAGTAGTGGATCTGGCTGTGGGTGGCCACGTTCAAGACCCGGGTGACGGAGTTGCACAGGCTGATCAGCAGATCTTCGGTGCCGTAGACGGGGGATTTATCGGGGAGGCTCATGGTGTGGGTAGGCATCTGCCAGGAAAAACAACAACAAAACTGCAACGCAGACAGAGCATAGGCGATGGCGCACCGCGAGGCCAGAGTGCTTTCCGCCCTGATGCGCTCAGCTGCGGGTGTTGGCCGTGCGGTTCTTGGGCGCAGAACTTGCGTGCCCTTGATCCGGCTCATACCACGTTGGTGCCTTGGCCCCCCGCATGGGATGCAGCGGATTGACAACCAACCGGGCAGGCGTATCGTGCCTCCCATACCAAAAGAGAGGGGTGCCAGATGGGTGTTGTCTATAACTATGGGTTGGCCGATTTCCAATCGATTGCGGCGGGCGCAGCGGTTTTGGCCAGTGGCGGGGGTGGCAGCTACCACGACGCTTGTTCGATTCTTCAGGAGCTGGCTGGTCAGGGCTGGAGCGGCACGGTCACGGTGCAGGACTATGACGGCGCCACCAACGCCTGTGTGCTCGCCATCATGGGCTCGCCCGATGCGGCCGACAGCCTCACGCTGTCTGCGGTGCAAAACTCGGTCAGCAACACCGTGGCCGTGATGGAGGCCAGTACCGGTGCCCTGCTGGGCGCCTTGATCCCTGTGGAGATCGGGCCCATCAATTCGCTGGTGCCGCTCATTGGCGCAGCCATGTCGCAGGGCGCGGTCTGGGTGGTCAACGGCGATGGCGCCGGCCGTGCCGTGCCCGAACTGCCCCAGACCACCTTCACCGGCGGTGCGCAGCTTGCGCCGTGCCCCGCTGTGCTGGCCAGCGATGCCTCTACGCTGGTGGATCTGGAATCCGCCGTGCTGGGCGCCTCCACCGCTGCGCGCGTGGAAACCTTGGCGGGTGGCGTGGTGGCCGGGTTTGGCGGGTATTCGGGCATTGCCATGTGGCCCTCCAACGCGGGCAACGGTTTTGCGTTGTCGGGCAGCTACATACCGGGCACGCTGGAGCAGGCGCGGGGGCTGGGGCAGTTTCTGCTGCAGGCTGCCACGCCGCCCGCCACTGCTGCCGTGGCGGACGTGATCACCATGATCACCGGCCGCCCAGCCAGCGCGGTGGTGACCAATTTTTTCATCACCTCGGTCACGCAGTCCACCTCCAGCGCGTCGCTGGATTCGGGCATCATCCGCCTGGACAACACACAGGACCCGAGCCTGAGCACCGAGACGCACTATCTGTACAACCTGAACGAGAACCTCATCATGTACTCGTCTGCGAGCGTGGCGCCCGATGTCATCGCCCCCGACTCCATCTGCTACTACTCGGAAAGCACGGGCCGCGGCTTTTCTAACGCCAGCGACGACCTGGCCCTGTACTTCGATCCCACCACGGGCAAAAGCACGGGCCAGATGGTGAGCGTGATCGCCGTACAGACGGCCCCCCAGCTTTACAACACCCCGGGTGTCGTGGCTTCGTTTGCCGGTTTGCTGCGCAACATGGGTTACGCCGGGGCGATGCCGTCGGCCTGAAGAATCAAGGGTTTTTGCCGCCATGGGTGATGAAGCAGACCTGAACAAGGAGCGGCTGGAGCTGGTGCTGGAGGCCGCCGGGCTGGACCTGTGGGAGAACGATCTGGTCAGCGGCCAGGTCACCCACAAGGCCAACAAGACCTTTGAGGAGCTGGGTTTTACCCAGGACGAAATCGTGACGGGCGTGCAGGACATCTTTGGCCTGTTCCACCCTGGCGACCTGGAAAGCGTCAAGCAGGCGGTGGCCGACCACGTGGCAGGCATCACACCGCAGTACCGTGCCGAGTTCCGGCTGCGCTCCAAGGCGGGCGAGTGGATCTGGTTTGCCAACTACGGCCGCATCATGGACCGAAGCAGCGCCACGCCCGGCAAGCGGTTGATTGGCGTCACCTTCAACATCCATGACCGCAAGCAGAAGGAAGACGAGATTGCGCAGATCAACCAGCAGCTGGTGGAGCAGAACAAGCTGCTGCAAGAGCTCAATACCGCGCTGGAGTTGCTGGCCGCCAATGACTCGCTGACGGGCCTGGCCAACCGGCGCACGCTGATGGAACTGGGCGCGAACGAATGCAAACGCACCGAGCGTTTTGACCACCCGCTGTCCCTGCTGGTGGTGGACATTGACCTGTTCAAGACGGTCAACGACGCCTGGGGGCACCTTGCGGGAGACCGCGTGATCTGCGCCGTGGCCCAGGCCTGCGCGGCGCGCAAGCGCAGTGGTGTGGACATCGTGGCGCGGTTCGGGGGCGAGGAGTTTGTGATCGTATTGCCCGAAACCGATGGCGTCAGCGCCTTGCGTGTGGCCGAATCACTGCGCCACGATGTGGCCGCGTTGAGCGTGCCCGTGAATGAGCAGGGTGCGAGCGCTTCGGTCACCGTGAGCATCGGTGTGGCCACGATGCACAAGGGCTCGGGCATCGGCTTTGAAGAGCTGGTCAACCGTGCCGACAAGGCCCTGTACCGCGCCAAGGGCACGGGGCGCAACGCCGTGTACTGCGCCGATGTGCAGCAGGGTGGGGCCCCTGCGGTCCATGTACTCATCGAGCCGGACGAAGACGCAGACGGCGTTATCACCGCCTGAGCACCGTCCGCTCCTCACTCCTCGCTCGTCCACTCCACCTGCACGCCCAGGCTGCGCAGGTTCTCCACGAAGTGCGGGTGGGCGCGGCGGATGGGTGTGGCGTTGCGGATCTCCGAGCGCCCGGGGGTGCTCGCCGCCACCATGAAGAGCGCAATCGCCACGCGGATGATGTAGGGGCTCTCGACCACGGCCGGGGTCAGCGGGTTGCCGCCAAAGGTCACCAGACGGTGCGGGTCGGACTGGAACACATGCGCGCCAAACTTCGACAGCTCGCCCGCCCAGCCTAAAGCGCCGTCGTACACCTTGTTCCAGAACAGCGCATTGCCCTCAGCCCGCACACCGAGGGCGATGAAAATGGGCAGCAGGTCCACCGGAAAGTACGGCCAGGGCGCCGCCTCCACCTTGGTCAGCACATTGCTGGTGAACGGCGTCTGCACCTTGAGCGGGCCCGCGCAGTGCGCGCGCGACCAGCCGTCCTCGTGCGTGATCGTGACGCCAAACTTGGCGAACGTGCGGTCGATGAGCGGAAAGTTCTCGGGCGCGCTGTTCTTCACCACCACGTCACCCCCCGTGATCGCGCCCAAGGCGAGGAAGGTGGTGATCTCGTGAAAATCCTCGTCGAAGCGGAACTCCCCGCCGCGCAGTTGCGTGCCGCCATGCACCGTGATGCGCGAGGTGCCCATGCCCTCAATGCGCACGCCGATCATGGTCATGAAGCGGCAGAACTCCTGCACGTGGGGCTCCGACGCGGCGTTCGTCAGCACCGACGTGCCCTCGGCCGTGGCGGCGCACAACACGAAGTTCTCGGTGGTGGTGACCGATGCGTAGTCCAGCCAGTGGTGGTTGGCCTGCAGCCTGCCGCCTGCGCGGATCAGCAGCGAGCCTTCGGCCCGTTCCACGCGCCCGCCAAAGCGGTGGAACACCTCCACATGCGGATCGATCTCGCGCACGCCCAGGGTGCAACCCTTGACGTTGTCCTCCAGCCGCGCCACGCCAAAGCGCGCCAGCAGCGGGGGCACCAGCATGATGGACGAGCGCATTTCCTCGGGCAGGCGGTGGTGGGCCGCGTCGAACGTGGTGGCGTGGTGGTGCAACTCCAGCGTGCCGGTGGCGTGGTCCATGCGCACATCGCTGCCCAGGGTGCGGAAGATGTCGAGGATCTTGCGCACATCGGTGATGTCGGGCACGCCGAGCAGCCTGAGTGGCTCGTTGGTGAGCAGCGTGGCGCAGAGCACGGGGAGCACCGCGTTCTTGTTGGCAGACGGGATGATGCGGCCCCGCAGCGGGGTGCCGCCGTGGACGACGAGGTTGGACATGGGGAGGGAGGCAGAAGAGGTCCGGGCGGGAGAGGGGTTGCGCGAGGTCGATACTCTAACTGGGTTGGGTTTTTTTGTGTGTTTGGGGGCGGTGTGCTTGTGTTGAGGGCGGAGGCCGGGTTGTCGCCCCGGCGGGCGAGTAACTTTCTTTTGCTTCGCCAAAAGAAAGTCACCAAAGAAAAGGCGCCCCCCAGTCTGCGACCCCTTCGCGGTGCGAAGGGGCAAACCTGCGTCGGGGCGGTTGCGGGGTGCGCCGTGGAACTCGCTTTGCTGCTGCGCAGCGCCGCTCGGACAATCACGGCGAGTCAGATCACGAGGCATGGGCGCTTCGACGCCCATGCTCACCCCGCAACCGCCCCGCCGCAGGCGCAGCCAGCAGGGGGTTGGGCACCCGAACATCCAACATCCGAACAGCCACACGGGCCTTTGCTGCGCTCGGCCTCACCTCGCGGGCGCAAGCGCCACGCGCTGCGCAAACTGGGCCGAGCGAAGCAATGGCCCGAATGGATGTCCGCTCCCCGGGTTCCCTTCAGGATGCGCCGAGGAGCGCAGCGGCCAGCGGATCAGGGCTCGCGATTGTCTGAGCGCAACGCAGTGGAGCGAGTTCGAGCGAGACCCCGCTGGACGCGAGCACCGCAGGTTGCCCGCAGCGAAGCGAAGGGACGCAGCGTGTAGGGTCGCCTTCTCTTTGGTGACTTTCTCTTGGCGACGCAAGAGAAAGTTACTGCGCCGCCGGGCGCACACCCCGGCCTCCGCCCTCTGCAAAGGCATGGGAATCGGCCAGTGCAGGGCTTCGACAAGCTCAGCCCGAACGGGCAGATGAACCGATCAGACCCTGACAAACTCAGCCCGAATGGCCGACAGCATGGGGTATGCTGCAAAAATAATAGCTATAAGCGCTTTATGGACAAGCGCCAGCGGCAGAAGCAACCAAAAATTAGCCCCGCCCTTCAGCCGCCCGATGAATCGCCGCCCGTATTCGCGGATACGTCCCGCACCGGCACGCATTGCCCCCCATTGCCGCATCAATGTCCGCATCGCTGGGCTTGGGGTTTTTCTTGAGCAGCGCGCAGGCCGACATGAGCTGCCCGCTCTGGCAGTAGCCACATTGCGCCACGTCCAGCACCGTCCACGCGCTGCGCAGGGCGGTGGCCTCAGGGCCTTGTAGCCCCTCAATGGTCGTGATGTCGGCATCGCCCACGGCCGACAGGGGCGTGATGCAGGCGCGCACGGGCTCGCCGTTCAGATGCACGGTGCAGGCGCCGCACAGCGCCATGCCGCAGCCAAACTTGGTGCCGTTCATGTGCAGCTCGCCGCGCAGCACCCAAAGCAACGGGGTGTCGGGTTCGGCGTTGACGGAGATGGCTTTGCCGTTGACGCGCAGGGTGGTGGGCATGATGGTTCCTTGAATCGATTCAGGCCAGCTTCAGTGGCAGGGCGCGCAGGCGCTGGCCGGTGAGTGCGAAGAGGGCGTTGGCCACCGCAGGCGCAATGGGCGGCACGCCGGGCTCGCCCACGCCCTCGGGCGGTTCGGCGCTGTCGATGATGTGCGTCTCCACCCGCGGGCAGTCGGCCATTCGCAGGAGTGGCACGTCGTGAAAATTGCTCTGCTGCACCTGCCCGTCCTTCAGGGTGATCTCGCCATACAGCGCCGCCGTGAGGCCAAACACCACGCCGCTTTCCATCTGCTGCGCAATCAGGTTGGGGTTGATGGCCGCGCCGCAGTCGACAACGCACACCACGCGGTGCACGCGAATGGCCTTGTCCGCCCCCACCGACACCTCGGCCACCTGCGCCACGATGGAGCCGAACGACTGGTGCAGTGCCACACCGCGCGCACGCTTCTCGCCCGCTGCACCCGGTGCCAGCGGTTTTCCCCAGTCCGCCAGCTCGGCCGCCTTTTGCAGCACCTTCAGATGGCGCGGGTGCTTTTGCAGCAGTGCGGCGCGAAACGCCACCGGGTCCTGCTTGGCCGCTGCTGCGGCCTCGTCCACAAAACTTTCCTTGAAAAACGCCTGGTGCGAGTGCCCGACCGAGCGCCAGAAGCCGACCGGCAGCGGCAGGTCGACGATCTCGTGCGCAATGCGCGCATGGGGCCATTCGTAGGGCTGGTCGAACGCGCCTTCGGACGTGGTCTTGTCCGGCCCTGCGCCTGCGAGGCCAAAGGTGCGCACCAGCACCTGCGGCACGATGGCCTGGCCCACCGACACGTTGTGCCACGCCACCAGTTGGCCCTGGGCATCAAACCCGGCCTTGAAGCGCGCCATGCACGCGGGGCGGTAGAAGTCGTGCTGCGTGTCCTGCTCGCGGCTCCACAGCGTTTGCACCGGCGCACCACCGGCCACCTTGGCTATCGCGGCGGCCTGGGCCACGTAGTCGGCCTCCAGCCTGCGGCCAAAGCCGCCACCCAGCAGCAGCTGGTGCAAGGTCACTTTTTCGTCGTCGATGCCTAGCGCCTTGGCCGCCGCGCGGCGCGCCAGGCCCGGCACCTGGGTGGATGTCCACACGGTGGCAGCGCCATCTTTGAACTGCACCGTGCAGTTGATCGGCTCCAGCGCGGCGTGGGCCAGGTAGGGCGCGCGGTAGTCGGCGGTGATGGTGGTCGCAGCGCCTTGCATGGCCGCGTCCGCATCGCCCGCGCTGTGGTAGCCAAAGCCTTTGGCCTGGTCCAGCGCCTGGGCCAGTCGCGCCATCACGGTTTCGCTCGACAAGGTGGCGGCGGGGCCGTGGTCCCATTCCACGGTGACTGCGGCGGCGGCCTTTTTGGCGTGCCACGGCGTGTCGGCAATCACGGCCACACCGCCCGTGCCGCCGTGGTAGGGCGCCACTTCGAGCACGTGTTTCACGCCGGGCAGCTTCTGGGCGGCGGCTGCATCAAAGCGGGCCACCTTGCCGCCGCGCGTGGGGCACATTACGAGACTGGCGTGCAGCAGGCCGGGCGGGTTGGCGTCGATGCCGAACACGGCCGTGCCGTCGAGTTTGGACGGCGCCTCGATGCGCGTGAGCGGCTTGCCGATCAGCTTGAACTGCGCGGGCTCTTTCAGCGTGACCTTGCCCGGCATGGGCTGCTGCGCGGCCAGGGCGGCCAGTTCGCCAAAGGTGGCGCGCTGCCCTGCGGTGTGTTCCACCCAGCCTGAGTTGGCCGTGCACTCGGTCGCCTGCACGCCCCACTGCGCAGCGGCAGCGCGGATCAGCATCGCACGCGCATGGGCGCCAGCTTCGCGCATGGGCAGCCACAGGTCCTTGATGCTGCTCGATCCGCCCGTCATCATCACGCCCACCTCGCGCATGGTCTTGGCCGTCAGCCAGCCCGCCACGGCTTTCATCGAGCCGTCGTTGTCGGGGTGAAAGGGCAGGCCGTCCACCACCGTGGCGAGGTTGTTGTAGATGTCGTCGATGGGCGTCATCTCCAGCCGCACCTGCGCCCAGTCGGCGTCCAGCTCTTCGGCCAGGATGGCGGCCAGGCCCGTGTGCGCGCCCTGGCCCATTTCGGACTTGGCCATCATCACCGTCACGGTGTTGTCGGCCCCCACTTTGACCCAGCCGTTCAACGCGGCCTGTCCGCTGGTCTGCGGCAGCGGGTCGGACGGGTGCAGGCGCTGGCGCGGCGGCATCACGCCCCAGCCAATGACCAGCGCGCCCACCGTTGCGGCGCCGCCGAGGAGCACTGTGCGTCGTTTCACCATGGGTTCATTCCTTATTGGGGCCTTAGCCGCCCATCGTAAATCCGAGGGGCGTTTGTCCACCATCGGGATTGCCGCAGATTTTGAGTGTTTTTGGCCTCCAGCGCTTATATATCAAGCGCTATTAGCTACTGATTGCATAGCGTTTCGCCTACCCGACACAACGCGGCTGACCTGGCTTTACGCGTTCGCGCCGGGACGCCGTGTACGCCACCCGGCGTATTTCCCAAGCAGGCCCCGCTCTCCAGAATCCATTCCATCGCTCGATCACCCAGGGCCCCGCAAGGGACCGCCGAGCGAAGCGGTTTGATTGATTGAAACCACCACCGGAGAAGCACACATGCAACGTCGTTATTCCCTCAAAGCCCTTGCGGCCGTCGCTACGCTCGCTGGCCTGTCTGCGCTGCCAGCCCACGCCCAGGACACGATCAAGGTCGGCATCCTGCACAGCCTGTCGGGCACCATGGCCATCTCGGAGACCGTGTTGAAAGACACCGTGCTCATGGCCATCGACGAGATCAACGCCAAGGGCGGCGTGCTGGGCAAGAAGCTCGAACCCGTGGTGGTGGACCCGGCCTCCAACTGGCCCCTGTTCGCTGAAAAGACCAAGCAGCTGCTCGGCCAGGACAAGGTCTCGGTCATCTTCGGCTGCTGGACCTCGGTGTCGCGCAAGTCGGTGCTGCCAGTGGTTGAAGAAATGAACGGCCTGCTGTTCTACCCCGTGCAGTACGAGGGTGAAGAGCTGTCCAAGAACGTGTTCTACACCGGCGCCGCGCCCAACCAGCAAGCCATCCCTGCAGTGGACTACCTGATGAGCAAGGACGGCGGCAGCGCCAAGCGCTGGGTGCTCTTGGGCACCGACTATGTGTACCCCCGCACCACCAACAAGATCCTGCGCGCCTACCTCAAGTCCAAGGGCGTGAAGGACAGCGACATCGACGAGAAGTACACCCCGTTCGGCCACTCCGACTACCAGACCATCGTGGCGGACATCAAGAAGTTCAGCCAGGGCGGCAAGACGGCTGTGGTCTCCACCATCAACGGCGACTCGAACGTGCCCTTCTACAAGGAACTGGGCAACGCAGGCCTGAAGGCTAAGGACGTGCCTGTGGTCGCCTTCTCGGTGGGCGAGGAAGAACTGCGCGGCGTGGACACCAAGCCGCTGGTGGGCCACTTGGCCGCATGGAACTACTTCCAGTCCATCAAGAGCCCGGCCAACACCGAGTTCATCAAGAAGTGGAGCGACTACGCCAAGGCCAAGGGCATTGCCGGCCACAAAGACAAGCCGCTCACCAACGACCCGATGGAAGCTACCTACATCGGTATCAACATGTGGGCCCAGGCCGTGACCAAGGCCAAGAGCACCGACACCGACAAGGTGATTGCCGCCATGGCTGGCCAGACCTTCAAGGCACCGTCGGGCATCGTCAGCAAGATGGACGAGAAGAACCACCACTTGCACAAGAGCGTGTTCATCGGCGAGATCAAGGCCGATGGCCAGTTCAACGTGGTGTGGAAGACGCCTGGTCCTGTGAAGGCCAAGCCATGGAGCCCGTACATCGAAGGCAACGACAAGAAGAAGGACGAGCCGGACGGCAAGTCGAAGCTGTGATTCGGTACACCCCCCTGAGGCGCTAGCGCGCCTTCACCCCCTCTCTCGCCTCGCTGCGCGATGCGGGAGGGGGGACGATGCCAGCGGCCCGGCAAAGCCGGTTCCGCGGCATCCCTGGCCTGGGTTCGCGCATGTTCCGCGGCCCGCTGCTTTTTCAGACGCCACCGGCTTGTGCCATGCTTTCATCCATCTTTTCCCGCCTGATCGCCTGCCTGCTGCTGTGTGCAGCCGTGCAGGCGCACGCACTCACGGTCGAGGCGGCGCGGGCCATGGCCAGTGGCGATACCGACGAGCGCATCGCCGCGCTGCAGCAGGCCATTGCCACCCCCGACGACGCCACGCTGGCCTTTATCCGCGCCATGGGTGAAGACGCCGTCAAGATCACGGCCGACAAGGCCATCGTCATGAAGGACGACAAGGGCTACGACCCGGTGAGTGGCGCCGAGGTGCCTGTGCCCGACGATGCCGAAGACATCGTCAACAACAACCGCATGCGGGGCGAGTTCGACGCAGCGCTGGCTTCGCTGCAACTGCTGTCGCCCGATGTGGCCCAGCGCCGCACCGCCATCGACGCGCTGCGCGAAGAGACCGACGAGGCGCGTCTGCCCCTCATCGAGAAGGCCCTTGCCGCCGAGAAGGACGTTGCCCTGCAAGCCCGGCTCGAAGCCATCCGCGCGCGCATCCTGCTGGCGAGCAGCGATGCGTCGCAACGCCTGAAGGCCGCGCAGTATCTGGCCACCAGCGGCAACCCCGGCACGCGCACCGTGCTGCTGGAGCAGCTGCGCAATGAACAGGATCCTCAGGTCAAAGCCGCCATCCAGGCCGCGCTGACAGCGGTGGAAGGCCGTCTGCAGTGGGGCGAGAAGCTGGCCGCGCTGTTCACCGGCATCAGCCTGGGCTCCATCCTGCTGTTGGTGGCGCTGGGCCTGGCCATCACCTACGGGCTGATGGGCGTGATCAACATGGCCCACGGTGAGCTGATGATGATCGGCGCCTATGCCACCTATGTGATGCAGGGTGTGTTCCAGCGGTACTTTCCGGGTGCGTTCGACTGGTACCTGGTCGCGGCCGTGCCGGTGGCATTCATGGCGTCGGCCCTGATGGGCGCGGTGCTGGAGCGCAGCGTGATCCGCTTCTTGTATGGCCGCCCGCTGGAGACGTTGCTGGCCACCTGGGGCATCAGCCTGATGCTGCAGCAGCTGGTGCGCACCGTGTTCGGTGCGCAAAACGTGGGCGTGGAAAACCCCGCGTGGATGAGCGGCGGCGTGCAGCTCATGGAAAACCTGCAGCTGCCCTGGAACCGCGTGATCATCGTCGCCTTCGCGCTGGCGGTGCTGGCCGGTGTGGCCTTCCTCATCAGCAAAACGCGCCTTGGCCTGTTTGTGCGCGGCGTGACTCAGAACCGGCCCATTGCCTCGTGCATGGGCGTGAACACGGCGCGGGTGGATACCTATGCCTTTGCGCTGGGCTCGGGCATCGCGGGCCTGGCGGGCTGCGCGCTGAGCCAGGTGGGCAACGTGGGGCCCGACCTGGGGCAGAGCTACATCGTGGACTCGTTCATGGTGGTAGTGCTGGGCGGCGTGGGCCAGCTGGCCGGCACCGTGTATGCCGCGCTGGGCCTGGGTGTGCTCAACAAGTTCCTCGAAGGCTGGACGGGCGCCGTGCTGGCCAAGATCGCCGTGCTGGTATTCATCATCATCTTCATCCAGAAGCGACCGCAGGGCATCTTTGCGGTCAAGGGGCGTACGGCCGATTGAGGCCGATAGAGACAGACTGATATGACTACGCCATCTCCTATCCAACTTCCTGCTCCGGCACCGCTGCTTACCCGCAGCGGATGGTCAGCCTTTATCGTGGCGCTCATCGTGGTGTGCGCCGTGGCGCCCGTACTCAATCTGTGGGTGCCCGCAGGCAGCGCTTTCCACCTCAGCGACTACGCCGTGGCGCTTCTAGGCAAGATCATGTGCTACGCCATCTGCGCACTCGCCATGGACTTGATCTGGGGCTACACCGGCATCCTGAGCCTGGGCCACGGCCTGTTCTTCGCTTTGGGTGGCTATGTGATGGGCATGTACCTCATGCGCCAGATCGGCCGCGACGGCAACTACAAGAGCGACCTGCCCGACTTCATGGTGTTCCTCGACTGGAAGGAGCTGCCCTGGCATTGGGCGTTGTCCGACAGCTTTGTGGCCACCTTAATCCTCATCGTGGCGGTGCCCGGCGTGATCGCGTTTGTGTTCGGCTACTTCGCGTTCCGCTCGCGCATCAAGGGTGTGTACTTTTCCATCATCACCCAGGCCATGACCTATGCGGCCATGCTGCTGTTCTTTCGCAACGAGACGGGCTTTGGCGGGAACAACGGCTTTACCGACTTCAAGCGCATTCTGGGCATGCCCCTGGCCACGCAGAACATGCGCATGACGCTGTTCGTGCTCACGGGCGTGACGTTGCTGGTGTTCTTCTTGCTGGCCCGCTGGCTGGTGCGCAGCAAGTTCGGCCGCGTGCTGCAGGCGGTGCGCGATGCTGAAACGCGCGTCATGTTCTCGGGCTACTCGCCGCTGCCCTACAAGCTCACCATCTGGACCATCAGCGCCATGATGTGCGGCGTGGCGGGCGCGCTGTATGTGCCCCAGGTCGGCATCATCAACCCCGGCGAGATGAGCGCCGCCAACTCCATCGAGATCGCGGTGTGGGCTGCAGTGGGTGGCCGCGCCACGCTGATCGGGCCCATCGTGGGGGCGTTCATCGTCAATGGTGCCAAGAGCTGGCTCACCGTGACGGCGCCAGAGTTCTGGCTGTACTTTCTGGGCGCGCTGTTCATCGCCGTCACGCTGTTCCTGCCCGATGGTGTGGTGGGCCTGGTGAAGAAGTTGAAGAAGAACAACAACAAGAAGACCGAAGGAGCCGCGCCATGACGCCTGATCTGATGGACGAAGGCGCGCGGCGCATTCAGGCCAAGCTGGCACCTGCTGCCCTGGGCCAGACCGAATCCGGTGGCCGCACTGCAGGCTTCTCGCGCATCGCCACGCCCGGTGAAGTGGATGTGACCCACGGCCGCATCCTGTATTTGGAAGACGTGAACGTGAGCTTTGACGGCTTCAAGGCCATCAACAACCTGAGCCTCGATATCGCACCCGGCGAGTTGCGCTGCATCATCGGCCCCAACGGTGCGGGCAAGACGACGATGATGGACATCATCACCGGCAAGACGCGGCCGGACAGCGGCACGGTGTATTTCGGCTCGACCATCGACCTGCTGCGCCACAACGAGCCGGAGATCGCCAGCCTGGGCATCGGCCGCAAGTTTCAGAAGCCCACGGTGTTTGAGCAGCTCAGCGTGTTTGAAAACCTGGAACTGGCCTTGAAGACGCACAAGGGTGTGACGTCGAGCATGTTCTTCCGTCTCGATTCAGCGCAGTCGGACCGGCTGGCCGAGATCCTGCACACGATTCATCTGGCGGACAGCGTGGCGCGTATGGCGGGGAATCTGAGCCATGGGCAAAAGCAGTGGCTCGAGATTGGCATGCTGCTGATGCAGGACCCCAAGTTGTTGTTGCTGGATGAGCCGGTGGCGGGGATGACAGATGAAGAGACGGCGCGCACGGCAGAGCTGTTCTTAACGTTGAAGGGCAAGCATTCGCTGATGGTGGTAGAGCACGACATGTCTTTCATTCGCACCATTTCGGAGATCGTGACGGTGTTGTGCGATGGGTCTGTGCTGGCGCAGGGGACGCTGGACCAGGTGCAGGCGGATGAGCGGGTGATTGAGGTTTATTTGGGGCGGTGATGGTGCTTTGCCGCTCTGGTTCCTTTGGTCTTGAGAATGTCCGCTATCCGTTCGGGCTGAGCCTGTCGAAGCCGGGGCTTGCGCGCTGGTTTGGGCGGTGTGCTTGTGTTGAGTGCGGAGGCCGGGTTGTCGCCCCGGCAGGCGACTCACTTTTCTTTGCTTCGCCAAAGAAAAGTAAGCAAAAGAAAGGCGACCCCCAGTCTGCGACCCCTTCGCGTTGCGAAGGGGCAAACCTGCGGCGGGGCGGTTGCGGGGTGCGCCGTGGAACTCGCTTTGCGCCTGCGGCGCGCCGCTCGGACAACCACGGCGAGTCAGTTCACGAAGCATGGGCGCTTCGACGCCCATGCTCACCCCGCAACCGCCCCGCCGCAGGCGCAGCCAGCAGGGGGTGGACAGCCGAACAGCCAAACAGCCATACGGGTCTTTGCTTCGCTCGGCCTCACCTCGCGGGCGCAAGCGCCACACGCTGCGCAAACTGGGCCGAGCGAAGCAATGGCCCGAATGGATGTCCGCTCCCCGGGTTCCCTTCAGGATGCGCCGAGGAGCGCAGCGGCCAGCGGATCAGGGCTCGCGATTGTCTGAGCGCAACGCAGTGGAGCGAGTTCGAGCGAGACCCCGCTGGACGCGAGCACCGCAGGTTGCCCGCAGCGAAGCGAAGGGACGCAGCGTGTAGGGTCGCCTTCTCTTTGGTGACTTTCTCTTGGCGAGGCCCTCCATGTCAGGATAGTTGTCACCTCAGTGTTCCAAGGAAAATAGGGGCGGCAATGAAAGACGAGGATGAAACAAATACGCTACACAGCCGAGCAACGGCAATGGGCGCTGGAGCAGATGCA